>Ga0156629_160_pt1 | contig 135632 bp, 134 predicted proteins | sample RifOxyC3_FD_110703 | JGI IMG/M metagenome (GOLD analysis project Ga0156629, IMG submission 110703) | Burkholderiales bacterium RIFOXYC12_FULL_65_23 | reverse complement strand
TACAACGGGGACGGCAAGGCGGACCTGCGCTGGGTCAAGGACAGCGGCGAAGTCTCGCTGTGGCTGATGGACGGTGCCAACCCGACCGCGAAAGCGAACTTCGGTCCCTTCGATGGCTGGAGCGTGCAGGACGGCAGTCAGGACCTCAATGGCGACGGCAATACCGATCTGCTGTGGACGAACGCCAACGGAGCTGCTTCGGCCTGGTTGATGGAGGGCGTGAGTCCGATGGGGATCAGCAACCATGGTCCCTACGATGGGTGGGCGCTGGTCTGAGACTCACAACCTGCAGTGCTTGCCTTGCCTTGCGCTGCCTGACTGCAGGCGGGTTGGCGTACCGTCGAGCCAGACCTGCTCATGATCGCAGCCGTGCTTGTGGCGCGCGATCATGGCATGCGGCTGGGCGGTGGCGCTGAACTGGAACATTGCTGCCAATGGCGCGTGCAGCGGCCCCGGCAGCGCTGACCTTGGCGCTGACCAGTACCGATGCCGCGCAGCGGTTTTTCAACTGCCGGCTGGCCTTGTCGGCGCCAGAAACGAAAACAGCACCCGAAGGTGCTGTTTTGCATGTGTGGTCGGAATGAGAGGATTCGAACCTCCGACCCCTTCGTCCCGAACGAAGTGCGCTACCAGGCTGCGCTACATTCCGATTCGCTGTCTTGGCATTCGCTTCAGATCAGCTGAGATATGCATTGTAGCATGGTTTTTTGAGATTTTTCGTGCCTTGTGTTGCAGGCTCAGGCGCGGCGTTCGAGCAGCGAGGCCGCGAACTCGGCCATGGCCTGGGACCACAGGTTGGCGGGCAGGGCGTGGGCGGCATCGACCGCCCGCTGGGCCTCGACCTGGGCCGCGCGGCGCGCATCGTCGAGTCCGCCGCAGCGGCGCACGATCGCGCTGATCTCGTCCAGCCGCTCGGTGTTGCCTTGCTCGATGGCTTCGCGGATCAGCGCGGCCTCGTCGGCGCTGCAGCGCTGCAGCGTGCAGATCACGGGCAGCGTGACCTTGCCTTCGCGCAGGTCGTCGCCCAGGTTCTTGCCGAGCTCGGCGGTGTCGCCCTCGTAGTCGAGCACGTCGTCGATGATCTGGAACGCCGCGCCCAGCGCCTGGCCGTAGTCGGCGCAATGCGCCTCGGTCTGGGCGTCGGCGCCGGCCAGGATCGCTGCCAGCCGGCTGCTGGCCTCGAACAGCTTGGCGGTCTTGGCCCGGATCACGCGCAGATAGGCCTGCTCGTCGAGCGAGGCGTCATGCATGTTCATGAGCTGATGCACCTCGCCCTCGGCGATCACGTTGGTCGCCTCGGCCAGGATCTCGAGGATGCGCAGGTCGCCCGGCGCCACCATCATCTGGAAGGCGCGGGTGTAGAGGAAGTCGCCGACCAGCACGCTGGCCGCATTGCCGAACACCTCGTTGGCAGTGTCGCGCCCGCGCCGCAGCGTGGACTCGTCGACCACGTCGTCATGCAGCAGCGTGGCGGTGTGGATGAACTCGACCACCGCCGCCATGTTGTGGCGCTCGGGGTGCTCGCAACCGAGAGCGCCACAGGTCAGCAGCAGCAGGGCGGGGCGCACCCGCTTGCCGCCGGCGCTGATGATGTATTGCGCCACCTGGCCGACCAGGGGCACGTCGCTGTTCAGGCGTTGCTGGATCACCTGGTCGACGGTACGCATCTCGGCTGCGACCAGGGTCAAGGCGTGCGGGGGGTTGGAGGACGACGTGCTCAAGATGGTGGACCGGGTTGTTTGAAGGGGAATTATAGGAACTGCCCGTGTTCTTTATAATTCAGACATTCCGAGGAGCGTTGCAGCCCAGGCGCAAAGCCTGGGCGAGGCTCGGATTTCCCCTTCCCCCCTCGTGGCGGGGCGGGCACAAACAACGGCGCTCACCCACCGGCGTGGCGTGAGTGCAGGGTTTTCCTCCAGCGCGATCCGTCCGGTGGTCGACTCAAACTGTTGGAAAGCTCAGACATGAACGCACCGCTCAAGAACCCCGTCCACGTTGATTGCGTGATCGCCGACATCGGCCTGGCCGACTGGGGCCGCAAGGAAATCCGCATCGCCGAAACCGAGATGCCCGGCCTGATGGCGATCCGCGAGGAATTCGCCGCGAGTCAGCCGCTGAAGGGCGCGCGCATCACCGGCTCGCTGCACATGACGATCCAGACCGCCGTGCTGATCGAGACGCTGCAGGCGCTCGGCGCCCAGGTGCGCTGGGCCTCGTGCAACATCTTCTCGACCCAGGACCATGCCGCTGCCGCGATCGCCGCTGCCGGCACCCCGGTGTTCGCGATCAAGGGCGAGACCCTGGTCGACTACTGGGATTACACGCACCGCATCTTCGACTTCGGCGCCGCCGGCACCGAGGGCGAAGGCCCGAACATGATCCTCGACGACGGCGGCGACGCGACGCTGCTGATGCACCTGGGCAAGCAGGCCGAAAAGGACGCCTCCGTGCTGGCCAACCCGGGCAGCGAGGAAGAGCGCATCCTGTTTGCCGCCATCAAGGCCAAGCTGGCCGAGGACGCGACCTGGTACAGCCGCAAGAGCGCCCAGATCATCGGCGTGACCGAAGAGACCACCACTGGCGTGCATCGCCTGAAGGAAATGTCGGTCAAGGGCACGCTGATGTTCCGCGCCATCAACGTCAACGACTCGGTGACCAAGTCCAAGTTCGACAACCTGTACGGCTGCCGCGAGTCGCTGGTCGACGGCATCAAGCGCGCGACCGACGTGATGATCGCCGGCAAGGTGGCCGTGGTCGCCGGTTACGGCGACGTGGGCAAGGGCTCGGCCCAGGCGCTGCGCGCACTGAGCGCCCAGGTCTGGGTGACCGAGATCGACCCGATCAACGCGCTGCAGGCCGCGATGGAAGGCTACAAGGTCGTGACCATGGAATGGGCCGCCGACAAGGCCGACATCTTCGTGACCACCACCGGCAACCGCGACGTCATCACCTTCGAACACATGGCGGCCATGAAGGACCAGGCCATCGTCTGCAACATCGGCCACTTCGACAACGAGATCCAGGTCGCCCGGCTTGAAGAGCATTGCCAGTGGGACGAGATCAAGCCCCAGGTCGATCATGTGATCTTCCCGGACGGCAAGCGCATCATCCTGCTGGCCAAGGGCCGCCTGGTCAACCTCGGTTGCGGCACCGGCCACCCGAGCTTCGTGATGAGCTCTTCCTTCGCCAACCAGACCATCGCCCAGATCGAGCTGTTCTGCCATGCCGAAGGCTACGATGTCGGCAAGGTCTACGTGCTGCCCAAGCACCTGGACGAGAAGGTGGCTCGCCTGCACCTGAAGAAGGTCGGCGCCATGCTGACCGAGCTCAGCGACGAACAGGCCGCCTACATCGGCGTGCCCAAGCAGGGCCCGTACAAGCCCGACACCTACCGCTACTAAGACGGTGCGCGCCGACCAGTTGCTCGTCGAGCGCGGCCTCGCGGCTTCGCGCTCGCAGGCCCAGCGCCTGATCGCGGCCGGCCTGCGCTGGCGCCTGGGCGCCGGTGCCTGGAAGAGCGTGGCCAAGAATGGCGACGAGATCTCCGAGGCGGCCGAGCTGCAGCTGGCGGACGCGGCCGAGTCGCGCTATGTCTCGCGCGGCGGGCTCAAGCTCGAAGGCGCACTCCAGCGCACCGGTCAGCCGGTCGCGGGCCTGCGCTGCCTCGATGTCGGCCAGAGCACCGGTGGCTTCACCGACTGCCTGCTGCAGCAGGGCGCGGCACAGGTGGTCGGGGTCGATGTCGGCCATGGCCAGCTCAACGTCCGTCTGCGTGCCGATCCGCGCGTGCTTTGCGTCGAGAAGCTCAATGCGCGCGAACTCGATGCCCAGGCGCTGCTCGCGGCCGGCGGCGAGCCGGCAGCGCCGCCCTTCGACCTGATCGTGGGCGACCTGTCCTTCATCTCGCAGACCCTGGTCTGGCCGGCCCTGCAGCCCTTGCTGGCGCCGCAGGGCCACCTGCTGATGCTGGTCAAGCCGCAGTTCGAACTCCAGCCTGAGCAGATCGGCAAGGGCGGCCTGGTGCGCGATCCGGCCAGCTACGCCCTGGTCGAGGCGCGCATGCGCCAGGCCTGCGCCACGCTGGGCTGGCGCGTGCTCGATTACTTTGAAAGTCCGATCACCGGCGGTGACGGCAACCGGGAGTTTTTTGTATGGGCCTGCCCCTGAGTTTTGAATTCTTTCCGCCCAAGACGCCCGAGGGCGCAGCCAAGCTGCACGCGGTGCGCCAGCAGCTCTACAGCGCCAAGCCCGAGTTCTGCTCGGTGACCTATGGCGCCGGAGGCTCGACGCAGGACGGCACGCTGCAGACGGTACAGGCGATCCTGGACGAGGGCCAGCAGGGTGCCTCGCACTTCACCTGTGTCGGTGCCTCGCGCGAGTCGGTACGCGACAAGCTGGCCTTGTTCAAGTCGATGGGACTGCGTCGCCTGGTGGCCTTGCGTGGCGACTTGCCGAGCGGCTACGGCGGCATGGGCGAATTCCGTTACGCCGCCGACCTGGTGGCCTTCATCCGCGCCGAAACCGGTGACCATTTCCACCTCGAGGTGGCGGCCTACCCCGAGACTCATCCGCAGGCCAAGTCGGCGCAGGCCGATCTGCAGGCTTACGCTGCCAAGGTCAAGGCGGGCGCCAGTTCGGCGATCACGCAGTTCTTCTTCAATACCGATGCCTACTTCCGCTTCGTCGACGACGCGTACAAGCTGGGCGCCGAGGTGCCGGTGGTGCCGGGCATCATGCCGATCACCAATTCCGCCGGCCTGCTGCGCTTTGCCGACAGCTGCGGCGCCGAGATCCCGCGCTGGATCCGGCTGCGCCTGCAGGGTTATGGCGATGATGTCGAATCGATCAAGGCCTTCGGCCTCGATGTCGTGACCGATCTGTGCGACCAGCTGCGCAATGCCGGCGTGCCGGGCCTGCATTTCTACACCATGAACCAGAGCGCGCCGGTACTGGAAATCCTGCGCCGACTGGATCTGGGTTAAATTCCATCCGGTGTTCTCGACACCTGGAGGTTGCCTTTGCGCAGACTGTCACATTTCTTCTTGCCGCTGGCGGTCCCGCCGCTGCGCGCTCTGGCGCTGAAAGCGGGCTGGCGCTTGCAGGCGGCAGCCTGGCTGCTCGGGCTGGGCCTGCTGCCGCTGCATGCGGCAGAACCGGTTCCGGCGGCACCGGCATCGGCTACCCCGGTGCCGGCGCTCGCGGCACCGGCTGCGCCCACGCCCTCACCTCATTCGCTGGCGCCAGCCGCGCTGCTGCGCCAGGCCAAGGGGGTGGTGCAGGACTCGCTGCATGTGGGGGCTGACTGGTTGGTCGGTGCCAAGTCCGAGCCGCTGGTGCTCGAGCAGGGCACGGCCTCCTATCTGGCCAACATGCTGCATGGGCGCAAGACCGCCAGCGGCGAGCGCTACGACATGAACGAGCTGACCGCCGCGCACAAGACGTTGCCGTTCGGCACCCGTGTCATCGTGCGCAGCCTGCAGACCGGACGCGAGGTCGCGGTGCGCATCGTCGACCGCGGCCCGCACCTGAAAAACCGCATCATCGACCTGAGCCACGCGGCAGCGGCCGCGCTGGGCATCAAGGGCCACGGTATTTCCGAGGTCCAGATCGTGCAGCAGACGTCGGCCAAGCCGGCTCCCGGAGAGCCGGCCCGGGCGTCCGGGCTGCAGTAGTTCAGTAGTTGCCGCTCTCGACCGTCCAGCCGGAGCCGATCGGGTCCTTCAGCGCCTCGGTCACGAAGGGCAGCGCCTCGCGCAGCTGGGCCGCGAGCGTGAAGGGCGGGTTGATCACATGCATGCCGCTGGCGCGCATCGCGGTATGGGCGCGACCCTGGGCCACCTGGGCGCTGGTGCCTTCGGTCGGCGTCAGGCCCACGTTGAGTTCGGCCTGGACCCAGCTGCGCTGCAGGCGCTGGCTCATGGCCTTGAGCTTGCGGGCCAGCGAATGCGCCTCGGGGCGGCCGATCACCGGATACCAGACCGCGTAGGTGCCGATCGGGAAGCGCTGCAGCGCCTCTTCCAGGCAGTCGATCACGGCGGCGTAGTCGGTCTTGAGCTCGTAGCTCGGGTCGATCAGCACCAGGCCGCGCCGGGTCGGCGTCGGCAGCAGCGACTTGAGACCCTCGAAGCCGTTGCGGCGCAGCACCTCGATCTGCTTGCCGCGACCGAGCTCGGCCACCTGGTTGTCGAGCAGGCGCGAGTCGGTCGGATGGACCTCGAACAGCTTGAGCTTGTCCTGTGGCCGCAGCAGCGCCTGGCTGAGCCAGGGTGAACCGGGGTAGACCCGCATATCCTTGCTGCTGCCGTTGTTGAAGCCGCGCACCTGCTGCAGGTAGTGCTTCACCAGATCGGGTACCGGTTGGCTACCGGCCTTGGCGGCCTCGACGGCGGCCAGCAGGCGGAAGATGCCGGCATCGGACTCGGCCGACTTGCGCGCGTGGTCCTGGTCCAGGCGATAGACGCCCGCGCCAGCGTGGGTATCGACCACGGTGAAGCCGGTGTCTTTCTGACCCATGTATTGCAGGATGGCGACCAGCGTCATGTGCTTGAGCACATCGGCGTGGTTGCCCGCGTGGAAGGCGTGGCGGTAACTGAACATGGGGCGGATGGTAACGCAAGGGGGCCTCAGTCTGAAATGAAAAACGGCCCTCGCAGGCCGTTCTCGGATCAGCAGCAGGCTGGATCAGCCGCTCAGCGGATCACTGCCAGCTGGGCGCGGGCACCGTTCCTGAAGGTGTAGAGGGTCAGGGCGGCGTTCTTGCGGTCGCCCTTCTCGTCGAACTCGACCTTGCCGGAAGCGCCCTGGTACTGGATCGCCTTCAGCGCCGGCAGGTACTGCGCGGGCTCGGCCGAGCCGGCGGTCTGCATGGCCTGGGCCAGCAGCTTGACGCCGTCGTAGGCGTAGGGCGAATAGGCCTGCACGTCGGCCTGGTACTTGGCCTTGAAGTCAGCACGGAACTTCTCGTTGCCGCTGACTTCCGCGCCGTCGACACCACCGGCCTCGACACAGTAGACCCGATCGTCGCCCAGCGCTTCGGCCGAGAGCTTGATCATCTCGCCGGTGCACAGGCCGTCGCCGCCCACCAGCTTGGCCGGGATGCCGAGCTGCTTCATCTGGCGCAGCATCGGGCCGCCGGCGGAGTCCATGCCGCCGAAGAAGATCACGTCGGGCTTCTTGGCCTTGATCGTGGTCAGGATGGCCTTGAAGTCGGTCGCCTTGTCGTTGGTGAACTCATGGGCCAGCACCTGGGCGCCGGCAGCGGCAGCGGCTTTCTCGAACTCGTCAGCCAGGCCCTGGCCGTAGGCGGTGCGGTCGTCAATCACGGCCACGGTCTTGGCATTGAGCGTTTCCACGGCGTAACGGCCCAGGGCACCGCCCTGCTGGGTGTCGTCCGCCACCAGACGGAAGGTGCCGGCGTAGCCCTGGCGGGTGATCTTGGGGTTGGTCGACGAGGGCGTGATCTGCGGGATGCCGGCAGCGTTGTAGATCTGCGACGCCGGCAGGGTGGTGCCCGAGGTCAGGTGACCGACCACGCCGTTGACCTTGGCGTCAACCAGCTTCTGCGCAGCGGCGGCGCCCTGCTTGGGGTCGGCGGCATCGTCTTCGGCCAGCAGCTCGAACTTCGCGGTCTTGTCACCGATCTTGATGCCGGCGGCGTTGAGTTCCTCGATCGCCAGGCGGGCACCGTTTTCGTTGTCCTTGCCGAGGTGGGCGACCGGGCCGCTGGTCGCGCCGACATGGCCGATCTTCACGACCAGTTGATCGGCGGCGGGAGCGGCGGCAGGTGCTGCGGTCTCTTCCTTCTTGCCGCAAGCTGCCAGGGTCACGGTGGCGGCCAGAACGGCCAGCTTCAGTTCAATACGCATAGCAATTGTCTTTCGATAAGGCGGGCGGCAATCCCGCGCCCACGCGGATGCTTGCGCCACGCTCGGGTGGTGCGGCGATTGTATGTTCGGCGTAGTGGCAAGTCATCCTTGCCAGAGTTAAGCCCTCATCCTATAATGGAGAGCTTCGCAGCGATTCCATGGGCTCCGCGGCGAAGTTCATCCCCACCTAAGAGGCTTCCTTCAGAGAAGCACCGACCGTGGAAAAGAGCCCGCCAAACCTCACTCTTTCAAAGAGAAACTTATGCAAAAGACTACTGTCAGCGCCAAGCCCGCTGAGGTTGTGCACGAGTGGTTTGTGGTTGACGCCACCGATAAGGTGCTCGGACGTGTCGCCAGCGAAGTGGCACTCCGTCTGCGCGGCAAGCACAAAGCCATTTATACCCCTCACGTTGACACCGGCGACTTCATCGTTGTTGTCAACGCTGCCAAGCTGAAAGTCACGGGCACCAAGGCCCTGAACAAGGTGTACTACCGTCACTCGGGTTTCCCGGGCGGCATCTACGGCACCAACTTCCGTGATCTGCAAGCCAAGCATCCCGGCCGCGTGCTGGAAAAGGCCGTCAAGGGCATGCTGCCCAAGGGCCCGCTCGGCTACGCCATGATCAAGAAGCTCAAGGTGTACGGTGGTGCAGAGCACCCGCACACTGCCCAGCAACCCAAAGTGTTGGACATCTAAGGAGCTGCCATGATTGGTGATTGGAACAATGGCACAGGCCGTCGCAAATCCAGCGTCGCCCGCGTGTTTATGAAAAAAGGCTCTGGCAAGATCACGGTCAACGGCAAGGACATCGAAGCTTTCTTCGGTCGCCAAACCTCGATCATGATCGCCAAGCAGCCGCTGGCCCTGACTGAAAACCTGGAATTCTTCGACGTGCAAGTCAACGTGCACGGCGGCGGTGAATCCGGCCAGGCAGGCGCTGTGCGTCACGGCATCACCCGCGCCCTGATCGACTACGATGCGGCTCTCAAGCCCGCACTGAGCGCCGCTGGTTTCGTGACCCGCGACGCCCGTGAAGTCGAGCGTAAGAAGGTCGGTCTGCGTTCCGCACGCCGCGCCAAGCAGTTCAGCAAGCGTTAATTCGCCAGCCCTGCTGCAAGAAAGCCGCCTGCCAGCCCTGTGCTGGGGGGCGGTTTTTTTATGGGGATGGCCGGTCCGGCAAAGACCCTGTTGCTGGCCCGGTATCACCAGGCTTGCCAGCTGCTATTCCCGAGTTTTTTGCTATAGTATTCATCATTCTTCTGATTTCTAGGGTTGCACACCATGAGCGAACAAGCCGTTGCCGTTGATACCGAAATGCCCGCCCCGCTGGTCTTCACCGACAGCGCCGCAATCAAGGTGGCCGACCTGATCGCCGAGGAGGGCAACCCCGACCTCAAGCTGCGCGTCTTCGTCCAGGGCGGCGGCTGCTCGGGCTTCCAGTACGGCTTCACCTTCGACGAGATCGTCAACGAGGACGACACGGTGATGAGCAAGAACGGCGTCTCGCTGCTGATCGACGCCATGAGCTACCAGTACCTGGTCGGCGCCGAGATCGACTACAAGGAAGACCTGCAAGGCGCCCAGTTCGTGATCAAGAACCCGAACGCCAGCACCACCTGCGGTTGCGGCTCCAGCTTCAGCGTCTGAAGCCTGCCGGGCTCGGCCCGGCTTGCTGACTTGACGCGCGCGAGCGCCTTCCGCCCGAAAGCCCGCCGGCCTGGTTGCCTGCGGGCTTTTGCCTTGGCGGCTCGCCTCAGGCCGGGTGGATGGCGCCCAGGATGCGCGGACCGGCGGCTCCGGTGACCGCGCTCAGGTTGCCCGGCAGCCCTTGCAGGGTCTGCCAGGCCAGCCAGGCAAAGGCCGCGGCCTCGACCAGATCGACCGGCCAGCCGCGTTCGGCCGTCGTCAGCACCGGGCAGGGCGCCAGTTCGCGGCGCAGCACGGTCATCAGTGCGTCGTTGCAGGCGCCGCCGCCGCAGACCAGCAGTTCGGACAGGCTGGCGCCCTCACCCCAGGGCAGATCGCGCAGCGCCTGCGCAATGCTGCACGCGGTCAGCTCGACCAGCGTGGCCTGTACATCGGCCGCTGCCAGGGCTTCGAAGCCCTGCAGTTGCCGCTGTAGCCAGTCAGCGTGGAACAGGTCGCGTCCGGTGCTCTTGATGCCCTGCAGCGCGAAATAGGGCTCGGCCAGCAGCTTGGCCAGCAGCGCCTGGTCGGCCCGGCCAGTCGCGCCCCAGGCGCCGCCACGGTCGTAGCGCGCCCCGGTATGGCGGGCGCACCAGAGGTCGAGCAGCATGTTGCCAGGGCCGGTGTCCAGGCCCAGCACGCGGCCGTCACCCGTCAAGGCCGTGACATTCGCGATGCCGCCGATGTTGACGACCGCCACCGACGATCCGGGCTGGCCGAACACCTCGCGATGAAAGGCCGGCACCAGCGGTGCGCCCTGGCCGCCGGCGGCGATGTCGCGGCTGCGGAAGTCGGCGACCACGGCGATGCCGCTGAGCTCGGCCAGCAGGCTGGGTTGGTTGAGCTGCAGGGTGTAGGGCGGAAATTCGGAGTCTTGCGCATCGACCCGGCGTCCGCGCAGCCAGGCGCCGGGCGGGTGGTGGCGCACGGTCTGACCGTGGGCGCCGATCGCCTGGACTGCGCTGGCTGGGGTGCCGCTGGCGGCCAGCAGCGCCTGCACGACCTCGGCATAGACCTGGGTCAGCTGGTGCGCCGCGACCGCCGCGCGGTGCAGTTCATCCGAGCCACTGGCATTGAGTGCCAGCAGTTCGTCGCGCAGCCCGGGCGGCAGCGGCAGGCCATGGCTGGCCAGCACGCGCGGCGGCTGGGCCGCGAAGTCGACCAGCACGCCATCCACCCCGTCGAGCGAGGTGCCGGACATCAGGCCGATGCAGAGCGCCGGGCTGGCAGCGGGGCCGGGCAAGGCTTACTCGGCGCTGGCTTGCACCACCGTGGCGGCTGCGTCGAGCTGCTGGCGGATGGCCTGGGCCTGGCGCTTGAACTCGGCCTTGGCGCTGGCGGTGACCGTGGCGCTGCCACCGTCGCGCGCCAGCGTCAGCGGGTCCTGGTGCTGGCTGCGGACCAGGTATTCGAAGTGCAGGTGCGGCCCGGTCGAGGCGCCGGTGCTGCCGACGGCGCCGATCAGCGCACCCTGTTCGACCGACTGGCCCTGGCGCACGTTGATGCGGCTCAGGTGGGCGTAGGCGGTCGATTTCTGGTCGCTGTGCTGCACGACCACGAAGTTGCCGTAGCCGCTTTTCCAGCCGGCATAGGTGACCTTGCCATCGCCGACCGAGCGCACCGGGGTGCCGGTGGGGGCGGCGAAGTCCACGCCCAGATGGGGCTTTTCGCGACCCGAGATCGGATGGAAGCGCATGCCGTAGCGGCTGCTGACGCGCGAGAACGCGAGCGGCGAGGCCAGGAAGGCGCGCTTGAGGCTCTGGCCGTTCGGGTTGTGGAAAGCGCCCTTGCTGCCGGCTTCCTGGAACCAGACCACCTGGTGCTTCTGGCCGCGGTTGACGAATTCGGCGCCCAGCAGCTGGCCGAAGCTCAGCACTTCGCCCTCGGCCTCGAAGGTCTCGTAGGCGACCTGGAAGCGGTCGCCGGGGGCGAGGTCACGCCGGAAGTCGATTTCGCTGGCGAACACGTCGGCCAGCTGTTCCGCCACGCTGTCGGGCAGCTTGGCGGCATCGGTGGCTTCGAACAGGCTGCTGCGGATGGTGGCGCCAGCCAGGCGCACCTTGCGTTGCAGCGGGCCGATCTCCAGCTTGGACTGCAGGCCCTGCGCGCCGCGTTCGATCCGCAGCCGGTTGAATTCCTTGCTGTTCTTGGCTGACCAGAGCACCCGGAGTTCGAGCAGCTGGCCCTTGTCGCTGGTGCGGGTCGAGGCCAGCTTGCCGGCCGGGCCGTCGAGCAGCAGCCGGCGCGTGACCGGGTCGCGCCCGAGGAAGGTCACAGCCTCGCTGTCGCTGACGCCGAGTCGCTTGAGCAGGCTCTGGACCGAGTCGTTGCGTCGGGTCAGGTCGCTGTGGAACAGCTCGAAGCGGGCCGGCGGCTTGGCTTGCGCCAGCGGGGCGGTCAGCGCGGGCGTGACCGACTCGACCACCTGCTGGACCGGGAGGTCGGCGGCATCGGGTGCCAGTGGGGCCACCGCGACCGCGGTGACGCCGGTGCCCAGCAGCAGGGCGCCCAGTCCGGCCATCATTCGGCGCGGGTGGCGCTGCATGGCTTGCACCAGCAGTTCGAAACGTTGTTTCATCAAGAAGTAGATCCGGTGGCAGCGGGCTGAATGCGGCCGCTGCGATAAGGGGAAAAGGGGCCGCCAGTAACGCGGCGCAGACAGGGACGAGCAGCACCAGCCCAAAGGCAAGAGGCGCGCCAACTAAAATCCCGGTTTGAGACATCTGTCTATTTTACCCAGGCCACAGAAAGCCGCAACTGGAAAAAACCTTATGAATGAACAAGTTGAGTCCGGGAAAGACGCAGATTTGATAACTGGCAAGGCCGCGCCTGTGCTGTCCGATCGCGTCCAGCACGCGCTGGCCGTGACCCGTCGCGGCTGCGAGGAGCTGATTCCCGAGGCGGACTGGATCAGGAAGCTGGTCAAGAGCGAGGCCAGCGGCCAGCCGCTGCGCATCAAGCTCGGCCTGGACCCGACTGCGCCCGACATCCACATCGGCCATACCGTAGTGCTCAACAAGATGCGCCAGTTGCAGGACCTCGGGCATCAGGTGATCTTCCTGATCGGCGACTTCACGAGCCTGATCGGCGACCCGTCGGGCCGCAACAGCACCCGTCCGCCGTTGACGCCCGAGCAGATCAAGCTCAACGCCGAGACCTACTACAAGCAGGCCAGCCTGGTGCTCGACCCCGAGAAGACCGAGATCCGCTACAACAGCGAATGGTGCCTGCCGCTGGGCTCGATGGGCATGATCCAGCTCTCGGCCAAGTACACGGTCGCGCGCATGATGGAGCGCAACGACTTCCACGACCGTTTCAAGGCCGGCACGCCGATCTCGGTGCACGAGTTCCTCTATCCGCTGATGCAGGGCTACGACTCGGTTGCGCTGAAATCCGATCTCGAGCTCGGCGGCACCGACCAGAAGTTCAACCTGCTGATGGGCCGCCATCTGCAGGCCGAGTATGGCCAGGAGCCGCAGTGCATCCTGACCATGCCGTTGCTCGAAGGCCTGGACGGCGTCGACAAGATGTCGAAGTCGAAGAACAACTACATCGGCATCACCGAGCCGGCCAACTCCATGTTCGCCAAGGTGCTGTCGATTTCCGATGTGCTGATGTGGAAGTGGTACACCCTGTTGTCGTTCCGCAGCGAGGCCGAGATCGCCGCGCTCAAGGCCGCGATCGCCCAGGGCGCCAACCCCAAGGAGGCCAAGGTCGCGCTGGCCAAGGAAATCACGGCGCGCTTCCACAGCGCGGCGGCGGCCGATGCGGCCGAGCAGGACTTCATCAACCGCAGCAAGGGCGGCGTGCCGGACGAGATCCCCGAGGTGGCGCTGTCGGGCGCGCCGCTCGGCATTGGTGCGCTGCTGAAGTCGGCCGGCCTGGCGCCTTCGACCAGCGAGGCCAATCGCCTGATCGACGGCGGCGGCGTGCGCGTTGATGGCGCGGTTGTCAGCGACAAGGGCCTCAAGCTCGAGGCCGGTACCTTCGTGGTCCAGGTCGGCAAGCGCAAGTTCGCGCGCGTGACGCTGGCATGAAGGCGGTCCTGCAGCGCGTCAGCGAAGCCCGGGTCACGGTCGAGGGCGAAGTCATCGGCGAAATCGGTCAGGGCCTGCTGGTGCTGCTGTGCGCCGAGCGCGGCGACACCGAGGCGATCGCCGACAAGCTGCTGGCGAAGATGCTCAAGCTGCGCATCTTCGCCGACGAGGCCGGCAAGATGAACCGCAGCCTGCAGGACATCGGCGGCGGCCTGCTGCTGGTGAGCCAGTTCACGCTGGCGGCCGATACCTCGGGCGGCAACCGGCCCAGCTTCGGTCAGGCCGCAGCGCCCGACGAGGGCCGCCGGCTCTACGACCATTTCGTCGCACAGGCGCGCGCTGCCCACCCAGTGGTGCAGACCGGGCGCTTCGCGGCCGACATGCAGGTGCAACTGGTCAACGACGGGCCGGTGACGATCCCGATGCAGATGAGTGCCTGAGCCGATGCCCGAGCCGATTCACTGCCCAGAGTCCGGCCCCGGCCAGGGCCAGTTATCGCCGTCCACCGCCGGCGCGGCGGTGTTTTCCGGTCTGGATCAGCACGGCCTGAACCTGCAGGCGGTGTTCGACCTGGCCGATCTGCCGCCCGAGGTGCTGGCGCCGCTGGGCTTGGACGGGGCAGGGCGCGCGCGCTTTCGTCAGCTGATCCTGATCGGTCACCTGGGGCGCGATTTCTGGGACGTGCTGCAGCGGCGCGGGATGCATGGCGCGCATCCGGTGGACCAGTTCGTGACCGAGCATGTCGCGGCCTGGATGGCGGATGCCTTGCCGGCTCATGAATGGCAGCAGGTCTTTCCGGGGCCGGCCCCGGTCGGGTTGCAGCGGCTGGGCGCGCTGGCAGGCTGGCACCATGCCTCGCCGTTCTGGGTCGGTGTCGATGCCGACTGGGGCAGCTGGTTTGCCTACCGCGCGGTCTTGCTGCTTGACACCGCGCTGCCTGTCACGCCCCGGCGCGAGGCCGGATCGCCCTGCGCCGGTTGCGTGGACAAGCCTTGCATCAGCGCCTGTCCGGCTGGCGCGCTGGCGAGTGAACAAACCGGCGGCTGGCGGCTGCAGGCTTGCCTGGACTTGCGCAAGCAGCCCGGCTCGTCCTGCCTGGACCGCTGCCTGGCGCGCAATGCCTGTCCGGTCGGCGAGCGCTACCGCTATGCCGACCAGCAGATCGCCTATCACTACCTGCACTCGATGCGTGCGATACGCGAACGCTATTGAGCCGCAGGGCTGCCACTCCTGGCCCGGCGCTCGCGAATCTCCTGCGGTGTCGGTGCCGGAAACACCGCGCCGCGTGCCTGTATCAGTGCCTTCAGGCGCAGCACCTGGTCGTGGGTGGGGGTGCCGGGGCGGAATTTCTTCAGATAGAACTCGACCGCATTGGCTGGGGTTCCCCCGCCACGGGTCTCGATCTTTACGGAAGCGCCCTGAAGCAGGATCCATTCAGCGAGCTCATAGTCCTGCACGCTCATTGCCGACAATAAGACGGTTTCGCCTGAGCCATCCGGAAAGTCGATTGGAACGCCGCGCTTGAGCAGCAACTCCAGGCAAGGTCGGCAGTGCTCGATGACAGCCTCGAACATCAGGTATTCGAGCGTGTCCTTCGAAAGCGATTTGACGGGTTTCAGGTCGAGCAGCAGGGCATACAGATCCATCTTCTCGAGTTTCATCGCGAACAGGAAGGCATTGCCCGGCCCCTGGTGAATGCGCTCGGGATCGGCGCCGACGGCAACCAGCACCCTGATCGCCTGCGGCTTGCCGGCGGCGATTGCGTAGTCGAGCAGGTCGATGCGGTTGATCGCCTGCCTGGGGCCCTCGGCTTGCGGATTAGCACCTGACGCGACCAGTGCCTGGGCCCGCTTGAGGTCGCCGGCGAGCGCCGCGTCGAGCAGTGCCAGTGCCTTGGGATCGTCAAAATACTCGCCTGCCGGCTTGAGCTTGAAGATGGGGGCTGCTGTGGCTGTATGCATCATGATCGTTCCGGTGATGAGGCTGAAGGCGAAGCACAGACCGCGCGCGATGCGGCGCCAGGTCAGCCCGATGGAGGCAGCCGGCTTCACGGCTTGCCTACGGCAAGGCAGGACTTGAGTGCGGCTTCGTCGGTGGATTTCTGCTGTTCCATCGCGGCTATGACCTCATCCATTCCATGCAGATGCGCGTCGAGCTTGGTGTCCTTGGCCACCTTGCCCTGCGACTTGAGTTGTTCGAGTCCGGCTGCCGTCGTCGCCGGCTGCAGCTTGCGCTTGATGCCGACGGCCGGGTTGGTCAGCAGCGAAAGTCCGCCGCTCTCCTGCGTCTGGGTCAGAACCTCGCCCTCGACGCGCAGCGCTTTGATCTTGGCCGCTTCGGCGGCCCTGTGCGCCGCATCCTGCGAATAGCGCGCGACCGTCCTGGGATGCAGGCCGGCGGCATTGTAGGTCGAGGCCGTCAGTCCGCTGCCGCCCTGCGCCGCGCTGGCCAGGCCGCCGCCCATGGAATGGCCAACAATGTGAACATTCGCACCATACCAAAAAAGTCTGTTGCCAATGTTTACTGCACGCTGGTAATACGAGGACTCCTGGTTCGCATCCTGTGCAAAATTGTTTTGCCAATCTTCCAACTCAGGCGTCGAGCCACGAAATGCGACCACGAACGGTGGCTTCGGATTGTCGCCCCAGACCGCTGGATCCTTTTTATAGACGGCTGCCCGGAAATTGCTGTCGGGTGGGTTTAGCATCTTTTCGTTGAGACCCATTGCCGACAGCTCGTCCGGCGTCGGTTTCAGGAAGCCCGGCGGCATCTGCTGGCGCAACTCCGGCGGCGCGTTCGGGTCGTTCGCCAGATAGACATGCTGGGCGCAGCGCATGTTCTCGACCTCGTCCATGTCCGCGCGCAGCCGTCTGGCGCTGGCGCCATGCTCGGGGCAGCTGACGATGGCGCGGCTGACGAGCTCTATCCGCTCCTTGCGCCGGGCCGCCTTGGCGTTGGCGATGCAGGACTGACAGGCCGTGGCTGGAGTCGATGCGAAATCCGCCAGCAGCGCTCGGCGCGCGCGGTCGTATTCGTGCTGGATCATCGCAGGCGTCTTGGCCTGTTGCGCTTGCTGCAGTTTCTTCGCCTGGGACGCGGCCAAGTCGGGCGCCAGGTAGCTCTTGAGCGTGTCGTTGAGTCCCATGCGTCTGCTTTCCTGCTGCCAGCCCGGGCTAGTCGCCCACGCCCCAGGCTGCGGTGCTGAAGAACGCCTGCCTGAGCGCCAGATCGGCGCCTTCCTCGTCCTGCGGCTTGCCGAGCAGCGCGTGTACCCATTCATTCAGCGCGTGGACCTTGCGCACCTCGGGATAGGGGCTGGCCAGCAGCTGGCGCAGGTAGCGGCTGCGATCGACGAAACCGGGTCCGAGGAACCAGGCCGCCAGCGCGTACGACGCAATGCCCTGTTCGCTGCTCAGCCCCAAGGCCTGCGCGTCTTGCTCGCAGGCGACGAAGAAGTCGCGCAACGGCTGCGCTTCCAGCAGGTCGGCGTCGGGCACGCTGGCGCGAAAACCCCGCTCGAGCTTGTCGAGCAGCGCGCTGCGCGCGATGGCGTCGAGTTGGGCCTGACTGATCCTCATGGACTGCTATGCCTCTTTTGCTGCAAGAAACTGGGTTGTCTCAAACAAGGCTGATGAATGCTAAACGCTTGAAATGCGTTTCGACAAGCTCTGTTGCCAACTGGCCCTCCCGCCGATAATCGACGGATGAATGAATCCTTGAAAAACGCGGCCGCTGGCGCCGCCTTCGGTCAGCTGTCGCTGTCCGCCTCCACCCTGGACAACCTGGGCCAGCTCGGCTACAGCGCGATGACGCCGATCCAGGCCGCCAGCCTGCCGCTGGCCTTGGCCGGACGCGACCTGATCGCCCAGGCCAGCACCGGCAGCGGCAAGACCGTCGCCTTCGGCGTCCCGCTGGTCGAGAAGCTCGACCCGGCGCAGTGGCAGGTGCAGGCGCTGGTGCTGTGCCCGACGCGCGAGCTGGCTGACCAGGTCACGCTCGAGATCCGCCGCCTGGCGCGCGCACACGGCAACATCAAGGTCGTGACCCTGTGCGGCGGCGTCGCGCTGCGCGGCCAGACCCTGAGCCTGGAGCATGGCGCCCATGTCGTGGTCGGCACGCCCGGCCGCATCCTGGACCATCTGGAGCGCGGCCACCTGAGTCTGGCCGCCGTGCGCACGCTGGTGCTCGACGAGGCCGACCGCATGCTCGACATGGGCTTCTTCGACGACATCGCCCAGGTCGCCAAGCTCTGCCCGGCCGATCGCCAGACGCTGCTGTTCTCGGCTACCTACCCGGAAGGCATCGACCGGCTGGCTGCGCAGTTCATGCGCACGCCGCAAAGCGTCAAGGTGCAGGCCCAGCATGCGGCCGACAAGATCCGCCAGCATTTCTATGAGGTCAAGAGCAATGAGCGGCTGGCGACGGTGGCGCGACTGCTGAACCATTTCCGGCCCGAGTCGACGCTGGCCTTCTGCAACACCAAGCAGCAATGCCGCGACCTGGTCGCGCTGCTGCAGGGCCAGGGCTTCGCGGCGCTGGCGCTCTATGGCGAGCTGGATCAGCGCGAGCGCGACCAGGTGCTGGTGCAGTTCGCCAACCGCAGCTGCTCGGTGCTGGTGGCGACCGATGTGGCGGCGCGCGGGCTCGACATCGCCCAGCTCGACGCGGTGATCAACGTCGACTGCACGCCCGACGCCGAGATCCATGTACACCGGATCGGCCGCACGGGACGCGGCGAGGCCGAGGGCCTGGCGCTGACGCTGGCCAGCCTCGACGAGATGGGTTCGGTCGGCAAGATCGAGCAGCTGCAGGGCCGCGAAGTGGTCTGGCAGCCGCTCGACAGCCTGACCCAGGCTGCGGGTGGTCCGCTCAAGCCGCCGATGGCGACGCTGCAGATCCTGGGTGGCCGCAAGGAGAAGATCCGCGCTGGCGACGTGCTCGGCGCGCTGACCGGCGAGCTGGGCTACACCCGCGAGCAGATCGGCAAGATCAACATCAACGAGTTCTCGACCTATGTCGCGGTCGATCGCGCGATTGCCAAGCAGGCCGAGGCCAAGCTGGCGGCCGGGCGCATCAAGGGCCGCAGCGTGAAGGTGCGGCTGCTGTAAGCGACATGGCCCGGCTTGACGCTCGCTGCCGGGGCGAGGGCCGCGTCGGGCGCCTCATGCTGCGAGCAGAAATCGTCGCCCGGCGCAGCCCTTGCCCCGGCGGCTGGCTGGCGATGACTCACTGATCACCCGCTGATGACTCGCTTGACTGCCTGGCTCTTGCGAGCCAGTGTCACTCCGCGTAGGGGTTCGGGAAGCCCAGTCCTGCCAGGATCTCGATCTCGTAGGCTTCCATCTCCTCGGCATCCTGTTCGCTGGTCTCGTGGTCCCAGCCCTGGGCGTGCAGCGCGCCATGCACCAGCAGGTGGGCGTAATGCTGCTGCAGCGTCTTGCCCTGCTCGGCCGCTTCGCGCGCGACCACCGGCGCGCACAGCACCAGGTCGGCCTGCACCACCGGTTCCTGCGCGTAGTCGAAGGTCAGCACATTGGTCGCGTAGTCCTTTTGCCGATAGTCGCGATTCAGGCTCTGGCCTTCCTCGGCATCGACGATGCGCACGGTGATTTCGCCGTCATCGGCCAGCGCGTGGCGCAGCCAGCGCATGACTTTCTGGCGCGGCAGCGCGGCGCGGTGTTCGGCCACGCCGTCGAAGCGGGCGAATTGCAGGGAGAGGGTCAGGTCGGGCAGGGCCATGTCAGTCTTTCGGGGCGGTTTTGTCGTAGGCATCAACGATGCGTGCCACCAGCGGATGGCGCACCACGTCGGCGCTGGTCAGGCGGTTGAAGGCGATGCCTTGCACGCGCTTCAGGACGCGCTCGGCGTCGATCAGGCCGCTGAGCTGGGTGCGCGGCAGGTCGACCTGGCTGACGTCGCCGGTGATGACGGCCTTGCTGCCGAAGCCGATCCGGGTCAGGAACATCTTCATCTGTTCGGGCGTGGTGTTCTGCGCCTCGTCGAGGATCACGAAGGCATGGTTGAGCGTGCGCCCGCGCATGAAGGCCAGCGGCGCGATCTCGATCTGCTGGCGCTCGAAGGCTTTCTGCACCTTGTCAAAGCCCATCAGGTCGTAGAGCGCGTCGTAGAGCGGGCGCAGATAGGGGTCGACCTTCTGCGTCAGGTCGCCCGGCAGAAAGCCCAGCCGCTCGCCGGCCTCGACCGCCGGGCGCGTCAGCACGATGCGCTGCACCGCGCTGCGCTCGAGCGCGTCGACCGCGCAGGCCACCGCGAGGTAGGTCTTGCCGGTGCCGGCCGGGCCGATGCCGAAGGTGATGTCATGGCAGGCCATCTGGTCCAGGTAGCGCTGCTGGTTGGCGGTGCGCCCGCGCACTTCGCCGCGTCTTGTCTGCATCGCTACATGTTCGACGCTGTCCGCGGGCAGGGTGCTGTCGCCGGCGAGCATGAGCTGGACCTGTTCGGCCGGAACCGGCTGGCGCGCCAGTTCGTACAGGGCCTGGATCACTTCCATCGCCTGCTCGGCCTTGGCTTTCGGGCCTTCGACGCGGAACTGCTCGAAGCGGTGCGCGACCTTGACTTGCAGCGCGGCCTCGATCGTGCGCAGATGGCTGTCGAGCGGGCCGCACAGATGGGCCATGCGGGTGTTGTCGGGCGGAGAGAAATGGTGGCGGAGAATCAAACCGATAATTCCATCTAAAGGAAACGTCAATGATAGGCAAACTGAGCGGAACGCTGCTGGAAAAATCCCCTCCCCAGGTCCTGATCGACTGCGGTGGCGTGGGCTACGAGGTCGATGTGCCGATGAGCACCTTCTACGGCCTGCCTCACCTGGGCGAGAAAGTCGCGCTGCTGACGCATTTTGTCGTCCGCGAGGACGCGCAGCTGCTGTACGGCTTCGCGACTGCCACTGAACGTGAGGCCTTTCGGCAATTGATCAAGGTCAGCGGCGTCGGTCCGCGCATGGCGCTGAGCCTGCTGTCGGGCATGAGCGTGGCCGAGCTGGCGCAGGCCGTGACCGCGCAGGAGCCCGGCCGCCTGGTCAAGGTGCCCGGCATCGGCAAGAAGACCGCCGAGCGCCTGCTGCTCGAGCTCAAGGGCAAGCTCGGTGCCGATCTTGGGGCCCTGGCGGGCGGCGGGCTGCTGCTGGGCGACGCGCATGGCGATATCCAGCAGGCGCTGATCGCGCTCGGCTACAACGAGAAGGAGGCCGCCGCCGCGCTCAAGGCGCTGCCGGCCGATGTGGCGGTGAGCGAGGGCATCAAGCTCGCGCTCAGGGCGCTGGCGCGGTGATCCCTGCGCTGGTTTCTGAGTGCCATCCATGAAAACCGAAACCAGTAGCGACCATTGGGAGCTTGCATGAGACTTGACCGTATCCATATCCGGAACTTCCGTTGCTTCGAGTCGGCCACGGTCGAGTTCTCACCAGGTTTCAACCTGTTCGTGGGTGTGAACGGTGCGGGTAAGACCTCGCTGCTGAAGGCCGCAGCGGCCAGCCTGGCGACGCCGCTCAACGCACTCGGTCTTGGCGTCAATTGGTTGCATGGCCAGGAGCAAAACGCTCGTCTTGCCTTGCTTAAGCTCGACGGCAAGGTCCGCTACGAGCGCTGCTATCCCGTGCGGCTGGAGGTGGAGGGTGAAGTCGCCGGCCAGCCGCGTCAGTGGTGGCTGGAGGAGTCCGGGCCCGGCAGTAACCAGACCAAGTTTGAGCACACCATCTTTTCCGCGCTGACCGGACTGGCGGCCTCGATTGCACAAGGTGGGCCGGGCGCATTGCCTCTGCTGGCGTTCTATACCGCCGAGCGTCAATGGCAGCTCAAGGGCGTGGGAGCCGATGCCGCCGTGCAGCAGCGGGAATCCCGGCTGGATGGCTACCGGAACTGGCAGGATGCTGCGCTGGATGTCGGGGGGCTGGAGACCTGGGTGATAGCCAAGTCGCTGGAGCGACTGGAGTCTGTAGCGCAAGGGGAATCGGGCGGAAAACCGGACGAGCTCGAACTGGTCAACCAGGCCGTGGCGCTGGCCGTGCCGGGCGCCAGCGGCCTGCGCTACGACATCAAGTTGCGTAGTCTGGTGCTGGACTGGGCCGATGGCGATCCCGTCCCCTTCGATACGCTGAGCGATGGCCAGCGTGGCGTCACCGCCCTGATAGCGGATATGGCGCGCCGCATGGCACTGCTCAATCCCCAGCTTGGTGACCAGACCCTGAGCCAGACCCCCGGTGTGGTCCTGATCGACGAGCTCGACATGCACCTGCATCCGGCTTGGCAGCGCAGGCTGCCGGGCGTGCTCAAGTCCATCTTCCCGCGGGTCCAGTTCATCGCCGCCTCGCACTCGCCGCAGATGATGGGCGAACTGCTCCCGGAAGAAATCTGGCTGATGCGCGGCTCCGAGGTCATGGGTCATCCCGAAACCGCGCTGGGCCTGAGCAGCAACGAGGTGCTGGAGGAGCTGATGGGCACGGAGTCGCGGAATGCCGAGGTGGCTGGCGCGCTCGCCCGCATCCGGCATCTGATCGATGACGACCTGATCCAGCAGGCCAGAACCCTGCTCGCAGCCTTGCAGGCCCGCATCGGCGATATCCCCGAGGTGCTGGAGCTGCAAGCTGCCATCCGCAGCCTGGAATGGCTGGAGGATGACGGCGCATGAGGGCGATCAGGAAGGGAGCCGAACCCCGGGCGCTGCTTGACTGGAAGCGGCAAAACGCCACCACGCCGGATATCCTGCACTATGACGGCGGCGGCTTCCCGCGCGAGGCGGTGCGCCAGAGCCTGCTGCAGGAGCAATCCCACCTGTGCGCGTACACGATGAAGCGCCTGGCCACGCTCGCTGAATGCCAACAGCAGGGTCGTGACACCGGCCATAGTTGCCACATCGAACATATCCTGCCCCAGTCCCGAGGCGTGCCGGCTGAAAGCATCGACTATCAAAACATGGTCGCCTGTTTTCCTGCGCCCAACCCCAAGACCGCCTGCGACTATGGCGCAGACTTCAAGGCCGATTACGATCCCAGTCAGTCACTTTTTGTCTCGCCGCTGTCGACCGAGGTCGAACGGCAGTTCGCCTTCGATTCCCGCGGTGGCGTCCAGGGGCTGACGCCTGCTGCCGAGGCTACGATCCGGCACTTGAATCTCAATCATCGAGTTCTGGTCCAGGCGCGACAGGCCAGCATTCGGGGCTCTCTCGAACCCAAGGCGGGCAAACCGCTCTCGGCGGCCCAGGCCCGGCGCCTGGCCGAGCGGGTGATGCAACCCGATGCAGACAACCGCCTGGAGCCATTCTGCGTGGCGATAGCTTCAGCGGCCCGGGCGCACGCCGAACGGGCGGAGCGACGGGCCAGCCGCCTCAGAAAAGAACGAACGGTCCCGTAACCTGGCGTTTGCCGGACAGTAGGAAAAACAACATGAGCATAGAAACCGACGATTTCGCCCGGGCACCGCGCCAGCCGCGCATGGTCTCGGCCGCGCCCGAATCCGGTCGCGAGGAGGCGCTCGAACGCGCGCTGCGGCCCAAGGGCCTGCAGGAATATGTGGGCCAGGCCAAGGTGCGCGAGCAGCTCGAGATCTTCATCGGCGCGGCCAAGAAGCGCCAGGAGGCGCTCGACCATGTGCTGCTGTTCGGCCCGCCGGGCCTGGGCAAGACCACGCTGAGCCACATCATCGCCTACGAGCTCGGCGTCAACCTGCGCCAGACCAGCGGTCCGGTGCTGGAAAAGCCCAAGGACCTGGCCGCGCTGCTGACTAACCTCGAGCCCAACGACGTGCTGTTCATCGACGAGATCCACCGACTCTCGCCGGTCGTCGAGGAGATCCTCTACCCGGCGCTGGAGGACTACCAGATCGACATCATGATCGGCGAGGGGCCGGCGGCGCGCTCGATCAAGCTCGACCTGCAGCCGTTCACGCTGGTGGGGGCGACCACGCGCGCCGGCATGTTGACCAATCCGCTGCGCGACCGTTTCGGCATTGTCGGCCGGCTCGAGTTCTACAACGCGAGCGAGCTGGCGCTGATCGTCAAGCGCAGTGCCGGCCTGCTGCATACGCCGATGGACGAGGCGGCGGCATTCGAGGTCGCGCGCCGTTCGCGCGGCACGCCGCGCATCGCCAACCGGCTGCTGCGCCGGGTGCGCGACTATGCCGATGTCAAGGGCAACGGCCACATCACGCTCGACATGGCGAATCGCGCGCTGACCATGCTCGATGTCGACCCGATCGGCTTCGACCTGATGGACCGCAAGCTGCTCGAGGCCCTGATCCACAAGTTCGACGGTGGCCCGGTCGGCCTCGACAACATCGCTGCCAGCATCGGCGAGGAGGCGGGCACGATCGAGGACGTGATCGAGCCCTACCTGATCCAGCAGGGCTATCTGCAGCGCACCACGCGCGGGCGCATCGCGACCCAGGCCGCGTTTCGCCATCTGGGGCTGGAGCCGCCCAAGATCGAGCCGGGACTGCTGTCGGGCGGTGATTGAAGTCCCTCGTCTCCTTGCTCGCCGGTCCTGGCCTGTCGGGCGGGCCAGCCGGCCTCAGGTGCTGGTGTCGTCGTCCGAGGTTTCTTCGAGATGGCCGCGGTCGGCCCAGCCGACCAGGCTCAGGCCCTCGGGGGTCCAGAGCAGGCGGTGGATGGCGGCGTTCTCGACCAGCCAGGTGCGCGGCGCCTGCACTTCAAGCCCGGTCGCCAGCCGATACAGCATGTCGAGCACGCCGCCATGCGCGACGATGACGATCTGCTCGCCGCTGTGGCGTGCTGCGATCTCGTTGATGGTGCTCTCGATGCGTTCGCGCAGCTGCAGCAGCGTCTCGCCGCCACCGCCCGGCGCGAAGTCGGGCACCCGGGTGCGCCAGGCCAGTGTGGCTTCGGGTTCCTCGAGCTCGAGTTCGGTCCAGGTCTTGCCCTGGAAGTCGCCGAAATGGCGTTCGCGCAGGCCGCTGTGGGTGCGCACGTCCATGGCCAACGCAGTCGCGATCGCGCTGGCGGTCTGGTGCGCGCGCTCCAGGTCGCTCGAGTAGACCGCCGCGATCGCTTCCTCGCGCAGCGCATCGGCCGCGCGCGCGGCCTGCCAGTAGCCGCGCGGGTTGAGCGGGATGTCGAGATGGCCCTGCAGGCGCTTGTCCTGGTTCCAGGTGGTTTCGCCGTGGCGCAGCGCCAGGATGCGGGTGAATTCCATAGTGGGGCTTGGTGGGGCGGTGTGGGGGGCCGGCGCGAGCGGATCGCCGCGTAGCGGGTTCAACAGGTTCAGCGTATTCGGCGCGGTCAGCGCGGGACTTCGATCACGACCCGGCGCGGGCCGGCTGGTGCTTGCGGGAAGCCCTGCAGCGCCGCGTCAAGCAGCGCGGCCCATAGCGTCGGGTTGTCGGCCCAGGGGCCATCGTGCGAGGCCTGGGTCTCGTAGACCACCCGGGCGCTGCGGGCATCGCGCAGCACCAGCGAGACTTCGCGCTGGTAGTAGGGCGTCGTCAGGTGTGGAAACAGCGGCATGCCGAAGCCGACCGAGCCATGCGGAAACACATGGCCGATGCCGACGCTGACGCCAAAGCTCGGCCTGGCAGGCTCGTCCCAGGGTGCGTAGGGCAGGCGCACCGAGCGCGCGCCGAGCTCGATCGTCCAGCGCGGCAGCGCCGCGCCGGCCGGCAGCGGTTCGGGCGCGGCGCGCAGGCCGACGCGGGCCAGCGCATCGCGCGCGATGGCTTCGAGCGCCTCCTGTTGCGCCGCAGGGGTCTGCAGCTGCGAGGGCCGGCGCTCGAAGCGGTAGCGGTCGCCGGGGACCGGCCTGGCTGCCTCGCCAGCCGGGCCGGCTGACCAGTCGGCGTAGCTGCGCACGTCATTCTCGAGCCGGATTGCGCCGGCGCAGCCGCCCAGCAGCAGCGCGCCGGCCAGCAGGCTCAGGCCGCCCAGCCGACGGGTCATGGCCCTGCCGGGCCGGGGGGAGACTGGGGGACGGGACATGACGGGCTCCTGCACGAGTTGGGAAGTCCGGTGGCAGCTGGGACCCCGCCACCGGCAGGGCGAAAATCAGCGCGCCGGGGTCAGGCTGATGATCTGCTCGGTCGGCAGCGCCGCTGGCAGCGGCAGCTCTTCCTCGTCGAACACCATGTCGCCATTCTCGTCGGCGATGCCGGTGGTGCGCAAGGTCTCGAACGGGTGCAGCTGACGGTCCATCAGGTGGCTGGGCACCACGTTCTGCAGCGCGCCGAGCATGCTCTCGACCCGGCCCGGGAACTTCTTCTCCCATTCGCGCAGCATGTTGCCGATCTGCTTGCGCTGCAGGTTCTCCTGGCTGCCGCAGAGCGTGCAGGGAATGATCGGGAACTCGCGCACCTGGGCCCAGCGGATCAGATCCTTCTCGGGCACATAGGCCAGCGGGCGGATCACCATGAACTCGCCGTTGTCGCTGACCAGCTTGGCCGGCATGCCCTTGAGCTTGGCGCCGAAGAACATGTTGAGGAAGAAGGTCTGCAGGATGTCGTCGCGGTGGTGGCCCAGCGCGATCTTGGTGCAGCCGAGCTCCTTGGCGACCCGGTACAGGATGCCGCGGCGCAGCCGGCTGCACAGGCTGCACATGGTCTTGCCCTCGGGGATCACCTTCTTGACGATCGAGTAGGTGTCCTGGGTCTCGATGTGGAACTTGACGCCGAGCTGCTTGAGGTACTCGGGCAGGATATGGTCGGGAAAGCCCGGCTGCTTCTGGTCCAGGTTGACCGCGATCAGCTCGAAGTTGACCGGGGCGCGCTTTTGCAGCTTGAGCAGGATGTCGAGCAGGCCGTAGCTGTCCTTGCCGCCCGACAGGCAGACCATCACGCGGTCGCCTTCCTCGATCATGTTGTAGTCGGCGATGGCGCGGCCGACTTCGCGGCACAGGCGCTTTTCGAGCTTGCGGTCCTCGCGCTCGATCTTGTGCTTCTTCTGCGCCTCGGCGGCGTCGGCAGCGGATTCAGTGGCCGTCTCGGCGGCCTCGTTCCAGGTTGCGGTGTCGTTCATTTCTATCTCGGGTATGGGGTGCTGATGGCGGCAGATGCGCTCACCACTGGCCGCTTTCCATGCGGATGGCGACCTCGCAGTCGTCGAAGATCTCGAGCTTGGCGATCTTGACGCGCACGCCGATCACGCCGGGCAGCTGCAGCAGCCGGTGGGCCAGCTTGCCGATCAGCGTCTCGAGCAGGTTCACATGCTCGGCGGTGCATTCGTCGATGATGATCTGGCGCACCTTGCGGTAGTCCAGCACATGGTCGATGTCGTCGTCGTGCGGCAGCAGCGGCTGCACGCCCTGGTTGAGCTCGGCATCGACCTGGATCGGTTGCGGGCGGGTCTTCTCGTGTTCGAGGATGCCGAGGTTGGCGACGAAGTGCAGTCCGGTCAGGGTCAGGATCTGCTGGCCGGCTTTCGGGGCTTGGATGGGGTTCATGGCTGGGCAGTGGCGGGCTTGACGTGGAAGACTTCCACGCCGACGGCCTCGCAGTCGGGGTAGACGTCGGGTTTGCAGGTCGACAGGCGCACGGCGCGCACGCCGGGGTGGGCCAGCAGGCGCTGAGCCAGGTCGTCGCACAGGGTTTCCTGCAGCTCGACATGGCCTTGCTGCAGGCGCAGCGCGACCTCGGCACGCACGAAGTCGTAGTCGACCACCTCGTGCAGCGAGTCGAGCGCGGGGGTCGATTGCGTGAACGGCACCCAGAGCTCGACATCGATCCAGAGCCGCTGGGTCACGCCCTTCTCGAAGTCGTGGGCGCCGATATGGGCCTGCACCTCGTGGCGGCGCAGGAAGAGCTTGCGGCAGCTCAGGCGCAGCTCGTCCATCAGGGACAGCTGCACCGGCAGGGTCAGGTCGGGAGCGTTCATGGCAGGGGATTGTCCTCGACTGCGAACATCACGTCGCGCGCCAGCGGCACCAGATGCTGGCCGCTGTCGACGCACAGGGTGGTTCCGGTGATGGCGCGGGTCTGCGCCAGGAACAGGCAGGTCCGTGCCACATCGGCCGGGTCGGTCGGCCGGCGCAGCAGGTTGACGCGGCTGGCGCGATCGAAATTCTCCTGCGTCTGCGGGCCGCTCAGGTACATCAGTCCCGGTGCCACGCCGCAGACGCGCACGCGCGGCGCTAGCGCCTGCGCCTGCAGCGCGACTGCGCGTTCCAACGCCAGCTTGGTCACGGTATAGGAGAAATAGTCCGGGTTCAGGTTGAACACCTTCTGGTCCAGGATATGGATCACGCTGGCATCGACATCCACCCCGGCAGGCAGGCTGGCGCTGAGTTCGCGTGCCAGCGACAGCGGCGCGATCAGGTTGACCTCGAGCTGCAGTCTGGCCAGCTCGGCGTCGAAGTCGGCACCAGTGTCGGGTTCGAACGCCGAGGCATTGTTGACCAGGCAGCTGAGCGGGCCGGCAATGGCGGCCGCCTGTGCCATCAGGGCGCGCCGGCCGGCTTCGCTGGCCAGGTCGCCCTCGATCGCGGTCGCGTCCAGGCCCTGCTCGCGCAGCGACTGGCAGAGCGCCTGCGCTGCGTCGGCCGAACGGCGGTACTGGCACAGCACGCGCCAGCCGGCTTGCGCGAAGGTGCGGCAGATCTCGGCGCCCAGGCGTACGCCGCCGCCTGTGACGAGCACGGTCGGGACCGTAGGGATCGGGTCGGCACGGGTCATGGGGTGATCTTCATGGGTGGTCGGGCGCTTATGATGGCGCCGCACCCGTAACCAGATGGCAGAACCATGTCGAGCGATTTGTCCGAGAAGCTGAAAGCCCATATTGTCCGCGAGCTGGAGATTTCCGGCGGCTGGCTGTCCTTTGACCGCTTCATGGCGCTGGCGCTCTATCAGCCCGGCCTGGGCTATTACGCCAACGACAGCGTCAAGTTCGGCTCCATGCCCGGCAGTGGCAGCGACTTCGTGACCGCGCCCGAGCTCTCGCCCTGGTTCGGCCGCACGCTCGGGCGCCAGGTCGCGCAGGCGCTCGCAGCCACCGGTTGTTTGGAAGTCTGGGAGTTCGGCGCCGGCAGCGGTGCGCTGGCGCAGCAGATCCTGACCCAGCTCGACGCCATGGGCTACCGCGAGGTCCGCTACCGCATCGTCGACCTGTCGGGTACGCTGCGCGCGCGTCAGCAGCAAACGCTGGCTGCCTTCGGCGACCGGGTCGAGTGGATTGACCGGCTGCCGCAGCGCTTCGAGGGCGTGATCGTCGGCAATGAGGTGCTCGACGCGATGCCGGTGCAGCTGCTGCAGCGGCGCGGCTCGGCCTGGTTCGAGCGTGGCGTTGCACTCGCACCACCTGGCCAGACATCCGCCGACTCGCCGGCTTTTGTCTGGCAGGACCGCCCGACCGCGCTGCGTCCGCCGTGCGAGATCGAGGGCCCGCACGACTACCTGACCGAGATCCATCCGCAGGCCGAGGCCTTCGTGCGCACGCTGGCCGAGCGCTGGACGCGCGGCGCAGCCTTCTTCATCGACTACGGTTTCCCCGAGTCCGAGTACTACCACCCGCAGCGCCACATGGGCACGCTGATCTGCCACCGCAGTCACAAGACCGACCATGACCCGCTGACCGAGGTCGGGCTCAAGGACATCACGGCCCATGTCAACTTCACCGGCGTCGCGCTGGCAGCGCAGGACGCCGGCCTGCCGGTGCTGGGCTACACCAGCCAGGGCCGCTTCCTGATCAATGCCGGCCTGATCGAGCTGGCCGGCGAGGTCCCGGTGGCACAGCGCGCCAACCTGGCCAAGCTGGTCAACGAGCACGAGATGGGCGAGCTGTTCAAGGTGCTGGCCTTCGCGCCGGCCGCAAGTGCCGAGGGCTGGATTCCGCTCGGCTTTACTGCCGGCGACCGCAGCCATACGCTGTGAGCGCATCCTGATGCTGCGCTGGCTGATCGTCGTGCTGCTGGCCCTGGTGCTGGTGCAGGGCCTGACCGGGTGGCTGCGCAAGATCGGGCTCGGACGGCTGCCGGGCGACTTGCGCTTTCGCGCCTTCGGCCGCTACTGGGAGCTGCCGATCGCGACCGCGCTGCTGCTGAGCTGGATCGCCGCTCTGTTGCAGCATCTGTTCTGAATTTGCGCCAGCCGTTGCGGCCGGCCTTGAAAAACCGCGCGCCGCCGCCTACTCTGTCGGAGCGCCGAATGCCCCTCGAACGGAGAAGCCATGTCCAGCCCCGCTACCGATACCTTGCACCTCGTCTGCCCGCATTGCCACACCACCAACCGCGTCGCCGCGCAGCATCTGTCCAGCGCGCCGGATTGCGGCAAATGCCACCAGCCGCTGTTCACCGGTCACCCGATCGCGCTTGACGCGGCCAGCTTCGATCGGCATCTGAGTCGCAGCGACTTGCCGTTGCTGGTCGATTTCTGGGCCCCCTGGTGCGGTCCCTGCCGCTCGATGGCGCCGGCCTTCGAGGCGGCGGCGGCCCAGCTCGAGCCGCAATTGCGCCTGGCCAAGGTCGATACCGAGGCCGAGCAGACGCTGGCAGCACGCTACCAGATCCGCAGCATCCCGACGCTGGCGCTGTTCTGGCAGGGACGCGAGATCGCGCGCCAGCCTGGCGCGATGGGGCAGGCCGACATCGTGCGCTGGGCCCGCGCGGCGCTGGCACGGCCGCGCTGAGTCATCCCTGGTTAAAAGCCGCGTGGCGCCGCAAGCCAGTTTCAGGCGCTGACCGGCGTGTCGCGCTGCGCCGGGTTCAGCGCCTGCGCGATCGCCGCGCTGCGCGCGTGCTCGATCGCCAGCGCGATCATCGGACCCAGTCGGCGCGGGTCGCCGCCTTGCTGCTTGACTTCCTCGCTCACGCGCGCCGCGATCGGCGCCGTCGCCACCGCCAGCGCGGCATCGAGCGCAGTCTGCAGCCGCGTTGCCTGGGGGTAGGGCGCTTGCTCGAAGTGGAGCCGGCCCCGCGCGTCGCATTCGCAGGCCTGCAGGAACTCGACGAAGCGCTCGGGCCGGCGGATCGCGTCGCAGCGCTCGAGCAGGCGCAGCGTCGCCGGTGCCGACAGATCGGCGCAGCGGTGGATATGGCCATGTTCGCGCGCCACCACTTCGGCCAGCTCCTTGCAGTCGCGTGGCACGCGCCAGCGCTCACACAGCTTGAGCAGCAGCTTGACGCTGCGCATCTCGTGGCCGATATGGCGCGGCAGCACGTCGGCCGGCGTGTTGCCCTTGCCTAGGTCATGGCACAGGCAGGCGAAGCGCACCGTCAGCGGCGCCTGCAGCCGGGCCGACATGTCGAGCACCATGCCCAGATGTACGCCGGTATCGACCTCGGGGTGGTAGTCGGCGCGCTGCGGCACACCCCAGAGCCGGTCAACCTCGGGCAGCAGCACCTTCAAGGCGCCGCAGTCGCGCAGCAACTCCAGCATGCGCGAGGGCTGCTGTTCCATCAGGCCGCGCGAGAGTTCCTGCCAGACCCGCTCGGGCACCAGGTGGTCGACCTCGCCCTGCTCGACCATCGATCGCATCAGCTCCATGGTTTCGGGCGCGACCTCGAAGTCGGGCCAGCGCGCGGCGAAGCGCGCCATGCGCAGGATGCGCACCGGGTCCTCGTGGAAGGCGTCGGTGACATGGCGCAGCACCCGCTGCTGCAGGTCACGCCGGCCATCATGGGGGTCGACCAGGCGCGGGTCGTTCGGGTCGAAACGGCCGTCAGCATCGAGCGCCGCGGCTGGCAGCGCGATCGCGTTGATGGTCAGGTCGCGCCGCGCCAGGTCTTCCTCCAGGCTCACGCTGGCATCGGTGTGGAAGGCAAAGCCGTGGTAGCCGCGCGCGGTCTTGCGCTCGGTGCGCGCCAGCGCGTATTCCTCGCGCGTGCGCGGATGCAGGAACACCGGGAAATCGCGTCCAACCGGCAGGAAGCCCTGCGCCGTCATGGCCTCGGGCGTGCTGCCGACCACCACCCAGTCGCGGTCGGCATGCGGGCTGCCGTCTGGCAGCCGGTGCACGGTATGGAAATGGCCCAGCAGGCCGTCGCGCACCGCGCCGCCGACCAGGTAAACCTGCCCGCTGGCCGGCTTCATGCGTATTTTTCCAGGATGCGGGTCGAGCGCTCGACGCCCTCGACCGAGTCGCCCTGGTTCACGGCTTCCAGCATCGAGCAGGCCATCAGGCGGTAGAACGCCTTGTCCATCGCCTTGCGCGCGGCCGACATCTGTTGCGCGATGTCCTCGCAGGGGCGGCCGGCATCGACCATCTCGGCCAGGGCCCGGACCTGGCCCTCGATGCGGCGCAGCCGGTTGACGATGTCGCGCTGGTGCTCGCTGCGCTGCACGGCGGCGCCGGACACCGGCGTGAGGCTGGCCAGGGCAGCAGTCTTGTTCGCGGGCATGTGGGAAAAATCTTTCTGGTGTTCGGAACCGAGAGGGACTCAGCCCCGGGTGTAGCGTTGGCGCATGGCCAGCAGGGGATCGGCGCGGCCCTGCAGTTCGAGGTAGCTGGCCACGACCGGCTCGAGCGCCTCGGCGCTGATGCCGAGTTCGGCCAGGCCGGGCAGGGTGCCGCTGGCGACGTTGTCGACCTTGAGCGAGGCGAAATTATCGGTGCTCATGAGCGGCTCGCCCGGCAGGGATTGCAGCAGCAGCGCCTGCAGATAGCCGAAGGCGCGCGGCATGCCGATCACCGGGCGCGGATGGCCCGACAGCCGGCCGGCGATCTGCACCAGCTCGCGCAATTGGTAGGCACGCGGCCCGGCCAGCTCATAGGTCTGGCCGATGGTTGCTGGCTCCTGCAGGCAATGGACGACGGCGCGCGCGACATCGCCGACCCAGACCGGCTGCAGGCGCGCGGCAGCGCCAGGCAGCAGCATCACGGGCACCACGGCCTGCAGGCGGGCGAACAGCGTCAGGAAGCTGTCGCCAGCACCGAAGATCACGCTCGGGCGCAGCAGGGTCAGCTCCAGCCCGGCCTCGCGCAGCACCGCTTCGCCCGCCGCCTTGCTGCGCTGGTAGAGCGAGGGGCCGGCGGCGCTGGCGCCCAGCGCGCTGACATGCACCAGCCGCTTGATGCCGGCCGACTGCATCGCTCGCGTCAGCTTGCGCGGCAGCTCCACATGCGCATGCTCGAAGCGCTGCTGGTTGCCATGCAGCACGCCGATCAGATTGATGACCGCGTCATGGCCCGGCAGCAGGCGCGCCAGTGCGGCCTCGTCATGCACATTGGCTTCGAGCACGGTCACGCCCGGCAGGGGCTGGACCGCGCGGGCGTTGATGGCGCGGCGGGTCGCTACCGTCACGCGCAGGCCGGCGCGGACCAGCTGTTCGCAGATCTGGCGGCCGACAAAGCCGGTTCCGCCCAGCAGCAGGATGTTCTTCATCTTCTTTTCCTCTTGTGCGGTTCAGGGCAGGTCGGCATTGGGGGCCAGATTGCCCAGGCGCGGACCAATGGCGGCCAGCCGGCTGCCGATGCGTTGTGGTTGTCCGCTCAGCAGTGCGGCGTAGTGGGTGGTGTTGGCGATCACTTTCTTGACGTAATCGCGCGTCTCGGTGAACGGGATGTTCTCGATCCAGGCCGGCGCCTCGAGCACCGGACCGTTGCGCCAGACGCGCGGCCGTCCGGGACCGGCGTTGTAGGCGGCAGCAGCCATCGGCATCGAGCCCTCGAAGTCGTCCAGCGCCAGCTTGAGGTAGGCGGTGCCGATCAGGATGTTGGTGTCGCGCTCGGCGATCTGGTGCGGCTTGTAGTCGGTCAGGCCGATCCGCTTGGCGGTCCATTGCGCGGTCGCCGGCATGACCTGCATCAGTCCCGACGCCCCGACGCCCGAGCGCGCATCGGTGACAAAACGGCTTTCCTGCCGGATCAGGCCGTAGACATAGGCCGGGTCGAGTCCGACCTCGCGGGCTCGCTTGACCACCTGCTCGCGGTGCGGGGTCGGGAAGCGCTGGTTGTAGTCGATCTCGGTCCGAGTGCGCTCGCTGGTGTTGATGCAGCGGTCCCAGACCTGCTGCTGGCAGGCCAGGTCGGCCGCGGCCAGCAGTTCGCGGTCGTTCATGCCGCCGCGCTGGTGCAGATTGGTCTGGTAGTTCCATTCGCGCACGCCTTCGCTGCGCAGGCCGTTGCCGATGGCCCAGAGCGCGCGCTGCAGGCCGGGATTCTGTTGCGCCGCGGCTTTCTCGGCCGGGCTCAGGGGTGCGGGTGCCGGTGCCACCGCAGTGACCTGGCCCAGCGCCTCCTGCGCCAGCTGTTCGTAGAAGCCGGTGCCGCCCGCGATGCGCTGCAGCAGCGCGCGCGCCTGGCCATCGTGATCAGGCCCCTGCAGCGCCAGCAGCGCACGCGCCTGCCAGTAGGTCCAGGTCGGGTCGCGCCGCTGCGCCTCGCCCATCTGCGCGATGGCGCCTTGTACCTGCTTCCAGTCGGCCGAGCGCAGCGCGGCGCGCGTCTTCCAGGCCAGCATCTCGTCGTTGAGGTAGCGCTCCTGCGCCTGGTTGAAATAGTCGAGCGCGCGCGGCGACAGCTTGAGTGCCGCCTGGCGACCGACCACGCCCCAGACCCAGCTGCGTTCCTCGTCGGTCAGCTGGGTGCGCCAGCGCAGCTTGCCGAGCTGTTCGGCCGCTTCCTGGTAATCCTTGACTGCCAGCCGCACCAGCGCCAGCGTGACCAGTTCCTTGGTGCGCGGGCGCAGCGCGGTCAGCTTGTCGTCGAGGTAGCGCGCCGGGTTGGCATAAATCTCCTCGACGGTCACCGCCCACTGTTTGTCGAGCATGGCGACGGCCTGGGTCGCGACGCGCAGACGGCCGTTCTCCATTCCGAGGCGGGCGCGTTGCCAGGCGGCATCGACTTCCAGCTCCTCGCGTTGCAGCAGCGCGCGCGCGGCGCTGGCGCAGCCTTCGTCAGCTTCCTTCTGACCCAGCCAGAGCTGGCGCACGGTCTCGGCGGCCGGCGCGTGCGGGCTCTGGGGATCGGCCAGCAAGGCATAGCACTGGACCTCGCGGTCGTCGTTCATGCGGTATTGCGCCTGCTCGATGCGGAAGTTGTTCCAGTCGCCGCGCCGGCCCAGCAGCAGCAGCCAGTCGTTGCGCAGCCGGTCCTCGTAGTAGCTGCCCGACCAGCGGCTCAGGAAGGCGCGGATCTCGTCCGGGCTCGCGCTCTCGAGCCGCGCGCGCAGCTCCCAGTAGGCGCCCAGGGGTTCGAGCAGGTGGCCTTGCAGGCGTGGCAAGGCCGCGCTCAGCGTGCGCTGGTCGTTCTTGCGAAAGGCTTCGCGCATGTCCTGCAGCGCCCGTTCGGGCCCGCTCTGGGCCGTTGCCGTCGCGGGGGCGCCCAGCAAGGCGGTCGACATGGAAAGCGTGGTAAAAATCGACCACAATCCTGCCAAGGTCACATTTCTCATCATAGGGCGATTATGGACAACAATGACCGAATCGTGCAGGCGGGCCGGGCGGCCCAGAAGGCCATCTGGCGCAAGCGGCTGGTGGCCGAACGCCTGCAGCTCGAGGACAGGTTCGCGCGCAACGAGGCCCTGCAGCGCGTCATGCGGGTCTGGCTGGTCGATCGTCCCGATGCCGTGATCGGCGCCTACTGGCCGATCAAGGGCGAGTTCGATCCGCTGCCAGCGCTGTTCCGCTGGCAGGAGGCCGGCATGGAGGCCGACGCGGCCGGTGCCTCGCAGCGGCGCCGCATCGGGCTGCCGGTCATCAACAAGATCGACAAGACGCTGAGTTTTCATCGCTGGTACCCCGGTTGCGAGATGGAAGAGGATGCCTTCGGCATTCCCAAGCCCAAGGACACCGAGTTGGTGCATCCGACCCTGCTGTTTGTTCCCTGCGTCGGCTACGGGCCGGGCGGCTATCGGCTCGGCTACGGTGGCGGCTTCTACGACCGCACGTTGGCCGCGCTGTCGCCCCGGCCTTTCACCGTCGGCCTGGGCTACACCCATGGTTTCCTGCCCGAACTCGAACCCGAGCCGCACGACCTGGCGCTCGACGCGCTGCTCAACGACAACGGCGTGGTCTGGCCGCTGCCCTGAATCGCAGTCCAGGCTTTCAGCGCGCCATGCGGCGCGCCAGCCACATGCCGACCAGCATCGCCGGCACGAACAGCCAGACATCCCGGCCGCCGACCAGCAGCGTCGCCAGCGCCGGGCCCGGGCAGTAGCCCGCCAGGCCCCAGCCCACGCCGAAGATCACGGCGCCCTGCAGCAGCGGGGCGTCGATGCGCTCCTGCTGCGGCAACTCGAAGCGACTGCTGAACCAGGGCCGGCGCTGCGGCTGGCTCGCGCGGGCTGGCGTGAGCCGGAACGCCAGCAGCGTGACCATGACCGCGCCGCCCATCACGAAGGCCAGGCTCGGGTCCCAGGCGCCGGGGAATTCGCCCTGCGCCAGACCGGCCAGGTTCAGGAAACCGATCACCTTGGCTGGCTGCGTCATGCCCGACAGCAGCAGGCCGAGCGCGAACAGCAGTCCGGCCGCCAGCGCCAGCAGCAGGCCGCCGACCAGCTGCTTTGCCGCAGTGCGCCGGGGCAGGGTCGGAATGACAAAGTTCTCGGGTTTCATTGCAGGCCTCCGGTCAGGAACACGGTCACGAAGGCGCTGGCCATGAAGGTCAGCACCGCGACCAGCGAGCGCAGCGAACGCCGACCCAGGCCGCAGACGCCGTGCCCGCTGGTGCAGCCCGAGCCGCGCACGCTGCCAAAGCCGACCAGCAGTCCGGCCGCCACGATCAGCAGCGGTGCGCGCGCCGGCAGTTCCGGCGCTGGCAGCCATTGGGCAAACAGCGCCCCGCCCAGGATCAGCCCGAGCAGGAAGGCCCAGCGCCAATAGGCAGGCCCGCCCGACTCGCGCAGCGCCGAGCAGGTGATGCCGCTGATGCCGGCAATCCGGCCCAGTCCCGCCAGCAGCAGCCAGCTGGCCAGGCCGATCAGGATGCCGCCCAGGGCGGCCGAAAGATAGGGGTGCAATTCTTCTCCAGAGGCCGCCCGCTGGCGGCAAACCCGCTATTTTCGGTCCAAAGCGGGACCGGCTGCAGCGCCTGGTTGCCGCCCTACTTATGATGTCGGGTCAATCCTGTCCGGTCCTCCAGACTCCCTGCCGCCGCCATGCCACCGATCCAGCTCTTCGATCCCGATTCCAGCACCTACACCTATCTGCTGTTCGATGAATCCAGCCGCGAGGCGCTGATCATCGATCCGGTCGACAGCCAGCTCGAGCGCGATCTGGCCGTGCTGCGCCAGTACGGGCTCAGGCTGTTGTGGACGGTCGAGACCCATGCCCATGCCGACCACATCACGAGTGCGGGCCTGCTGGCCGAGCATGCCGGCGCGCGCACCGCAGTGCCGGCCGCTTGCGGCATCCGCACGGCGGCGGTCCAGTTGCAGGACGGCGACCGACTCGAGTTCGGCCGCCAGTCGCTGCAGGCACTGGCCACGCCCGGCCACACTGCCGGCAGCATGAGCTACTACTGGGATTGCGACGGCAAGCGCCATGTCTTCACCGGCGACACGCTGTTGATCAACGGCTGCGGCCGCACCGACTTCCAGTCGGGTAGCGCCGAGGCGCTCTGGCACAGCATCACCGGCCGCCTGTTTGCCTTGCCGGCCGACACCACGGTCTGGCCCGGCCATGACTACCACGGCCACAAGCATTCGAGCATCGGCCACGAGCAGGCGCACAACCCGCGCCTGGCCGGCAAGACGCAGCAGGAGTTCATCGCCATCATGGACGGCCTGAACCTGCCCAAGCCGCGCCGGATCGACGAGGCCGTGCCGGCCAATCTGAGCTCGGGCCTGCGCCACGACGCCGATGGTGCCTGGCTGCTGCAGCCGCGTCCGGCCGCCGGCTATGCGGGCGATGTCTCGCCGCAGCTGGCCTGGGCCTGGGTCCAGGCCGGTGAAGCCGTGCTGGTCGATGTGCGTACCGATGCCGAACGGGCCTGGGTCGGCTTCGTGCCCGAGGCGATTCCGATTGCCTGGAAGCAGTGGCCCGGCATGGCGATGAACCCGGACTTCGATGTCGCACTGTTGCAGGCAGTTGGCAGCCGCAAGGTCGTACTGCTGTGCCGCAGCGGCGTGCGTTCGGTGGCAGCGGCCAGGCGCGCGACCGAACTCGGCATCGAGGCCTACAACATCCTCGAAGGCTTCGAGGGCGATCCGGATGCCCACGGGCAGCGCGGCCACCTGGGCGGCTGGCGTTTTCACGCGCTGCCCTGGCGCCAGAACTGAGGCGGTTTCGCTTCCATCAGGGTTAACCCTGATAGCGGTCTGATTATCATCGCGCCATGAGTTTTCTTGCCATCGACGTTGGTAACACCCGCCTCAAGTGGGCGCTTTACGACAAGCCTGCCGTGGATGCCCGCCTGCTCGCGCATGGGGTGCAGTTTCTCGAGAACATCGAGACCTTGGCCGAGGGTGACTGGAGCCGCATCGCTGCGCCCAGCCAGGTGCTGGGTTGCGTGGTCGCGGGTGAGGCCGTCAGGCGCCGCGTCATCGAGCAGCTCGAACTCTGGGATGTCACGCCGCAGTGGGTGGTGTCGAGCAGCGCCGAGGCCGGCTTGGTCAACGGCTACGACCACCCGTCGCGGCTGGGCTCGGACCGCTGGGTCGCGATGATCGGCGCGCGTCAGCGCCTGATCGCGCGCGGCCAGCGCCGGCCCTGCGTGCTCGTGATGGTCGGCACCGCGGTCACGGTCGAGGCGATCGATGCCGAGGGTCGTTTTCTGGGCGGCATCATCCTGCCGGGCCACGGCATCATGCTGCGCGCGCTCGAGTCCGGCACTGCAGGCCTGCATGTGCCGACCGGCGAGGTGCGTGATTTCCCGACCAATACCAGCGATGCGCTGACCAGTGGCGGCACCTTCGCGATCGCCGGCGCGGTGCAGCGCATGGTCGACAACCTGCGCCGCCACAGCGGCCAGGAGCCGGCCTGCATCATGACCGGCGGTGCCGGCTGGAAGATGGCGCCCAGCATGACGGTCCAGTCCGAGCTGGTCGAAAGCCTGATCTTCGACGGCCTGCTCGCGATCGCGCACCACCGCTTCGGCGCCGCCACGGCGGCCTGAGCCGCGCGCTGGCCACGCCGGTACGGCGAGCCTAGTAGGGCGTGCTCAGGCCGCCGGTCGGCCCAGCCAGCGCCGAGCCAGTTCGACCCAGAAGCTGGCGCCGACCGGGATCAGTTCGTCGTTGAAGTCGTAATGCGGGTTGTGCAGCGTGCAGGGACCCGCGTCATGGCCGCCGCCAGCGTAGCCGGCGCGATGGTCGCCGTCGCCGTTGCCCAGGAACAGGTAAGCCCCTGGCCTGGCCAGCAGCATGAAGGCGAAATCCTCGGCGCTCATGGTCGGTTCCTGCGTCAGCGTCAGCTCGGGGCCGACCAGATCCAGCATCACCTCGCGCGCGAAGGCGGCTTCTGCGGCGCTGTTGACCGTGGGCGGGTAGTTGCGCTCGAACTCGAACTCGCAGCTGGCGCCGAAGGCCGCGCAGCTGTGGACCGAGAGCTCGCGCATGCGCCGTTCGATCAGGTCCAGCACCTCGGTCGTGAAGGTGCGCACCGTGCCCTGGATCTCGCAGCTGTCCGGCACCACATTGGTGGCCTCGCCGGCATGGATCATCGTGACCGAGATCACGCCGGTATCGATCGGCTTCTTGTTGCGCGAGATGATGGTCTGGAAAGACTGCACCAGCTGGCAGGCGAGCGGGATCGGATCGATCGACCGATCCGGCATCGCCGCGTGGCCGCCCTTGCCGCGGATCGTGATCTTGAATTCGTTGCTCGACGCCATCACCGGCCCCGGGCTCACGGCCAGGCTGCCGGTCGGCAGGCCAGGCCAGTTGTGCAGGCCGAACACCGCTTCCACCGGCCAGCGCTCGAACAGGCCGTCGGCGATCATTTCGTGCGCGCCGCCACCGCCTTCCTCGGCCGGCTGGAAGATCAGCACCACGCTGCCGTCGAAGTCGCGCCGGCGCGCCAGTTCGCGCGCGGCCGCCAGCAGGATCGTGACATGGCCGTCGTGGCCGCAGCCGTGCATCCGGCCCGGGTGGCGGCTTGCGTGCTCGAAGCGGTTGAGCTCGGTCATCGGCAGCGCATCCATGTCGGCGCGCAGGCCGATGGCGCGGCCGCAGGCGCCGCCGTCACGGCCATGGATCAGCCCGACCAGGCCGGTGCGGCCCAGGTTCCGGTGCACCGGTATGCCCCATTCGGTCAGCCGGTCCGCGATCAGGTCAGCGGTGCGCAGCTCCTCGAAGGCCAGCTCGGGGTGGGCGTGGATGTCGCGGCGCAGTTGCGCCATTTCGGGCGCCTGCGCGACCAGGGTATCGATCAGTTTCATAGCAAGGCTCCGGCCATGGCTACATATTAGGCCATCAGCGTGTCGCTTGCCCAGGTCCGGGTTTTGCGATGATGCTGGATCTGAACGATTCGATAATCAGCCAATATCGAACACCAGGGACCGATTCATGATTCCGGTCCCCGGCTGCAGCGGCAGCAAGGCCTGACCATTTCGACTCGCGATGAACATCCTCTTTGTCCACCAGAACTTTCCCGGCCAGTTCAAGCACCTGGCGCCCGCGTTGGTACGCCAGGGGCACCGGGTGTCGGCCATGACGATGCGCCAGACCGAGCCGGGTCTCTGGCAGGGCGTGCGCATTCTGCCCTACCGCGCCCAGCGCGGTACCACGCCTGGCGTCCACCCCTGGGTACAGGATTTCGAGACCAAGGCCATACGTGGCGAAGCCTGTTTCCGTGCCGCGTTGGCGCTCCAGCGCGAGGGCTTCGAGCCCGACGTGATCGTGGCGCATCCCGGCTGGGGCGAGAGCCTCTTCCTCAAGGAAGTTTGGCCACGGGCGCGGCTCGGCCTCTACTGCGAATTCTTCTACCAGGCGCAAGGTGCCGACGCCGGCTTTGATGCCGAGTTTGCGTCCACCGATCCGGCGGGCGATGCCTGCCGGCTGCGGCTCAAGAACCTCAACAACCTGCTGCATTTCGAGGTCGCCGATGCCGGCCTCTCGCCGACGCAATGGCAGGCCAGCACCTTCCCGGTGCCATTGCGCGACCGGATCACGGTGGTGCACGATGGCATCGATACCGCGGCCCTCGCGCCCCGCCCGGATGTCAGCCTGACGCTCAACGGCAGCCTCCGGTTGGAGCGTGGCGGCGAGATCATCACCTTCGTCAACCGCCAGCTTGAGCCCTACCGCGGCTACCATGTCTTCATGCGGGCGTTGCCCGAGATCCTGCGCTGCCGGCCCCGGGCTCGGGTGATGATCGTCGGCGGCGAGGGCGTGAGCTACGGCGCGGCCCCTGATCCGGTGCGCCATGGGGGCCGCAGTTGGCGGCGGATCTTTGCCGACGAGGTCAGGCCCCTGATTTCCGACGCCGATTGGGCCCGGGTGCATTTCCTGGGCAATCTGCCTTATCAGCAGTTCGTGCCGCTGCTGCAGCTCAGCGCTGTCCATGTCTATCTGACTTACCCCTTTGTGCTGAGCTGGAGCCTGCTCGAGGCCATGAGCGTGGGCTGCGCCATCGTCGCCAGCGATACTGCCCCGGTGCGCGAGGCCATTGTTCACGGTGAAACCGGACGTCTGGTCGATTTCTTTGATGCCGCGGGACTGGCGCAGCAGGTCTGCGAGCTACTCGATGACCCGGCCGAACGGGCCCGCCTGGGCCAGCAGGCCAGGGTGTTTGCGCGCGAGCGCTACGATCTTTCGACGGCATGCCTGCCGCGCCAGCTGGCCTGGGTCGGTGAGCTGGCGGGGTAGGGCCAAGCGAGAACGGAAATTTTCCATGCGAAAGCCTGGGTCGCGAAAACGCCAAATTTTCTGTATATAATCACGGCTTCTGATTGATGCGCAATGCATCATATTCCTCGATAGCTCAGTCGGTAGAGCGCCGGACTGTTAATCCGTAGGTCCCTGGTTCGAGCCCAGGTCGAGGAGCCAGAATTGCAATGCGGGATTAGCTCAGTTGGTAGAGCGATACCTTGCCAAGGTATAGGTCGAGAGTTCGAGTCTCTTATCCCGCTCCAGCGTTTTCGCGCTTGAGCAGTCCGCCCATGTGGCTCAGTGGTAGAGCACCCCCTTGGTAAGGGGGAGGTCGGCAGTTCGATCCTGCCCATGGGCACCACACTTTCCAGCCTCTCGCACAGCCGTTCAGGTTGTTCGATCCCCCCCCCCTTCATCTTGTTGACCGGACAGTCGTGTCCAGGCCAGGTCCTGGCTGCGTCGTCTTGGCATGTGGCGAAACTTTCATATGACATTGCTAGAATGTTCCCAATATGAAAAAAATGTGGCTAGTCGGCTTGCAGACCAGTAAGGCACTGGAGGTCTAGCGATGAATGGCCTGAATACCTGATGCTGGAAGAGCAAGCTGCATGAGCCCTGACAAGAAAATGACCGAGCTGGCCGGGGCCCTGCTGGCCTTGAAGCCTCACTACTGGCGGGCGTTCGGCTTTGCCCTCGTGGCAGGCCTGCTGGTGCTGATGCCCACGCTTTACATGCTCGAGGTCTACGACCGGGTGATCAACAGCCGCAGCCACATGACATTGGCCATGTTGACGCTGCTGGTGTTGTTGTCCTACCTGGTGATGGAAGTGCTGGATTGGGCGCGCGCCGAGACCCTGCGTGAGGCCGGGCTGGCATTGGACAGAAGCCTGGCGCCGCGCGTGTTCCAGGCCATCTACGAATCCAATCTGCGCCGTCCGGGACCGCCCTCGATCCAGCCGATGAACGATTTCCGCATCCTGCGTGACTTCCTGCATCACCCGCTGCTGGGGTCGTTGATGGAGTCTCCGGTGTCGCTGGTGTTCGCGCTGATCCTGTTCCTGATGAGCCCGGTGCTGGGCTGGTCTGCCGTCGCCGGCGCTGTGGTCCAGGTGGTGCTGGCCTGGTTCAACGAACGCAGCACACAGCCGCCGTTGCTGGCAGCCAACCGCGCCGCGATTGCTGCCCAGCAATACGCCGACAGCTCGTTGCGCAATGCCGAGGTGATCGAATCGATGGGCATGCTGCAGCATATCCATGGCCGCTGGGCGAGCAAGCAACGCGAGTTCCTGGGCTTGCAGGCTCAGGCCTCCGATCGGGCAGGTGCCTTCCAGGCTGCCAGCAAGTTCGTCCAGACCACCATGGCCTCGCTGTTGCTCGGCGTCGGGGCCTGGTTGATACTCGAAAATGCCTTGCCCGGGGGCGGTGGCGCAATGATCGTCGGCTCGGTGCTGGGTGGACGCATGCTGGCGCCGCTGGTGCAGCTGGTGAGCCAGTGGCGCGCGGTCGTCAACGCGCGCGATGCCTGGGGCCGACTCGATCAGTTGCTGACGCAGTTGCCCGTCAGGCCGCCTGCCATGCCCTTGCCTGCGCCCAAGGGTCGACTGCAGGTGGAAAACCTGATGGCGGCAGCCCCGGGCTCGAATGTTGCCATCCTCAAGGGGCTGGCCTTCGCCTTGCAGCCGGGCGAAGCGCTGGCTGTGGTGGGGCCATCTGCCTCGGGCAAGACCACGCTGGCCAGGCTGCTGGTCGGGCTCTGGCCTGCCGCCAGCGGCAAGGTGAGGCTGGATGGCGCCGACATCTTCGCCTGGGACAAGCTTGAGCTGGGTCCGCATCTGGGCTATCTGCCGCAGGGCGTCGAACTGCTTGAAGGCACTCTGGCCGAGAACATCGCGCGCTTCGGCGAACCCAGTCCGGCCAGGCTGGAGGCGGCGGCGCGCGCCGTGGGCCTGCACGAATTCATCCTGAGCCTGCCCCAGGGCTACGACAGCCCGGTCGGTCGCGACGGCGCCATGCTCTCGGGCGGTCAGCGCCAGCGTGTCGCGCTGGCCCGTGCGCTTTATGGCGATCCGGTATTGGTCGTGCTCGATGAGCCCAATTCCAGCCTGGACGAGGCGGGTGACGTGGCGCTGGCGCAGGCCATTGCCCAGCTCAAGGCGCGCGGCACCACCTTTGTCGTGATGACCCACCGCACCAGCGTGCTGGGTGTGGTCGACAAGCTGCTGGTGTTGCGCGACGGCGTGCAGCAGGCCTTCGGCGCGCGCGACGAGGTGCTGGCGGCGCTGAACAAGGCGGCGCAACAGGCCCAGCATGCGCCGTCGGCCATGCCGCAACGCGCTGCCGTGGCCGTCTCCCCGGCCCCCTGATGGCTGCGCACGAACTGGATGGATCGAACAAGATGACAAGCAAGGGGTTTTTTGCGCGCAGCGAGCTCACGGCCACGTTGTGGACCTTCCGGCGTGAATTCATGGTGGCAGGCCTTTTCAGCCTGGTGGTCAACCTGCTGCTGCTGTCGCCCACGCTCTACATGCTGCAAGTTTATGACCGCGTGCTGGTCAGTCGCAGCGAGATGACCTTGCTGGCGGTGTCCCTGCTCACCTTGTTCCTGTTTGCCGTGATGGCATTTGCCGAATGGTCGCGCTCGCGTTTGCTGGTACGCGCCGGCGTGAGGCTGGACGCCGTGCTGGGTACCCGGGTCTTCAATGCCAGCTTCGAGGCCAATCTGAGCCAGTCGGGCGCGCCGGTGCAGCGTGCCTTTTCCGACCTGGCCGAGATCCGCCAGTTCCTGACTGGCAACGGTATCTTCGCCTTCTTCGATGCGCCCTGGACGCCGATCTACATCGCGGTGCTGTTCTTCCTCCATCCCTTGCTGGGCTGGGTTGCCATTGTCTTTGCCCTGGTCCAGGCCGCGCTGGCCTGGCTCGGCCACCGCCGCACCGTCGCGCCGACCGAGGCGGCGGCCAAGGCCCAGAGCGAGGTCAACCAGTTCCTGCAGCACAAGCTGCGCAATGCCGAGGTGGTCGAGGCCATGGGCATGCTGGCCGGGTTGCGCCAGCGCTGGCAGCAGCGCCACACTGCCAGCATGGCCTTGCATGGGGCTGCGCAGGGCCTGACACACCGCATCACGGCCACCAGCAAATGGGTGCGCTACTGTCAGCAGTCCCTGGCCCTGGGGGCCGGCGCCCTGCTGGTGATTGACGGCCAGCTGAGTCCTGGCGCCATGATTGCAGCCAACGTGCTGATGACGCGCGCCCTGGCGCCGATCGACCTGATGGTGAGCAGCTGGCGCAGCTTCCTCGGTGCGCGCAGCGCGTTCGATCGACTCGAACAGCTGCTGGCGCTCCATCCGGAGCGCGACCCGGCGCTGACCCGCGTCCCGCCCAGGGGCTCGGTGTGCTTGCGTCAGGTGCAGGCCAGTGCCCCGGGGCGTTCCCGTCCCATTTTGCAGGATGTGAGCCTGCAGGCCGAGCCCGGCAGCGTGACGGTGGTGCTGGGTCCCTCGGGGTCGGGCAAGTCCACGCTGGCGCGGGTGCTGGTCGGCATCTGGCCTGACGTCAGTGGCGAGGTGTTGCTCGACGAGCGCCCGCTGGATGGCTGGAGCCGTACCGAGCTGGGTCCGCATCTGGGCTATCTGCCGCAGGACATCGAGCTGTTCGACGGCACGATTGCCGAGAACATCGCCCGCTTCGCCCAGGTTGATTCCGGCCAGGTGATTGCGGCCGCGCAAAGCGCCGGTCTGCACGAGATGATCCTGCGCTTGCCCAAGGGCTACGACACGCCGATCGGCGAGGCCGGCGGCATGCTGTCGGGTGGCCAGCGCCAGCGCATCGCGCTGGCACGCGCGATCTATGGCGAGCCCGCGCTGATCGTGCTCGACGAGCCCAACGCCAACCTGGATGACGTCGGCGAAGCCGCGCTGAACCAGGCGGTGCGCGAACTCAAGGCCAAGGGCAAGACGGTGTTCCTGATCACCCATCGTCCTGGCGCTGTCCAGCTGGCCGACCAGTTGCTGGTGCTCCAGGAAGGCAGGGTTGTCATGCAGGGGCCGCGCGCAGCAGTGCTGGCGCAGTTGCAGGCCAGAGCGCAGGCCCAAGCCGCCCGGCCAGCTACGGCTCCCGGTACGGGAGCCTTGCCGGCTTCGGCCTGAGCCTCAGCCCCTGCTGTCCAGCCTTTTCTGCCTCGACCGATTTCGACCGAAACACTCATCATGGCCCATTCTCAGCAACCCCAGACTCCTGCCTCCGCCACGCCCGGGACGGCCTCATCCAGCCAACCGCCAGCCGATGCCGGTCGCGTGGCCCGCATCGGTCTGTGGACCCTGGGCCTGGGCTTTGGCGGCTTTCTGCTCTGGGCCGCACTGGCTCCGCTCGACGAGGGGGTGCCGACCCAGGGCATGGTCGCGATTGACACCAAGCGCAAGGCAGTCCAGCACCTGAGCGGCGGCATCGTCAAGCGGGTGCTCGTCAGGGAAGGCGATCAGGTCCAGCAGGGGCAGACCCTGGTCGAGCTCGACCAGGCGGTGGCGCGCGCCAATTACGAAGCCGTGCGTCAGCGCTACCTGGGCCTGCGCGCGATGCAGGGCCGACTGCTGGCCGAGCAGTCCGGTGCGGCTGCCGTCAGCTTCCATCCCGAGCTCCAGCAGGCGGCGAGCGACCCGCTGATCCAGAACCAGATCGAGACGCAGCGCCAGCTGTTTCGCTCGCGCCGCGCGGCCTTGCGCGCCGATCTGCAGGGCATTGAAGAAAACATCCAGGGTCAGCAGGTCCAGCTGCAGGCTTACCAGAGCATGTCGGTCAACCGCAGCAGCCAGCTCGCGCTGCTGCAGGACGAGCTCAAGCATACGCGCGAGCTGGTGGCCGAGGGCTACGCCCCGCGCAACCGTCAACTCGAGCTGGAGCGCTCGGTGGCCGATGTCCAGGTTGCCATCGCTGATCTGAACGGCAACAGCCTGCGCGGCCAGCGCACGATCGCCGAGCTGCGCCAGCGCGCGCTGGCGCGCCAGCAGGAATATCGCAAGGAGGTCGAGACCGAGCTGGCCGAGGTCACGCGCGAGGTCCAGTCCGATGCCGAGAAGTTCGTGGCCGTCAAGGCTGATCTCGAGCGCACCGAGATCCGGTCGCCGGCCTCGGGCCAGGTGGTCGGATTGGCGGTGCAAACCGAGGGCGGCGTGGTCCAGCCGGGCCAGAAGCTGATGGATGTGGTGCCGGCCGATGCCCCATTGCTGCTCGAGGCCCGCATCGAGCCGCACTTGATCGACAAGGTCAGCGCCGGCCTGCCGGCCGACCTGCGCTTCAGTGCCTTCGCCCACTCGCCGCAGCTCGTGGTTGCCGGCGAGGTGGTGTCGATCTCGGGTGATCTGTTGTCCGAACAGCAGGGTAATGCGGTGTTTTCCTATTACCTGGCGCGCGTCAAGGTCACGCCCGAGGGCATGAAGACCTTGGGCCAGCGCCAGCTGCAGCCCGGCATGCCGGTCGAGGTCATTGTCAAGACCGGCGAGCGCTCGTTGCTGACCTACCTGCTTCATCCGCTGACCAAGCGCCTGGCGGCGTCGCTGAAGGAGGAGTGAACATGCACGCCTTGTCGACTTCGTCCGCCCCATCGAGCCGCCCGCACTTTGTGCCCCGGTTGGCCAGTCTCGCGCTGACTGCCGTCCTGCTGACCGGTCTGCCGGCCTGGAGTCTGGACTTGCAGCAGGCCTATGAAGCGGCGCGAGCGCATGATGCCACCGCGCGCGCGGCAGCCGCCGCGGCCGATGCCGCGCGTGAGCGCCTGCCGCAGGCCCGGGCGCAACTGCTGCCTAACATTGCCTTCAGCGCCGGGCGCAATCGCAATGATCTGTCGCGCGAGCAGTCTGGAGTTCCCGTGCCCGAGGCGCCTTACTACAGCTTCAACCAGACCCTGCAGCTGCGCCAGCCGATCTACCGCCGCCCGCTGATGCTCGCCCTCGAGCAGGCCGACCACCTGGTCGCCGATGCCGATGCCACGCTGGAGCGCGAGCGGCAGAATCTGGGGGTGCGGGTGACTGGCGCCTATCTGGAGGCGCTGCTGGCGCAGGATCAGCTCGACCTGGTATTGCGCCAGCATGCCTTTACTCTGGCTTATCTGGACGCGGCGCGCAAGGCGCTGGCAGCGGGTTCCGGGACCCGGACCGAGATTGACGAGGCGCAAGCCCGGTTGGACCTGAACCTGGCGCAGCAGCTCGAGGCGCGCCAGCAGCTCGACTACACCCGTCGCCAGCTCGAGTCCATGACTGGTCAGCCAGCCGGCGAGCTGGTGCCAGTCGATCCGCAGCGGTTGACCCTGGTGGCGCCGCAACCGGCCGCGCTGGAGGACTGGCTGCTGCTGGCAGAGTCCGGCAGCCCGGAACTGCTCGCGCTCAAGTCGCGGCTGGAGGCCGCGCGGCTGGAAGTCGGCAAGGCCCAGGGTGCCCATCATCCGACCCTGGATGCGCTGTTGCAGGTGACCCGCAGTGCGAGCGAGAACGTGACCACGCCGGAATCGAGCTATCTCAACCGGACAGTCGGTCTGCAGCTCAATCTGCCACTCTATGCCGGCGGCTACGCCAGTTCGGTGGTGCGCCAGGCCGCGGCAGAGAGCTTGCGCGCCGAAGAGACGCTGGAGGCCACCCGGCGTGATCTCGGTCTGCGCATGCAGCGCGAGTTCCGCGGCGTGACCGAGGGCGTGCTCAAGGTCCGGGCGCTGGAGCAGGCGGTGCGCTCGGCCGAGCAGCTCGTCAAATCAAGCCGGCGCTCGTTCGAGGCCGGCAGCCGCAGCCTGCTCGATGTCCTGAATGCCGAGCAGCAGCAGCAGACCGCGCTGCGTGACCTGGCTCAGGCGCGTTACCTCTATCTGCTCTCGCATGTGCGCTTGCAGGCCCTGGCTGGCACCGATCAGGCGGCTGCCATCAGTCAGGTCAATGGCTGGCTCGTGCGACCCTGACAGCGGGCGGCCGCGAAGTCGGCATGCCGCACCTGCCAGGGGCTGAAAGCCCCCCGGATCAGGTGGCCGATAGTCCGGCCAGATCGCGCAGCAACTGGACCTTGTCGGTCCTCTCCCAGGTGAACTCGGGTTCGTCGCGACCGAAGTGGCCGTAGGCGGCGGTCTTGCTGTAGATCGGGCGCAGCAGGTCCAGCATCTGGATGATGCCGCGCGGACGCAGGTCGAACACCTCGCGCACGATCTGGGCGATGCGCTCGTCGGCGATCACGCCGGTGCCTTCGGTGTAGACCGTGATGTTCATCGGCTGCGCGACGCCGATCGCGTAGGCGACCTGGATCTGGCATTGCTTGGCCAGGCCAGCCGCGACGATGTTCTTGGCCACATAGCGCGCGGCGTAGGCGGCCGAGCGGTCAACCTTGGTCGGGTCCTTGCCGCTGAACGCGCCGCCACCGTGCGGGCAGGCGCCGCCATAGGTGTCGACGATGATCTTGCGACCGGTCAGGCCGCAGTCACCCTGCGGGCCGCCGATGACAAAGCGGCCAGTCGGGTTGATCAGGTACTTGGTGTCCTGCAGCCACTCCTTGGGCAGCACCGGCTTGATGATCTCCTCGATAATGGCCTCGGTGAAGCTGGCCTTCATCTTGGTCGGCGACTCCGACTGGTCCGGGCTGTGCTGGGTCGACAGCACCACGGTGTCGATGCTGTGCGGCTTGCCGTCGACATAGCGCAGCGTGACCTGGCTCTTGGCGTCGGGGCGCAGGAAGGGCAGGCGGCCGTCCTTGCGCAGCTGGGCCTGGCGCTCGACCAGGCGGTGCGCGTAATAGATCGGCGCCGGCATCAGGTCGGGCGTCTCGTCGCAGGCGTAGCCGAACATCAGGCCCTGGTCGCCAGCGCCGATATTGAGGTAGTCGTCCGAGGCGTGGTCCACGCCCTGGGCGATGTCGTTGCTCTGCTTGTCATAGGCCACCAGCACCGCGCAACCCTTGTAGTCGATGCCGTACTCGGTGTTGTCGTAGCCGATGCGCTTGATCGTGTCGCGCGCGACCTGGATGTAGTCGACATTGGCCTGGGTCGTGATCTCGCCGGCCAGCACCACCAGGCCGGTGTTGGTCAGGGTCTCGGCCGCCACGCGGCTGCGCGGGTCCTGCTCGAAGATGGCGTCGAGGATGGCATCCGAGATCTGGTCCGCCACCTTGTCGGGGTGGCCTTCGGAAACCGATTCGGACGTGAAGAGGTAGTCGCTGGACATTAAGAAGCTCCGTGAAAAGTTGGCGCGTTGCCAACTCCTCACGGAGCCTGGCGAACGCTTTAGCAGGATTTATGGATCGCCCTGCAAGTAGTTCATTAACTCGGCGATATTGCGATTCTACGACTTGGCGGGGTCAGCGTCGATAATTACCCCGTGATGAAACATGTCTTTCGATCCTTGGCGGCCTGGCCGCTGCCCCTGCTGCACGCCCTGGGCTGGCTGCTGGGCTGGCTGTCCTGGCTGGCCTCGCCGTCCTACCGGCGCCGCTGGGCCTGCAACACTGGCCTGGCCGGTGTGACGGGCGCGGCACGCTGGGCCTCGATCGGCGAGGCCGGCAAGCTCAGCGCCGAATTGCCCCGGCTCTGGCTGGGCCGGCCGGTGCCTTGGCGCTGGGAAGGCGCCGAGCATATCGAGGCCGCGCGCCAGGCCGGGCAGGGCATGCTGCTGCTGACGCCGCATCTGGGCTGTTTCGAGATCGCAGCCCAGGCCTACGCGAAAAGCTTCGGTCTCGGCCCTGATTCCCGGCCGATGACGGTGCTGTACCGGCCGCCGCGTCAGGCCTGGCTGCGTGAGGTGGTCGAGGCCAGCCGGGCCCGCCCGGGGCTGGCGACTGCGCCGACCACGCTGGCCGGCGTGCGCCAGCTGATCGTGGCGCTCAAGCGCGGCGAGGCGGTCGGGCTGCTGCCCGACCAGGTGCCGCCCGAGGGCCAGGGCCTGTGGGCGCCGTTCTTCGGCCAGCCGGCCTACACCATGACGCTGTCGGCGCGCTTTGCTCGCCTGCCCAACACCCGCGTGCTGCTGGCCTGGGGCGAGCGCCTGTCCTGGGGCCGTGGCTATGTCGTGCATATCCTGCCGCTCGAGCAGGTGCTGGAGGCGCCGCTATCGGGCGAGATGTCCGAACTGACGGCCCAGATCAACCTCGCGATGGAGCGGGTGATCGGGCTCTGCCCGCAGCAATACCTCTGGGGTTACGCGCGCTACAAGTCGCCGCGCTCAGCGGCCTGAGGCCGGACCCGGGCTCAGGGTCAAGGCCGACACAGGTGCTTAATTTCAGGCGTCGGCTGCCGGTGCCTCGGGGGCATCCGGTGCAGCAGCGGCGGCATCGACCGGATGGGTCCAGTCCCAGAGCAGGGTCGCGACATCGTCGAGCCCCTGTTTCTTGAGCGCCGAGAACAGCCTGACCTCGCCGCCGCCGGCCTGCAGTCGCGTGATCGACAGCACCTTGGCCGCCTCGCTGCGGGTCAGCTTGTCGGACTTGGTCAGCAGCACCAGGAACTTGAGCCCCTGTTCCACCCGCGGCCGCACGATCTCGAGCAGCGCCTCGTCGAGCTCGGTCAGGCCCAGGCGCGGATCGCACAGCAGCACGATGCCGCGCAGATTGGGCCGGCTGACCAGATAGTTGGCCATCACCTGCTGCCAGCGCCGCTTGGCTTCCTGCGGCACGGCGGCATAGCCGTAGCCCGGCAGGTCGGCCAGCACCGCATCGACCGCGCCCTGCTTGCCGAGCGCGAACAGGTTGATGCTTTGCGTGCGGCCCGGCGTCTTGGAGGCGAAGGCCAGCCGCTTTTGCTGGGTCAGCGTGTTGATGCTGGTCGACTTGCCCGCATTCGATCGGCCGACGAAGGCGATCTCGGGCACATCGAGCGCCGGCAGGTGGTGCAACTGTGGCGCCTCGGTCAGGAAGCGCGCGGTATGCAGCCAGCCGTGCGCCGTTTTGACGTCGGATGCGGGCCGGGCGGCGGGCTGGATTTTGCGGTCGGAGGCGGGTTCTGGGCTCATGTGCGGTTCTGCGGTCATCGTCCATTGTAAAATCATCTCGTTCTGCGTCTTGCGTGTTCATAGCTGCGCAAGTCGTTCCTTCGCCAACCGACGCCATCTGCCCCTCGAAATGAAACTGATCGCATCCCTCATCGGCGCCGCTGCGCTCGCAGCCCTGTCGTTGTCCGCCCACGCGCAGGCCGTCAAGCCCGATCTGGGTAAGGGCGCTGCATCCTTTGGCCAGGTGTGCGCGGCTTGCCACGCTGCCGATGGCAACTCGGTCATCGGCGCCAACCCCAAGTTGGCCGGCCAGCACCCCGAGTACCTGGTCAAGCAGCTGACCGAATTCAAGTCCGGCAAGCGTGCCAACGCCGTGATGTCCGGCATGTCCGCCGCCCTGAGCGACGAGGACATGCGCAACATCGGTTTCTGGCTCGCGAGCCAGAAACCGACCCCTGGCGCAGCCAAGGACAAGGACCTGGTCGCCCTGGGCGAGCGCATCTACCGCGGTGGCATTGCCGATCGCCAGATCGCCGCCTGCGCCGGTTGCCATTCGCCCAACGGCGCCGGCATCCCGGCCCAGTACCCGCGCCTGTCGGGTCAGCACGCCGAGTACACCGCTACCCAGCTCAAGTCCTTCCGCAGCGGCGAGCGCAAGAACAGCGCCCAGATGACCGGCATTGCCGTCTATCTGACCGACAAGGAAATCACGGCGGTTTCCGACTACATCGCCGGCCTGCGCTAAGCGGCTCCAGGCGCAGCAATGCCCTCCGTCATGCGGGGGCAATAAGCTGGCCTTAATCTTGGGCAAGATAATCCGGGTGCTGGCAGTCCAGCTCTCCCATCAGCCCACCCAGGCAGGCCCGGACTTCTGGCCTGCTTTTTTATGCCTGAATCATGAGCGCTTCCACCACCGGTTTTGAACTCGAACGGGGCTCGCATCGCCTGCGCGCCGCGGTGGAATTGCTGTCGTCGATGCGGTTCGCGATTGCCTTGCTGACCGTCATCTGCATCGCCTCGGTCATCGGCACCGTGCTCAAGCAGCACGAACCCGTCAACAACTATGTCAATCAGTTCGGCCCTTTCTGGGCTGAGCTGTTCGGCACGGCCCAGCTCTACGCGGTCTATGGCGCTTGGTGGTTCCTGCTGATCCTGGCTTTCCTGGTGGCCAGTACCAGCCTGTGCATCGCGCGCAACACGCCCAAGATCCTGAAGGACCTCAAGTCCTACAAGGAGTCGGTGCGCGAGCAGAGCCTGAAGGCCTTTGCCCACCGCGCCGAGGCTGACCTGGCGGCCTCGCCCGAAGCCAGCGCGCAATCCATGGGCCAGGCGCTGGCCGGAGCCGGCTGGAAGGTCAAGCTGCAGCAGCGCGAGACCGGTGTCATGGTCGCCGCCAAGGCCGGTTCTGCCAACAAGCTCGGCTATCTGGCCGCGCACAGTGCGATCGTGCTGATCTGTCTGGGCGGCCTGTTCGACGGCGATCTGGTCGTCAAGGCCCAGACCTGGTTCCAGGGCAAGACCCCTTTCACCGGTGGCGGCATGATCGCCGACGTGGCCGACCAGCACCGCCTGTCCGATCGCAACCCGACCTTCCGCGGCAACCTGCTGGTCAGCGAGGGCCAGCGTTCCGGCACCGCGATCCTGGCCCAGCCCGACGGCGTGCTGCTGCAGGATCTGCCGTTCGACATCGAGCTCAAGAAGTTCAGCGTCGATTACTACTCGACCGGCATGCCCAAGCTGTTCGCGAGCGATATCGTGATCCACGACCGCTACAGCGGCGAGGTCAAGGAGGCCCGGGTCGAGGTCAACCATCCGGTCAGCTACCGCGGCATCGAGATCTACCAGTCCAGCTTCGACGACGGTGGCTCCAAGCTCAAGCTCAAGGGCGTCGCGATCGACGGCAAGCCCGGTTCGCTCGAGATCGAGGGCAGGGTCGGCGAGTCGTACCGGATCGAGATCGGCGGCAAACCGATGACGCTGGAGCTCACCGCCCTGCGCGTGATCAACGTCGAGAACCTCGGCCAGACCGCGACCAGCGGTGCCGATGTGCGCAAGGTCGACCTGCGCCACGCGATCGAAGGTCGCCTGGGCGCCGGCAACAAGACCATGAGCCAGCAGGAACGGCGCAACGTCGGCCCGAGCGTGAACTACAAGCTGCGCGACGCTTCCGGCCAGGCGACCGAGTTCAACAACTACATGTTGCCGCTTGAACTCGACGGCCGCCGCGTCTTCCTGCTCGGCGTGCGCGACACGCCGGCCGAACCCTTCCGCTACCTGCGCCTGCCGGTCGACGAGTCCGACAGCATGAACGGCTTTTTGAACCTGCGCGCCGCGCTGGCCGACCCGGCGCAGCGGCGCGAGGCCGTGCGCCGCTATGCCGCGGGCGCCACCGAAGGCCAGCGCCGCGACCTGACCCAGGCGCTCGAGGCCTCGGCCACCCGTGCGCTCGACCTGTTCGCCGGTGTCGAGTCGTCGAACGCCGCCCGGGACCCGGCGCGTCCGCCCGGTGGCCTGCCTGCGCTGTCGCAGTTCATCGAATCCCAGGTGCCCGAAGCCGAGCGCGAGCGTGCCAGCGAGATGCTGCTGCGCATCCTCAACGGCACCCTGTTCGAGCTGGCCCAGGTCGGCCGCGCGCAAGCCGGCATGCCGGCCCTGGCGCGCGACGAGCGCAGCGTGTCCTTCATGACCCAGGCCCTGATCGCGCTGAGCGACAGCTTCTACTATCCGGTGCCGATGGCGCTGGGGCTCGACGCCTTCACCCAGGTCCAGGCCAGCGTGTTCCAGGTCGCGCGCGCGCCCGGCAAGACCGTGGTCTACCTCGGCTGCCTGTTCCTGATCCTGGGCGTGTTCGCCATGCTCTATGTGCGCGAGCGTCGCCTCTGGGTCTGGCTGGCACCGCGCGCCGACGGCGGCCTGCACGCCACGCTCGCGCTCTCGAGCAATCGCAAGACGATGGATACCGAGCGCGAATTCGAGACCCTCAAGACCCTGCTGCTGCAGACCCCCACCGAGGTGAAAGCATGACCACCGCCACCCAGAACCTTGCCCTGCAACTACCTCCCGGCTATTTCGGCCGCAGAAACCTGTCGGACTGGCTGTTCGCCCTGTTCGTCACTGCCGGGGCTGGCATCGCGTTTGCGCTTTACAGCGCGTACATGGATGGCTACGAGCAGGCGATCCTGATCGGCATGGTGCCCTCCCTGGTCGCGCTGGCCTGGTTCTGGCGCCCGGTGCGCCAGCTGACGCTGGCGGTCGCCGCGCTGTCGCTGCTGGCGATCTGGCTCTACCAGACCGGCAGCGGACCTGACCTCGCGCGCGCCGAGCAGGCCTTCCTGCTCAAGTATTTCCTCTCCAGCCAGTCCGCCATCCTCTGGATGAGCATGCTGTTCTTCATGGCCACCGCCTTCTACTGGGCCGGTCTGCTGTCGCGCGCTCACGGCGACGGTTTCGAGAAGCTGGGCTCGCGCCTGACCTGGGTCGCGATCACGCTCGCGCTGGTCGGCTCGCTGGTGCGCTGGTTCGAGAGCTACCTGATCGGCGCCGATGTCGGCCATATCCCGGTCAGCAACCTGTACGAGGTGTTCGTGCTGTTCTCCTGGCTGACGGCGGCCTACTACCTCTACTATGAGGACCAGTACCAGACCCGCCGCATGGGTGCCTTCGTGATGCTGGTCGTCAGCGCGGCGGTCGGCTTCCTGCTCTGGTACACCGTGGTGCGCGAGGCACACCAGATCCAGCCCCTGGTCCCGGCGCTGCAGAGCTGGTGGATGAAGCTGCATGTGCCGGCCAACTTTATCGGCTACGGTACCTTCGCACTGGCGGCCATGCTGGCCTTTGCCTATCTGATCAAGCACAGCGCGGGCGAGACGCGCTGGTTCAAGCTGGCGCCGCTCTGGCTGCTCGGCATCGTGCTGTGCTTCGAGCCGCTGGTGTTCCGCCGTGGCGCGACCGAGGCCGGTGGCAGCTACTGGTTCGTCTACTTCGGCATCTCGGCCTTGATCGTGGGCGCCATCCTGTTCGGGCGCCAGCGCATCGCCGAGCGCCTGCCCACGCTCGAGGTGCTCGATGACGTGATGTACAAGTCGATCGCGGTCGGCTTCGCCTTCTTCACGATTGCGACCGTGCTCGGCGCGCTCTGGGCCGCCGAGGCCTGGGGCGGCTACTGGAGCTGGGACCCGAAGGAAACCTGGGCCCTGATCGTCTGGCTCAACTATGCCGCCTGGCTGCACATGCGCCTGATGAAGGGCCTGCGCGGTACGGTCGCGGCCTGGTGGGCGCTGACCGGACTGGTCATCACCACCTTTGCCTTCCTGGGCGTCAACATGTTCCTGAGCGGCCTGCACAGCTACGGCACACTCTGATCGGCACCCGCCTGCGCAACCCGGACAGACTCTACCCAGGGGCTGCCCGGGTTTCTTGTTTCTGTTACCTTGTCCGTACGTTATTCCTGCTGTCGTGAAAGTGCCGTCACCATGCTGATCCGTTCCCAAGACAAGGACCTCCTGCCGCCCGCCACGAGCGAGATCACGCCCCGCGCGGTCTGGCAGCAACGGCGCCAGCTGCTGCAACTGGCCGCCCTGGCTGGCGGCGCGTCGCTGGCGCCCTGGGCCTCGGCCAGCCAGACTGGCGAACGCCCCGGCAAGCTGGCCGCCTTGCCCGGCGCCCGCTCGACCTTGCCGGGTGCCAGCACCCTGGAAGCGCTCACCCCCTATGCCGATGTCACCGGCTACAACAACTTCTACGAATTCGGCACTGACAAGGCCGACCCGGCCCGCCAGGCGCATCGCCTGAAAACCCGGCCCTGGACCGTGCAGGTCGAAGGCCTGGTCGGCAAGCCGCGCAGCTTTGCCATCGAGGACCTGCTCAAGCTCGCCGGCATGGAAGAACGCATCTACCGCCTGCGCTGCGTCGAGGGCTGGTCGATGGTAATTCCCTGGGTCGGCTACCCATTGGCCGAACTGCTCAAGCAGGTCCAGCCGCTGGGCAGCGCCAAGTATGTCGAATTCGTCAGCCAGGCCGATCCGTCAACCATGCCCGAGCTGCGCTCCGGCGTGCTGGACTGGCCCTATACCGAAGGCTTGCGGCTCGACGAAGCCATGCATCCGCTGACGCTGCTGGCATTCGGACTCTACGGCGAGGTGCTGCCGAACCAGAACGGCGCGCCGCTGCGCCTGGTCGTGCCGTGGAAATACGGCTTCAAGAGCGCCAAGTCGCTGGTCAAGATCCGTCTCGTCGAGCAGCCGCCCAAGACCTCATGGAACCTGGCCGCGCCGCGCGAGTACGGCTTCTATTCCAACGTCAATCCCGAGGTGGCCCATCCGCGCTGGAGCCAGGCCAACGAGCGGCGCCTGGGTGAGCCCGGCGGCCTGTTCGCCAAGCGTCGTCCGACCTTGCCGTTCAACGGCTATGCCGCGCAGGTGGCACAGCTCTACACCGGCATGGACCTGCGCCGCTTCTACTGAAAACGGCTCAGTCCGCCCGAAGCCGCCGCTAGCGGTTCCAGCAGTCAGCCACGCCGAGCGAACCGCTCACGCCCTGGGTGCCGGTCTGGTTCAGCGTGAAATTGCCGCATGCGTCGCTGGCCATCGAATTCACCGCCGTCGCCGTCAGGCTATAGCCCGTGTTGCTGACGCTGGCGCTGATGGTGTAGTTGGCAGTGCCCGACCTAGGTACCTGGGTGACCGGGAGGGTGGGGGCGGTGCTGTTGCCCTTGGCGGTCGAATAGAAACCGCGCGTCGTGTAGTGGGTTTCGAGGAACAGGGCGTTCTCCAGCAGGGCCTGCTTGGCCTCGGCCCGCTTGCCCCGCGCCAGATAGCTGACATAGGACGGCAGGGCGATCGAGGCCAGGATGCCGACGATGGCGATCGTGATCATCAGCTCGATCAAGCTGAAGCCGCAAGAGTTGCGCATCGGTCGCGGGTGTCTAGTCAAGCTCATGTCCTCATCTTGTCACATCAACTGCTGCCAGTTGACGCGCCGGGGGGTGCCGGCTACACCGCGTCCGCGGTTGGTGACGGTCTGGACCTTGCCCCGCGTTCCCGGCACCAGCTTGAAGCCGACCTTGGCATCCCGGTCCAGCCAGGTCACCGAGTCCATCAGTCCGACGATGGAGCCCATTCCGGTCGGGATCACGCCGTCGAGCACGGTATCGTCGCCGGTCTTGAACTGGTAGTCCTGGTTCAAGTCGAACACCGGTTTGCTCGGGCGTCGCCCCGTGAACGACAGCTCCATCAGCCAGCTCGAGCCCTGTGCGTTGCAGGGGTCGGCAGACGGAACGGCGGTCGTGAAGATGATGCGGTTGTCGGCCGAATTGACGTTGTCGATCACGGTCGTAGCCTCCGCGATCACCCGTTCCCCGCTGTCGGTCAGGTCAATGTACCAGCCGCGCTGATTGGGGTTGGTGAGATCGACTGCGTTGTCCGATGTGACCCGCAAGCTCATGCCGTTCTTGCTCGTGGTGTTCGTGACCTTCTGCTCAACCAGCGTATTGCGCCCGCTGATTGACAGACCATTGTCCCAGAGCCCGTAGAAACTCTGCAGGCGCGACATGGCGGTCGTCCCGATGTCCTCTTTCGCGAGCAGCCGGCCGGTGCCCAGGAACACCCAGAAACCGCCATCGCCCTTGATGGCGCTGGGCTGGACCGTGATCGGCTGCGCGTTGCCGCTGCTGTCCAGGGCCGTGAACAGCTTGGATACGCTCCAGCTCGAAGAGGACCCCGACTTGAGGTCGAACTTCCACAGATTGCCCTTCAGGTCGCCGGCATAGGCCATGTCGACGATGCGGTCGCCATCGCTGTCGACCAGCGTCGGGGTCGCCAGGCCGTTGTCGCTGTCGGTTGCCAGGGCCGTGATCTTCTTTATCAGGACCCCGTCGGACAGCCTGACGAGATAGAGGTGAACCCCGCCTTTGCTGCTGTTGTAGCCATTGCCGAACACGGCGGCCCAGTTGCCGTCATTGAGCCTGACCACCTGTGGCTGGCTGTAGCTGTAGCCCATGTCGTTGTCGGAGCCGTCGGCGTTGAATTCCCACATGAACCTGGCGGGCGAAGCGTTGGCCGGGTTGGTGGCGTCGACCGCGAACACCGACTTGCCCCCGCTGCGCAAGCCGGAGACGACCACGCTGTTCCAGCCCGAGCTGTCCGACAGGGAGTTGTTCAGGTAGGCATCGCCAGCGCCGGGTGAGCCGTCCACGAAGTAGCGGTGGCTGTAGTCCGGACTGGTCAGCAGGTGCAGGTTGGGAAAGACGGCGTTCGGGATCACGGCAAATTGTTCGACGCCATCGCTGGCCCGGAACGCATGCAACATGCCGTCATTGGCGCCGACATAGATCATCGGTGCCCGGGTTTTCTTGTAGCTGACATAGGCCGCATAACTGGACTTGCCGTCGCTGCCCGCCGCCAGTTGGTCGTAATGCTGGTTGTCGGCGCCGAGATAGGCCGGATCCGAGGAAATGATGTCGCCCAGTACCCATTCGCTGCGGTCCTGCCTGGCTGTGCCGTCGTACTGGCGCTCGAAGGCGATCCGGTTGCGAAACTGGCCACCGGTGTAGCGCTGTTCCAGGCTGTGGTCGCCGCGCAGCCAGTTCAGGCGCTGGCTGCCCAGGTTGTCTGACTGATTCAGATGGTTTTTCTGGTCGTTCGTCAGATTGCCCCAGGTCAGGTTTTCACTGGCGTTGCCTTTCCTGATGTAGATCGACCTGGCGTCGGGCGCCGGCAGCATGGTTGCTGCGTTCCAGACCGGACCGCTCACGCTGCCGCTGACCGCATTGACCTCGAGTGCATACAGCTGTCCGCTCCAGTAGCGCGTGTCGAAGCGGGCCTGGAAGATGCGGGTGCTCTGGCCCGCGCTGCCGCTGGTCCTGGTCGAGTTGGTGGCCAGTGCGGCGGCGGTCGGGGTAGCGGCCTCGATCAGTGACAGCAGCTTCTCGAACGAGTACTGCAGGGTTTCTGGCGTCTCGGCGCTGAAGAAGCGACCGCGGCTGTTGACGGCCGTATGCCAGAGGTCGGGCGCGCTCTTGCCGTAGATGTCGGCGTATTTCGGATCGGTCTTGCCCATCCACTTGGTCGCTGGGGGCCACTCCAGCGCCCCAGAGCGCAAGCTCGAGTAACTGCCGCCGTACATGTCGCCGCTCCAGTTCAGTCCGGCGGCGCCCAGGAAATCGGTCAGGCCGAGACCGACCGTGAAGTTCACCATATGCTGCCAGCTGGCCGGGTTGTTCTTGGGATTCCAGTAGATCGTCTCGGCCTGATCGAGCTGCCCGTTGCCGTCGCTGTCTTCCTCGGTCGTGATCGGGCTGAGGTTGTCGCTCAGCGACGGCGCCAGATCGGTCAGCCAGTAGTAGAAGGCCATGTCGGCCAGGGTGTGCGGCGTGGAGTCAGCGTAGACCTGGGCATAGTCGGCGCTGTTCTTGTAGCGGGTGCCGTCTGGCAGCGTCTGGCCGTTGTTGTCATCGGTATCGTTGAAGTCCTTGTCGTCGTTCCAGATGCCGTCCGTCATCAGTGCGTGATAGTTGCGCCGGCAGCTGAACTGGTCTGAACCGACGCTGCCGGGGCTGTTGGCGTAGGGGCTGTTCGCCGTCGTGGTGTCGCTGAAATAGCGCCCGGCTCGACTCATGGCCTGGCGCAGCGGCGTGTCGCCGGACGTGGGCAGCCTGAACAGCCAGTTGTAGAAGTTCTTGCGGTGCTGGCTCTGGCTGTCGCCGAACTCCTGGATCGCGTTGCTGCCGAACTGACCTATCCAGCCTGAGCAGTTGGGCGTGACCAACTGGTCATTGGCCTTGTCATGGCAGGTATTGAGCGCCTGCCAAGCCACGCGAATCCTGGGACTGAGCTCCGAGAAGGCCAGCGAGGCGCTGCCCTGCGTCGCGAGGTTGCGGGTACGGTAGAAGGAATACCAGTTGGCAAAATTCTGCCGCTCATCGCTGCCGTTGGGGCCCGAGGTGGAACCGACCCGCACATAGCGGTAGCAGCTGTTGTTCTTCTTCTGCGCGACCGGGTCGGCGCAGCCGGACTGGCTCGGATCGAACAGATAGTAATAGGCCGGCACACCGCCGAACGCGCTGGTCGGCTCCCCGCTCTGGCTTGACGCCGATACCTTGAGGCGAACGACCACAGCCGCACCACTGTTGTTTTCATTGAAGCACAGGCGCAGGGTGTTGCTGTTGATGAGCCTGCTCCTGAAGCGTCCGTCTGCGGGTTGGACGCTGGGGTTGCAATTGTCCTTGTCGGAGTTGCCGTCACCGCTGAACGCGACGCCGTTGACGCTCACGCTGATCAGATTGCTGCCGGGGTCGACACCCTGTACGCTGCCGTCCACATCGACAAAACCGGTGATGTCGAAGTAGGGTACCTCTTGGTTGTTCTTGTTGCCCAGCATCACGCCACTGACTTCCCGCTCGCTGTTCTGGCCGGTGAAATGCCCCATATAGCATTCGTAGTCGCCATCGCTACCGCCGCCTGCTGCACAGGATGTATAGCCTGTCATGTCGAGTGCTGCGGTAGGCCGGTAATTGCTCGACAGGTCGACTGTCTGGTTGAAGGAGGAGGTCCGGTAGTAGCCGTTGCGCCAGGCGGCATCGAACTGGGTGTCGAGCGTCTTTCGGTCAGCGCCCACTGGCGCCGAATAGAGCACCTGGGGGTTGTAGTAGAGCCCGTTGCCTTGCGCGGATTTGGCCCAGCGGTTGTCGAGCGCGGCGCAGTCGCTGCTGTCGCCGCAAAGCTCGGGCACATAGGCCCGCCTCATGCTGCCTGAATCATCGAGCGTCAGGATCAGGTTGGGGTCGACCTGGTTCGACAGGAACAGTGGCACATGCTCGATGTCGAAGCTGTCTGCCGGGCCAGACAGCAGCAGCACGCTTGTCAGGGCCAGTTTCAGGCTGATGCGCTTCATGGTGGATTCCCTCTGGGCATGTCGGTGGGGGCAGCTGGCTTCAGCTGGCTTCCAGGCACAAGCGGTATTCGCTCTGCAGCAGCACCCGGGTGTCGGCCTGCTTGCGCAACCCGGTCGAGGCCCCAACCGCCAGTGCGGTGATGCGGTAGCGGTAGTGCGTCTGAGGCAACGTGCAGTCCACTGAAGGTGCGGCCGTGCCCAGGTACTCGATCGCGAATCTCGGCTGCTGATCCACGCCCTCGATGGCATGGCTGGTCGCGATCGACTTGCTGGTGTCGATCGCTCCGTTGGCGTCGAACCAGCCGTAGCCGTCCGCACCAGCGGGGCTGACCCAGTAATCGGCCTTCGATGCCTTGACAATGATCCCGGTCTTGGCGCTGCCACTGAGGGCGCTGCGGTTGAGCAGGCCGGCCGCCACGTTTTCCACGTTGCTGTTGGTGCTGTCCGTGAACAGGGCGTGGTACTCGAACGCCAGCCTTTCCTCGGCGTCCACCAGCGCGGCTTCGGCCGCCTGGAAGGCCAGATCACGGTCGCGCGTGTTGCTGCTCATGACGGCCTGCAGGCGTCCGCTGCGCGAGGCTGCCAGCACGACCAGCGTGATCAGCACCAGCAGCAGCAGTCCGGTGATCAGCACGATGCCGCGCTGGCCACGGCGGGCTTGGGGGCGATGGTGGTAGGCGTTCATGACAGTCGCTTGCGCAGGCCGAAGGTCATCGTGTAGCTGCGACGCAGCCGGCGGTCGGTGATGACGGTCCCGTTGCCGAGCGTGAAGCTACTGCTGGCGGTGCTCACGTTGTCGTCCTGGGATTCGAGCATCACGGTCACGCGCACCGCCAGCACCCTGGTCCAGTCGGTCACGTTCCTTGCCTCGACATAGGCACTGATGACCAGGGTACCGTCGGCGTTGGGTGTTCCCACGCCATAAAGAATTTGCAGGTCCGTGACGCCGCTGACCAGTTCCTCGGCCGAGGTGGCAGGGGCATTGCTGCTGGTAGTCAAGGTCTGACGGTAGAGCGACGGGATTAAGCTGTTGCTGCGGCTGTACTTGCGGCCACTGTTGCGCAGGTAGTAGGCGTTGGCAGAGAGCGGCAGCAGCTTGGCTCCGGTCATGTCCTGGCTGGAGCCGGTGGTCAGTGCTGTGCTGTGCTGGATGCCGCCTGTATTGCCCGTCATCTGGAACAGCGAGGCCGTCGTTTGGCAGTCGGTCAGCAGCAGCAGGCTGCCGATATTGAAACTGCCGCTGCTCAAGGCGATCGGGTTGGTGGAGCCGGTGCTGTAACTGGAAACGACACCAGGTGCTGTGTCGTCAGCGTTGGCGCGCAGCACGATCAGGGTGTCGCCTCGGAGCGCGTTGGGCCCGTAGCCGCCCGGTGCGGTCTGGGGGAAGTTGGCATCGCCCACCGCGTTGCTGTCTGCGGTCTCGTCCTGTCCGAACAGCGGCCGGTCGGTGTTGCTCCACCATTGGGTGGCGTAGTTGTTGATGAAGTTGCTGGGGTTGGCCTGGCCCGGTATCTGGCAAGTCATGTTGCCCGCCATCCGGATGTCGTAGCCCATGATCTCGAACACATAACGCGCATTCGACTGCAGTTGACTCAGTGCCTCGAGCTGACGGTAGCTGCGGGCCGTACTCAGGTAGAGGGCCACCAGGGCGCCGACGACGACCAGTCCGATGCTGATACTGACCAGCAGTTCGACCAGGGTCAGCCCGCGGGCATGGCGACGCAATTTCATACCCCCCCCTCGGTCTTGAAGCAGGCGGGCCTGGTCTCGGTGCAGCTGCAGCCTTCTTGGCAGTCAGGCGCGCCTGATCGGCGGTCGTTCCATTCGATCCAGATGCTGGCGGTGCGGGAGTCTGCGTCAAACTCGACATGACCGTCGCCGTCCGGCAGCGCCTGCGCGATCCGATCCTTCCAAGCGCTGACATCTTCAATTGCCACGCCGCTGGGGCCGGCGGCTGCCGAACTGCCACCGGGAGCCACCACATAAGCCGCCGACTGGTCGTGATTGATGTTGTTGAGCACGCGCATGCTGTCGAGGATGTCGTTGGCCAGGAAGGTGGCTTCTGCGCGGTGCAGGGTGCTTTGGTTGTTGTGCAGGTTGCTGACCTGCAGCTTGGCCAGACCCAGCAGTCCGATCGTCATGATCACGATCGTGACCAAGACTTCCAGCAGGGAACTGCCGCGCGCGGGGTAGGAGTGGCGGGTCATGGGCTCTCGCAGTTCTGCAGATTGCTGCCGTCGCCTTTTTCGGGGATGCCGTTGTCATCGCTGTCGGTCGCCAGCACCGATCGGGTCGCGATCACCAGGATGGCCTGGGACTGGTTGAGCTCCCTGTTGGCGCAAACCGCGAAGGTTCCGCTTCCCAGCCCCCAGACCAGGCCTGTGCGCAGGAAGGTGATTCCGTTCGTGAAGTTGCTGTTCGGGCGCACGGTGACTCCAGTCGGCAGGTCTTGTCTGGTCTGCAGCAGTAACTCATTGCTGTCGCGTGCGGGCGCTGCCCCCTCGCTGATGCCGTCCTCGTTGACAAAGGCGATCCATCCGCTGTCCCAGCCCGTGCCCGTGGATGAGCAGCTGCTGCCATCGCTGCTGCGGCATACGCTGACCGGCTGGCTGCGGCGCGCCGCCTCGGAGCGGGCCAGATTCAACATGCCCATCAACTCGCTGGCTACGGTTCGGGTCCGGTTGGCCTGGATCATGGTCTTGAAGGAAGGGGTGGCGAGTGCGCCGAGAATTGCCACGATCGCGACCGTCACCATCAGCTCCAGCAGGGTCAAGCCACGCTGGCGCCTGGCAGGCCAGCTGCCTTGTGGCGAGGAGGATAGGGATCGCAGCATGTTTCGGTATGTCAATGCAAGCAATATGTGACCATGTATTCATGCTGATATGTCCTTGTTGGATATCTCAGCATTTCGGTTTCTGTCAGTTTAATTCGAAAAGACCGGGAAGTGGTTGATTCAGTGCTTGCTGGCTGACTGGCCGCTGGCGCGTGCATGTCGGGTTGCTTTTTCGCCCAGGCGGTCCAGGTCCTCGAAAGGGAATTCGGTCGCGACGAATTCCTGTACTGGCACGGCCATGACGATAGCGTCGACACGGGACGACAGCGCGAGCGCGCTTGCGCGCGGGTAGCTGCCTGTCAGCGCCATGTGGCAGCGCGCGCCCGAGGGCTCGAGCGTGAGTTCGGGGCCGGTCAGGTAGGCGCGCAGGCCATCCGCCAGCAAGGCCTGCCAGCGCTGGCTGGCCGCAGTCCAGGCGGCTTCGCCGCCGACGAATACCTCGATCGGTATCCGGCCCCGGTCCTGGATCAGCAAGTCCAGCAGGACCGGGATCTGGCGGCGCGAGATCTCGCCGCCGCCCAGTTGCGGTGCGTGGTTGACCTCGTTGAGGATGGCGCCGTTCTCGAACCAGGGGCGAGTGATGTTGGGTGTGATCAGGTCGATGCCGGCGATGTCGAGCCCGAACAGCCGGCTGGCATCAAGGGCGATCCTGAGATTTTCCGGGTGGACGATGGCGCTGACATCTTCGTCGACGCCGCCCCAGGCGGTCGACTCGATCCGGCGCAGGGCTACCCATGTTCCTGCGGGGGGTACCGAGTCGGCGCTGTAGCCGGCCGCCGCGAGCGCGCTCAGCGCCAGTGCGTCGAGTGGCTGGATCTTCGAGCGTTGCCAGGGCGGCAGGCGCCGTTGCGCCTCCAGCTCGGCCTGCACGAGTTCAGCGACCGGACGCTGGCCGTCAGCCAGGACCGACATGGGCAGGCGCTTGACGGCATACAGCAGCCGCCCCCTGTCGATGAAGAGTCGGTGACAGCAGCCAGCGACCTGCCGCTCGACGATCACCTGCCTCGATGGCGACAGGCCTTGCGCCGCGGCGAAGGCGGCCTGCAGCGCGGCCCCATCGGCGACATCGACCGTCACGCCCTCGCCCCGGTCCCGATCCAGCGGCTTGACCACCACCGGCCAGCCCAGTCGCTGCGCCGTCGCCAGCGCAGTCGCCGCATCGGTCACGACCTGGTGTTGTGGTGCCGGCAGTCCCGCCCCCTGCAGCAGTCTGGCGGTCAGCGCCTTGTTTTGCGCCAGTCTGGCGCCGATGGCCGAGTCGAGCTCGGTCGCGCTGCGATCGATCCGGTGCGACTTGCTGCCCCAGCCGAGCTGGAAGATACCGCCACCCAGATGCATGAAGGGAATGCCCTTGTCATGAGCGGCCTGCAGCACCGGCAGGGTGGACTTGCCGGGTGGCATCAGGCGGGTCAGCCGGCTGACCACGCGCTGGGCTTCGTCGTAGAAACCTTCGAGGCCGGCTTCGGTCAGCGTCTGGCTGGCGGCCAGCTCGCAGAGCCCGAGCGCTGCTGTCAGGGCTTCGCTGTAGGCCGAAGCGGGCAGCTGCTGGACCAGCGCCAGCCCGACCCGCACCTGCCAGTGGCCCGTTGCGGGGTCAGGCCCGCCGAGCGCGAGGATCTGCGGTGGGTCGAACACCGGGATCCGGCTCGCCTGCAGCAACTGGCGGGCGAGCAGCAGGGCGCGCCACAGCCATTGGCGAGCGCCTTCCTGCTGCGCTGAGGGTGGCGACTGCGGCAAGCCCGCTGAATCGATGGTCTCGATCGGTGACTGCAGGACCTGGCTCAGCCAGCAGTCCAGTGCGGGCAGGTCCACCGGTGCGGGCAGGGTGAAGACCTGCTCGAAGCGCTGCAGACGCTGTCGACGCTGGCTGGCTGCTGGCGCCGGCTTTTGACCCTGCGAATCGGTCGGCGCGCCAGGCGCGAGCAGCCGGGTGCCGATCAGTCGCAGCAGCTCGGCGCGCATGAGCTTGCCTTCCGGATTGCGCGGGATCGCCTCGACAATCAGCACCCGATAAGGGCCGCGCGCACCGAGCTGGCTGCTGGCATGGTCGAGCAGGGCCTGTTCCGAGAGGGTCGCGCCAGCCCTGAGGGTCAGCGCGCAGACTGGGATGTCTTGGTGCACGCGATGTTGCACCGGCACCACGGCCACATCGGCAACGGCGGGATGGGCGGCCATCAGCTGCTCGATTTCGGCCGGGTAGATGTTGATCCCGTTCATGATCAGCATGTGGTCGGCCCTACCGTAAAACACCAGCTGTCCCTCCCGGGTCAGCAGGCCGAGGTCGCCGGGCAGGAACCAGCCGTCCTGGAAGCTCGCCTGCGAGGCCTCCGCGTCGCCAAGGTAGCCATCGACCAGCGCCGGTGTCCTGATCCGGACCAGGCCGACCGTGCCGGGCGGCAGCGCCTGGCCGCGTCGGTCGACCAGCTCGATCTCGACCCCGGCGGGCGGGCTGCCGACCGTTCCCGCGATCTGATAGACCTCGGGCGGTGCCGCGATCGCGACCGGTCCGGCCTCGTTGATGCCGTAGCGCACATAGAGCTGCGGGGTCAGCGCCTGCCTGAAGCGCTGGCGCAGGTCGTCGCTGACGGTCGAGGCCGTGAGCTCGAACGCCCGCAGCATCGGCAGTGCCGGCAGGGTCTCTTGGCTACCCGTCGGCAGCGCGGCGATCAGCTTTTCGGCATGGAATACGGTGCCGTAGAGCACCGAGAGCCTGTCGCTGGCGCAGCGCTGCAGCAATTGGGGGGCCTCGCCCCATAGCTCCAGCGCGCAGGCAGCCCCGGCCCAAAGGGCCTCGTGCAGGCGGAACTTCGAGGTCGAGAAGTCGAAATGGCTCAGCGCCGCGACCCGGTCCGACGCGGTCAGTCCGAGCGCCTTGGCACCCAGTTCCGACCTGGCGCGCCCCTGGGCGTGACTGACCGGAATCAGCTTGGGCCGGCCGGTCGAACCCGAGCCCGTGATCAGCAGCCAGGGGGCGTCCGGCGCCGGCTCCAGTAGGCGCTTGTCGATCCGGGCCGGGCTGGCTTCGATCGCCTGGCGCTCCAGCCGCAGGCTGGCCACGCCAGATTCGAAGCGCTCGGGCTGGTCGCTTGCGAGCCAGGCGATGGCGGCCTGATCGGCCAGCTGCCGGCGTTGGCTGGGGGTCGCGCTGCGTGGGATCGAGTAGGCGGTCGCCCCGAGGCGCGCGAGCGCCAGCAGCGTCAGCACCAGGCCGAGCTCCTCGACGAAGCTCAAGCCGACGACCTGGCCGGCCCGCACGCCCTGGGCGTGGAGCGCGGCTGCGTATTGCCAGACCTTCTGGTCGAGTTCGCGAAAACTTATCGTCCTGTGGGGCAGCAGCAGGGCTGCAGCATCCGGGCGCGCCTGGGCATGCCCGATCAGGTCAAAAGTGATATTTCTCTGCACGGCGACCTCCGCCGTGCAGTCTAGTCCTGGGCTGATGCCCAGGCTAGTGCTGATTTATATCGATTCGAGTCGCAGTTGGTCTTCGACCGATTCGCGGGCGCGCACCAGTCGCGCCTGATCGCCATCGACCAGCACCTCGGCGGCCCGGCCGCGACTGTTGTAGTTGCTCGACATGCTCATGCAGTAGGCACCTGCCGAGCAGACCGCCAGTAGGTCGCCGGCTTGTACTGCCAGCTGGCGGTCGCGTCCGAGCCAGTCGCCGCTCTCGCAGACCGGGCCGACCACGTCCCAGCTCTGGATTTCGCCATTGGCCTCGCGCGGCTGCACCGGCACGATCGCGTGGTAGGCCTCGTACATGGCGGGTCGCGGCAGGTCGTTCATCGCCGCATCGACGATCAGGAAGTTTTTCTGCTCGCCGGGCTTGAGGAACACCGCCTCGGTCAGGCAGATGCCGGCGTTGCCGATCAGCGAACGGCCCGGCTCGATCACGAGCTTGCGCTGACCGTAGCCGCGCGCGTCGAGCTTGGCCAGCAGCAGTTGCCACAGCGCGTCGGCTGCCGGTGGGGTCTCGCCGTGGTAGTTGATGCCCAGGCCGCCGCCGAAGTCGATGTGCTCGAGCGTGATGCCGCCGGCCTCGATCGCATCGACCAGGTCGAGCACGCGGTCCATCGCGTCGAGGTAGGGCGAGGTCTCGGTGATCTGCGAGCCGATATGGCAGTCGATGCCGGTGACTTTCAGTCCAGGCAGCGCGGCGGCATGGCGGTAGGCCGCCAGCGCATCGGTGTGCGCGATGCCGAACTTGTTGCCTTTCAGTCCGGTCGAGATATAGGGATGGGTCTTGGCGTCGACATCGGGGTTGACGCGCAGGCTGACCGGTGCACGCAGGCCCATGTCCGCGGCGACTTCGCTCAGCACGTCGAGCTCGGGCAGGCTCTCGACGTTGAAGCAGCCGATGCCGGCTTCGAGGGCCAGGCGCATCTCGGCGCGGGTCTTGCCCACGCCCGAGAAGATCACCTTGGCCGGCTCCACGCCAGCGCGCAGCGCGCGCTCGAGCTCGCCGCCCGAGACGATGTCGAGGCCACAGCCGGCCTGCACGAAGGTGCGCAGCACGGCCAGCGTCGAGTTGGCCTTCATCGCGTAGCAGATCAGTGCCTGGCGGCCGGCGAAGCCGCGCTGGTAGGCCGCGAGCGCGTCCAGCATCACAGCCTGGGAATAGACGAACAGCGGCGTGCCATGCGCGCGCGCGAGCTCGGCGGCCGACACGCCCTCGACCATCAGCTGGCCGTCGCGGTAATCGATGAAGGGACGTGCCGGCAGATCGGTCCGGGCTTGTTCGAGTGAAGACATGGTGGGCTTATCGGAGAGGCTTGGCAGTGGAGGGGGCTGTGGCGGGCGAGGTGGACGCCTGGTGCCCAGGCAGATAGAGCGGGCCCTTCTGGCCGCAGCCGCTCAAGACCAGCAGGGCGGCGCTGCAACAGCCGACCAGTGCCAGTCGTCCCGGGCGGGTCAAGGCCCTGGCCCTGATGGGGCCAAGGGCTGGGAGGCCGCGCAGGCCTAAAATTCGGCGAATTTCAAACATCCGGGAATTGTAATGACCGACCTCGAATACATGGATCGCGCCGAAGCGGTGCTCCAGGCCATCGAACTGGCTTGCGACCGCATCAACGACGAGAGCGATGCCGACATCGACAACCAGCGCGTCGGTGGCATGATCACGCTGACCTTCGCCAATCGCAGCCAGATCGTGATCAACCTGCAGAAACCGCTGCAGGAGATCTGGCTCGCCGCACGCTCGGGCGGTTACCACTACCAGTTCGACGGCAGCCAGTGGCAGGACACCAAGGGCCAGGGCGAGTTCTTCGCCCATCTCACGCGCGAGGTCAGCGCGCAAGCGGGCCAGCCGCTGGTCTTCAGTTCCTGAACAGGTCGAGGATGCTGCGCTTCTCGTCCGATTCGACCGGTGCGGCTTCGCCTTCGCCGCCGCCGATCCTGGCCATGCCGCTGCCGGGCGCATAGTTGTCGTAATACCACTCGCCGGCGACATTCACCACGCCGGCAGGAGCGGGCAGCTCCATTACCGGTGTGTCGCGCAGCGCCTCGGACATGAAGCTGATCCAGATCGGCAGCGAAAGGCCGCCGCCGGTCTCGCGGCTGCCCAGGTTGCGCGGGTTGTCGTAGCCGACCCAGACCGCACCGACCAGGGTCGGCTGATAGCCCACGAACCAGGCATCGACGGCGTCGTTGGTGGTGCCGGTCTTGCCATAGAGATCGCGCCGCTTGAGCGTGGCCTGTGCGCGCGCTGCGGTGCCCGAGCGCGCGACCTCGTTGAGCAGCTGGCTCATGATGAAGGCGTTGCGCGGCTCGATCACCTGTGGCATCTCTTGCACTGACGGCGACCGGTATTCCTGCAGCACGCGGCCCTTGTGGTCGTCGATGCGGCTGATGAAGCGCGGCGCGGCATAGTGCCCGCCATTGGCGAACACGCCGTAACCGGCCGCCATCTGCAGCGGCGTGACCGAGCCCGCGCCCAGCGCCATCGTCAGGTAGGGCGGATGCCTGTCGGCGTCGAAGCCGAAGCGGGTGGCCCATTGTTGCGCTTCGTTGGCGCCTACGATCTGCAGGATGCGGATCGATGCCATGTTCTTGGACTTGGCCAGTGCGGTGCGCACGCTCATCGGGCCTTCGAACTTGCCGTCGTAGTTCTTGGGCTCCCAGGGTTGGCCGCCCGTGACGCCAGCGCTGAAATACAGCGGCGCATCGTTGACCATGGTTGCCGGCGTCACGCCATGTTCGAGCGCCGCCGAATAGATGAAGGGCTTGAAGCTCGAGCCCGGCTGGCGCCAGGCCTGGGTCACATGGTTGAACTTGTTCTTCTCGAAGTCGAAGCCGCCGACCAGCGCGCGGATCTCGCCACTGCGCGGATCGAGCGCAACGAAGGCGGCCTCGACCTCGGGCAGCTGGGTCAGCTCCCAGTTGCTGGCACCCCTGACCACGCGCACCACGGCGCCCGGACGCAGCTTGAGGTTGGGCGGCGCCTTGGCCGACAGGCCCGATTGGACCGGCTTCAGGCCTTCGCCCGTGATCTCGATCGGTTCGTCATCGCCGCGCAGCACCACCACCTTGCGCGGTCCGGCCTCCAGCACCACCGCCGTGCGCAGTTCGCCGCTGTCGGGGTGGCTGGCAATCACCTCGTCGATGGCATCGGCGCGCGCCTTGGGGTCGGCTGGCAAGGTGATGAATTTCTCCGGTCCGCGGTAATGCTGGCGGCGTTCGAAGTCGAGCACGCCCCGACGCAGTGCCTGGTAGGCGGCGCGCTGCGCCGCTGCGTCGAGTGTCGTGTGCACCGTCAGGCCCCGGGTGTAGGTTTCCGGACCGTATTGCTCGAACACCGCCTGGCGCACCATCTCGGCCAGATGCTCGGCATGCAGCGGCAGCTTGCCATTGTCGCGGCGCAATACCAGCGGCTCTTCCTTGGCCAGGCGGGCCTGCTCGGCGCTGATGAAGCCGTTTTCCTGCATGCGCTCGATGATGTATTGCTGGCGGATGCGGGCGCGCTTGGGGTTGGTGATCGGGTTGTAGGCCGAAGGTGCCTTGGGCAGACCGGCCAGCATCGCGGCTTCGGCAACAGTGAGGTCCTTGAGCGGCTTGCCGAAGTAGACCTGTGACGCGGCGGCGAAACCATAGGCGCGATGACCCAGGAAGATCTGGTTCATGTAGATCTCGAGGATCTGGTCCTTGCTCAGCAGGGCCTCGAGCTTGAAGGTCAGCAGCACCTCGTAGATCTTGCGCAGGTAGCTCTTCTCGCTCGAGAGATAGACGTTGCGTGCCACCTGCATCGTGATGGTCGAGGCGCCCTGGCTCTTGGACTGCCCCAGGTTGGCCAGCGCCGCGCGCAGCATGCCGATGTAGTCGACCCCGCTGTGCTCGTAGAAGCGTGCATCCTCGATCGCCAGCACGGCGTTGATCATGACCGGAGGAATGTCCTCGATCGGCGTCAGGTTGCGGCGCTCCTCGCCGAACTCGGCGATCGTTTCGCCATCGGCGCTCAGCACGCGCAGCGGCAACTTGGGCCGGTAGTCAGCCAGCGCTGCCACGTCGGGCAGCTTGGGGAAGGCCAGGGCGAGCGCAATGCCCGCCGTCAGCAGCAAGGCCAGCACGCCAGCGACAGTCGCTCCGAGCAGCCACTTGAGCCAACGCCAGCCCGAGGAGGCTTGCTGGCCGCGGGGGGAGGAGGGATCCTCCTGCGAGTACGAGTGTGGTGGGCGAGCAGGCATGGATGTCCGTCTGAAGGTAGTGCTGGATTATAGAAATCCGGCAGTTCTTTCGCCTTGCCTGTTTCTTGTTGCTACAAATCAATTGACATTTATGAAAACAAATAAGACTTCAAACAGTCTTGTTGCCTTTGATGTCTTGCTGCTAGTATGCAAGTAACAAAAAGATACGCCATGCAGGCACCTTTCGAAGGAGAGAGGAATTGATCTCATTCGGGACACTCATCAGTCGTGGACCAGCGCCCATGCTCGGTATCGACATCAGTGCATCCACCGTCAAGCTGGTTGAGCTGGGGCGCAATCCGGACGGCCAGCTGGTGTTGGAACACTGCGCCATGGAGCCGCTCGAGCGTGGCTGGATCAATGAAGGCAATGTCGAGCGCTTTGACGAGGTGGCGGACGCCCTGCGCCGTCTGTTGCAGCGCAGCGGCAGCAAGACCCGCAATGCCGCACTGGCGTTGCCGGGTTCGGCGGTCATCACCAAGAGGATCGTGCTCGCGGCCGGCCTGAGCGACCTCGAGCTCGAATCGCTGGTCGAGGTCGAGGCCTCCCAGTGCATCCCCTTTCCCCTGCCTGAAGTCAGTCTGGACTTTTGCGTGATCGGGCCTTCGGCCGGCTCGGCCGAGATGGTCGATGTGCTGCTGGCTGCCTCGCGCAAGGAAAAGGTCTCGGATCGCCAGGCCCTGGCCGAGGCGGTCGGCCTGTTGCCCGTGGTCATGGATGTCGAGTCCTATGCCATGCGTCTGGCGGCTGGTCGCGTCATGGACGCGCTGCCCAATCAGGGCCGCGATGCGCTGATTGCGCTGATCGAGGTCGGCTCGCACAGCACCAGCTTGCAGGTCATACGCAACGACGACATGCTCTACGAGCGCGATCAGGTCTTTGGTGGCGCTGTCCTGAGCCAGCAGATCGCGCGCCAGTACGGCCTGAGCTTCGAGGAGGCCGATGCGAGAAAGAAGAGCGGCGACCTGCCGCCCGACTATGCGGATCAGGTGCTGCGCCCCTTCATGGACAGCCTGGCGCAGGAGATCGGGCGCGCGCTGCAGTTCTTCTTCACCAGCACGCCGCACAACAAGGTCGACCATATCCTGCTTTCGGGCGGCTGCGCGGCCCTGCCCGGGGTGGTCGAGACCGTGGCCGCCCAGACCGCCTTTCCCTGCAAGCTTGTCAATCCCTTTGACGGCATGTTGCTCGGGCCCGAGGTCAGGTCAGCCGGGCTGGCGCTCGAGTCGACCTCTTACCTGGTTGCCACCGGGCTGGCATTGCGGAGGTTCTACCCATGATCCTGATCAACCTGCTGCCGCATCGCGAAGCGGCGCGCAAGCGGCGTCGCGAGCTGTTCCTGTTTCAGCTCCTGTTCGCCCTGCTGGTCGGCCTGCTGCTGGTCGGCGCCGTGGCGCTGTCCTACCAGGCGCGCATCGATTCCCAGCGTGATCGCAACGACCTGTTCCGGGCCGAGATCGCCCTGCTCGATGCGCAGATCAAGGAAGTCGCCAGCCTCAAGACCCAGGTCGAAGCCCTCAAGGCGCGCCAGCAAGCGGTCGAGCGGTTGCAGGCGGATCGCAACCTGCCGGTCCATTTGCTGGAGGAAATGGTCAAGCAGGTGCCCGATGGCGTCTACCTGAGCTCGCTCAAGCAGGAAGGTTCCAGCATCGTGATCGCAGGCATGGCCCAGTCGCAGGAGCGGGTTTCGGAGTTGCTGCGCAACCTGGGCAACCACAGCGCCTGGCTGCGTCAGCCGCAACTGGTCGAGATCGTGGCGGGCGAGGTCAACGTGCCCCAGCGCGGGACCCGACGGGTGTCCAACTTCTCGATCCGCGTCGCGCTCGTGCGCAGCCAGGAAGCCGAGGCCAACCCGTCTGTTGCCAAGCCGGATAACGTTCCGGCCGGCAAGGTCTGAGGAGAAAGCGACCATGGCCCAATCCAAGTCCCAGCCGTCCGTCGATTTCTCCGCCTGGCGCCATCGGCTGCGTCAGGATTTCACGAATCTCGACCGCAGCGACCCGTCGCGCTGGCCCTCGCTGCCGCGTTACCTGCTGCTGTGCGTCGCAGTGGCGCTGGTCTTCGTGGCGCTCTGGTACGGCTGGCTCAACGGTCGGGCCGAAGAGCTCGAAGCCGAGCGGCGCCAGGAAATCGAGCTGCGCGCGACCTATACCAGCAAGCTGGCCCAGGCCGTCAACCTCGAGGTGCTCAAGCTCCAGCTCGAACAGGTCCAGGTCTATGTCAACCAGCTCGAAAAGCAGCTGCCGAGCAAGGCCGAGATGGATGCGCTGCTGTCCGACATCAACCAGGCCGGTCTCGGGCGCAGCCTGCAGTTCGAGCTGTTCCGCCCCGGCAGCGTGAACGTGCAGGAATACTACGCCGAGCAGCCGATCGCCCTGCGCGTCAGCGGCGGCTACCACGACATCGCGCTGTTTGCGGCCGACATCGCCGGGCTGTCGCGCATCGTCACGCTCAACGACCTGACGATCGCTCCGGTAGCCAACAAGCCCAACCTGCTGACACTGGAAGCCGTGGCCAAGACTTTCCGCTACCTGGACCCCGACGAGGTCCTGGTCCAGCAGGCGGCAGCCAAGGCCGCCGAGAAAAAGGGGAAGCAGAAATGAAGCCCATCCATCCCGCTCCGCTCAGCGTGACCTTGGGCCTGATCCTGCTGCTGGCGGCTTGCGGCCAGGCCGATCAGGACGAAATCCGGCAATGGATGGCCGAGCAGCGTCAAGCCGTTTCGCCCCAGGTCGAACCCATACCCGAGCCCACCCGTTTCGTGCCGCAGGCCTATGGGTCCGAGTCGGCTCTGGCGCCCTTCAGTTCCGAGAAGCTTTTCGTCGCGCTGCGCAGCGACAGCGCATCGGGCAGCGGTGGCGCCCTGATCCGGGCCGAGCTCAATCGGCGCAAGGAAGCGCTCGAGTTCATCCCGCTCGACGCCATGTCCATGGTTGGCTTGCTGGACCGACGCGGCCGCAAGGTGGCCCTGGTCCGGGTGGACAAGCTGCTCTACCAGGTCGGCATCGGACAGTATCTGGGACAGAACTTTGGCCGCGTCATGAAGATCAGCGAGCACGAAATCGCCTTGCGCGAGATTGTTCAGGACGCCGCCGGCGACTGGGTCGAGCGCCCGGTCACGCTGCAGCTACAGGAGGAGACCCGCAAATGAAGCATATCCAGAAATCGACCGCGGGCCGGATCGGCTGGCGTCGCCTGCCCTTATTGCTGCTGCCCCTGCTGGCATCCGGGCTGGTAGAGGCCAAGCTCGCGATCGAGTCGGTCACGGCCTCGACGCAGAACGGCTCCGAGGTGTTGCGCATCCAGACCAGCGAGCCCTTGTCGCAGCTGCCAACCAGCTTCGCGATTCAGTCGCCCGCGCGCATTGCGCTCGACTTGCCTGCTGCGAGCAACGCTACCGGGCGTAACTCGTTCGATATCCAGCAGGGCAAGCTGCGCTCGGTCAATCTGGTCCAGTCCGGTGACCGGACCCGGGTCATGCTGAACCTCAGCCGCGCCGCCACGCACCAGACCCGGATCGAGGGCAATACCCTGATCGTGCAGCTTGACCCCGGTGCGGCTCCCGCGGTGGTCAAGCCGGTCTTCCCTGAAGGTCCTGGCAACGCCGTGCTGCCGCTGCAGGATGTGGATTTCCGCCGTGGCCCCGATGGCGTCGGTCGCGTGCTCGTGAGCCTTTCGAGCAGCCAGGTCGGAGTCGATGTGCGCCAGCAGGGCAACAAGTTGGTGGTCGATTTCCTCAAGACCGCGCTGTCCGAAGGGCTGCGCCGCCGTCTCGATGTCAGCGACTTCGGCACCCCGGTCCAGACCGTCAGCACGACCCAGGTCGGTGACCGCGTGCGCATGGTGGTCGAGGCCCGGGGGCGCTGGGAACACAGCGTCTATCAGAGCGACAAGCAGTTCGTGCTCGAGGTGCGTGAGCCCAAGGTCGATCCGAACAAGCTGACCCAGGGACCGGGCTATGCCGGCGAAAAGCTCACGCTCAACTTCCAGAACATCGAGGTGCGGTCGCTGTTGCAGGTGATCGCGGACTTCACCAACTTCAACATCGTGACCTCGGACACCGTGACCGGCAACGTCACGCTGCGACTCAAGGACGTGCCCTGGGACCAGGCACTCGACATCATCCTGCAGGCCAAGGGCCTGGGCATGCGCAAGACCGGCAACGTGATCTGGGTCGCGCCCAAGGACGAGATCGCGGCGCGCGAGAAGCAGGAATTCGAGGCCAAGGCAGCGATGCACACGCTCGAGCCGGTGCGTACCCAGTCCTTCCAGATGAACTATGCCAAGGCGATCGACATTGCCGCGCAACTGCGTGGCGAGGTGACCGGGCAGCAGGGCTCGACCAGCGTTTCCACCGGCGGCGCGCGCTTGCTGTCGCCGCGCGGCAGTGCCGTGCCAGAGCCGCGCACCAATCAGCTGTTCGTGACCGATATTCCGTCGCGGCTAGAGGCGGTGCAGGAGTTGATCAAGAAGCTCGACATTCCGGTGCGTCAGGTCATGATCGAGGCCCGCATCGTCGAGGCCAGCGACACCTTCGGCCGCTCGCTCGGCGTCAAGCTCGGTGGCAGCGACCTGCGCGGCATCCGTGGCGGTGATGCCGGCTATTCGATTGGCGGCGGCAACCGGGCTGCCTTCGGTGGCAGCTACGACGCGGTCTCGGCGACCACGCTCGAGCGGGCCAATACCCTGACCTCGGCCAACACCCAGTTCGTCAACCTGCCCGCGATCGGGATCGGAACCACCAGTCCGCCCGCATTCGCGCTCTCGCTGTTCAGCCCGACTGCCAACCGCTTCCTCGACCTCGAGATCTCGGCGCTGCAGGCCGACGGCAAGGGCAAGGTGGTCGCGAGCCCGCGCGTCATCACCGCCGACCAGACCCAGGCCGAAATCGAGCAGGGTGTGGACATCCCGTACCAGGCGGCGGCTGGCGTGACCGGCGCGACGACGGTGCAGTTCCGCAAGGCCAGCCTGCGGCTGACGGTGACGCCGCAGATCACGCCCGACGGCGGCATCATCCTGAACGTCGAAGTGGCCAAGGACACGCCCGGCACCGTTTACAACGGCGGCGTCGCGATCAACACCAAGCGCGTCAAGACCAATGTGCTGGTCGAGAACGGTGGCACCGTGGTCATCGGCGGCATCTTCAGCTCGACCGAGCAGGAAGACGTCAACAAGGTGCCCTTGCTCGGTGACATTCCGTTTGCCGGCAACCTGTTCAAGAACCGCACGATCAAGACCGAGAAGACCGAGCTGCTGGTGTTCCTGACGCCGCGCACGCTGTCCGACGTCATCACCTCGGCGCGCTGAGCCAGCCATAAAGGGGAAAAAACATGAAGATGCTTCGATGGGTTGTTGCGCCTCTCATGGTGGCTGCGTTGGCCGCTTGTGGTGGTGGTGGTGGCAGTGCGGGGACCCAGGTGGTCGGGTCGGGCACGGATACCGGCACAGGGACGGGGACCGGCTCCGTGACGAGTTCTGCCATGACCCTGCAGCTGGTGGATTCGACCGGCGCAATCCTGGCGTCGCCGACCCTGTCGCAGACGGAAGCGCGCAATCTGAAGGTCACGCTCAAGAACGCTGCCGGGGCGGTACAGGCGTTCAAGCGGGTTGTCGTCACGCTCGACAGCCCATTGGCGGTCTTGACCCCCCAGTCCGGCACTCAGCTGACCGACGCCGCTGGCGTAGCGGTATTCGCGATCGCGCCAGCTTCTGTCACCTCAAGTGGTGCTGTCACCGCCACCGCCAAGGCCAGCATTGATGGGGCCGAAGTCTCCAAGACGCTGGACTTGCAGATCACGGCCGGCAATGTGGCCCTTTCGGGCTTGAGCGTCAATCCGACTTCAGCCCAGCTTGGTCAGTCGGTGAACGTCAGCGTCAATGCCAGCGTCAATGGTCAGCCTGCCGCTTCCAACTCGGTGACGGTGGCGATCACCAGCACCTGCGGCACCGTTTCGCCCGCTTCGGCTCAGGTCGACAGCAGCGGCAAGGCATCGGCGGTGATCCAGACCACGGTTTCCGGCAGTTGTTCGGTCGCGGCCACCACTGCAGGGGTCGCATCGCCCGCGACGGCCAGCTACACGGTGACCACGGCACCCGTGACCGGCATCCAGTTCGTGCAGGTCAGTCCTGCCGTCATCTATCAGCAGGATTCGGTCGGGGCCAACAGTTCGATCGTGAAGTTCAAGGTCATCGACTCCAACGGCAATCCAGTCAGTGGTCAGACCGTCAATGCCGTTTTGATCAACCCGACCGGAGGCGTGCATTTCTGCGACGCGGCGGCCTCTGCCGGCTCGGCGGTGTCGGCGGCTCCGAGCGGTGAGGTCAGCTTCTCGATCTGTTCGGGCACGCAGCCTGAGACCGTGCAGGTGCGCGCGACCCTGGCCGGTGCCACCGGCATCTTTACCGATTCGAACATCTTGACGGTCCAGACTGGGTTGCCGACACAGCGGTTCTTTGACATCGCGGCGGATCGCTGGAATTTCTATACTGGAGGCCTATTCACGAGCCAGTACAGCGGCGATAGCGTCAATATTACCGTCCGTTTGGCCGATCGCCAGGGTAATCCGGTGCCCAATGGCACGCCAGTCGTGTTCGTGACAGAGGGCGGGCAGATCAACAAGTCCAATATCAGCAGTTGCATCGTCAGCGATGGGAATGGGGGCTGCTCGGTGCCGCTGATCGGTCAAGAGTACCGACCGCTAGGCTCCATGAACGTCGATGGCAGCCCGCTTGGCGATCCGCGCCCGGGTCGGGTCACCGTGCTGGCGATGGCCGATGGCGAGGAGTCCTTCGTCGACAAGAACAACAATAACCGTTACGACCCTGGCGAACTGTTCGAGGATCTCGGCGTGCCCTTCATGGACAAGAACGAGGACGGTGTCCTTACGCTGACCTACAAGAACCGGGTTCGCAATACCGACGAAGGCGAGGTGTCCTATCCGATAGCCGTAGAGGCGAAAGGAAGTGCAGCCTGTCCTGATAATTCGAACGTGTGGCTGTCGCAGGTGGGCACTTGCAACGCCTCATGGAACGGCAGTGGTACCAAGCCGGACGGCAGCCGCTACACGCCAACCAAGGTCAGGCGTTCCATCGTCGTAGTATTTTCCGGCGGCGAGATCGGGCAGCCCGGTCAGTACCATGCCAGCATCCCGTTGGCCAGCCAGACGGCCGTGCTTGACAGTTCAAAGAGTTCCATCATCGTCAGGCTGGCAGACTTGAACGGTAATCCATTGGCAGCCGACGCCACGATCAGCGTGTCGGTACGTCCTGAAACGAGCGAGTGCACGGCCAAGCTGCTGGGCTCGGTCATCGGCAACAGCACCGAGCCGACCGTGCATGAGGCGATTCTTGAGAAATGCAAGGGTGGCGAGATCATTGAGTTCACCGTTGTGACCACTGCTGGAACCCTTAGCAAGACCAGCATGTTCACTGTGACGGTGCCTTGATCAGCAACGTCATGTGCTACGGGGCATCGGGTTACACTCACAAGCCGTGATCCCGGTGCCCGGTTCTGCTGCTTGAGCAGGCCGGCCGCGTTCAATTGCCCACCCATCAGACCTTGCTCTCTTGACCATCGTCCTCGTCGGCCTGCCCGGTTCAGGCAAATCCACTGTCGGACGCCAGCTTGCCCGGCGCTTGGCCATTCCCTTCGTCGATTCGGACCAGGTGATCGAGCAGCGCCTGGGCTGCTCGATCCGCGAGTTCTTCGAGCGCGAGGGCGAGGCACGCTTTCGCGACATCGAGCAGGACACGCTCGATGACCTGACCCGGGGCCAGGATGTGGTGCTGTCGACCGGCGGCGGCTCCTGCATGCGTGAGGCCACGCGGGCTTTCCTGCACGAACGCGGCCAGGTGATCTACCTGCGCTCGACGCCCGAGGATATCTACCGCCGCATCAAGCACGATCGCGGCCGTCCGCTGCTGCTGGTGGCCGATCCGCTTCAGCGCCTGCGCGACCTGCACGAGGCGCGCGATCCGCAGTACCGCGAGTGTGCGCACTACGTGATCGAGACTGGAAGGCCTTCGGTGGCGACCCTGGTCAACATGATCGTGATGCAGCTGGAGCTGGCCGGCAACCTACCGGTGCCTGCCCCCCGCTAAACTAGCGGGATGATCCCAGCTACCCACCAGCCGTCCGCAGGCGGACAAGTCCATGCTCGCGTCGAGATCGACCTGGGCGAGCGCAGCTACCCGATCCTGATCGGTTCCTCGCTGCTCGATGATCCTGCCACCTGGTCCGGCCTGCCCAAGGCCGCCAGCGCGCTGATCGTGACCAACGAGACTGTCGGTCCGCTCTATGCCGCCCGGCTGCAGCAGGCCCTGAGCCAGCAATATCCGCAGATCCATCTCGTGACCCTGCCCGATGGCGAGGCCTACAAGACCTGGGATTCGCTGAACCTGATCTTCGACGCCTTGCTGTCGAAAGGCTGCGACCGCAAGACGGTGCTGTTCGCGCTTGGCGGCGGCGTGGTGGGCGACATGACCGGTTTCGCTGCCGCCTGCTACATGCGCGGCGTGCCCTTCGTCCAGGTGCCGACCACGCTGCTGGCCCAGGTCGATTCGTCGGTCGGCGGCAAGACCGCGATCAACCACCCGCTGGGCAAGAACATGATCGGCGCCTTCTACCAGCCGGTGCGGGTGGTCTGCGACCTCGACACGCTGCAGACCCTGCCCGAGCGCGAGCTCAGCGCGGGCCTGGCCGAGGTGATCAAGTACGGACCGATCCACGACCTGGCCTTCCTGGACTGGATCGAGGCCAATCTGCTGGCGCTGCGCGCGCGCGACCCGAAGGCGCTGGCGCATGCGGTGCAGCGCAGCTGCGAGATCAAGGCCGATGTCGTCGGTCAGGACGAGCGCGAGGCGGGCCTGCGCGCGATCCTGAACTTCGGCCATACCTTCGGTCATGCGATCGAGGCCGGCCTGGGCTATGGCGAGTGGCTGCACGGCGAGGGCGTGGGTTGCGGCATGGTGATGGCGGCGCGCCTGTCGCAGCGCCTGGGCCTGCTGGCCGAGGACAAGGTCGAGCGGCTGGTGCGGCTGGTCGAGGCTGCTGGCCTGCCGGTGCGCGGGCCGCAGCTCAAGGTCGGCCATGGCGAGGGCTGTGCGGACTTGAGCAACGCGCAGCGCTATCTGCAGCTGATGCGGGTCGACAAGAAGGCCGAGGCCGGCGAGATCAAGTTCGTGCTGGTCGAGGATGCTGGCCGTGCCGTGGTGCGCGGCGCGCCCGATGCGCTGGTGGCCGAGGTCATCGATGCCTGCTGCGCCTGAGGCGCAGGGCCTCCAGTCCTATGCGTGCGATCCTGCACGCACCCAGGGCCGGCGCTTTGCCGAAGGCCCGGCGCCGACGCGCAACGACTTCCAGCGCGACCGCGACCGCATCGTCCATTCGAGTGCGTTCCGGCGCCTGGTCTACAAGACCCAGGTCTTCCTGAACCACGAGGGCGACCTGTTCCGTACCCGCTTGACCCATTCGCTCGAGGTGGCGCAGCTGGCGCGCAGCATCGCGCGCAGCCTGGGTCTGCACGAGGATCTGGTCGAGGCGATCGCGCTCGCACATGACCTGGGACATACCCCCTTCGGTCACGCCGGCCAGGATGCGCTCAACGCCTGCCTGCAAGGTGACGAGGCGCAGGCCGCTGCCCCGGGGCCGGACGAGCCGCGCGGCGGCTTCGAACACAATATGCAGAGCCTGCGCGTGGTCGATGCGCTCGAACAGCGCTATCCGTCCTTCGACGGGCTCAATCTCTGTTTCGAGACGCGCGAGGGCATCCTCAAGCATTGTTCGCGTGCCAATGCCGAATGGCTGGAGTCGCGCGAGCCGGCTGGGGTCGGCCAGCGTTTCCTGAGCGGGCGCTCGCCCTCGCTCGAGGCGCAGCTGGCCAACCTGGCAGACGAGATCGCCTATAACGCGCACGATATCGACGACGGGGTGCGCTCGGGCCTGCTGAGCCTGGAGCAGCTTGAGGCGGTGCCGCTGTTCGATTGCCACCGGCGCGAGGTGCTGGCCGAGTTTCCCGCGCTGCAGGGCCGGCGCCTGCTGTACGAGGCGATCCGGCGCATGCTGAGCGTGCAGATCTACGACGTGATCGATGCGACTCGGGCCGCGGTGCAGGCGGCGGGAGTGGATTCGCTCGCGGCAGTCAGGGCGGCCCCGGTGCTGGTGCAGTTCTCACCCGCCATGCGCGAGCAGTCCGCGCTGCTCAAGCGCTTCCTGTTTCGCAACCTCTATCGCCATCCGCAGGTGCTCGAAACCACCGGCCGCGGTTGCCAGGTGGTCAGCGAGCTGTATGCGGCCTACTGTGCCGAGCCGGCGCAGATGCCCGATTCGGCGCGTCGCGCGGGCATGGGGCTGCGGCGCCAGGCGGCCGACTACATCGCCGGCATGACCGACCGCTTCGCAATCCGCGAGCACCAGCGGCTGACCAGCGCCAGCCCCTTTTCCTGAAATTCCATGCGCCCTTCGCCTGACAGTCCTGCTGCCGCTCCACTCCACGCCGACCGGGTCGCGCACGCGTTGGATAGCCGTGCGGCCTGGCTGGTGATCGTCGCTGGCGTGGTGGCAGCCCTGCATGTGGGCAAGCTGCCGCCAGGCATCCCGATCCTGCGCGCCGAGCTGGGCCTGACCCTGGTCCAGGCGGGCTTCCTGCTGTCGGTGATGCAGGTCGCCGGCATGCTGCTGGGGGCATTGGCCGGCTTGCTGGCCGACCGGATGGGGCTGCGCCGCACCATGCTGCTGGGCCTTGGCCTGCTGGCTCTGGGTTGTGCGCTGGGTGCCATGGCATCCCGGGTCTCGCTGCTGTTGGCCGCGCGCATGCTGGAGGGAATCGGCTTGTTGCTGGCCGTCTTGCCGGCGCCGGGCCTGATCCGGCGCCTGGTGCAGGGGCCGCAGGCGCCGCAGGCGCTGAGCCGGCTGCTGGGTGCCTGGGGCGCCTACATGCCGACCGGGGCGGCCACGGCGATGCTGCTGGGCCCCGGGCTCTATGCGGCGCTGGGCTGGCGCTGGGCCTGGCTGTTGCTGTCCGGGCTGACCCTGTGCTGGGCGGTCGTGGTCTGGCTGAAGGTGCCGCCCGATCCCGCGCGCTCGACCGCATTGCCGGGTCCTGGCTGGGGCGGGCGCCTGCGGCAGACCTTGTCTTCGTCGGGTCCCTGGCTGGTGGCGCTGGCTTTCTGCGTCTATTCGGGGCAGTGGCTGGCGGTGGTTGGCTTCCTGCCCACGATCCAGACCCAGGCCGGCTGGTCGCTCGGCGTCGCGGGTGTCCTGAGTGCCGCTGCCGCGGGGGCCAATGCAATCGGCAATCTGGCCGCCGGCCGGCTGCTGGCGCGTCACTGGCCACCGGGTCATCTGCTGGCCATCGGTTATGGCGCCATGGGCCTGGCCTGCTGGATCGCGTTCAGTGGTCTGGTCGGGCCGGTCGGGCAGTTCATCGCGGTGCTGGTCTTTTCATCGGTCGGCGGCCTGATACCGGGCACCTTGTTCAGCCTGGCGGTGCGGCTGGCGCCGAGCGGGCACACGGTGTCGACCACGGTCGGCTGGGTGCAGCAGCTGTCCTCGCTGGGCCAGTTTGCCGGTCCGCCGGTGGTGGCCTGGCTGGTCGCGCGCCAGGGGGGCGATTGGTCGCCGGCCTGGTGGTTCACGGCTTTTTGCTGTGCCATCGGGCTCGGGCTGGCGTTCCTGCTGCAGCGCCGCCTGTACTGAAGGAATTGGCATGGCCCGCTTGCCCCGACTGTCTGTCACCGGCGTTCCCCATCATGTGATCCTGCGCGGCAACAACCGGCAGCCGGTCTTCGTCGATCGCGAGGACCGCGAGTTCTTCCTGGCCCAGCTGGCCGAGCTGGCGCAGCGCGAGCGGGTACAGGTCCATGCCTATGTGCTGATGGACAACCACCTGCACCTGCTGTTGACGCCGCAGCAGGAGGGGGGCTTGTCGCGCCTGATGCAGTCGCTCGGGCGCAGCTATGTGCGGCGCTTCAACCTGCGCCACGGCCGCAGCGGCACGCTCTGGGAGGGGCGCTACCGTTCGACCGTGATCGACAGCGAGCGCTATCTGCTGGCCTGCATGGTCTACATCGACCTCAATCCGGTCCGGGCTGGCATGGTTCCTGCTGCCGAGCTGTACCCCTGGTCCAGCCATGCCCATTACATCGGCTTGCGCCACGACAAATGGCTGACGCCGCATCCGCTGGTGTGGTCCTTGGGCAACACCCCCTTCGCGCGCGAGGCGGCCTATGCCGAATTGGTGCGTCAGGGCCTCAGTACCGCCCGCCAGCGTGAGCTGTCCGAGTCGGCGCTGCAGGGCTGGCCGCTCGGTGGGGCGGGTTTCCTGGCCCGGCTGCGCGAGCAGACCGCCCGTCGCCTTGAGAAGGGGCGTGCCGGTCGTCCGCGTGCCCCGGCCGCAGCACCAGGCGAGAGCGGCTGATCCGGCGGGCTGGGCTGCTGGCCGTCTTTACTCTGTCCCCAATTTATTTTCCCTCTGTTTGTGGCTTGAATAAATTGGTCTCTGACCCCAATTTTTCTGCTTGCTTGTGCTGGGGGAATCGTCTATCCTCTTAGGGTTAATGCTTAATTGAGGAGTTTGGCGTGACCCGTCCTACCGAAATCGCTCAGCTGCAGCAGCAAGGTCTGTACAGCTCTGCCCAAGAACATGACGCCTGCGGCGTCGGCTTCGTGGCCCATATCAAGGGCCAGAAGAGCCATGCCATCGTCGGCCAGGCCCTCAAGATCCTCGAGAACCTGGATCACCGGGGCGCCGTCGGTGCCGATCCGCTGATGGGCGATGGCGCCGGTCTGCTGATCCAGATCCCGGACCAGCTGTATCGCGAAGAGATGGCCAAGCAGGGCGTAGCCCTGCCGCCGGCTGGCGAGTACGGCGTCGGCTTCGTCTTCCTGCCCAAGGAACACGCTTCCCGCCTGGCTTGCGAGCAGGAAATGGAGCGCGCGATCAAGGCCGAGGGCCAGGTCCTGCTGGGCTGGCGCGATGTGCCGGTCAACCTCGAGATGCCGATGTCTCCCGCCGTGCGCGAGAAGGAGCCGGTCATGCGCCAGGTCTTCATCGGCCGCGGCGCCGATGTGATCGTGCAGGACGCGCTCGAGCGCAAGCTCTACGTGATCCGCAAGACCGCCAGTGCCAATATCCAGGCGCTCAAGCTCAAGCACAGCAACGAGTACTACATCCCCTCGATGTCGAGCCGTACCGTGGTGTACAAGGGCCTGCTGCTGGCTGACCAGGTCGGTACCTACTACCTCGACCTGCAGGACCCGCGCTGCATTTCGGCGCTGGGCCTGGTGCACCAGCGTTTCTCGACCAACACCTTCCCCGAGTGGCCGCTGGCCCACCCCTACCGCTATGTCGCCCACAACGGCGAGATCAACACGGTCAAGGGCAACTACAACTGGATGAAGGCGCGCGAAGGCGTGATGTCGTCGCCGGTTCTGGGCGAGGACCTGAGCAAGCTGTACCCGATCAGCTTCGCCGGCCAGTCCGACACCGCGACCTTCGACAACTGCCTCGAGCTGCTGACGATGGCCGGCTACCCGATCAGCCAGGCCGTCATGATGATGATCCCCGAGCCGTGGGAGCAGCACAGCACGATGGACCCGCGCCGTCGCGCCTTCTACGAATACCACGCCGCCATGCTCGAGCCGTGGGACGGCCCGGCTTCGGTCGTGTTCACCGATGGCCGCCAGATCGGCGCCACGCTGGACCGCAACGGTCTGCGTCCGGCCCGCTACTGCGTGACCGATGACGATTTCGTCATCATGGGTTCCGAAGCCGGCGTGCTGCCGGTGCCCGACAGCAAGATCGTGCGCAAATGGCGCCTGCAGCCGGGCAAGATGTTCCTGATCGACCTCGAGCAGGGTCGCATGATCGACGACGAGGAGCTGAAAGCCAACCTCGCCAACTCCAAGCCCTACAAGCAGTGGATCGAGAACCTGCGCATCCGTCTCGACGACGTGGTGCAGCCGGTCGCTGGCGAGATCGACGCTCAGACCATGGTCGAGGAGTCCTCGGTCGCCGCGCTCGAGAGCGTCTCGCCGTCGCTGCTGGACCGCCAGCAGGCCTTCGGCATGACCCAGGAAGACATCAAGTTCCTGATGGCGCCGATGGCCCAGAACGGCGAGGAAGGCATCGGCTCGATGGGCAACGACAGCCCGCTGGCCGTGCTCTCGTCGAAGAACAAGCATCTGGCCAACTACTTCAAGCAGTTGTTCGCCCAGGTGACCAACCCGCCGATCGACCCGATCCGCGAGGCGATCGTGATGTCGCTGGTGTCCTTCATCGGCCCCAAGCCCAATCTGCTCGACATCAACCAGGTCAACCCGCCGATGCGGCTTGAGGTCAGCCAGCCCATCCTTGACTTCAAGGACATGGCCAAGCTGCGCAACATCGAAGCCAAGACCCAGGGCAAGTTCAAGAGCGCCACGCTCGACATCACCTACCCCGTCAGCTGGGGCAAGGAAGGCGTCGAGGCCAAGCTGGCTTCCCTGTGCGCCGAGGCCGTCGACGCGATCAAGGGTGGCAACAACATCCTGATCGTCAGCGACCGCAATGTCAGCGCGACCCAGTTCGCGATCCCCGCGCTGCTGGCCCTGTCGGCGATCCACCAGCACCTGGTGCGCGAGGGCCTGCGCACCACCGCCGGCCTGGTGGTCGAGACTGGTTCCGCGCGTGAGATCCATCACTTCGCCGTGCTGGCGGGCTATGGCGCCGAAGCCGTTCACCCCTACCTGGCGATGGAAACCCTGAGCGCGATCCACAAGGATCTGCCGGGCGAGCTGTCGGCCGAGAAGGCGATCTACAACTACGTCAAGGCGATCGGCAAGGGCCTGTCCAAGATCATGTCCAAGATGGGCGTGAGCACCTACATGTCCTACTGCGGCGCGCAGCTGTTCGAGGCCATCGGCCTCAACAGCGAGATCGTGGCCAAGTACTTCACCGGCACCCCGACCCGCGTCGAGGGCATCGGCGTGTTCGACATCGCCGAGGAAGCGATCCGCACTCACAAGGCCGCCTTCAGCGATGATCCGCTGCTGGCCAACATGCTCGACGCTGGCGGCGAATACGCCTGGCGTGCCCGCGGCGAGGACCACATGTGGACCCCGGACGCGATCGCCAAGCTGCAGCATTCGACCCGTGCCAACAACTGGAACACCTACAAGGAATACGCCCAGATCATCAACGACCAGAGCAAGCGCCACCTGACGCTGCGCGGTCTGTTCGAGTTCAAGGTCGATCCGGCCAAGGCAATTCCGGTCGAGGAAGTCGAGTCGGCCAAGGAAATCGTCAAGCGCTTCGCCACCGGTGCGATGTCGCTCGGCTCGATCTCGACCGAGGCGCACGCCACCCTGGCCGTCGCGATGAACCGCATCGGCGGCAAGTCCAACACCGGCGAAGGCGGCGAGGACCCGGCGCGCTACCGCAACGAGCTCAAGGGCATCCCGATCAAGCAGGGCGAGACCCTGGCTTCGGTCATCGGTGCCGAGCAGGTCGAGGCCGACATTCCGCTGCTGGCTGGTGACAGCCTGCGTTCGCGCATCAAGCAGGTCGCGTCGGGCCGCTTCGGCGTGACCGCCGAGTACCTGGCCTCTGCCGACCAGATCCAGATCAAGATGGCCCAGGGCGCCAAGCCGGGCGAGGGCGGTCAGCTGCCGGGCGGCAAGGTGTCCGAGTACATCGGCTTCCTGCGTCACTCGGTGCCGGGTGTTGGCCTGATCTCGCCGCCGCCGCACCACGACATCTACTCGATCGAGGATCTGGCTCAGCTGATCCACGACCTGAAGAACGTCGGCACCAGCGCCAGCATCAGCGTCAAGCTGGTGTCCGAAGTCGGCGTCGGCACCATCGCCGCCGGCGTGGCCAAGTGCAAGGCTGACCATGTCGTGATCGCGGGTCATGACGGCGGCACTGGCGCTTCGCCGCTGTCGTCGATCAAGCATTGCGGCGGTCCGTGGGAGATCGGCCTGGCCGAGACCCAGCAGACCCTGGTGCTGAACCGCCTGCGTGGCCGCATCCGCGTCCAGGCCGACGGCCAGATGAAGACCGGCCGCGACGTCGTGATCGGCGCGCTGCTGGGCGCTGACGAGTTCGGCTTCGCGACCGCTCCGCTGGTGGTCGAAGGCTGCATCATGATGCGCAAGTGCCACCTGAACACCTGCCCGGTCGGCGTCGCCACCCAGGACCCCGAGCTGCGCAAGAAGTTCAGCGGCAAGCCCGAGCATGTCGTGAACTATTTCTTCTTCATCGCCGAGGAAGTGCGTCAGATCATGGCCCAGCTGGGCATCCGCAAGTTCGACGAGCTGATCGGCCGCTCCGACCTGCTCGACACCCGCAAGGGCCTGGAGCACTGGAAGGCCCAGGGCCTGGACTTCAGCCGCCTGTTCGCCCAGCCGCAGGTGCCGGCCGATGTGCCGCGTCTGCATGTGGCCGAGCAGGACCACTGCCTGGAGAAGGCGCTCGACAACGTGCTGATCGCCAAGTCCAAGCCGGCGATCGAGAACGGCGAGAAGGTCCAGTTCATGGAAGTGGCGCGCAACGTCAACCGTTCCGTCGGCGCGATGCTGTCGGGCGCGGTGACCAAGGTGCACCCGGAAGGCCTGCCGGATGACACGATCCGCATCCAGCTCGAGGGCACGGGCGGTCAGTCCTTCGGCGCCTTCCTGTGCAAGGGCGTGACCCTGTACCTGATCGGCGAAGCCAACGACTACACCGGCAAGGGTCTGTCGGGCGGCCGCATCGTGGTGCGTCCGAGCCTGGACTTCCGCGGCGTGGCGCAGCAGAACATCATCGTCGGCAACACCGTGATGTACGGTGCGACCACCGGTGAGGCCTTCTTCAGCGGCGTCGGCGGCGAGCGCTTCGCGGTCCGCCTGTCGGGCGCCACTGCAGTGGTCGAAGGCGTGGGCGACCACGGCTGCGAATACATGACCGGCGGCACCGTGGCCGTGCTCGGCAAGACCGGCCGCAACTTCGCGGCCGGCATGAGCGGCGGCATCGCCTATGTCTACGACGAGGACGGCCAGTTCGCCTCGCGCTGCAACACCGCCCAGGTCAGCCTGGACAAGGTGCTGCCGGCGACCGAGCAGCAGGCGATCGGCGACGTCGCGACCTGGCACCGTGGCCAGACCGACGAGGAACAGCTCAAGAAGCTGCTGGAAGACCAGCTGCGCTGGACGGGCAGCAAGCGTGCGCGCGACCTGCTGGACAACTGGAGCGAAGTCCGCGCCAAGTTCGTCAAGGTCTTCCCGACCGAGTACAAGCGCGCGCTGGGCGAGATTCACGCTCGCAAGCAGGCCAAGGCAGCGACCCCGGAAGCCGTCGCCGCCAAGTAATCCGTCAAAATCGATTCAGGGGGCAGGGCGCGAGTCCTGCCCCGCAAAGGAAAGAAAATGGGAAAAGTCACCGGCTTCATGGAATATGAGCGCATCGAGGAGGGCTACAAGCCCGTCGCCGAGCGCGTCAAGCACTACAAGGAATTCGTGATCGGCCTGAGCGACGAGCAGGCCAAGATCCAGGGTGCGCGCTGCATGGACTGCGGCACGCCGTTCTGCAACAACGGCTGCCCGGTCAACAACATCATTCCGGACTTCAACGACCTGGTCTATCACCAGGATTGGCAGAACGCGAGCACGGTGCTGCACAGCACCAACAACTTCCCCGAGTTCACCGGTCGCATCTGCCCGGCGCCCTGCGAAGCTGCCTGCGTGATCAACGTCAACGGCGACCCGGTCGGCATCAAGTCGATCGAGCACGCGATCATCGACAAGGCCTGGGAAAACGGCTGGGTCAAGCCCCAGCCGGCCAAGGTCCAGACTGGCAAGAAGGTCGCCGTCGTCGGCGCCGGCCCGGCCGGCCTGGCCGCGGCCCAGCAGCTGGCGCGCGCCGGTCATGACGTGACCCTGTTCGAGAAGAACGACCGCGTCGGCGGCCTGCTGCGCTACGGCATCCCGGACTTCAAGTTCGAGAAGTCGCACATCGACCGCCGCGTCAAGCAGCTCGAGGCCGAAGGCGTCAAGATCCGCACCGGCGTGCTGATCGGTCAGCTGCCCAAGGATTCCAAGGTCACCAACTGGGCCAAGGAAACCATTGCGCCTGAGCAGCTCAAGCAGGACTTCGATGCCGTGCTGCTGACCGGTGGCTCCGAGCAGTCGCGCGACTTGCCGGTGCCGGGCCGCGAGCTCGACGGCATCCATTTCGCGATGGAGTTCCTGCCGCAGCAGAACAAGGTCAACGCCGACGGCAAGCTCAAGGGCCAGCTGCGCGCCGATGGCAAGCATGTGATCGTGATCGGCGGTGGCGACACCGGCTCCGACTGCGTCGGTACCTCCAACCGCCATGGCGCTGTCAGCGTCACGCAGTTCGAAGTGATGCCGCAGCCGCCCGAGCAGGAGAACAAGCCGCTGGTCTGGCCCTACTGGCCGCTCAAGCTGCGCACCAGCTCCAGCCACCAGGAAGGCTGCGTGCGCGAGTTCGCGATCTCGACCAAGGAATTCATCGGCAAGAACGGCAAGGTCACCGGCCTCAAGACCGTCCATGTCGAGATGAAGGACGGCAAGCTGGTCGAGATCCCGGGCACCGAGAAGGAATACCAGGCTGATCTGGTGCTGCTGGCGATGGGCTTCGTCCATCCGGTTGCGACCATCCTCGACGGCTTCGGCGTCGAGAAGGACGCGCGCGGTAACGCCAAGGCCAGCGAGTCGCTGGTCGGCGGCTACGCGACCAGCGTGCCCAAGGTCTTCGCTGCCGGCGATATCCGCCGCGGCCAGTCGCTGGTGGTGTGGGCGATCCGCGAAGGCCGTCAGGCCGCGCGCGCGGTCGACGAGTTCCTGATGGGCTCGACTCAGCTGCCGCGTTGATACGCGTAGGGGTATGCCCTAATCCAACTTAGGGTTTTCCTGTATCCCTTATCATATGAAGGCCGGTTGATCCGGCCTTCGTCATTTCCGAGCCCATTCCATGCCCACACCGCAGCTGGTTGAAATCCGCGATCTCACCTTCGGGTATGGGGATGGCCGCATCGTGCTCGAGGACATCAGCCTGCATGTGCCGCGCGGCAAGGTCACGGTGCTGATCGGGGCCTCGGGCGGCGGCAAGACCACCTTGCTGCGCCTGATCGGCGGCCAGAACAAGGCGCAAAAAGGCCAGGTGCTGTTCGACGGCCAGGATGTCGGAGCGCTTGACCGCGACGGCCTCTATGCGATGCGCCGCCGCATGGGCATGCTCTACCAGTTCGGTGCCCTGTTCACCGACCAGGACGTCTACGACAACGTGGCTTTTCCGCTGCGCGAGCACAGCGGCCTGCCCGAATCGATGATCCGCGACATCGTGCTGATGAAGCTGCAGGCGGTCGGCCTGCGCGGTGCACGCCACCTGATGCCGAGCGAACTGTCGGGCGGCATGGCGCGGCGCGTCGCGCTGGCGCGCGCGATCGCACTCGACCCCGAGCTGGTCATGTATGACGAGCCCTTCTCGGGCCTGGACCCGATCTCGCTCGGCACCGCCGCGCGCCTGATCCGCCAGCTCAACGACACGCTGGGCCTGACCAGCCTGATGGTCTCGCATGAGCTCGACGCCACCTTCGCGGTCTGCGATCATGTGATCGTGCTGGCCAACGGCAAGGTGGCGCAGCAGGGCACGCCGCAGCAGATCCGCGACAGCGACAACCCCTTGATCCAGCAATACGTGACCGCATCGCCCGAAGGGCCGGTGCGCTTCCATTACCCCGGCCCCTCGGTCGAGGAAGATTTCGGCCTGGCCGCCGGGAGAACCGCATGAAGCGCCTGTCGCCCGCCGAGATCGGCTTTTCCGTGCGCCTGTGGCTGGCCGCGCTCGGCCATGGCGCACGCCTGTTCTTTCGCCTGCTGCTCGGCACTTGGGGCAGTTGGCGCCGCTTCGGCCTGATCCGCGACCAGATCCATTTCCTCGGCAACTATTCGCTCGCGATCATCGGCGTCTCGGGCCTGTTCGTCGGCTTCGTCTTTGCGCTGCAGGGCTACAACATCCTCGAGAAGTTCGGCTCCACCGACGCGCTGGGCCTGATGGTCACGCTGAGCCTGATCCGCGAGCTCGGTCCCGTGGTGACCGCGCTGCTGTTCGCGGGCCGCGCCGGCACCTCGCTGACGGCCGAGATCGGCCTCATGAAGGCCGGCGAACAGATCAGCGTGATGGAGATGATGGCGGTCGATCCGATCGATCGCGTGTTGGCGCCGCGCTTCTGGGCTGGCGTGATCACGATGCCGCTGCTCGGCGCGGTATTCAGCGCCATGGGCATCATTGGCGGCTGGGTCGTCGGCGTGCTGATGATCGGCGTCGACGGCGGTTCGTTCTGGAGCCAGATCCAGGGCGGGGTCGATGTCTGGGCCGATGTCGGCAACAGCCTGATCAAGAGCCTGGTGTTCGGCATCGCGGTGACCTTCATCGCGCTGCAACAGGGTTTCGAGGCCAGCCCGACTCCCGAGGGGGTGTCGCGCGCGACCACCCGCACGGTGGTGATGGCCTCGCTCACTGTCCTGGGTCTGGATTTCATCCTGACCGCCATGATGTTTGCTGTCTGATTCAAGGGAGAGCCAATTGCAACGCTCCAAAGTCGATGTCTGGGTAGGCCTGTTCGTGCTGATCGGTGCGGCCGCCATCCTGTTCCTGGCCCTGCAGTCGGCCAATCTGCTCAACCTGAGCTTCGAGAAGACCTACCAGGTGACGGCCAGGTTCGACAACGCCGGCGGCCTGAAGCCGAAGGCGGCGGTCAAGAGCGCTGGCGTCGTGGTCGGCCGCATCGAGGCGATCCGCTTCGATGACAAGAGCTACCAGGCCAATGTGGTGCTGGCGCTCGAGTCGCGCTATGCTTTCCCGAAGGACAGCTCGCTCAAGGTCTTGACCAGCGGCCTGCTCGGCGAGCAGTATGTCGGTATCGAGCCGGGCGGCGACGAGAAGAACCTGGCCCAGGGCGACGTGATCACCCAGACCCAGTCGGCCGTGGTGCTCGAGAACCTGATCGGCCAGTTCCTCTACAGCAAGGCGGCTGATGCGGGCAACTCTGCCGGCAATGCCCCGGCGCCATGAGCGCCGTCAGCCAACAAGGACCATGGCGATGAGCTCCACTATCAACAGCCTGCTGCGAGTGGCCGGACTGGCCGGCTTGCTGGCCCTTGCCGGTTGCGCCAGCGGACCTGCTGCGGACCCGCGCGATCCGCTCGAGCCGCTCAACCGTAGCCTGTACCAGTTCAACGTCGACGTCGATCGCGCGCTGCTCAAGCCCGTGGCCAACGCCTATGTCGAGGTCACCCCGGCTCCGCTGCGTACCGGCGTCAACAACTTCTTCGACAACCTGCGCGATGGCTGGTCGGCCGTCAACGGCGTGCTGCAGCTGCGCCCGCGCGAAGCGACCGAAAACGGCATGCGCTTTGTCTTCAACAGCACCTTCGGCCTGGCTGGCGTGCTCGATGTCGCTTCGGAAATGGGCCTCGAGCGCACCACGCTGGACTTCGGCATGACGCTGGGTCGCTGGGGGGTGCCCGACGGCCCTTATCTGATGCTGCCGCTGCTCGGACCGTCGACGCTGCGCGATACCGCCGCCCTGCCGGTCGACGGACAGGGCAATGCCGTGGGCCAGATTGGCCATATCCCGACCCGCAACGGACTGCGCGCCCTGAGCATCGTCGACCAGCGCGCTGGGCTGCTGCGTGCGGGCGACATGCTGCAGGAGGCGGCGCTCGATCCCTACAGCTTCCTGCGCGACTCCTACTTGCAGCGTCGCCACAGCCAGATCGGCGTGACGCCGCCCGAGGAACGCTACGACCTCGAATGAAACAATTGCAGTCATTTGTAAGCCGGTCGCGCGCTGTCCTGCCGCCCCGGCTACATTGACCATGGAACGGCCCCGTGGTGGGGCGGTTCTATTGCCGACAGGAAAGAAAAAAATGAGTGTTGTCATCGACCGCCGCACGGCCCTGGCTTGGGCTGTCGCATCTTCACTGGCCGGCTTTGCCGGCAGCGCCGTGGCGCAGGCCAGCGAGAGTCCCGAGGTGCTGATCCAGCGCGTCGCCGCCGAACTGATCGAGGCGGTCAAGTCCGATGCGGCGCTGCGCAACGGTGATACCGGTCGGGTGATCGCGTTGGTCGACAACCGGCTGCTGCCGCATGTGAACTTCACCCGCATGACTGCCTCGTCCGTCGGTCGCTTCTGGCGCCAGGCCACGCCGGAGCAGAAGCAGAAGCTGCAGGCCGAATTCAAGACCCTGCTGGTGCGCACCTATTCGGGCGCCCTGAGCCAGGTCAAGGACCAGACCCTGGTCGTCAAGCCGCTGCGCGCGAACCCGGGCGATACCGAGGTCATCGTGCGCTCCGAGCTGCGCACCCCGGGTCGCGATCCGGTCCAGCTCGACTACCGGGTCGAGAAGACAGAAGCCGGCTGGAAGGTCTATGACCTCAATGTGCTGGGCGTCTGGCTGGTCGAGACCTACCGCGGCCAGTTCGCGCAGGAAATCAATGCCAAGGGCCTGGACGGCCTTATCGCGGCGCTGGCGCAGCGCAACCGTGGCAACGCCACCGAAAAGCCGCCCATCGGCAGCAAGAGCTGATGCCGTGAGTCGCCTGCCTGCCTTGCCCTCCCGCCTGACGCATGCCGAGGCACCCGCCTGCTTGGCCGCCTGCGCGGCCGAGCTGCGCCGCACCGCCGCTGGCGAGCCGGCCGAGCTTGATGCCGGCGCGCTGCAGGATTTCGATTCCTCCGCGGTGGCGCTGCTGCTGGGGCTGGCGCGCGTGGCGCGCGAGCGTGGCGTCGAGCTGCGCCTGCTGGCCTTGCCCCCGCGTTTACGCGAACTGGCCGTACTTTATGGGGTCGGCAGCCTGCTGCCCGGCTAGAATCCCGGGTCCATGCCTGCAGTCTCATTCCAGAACGTTTCTAAGACCTTTGCCACCGCGCGCGGGGAGCTGCACGCCCTCAAGGGCGTGAGCTTCGACATCGAGCCGGGCGAGTTCTTCGGCCTGCTCGGTCCGAACGGTGCGGGCAAGACCACGCTGATCAGCATCCTGGCTGGCCTGTCGCGCGCCAGCAGCGGGCGCGTGCTGGTGCATGGCGCCGATGTGCAGTCCGACTTTGCCCAGGCCCGCCGTAGCCTGGGCGTGGTGCCGCAGGAGCTGGTGTTCGACCCCTTCTTCAATGTGCGCGAGGCGCTGCGCTTCCAGTCGGGCTATTTCGGCATCCAGCGCAACGACGACTGGATCGACGAGCTGCTCGCTGGCCTCGGCCTGGCCGACAAGGCCAATGCCAATATGCGCCAGCTCTCGGGCGGCATGAAGCGGCGCGTGCTGGTGGCGCAGGCGCTGGTGCACAAGCCGCCGGTGATCGTGCTCGACGAGCCGACCGCCGGCGTCGACGTCGAGCTGCGCCAGACGCTGTGGGCCTTTGTCTCCCGGCTCAACAAGCAGGGCAGCACCGTGCTGCTGACTACCCATTACCTCGAGGAAGCCGAGGCCCTGTGCCACCGCATCGCGATGCTCAAGCTCGGCCAGGTGGTGGCGCTCGACAAGACTTCCGAGCTGCTCAAGCGCGCGGTCGCGACCCAGCTCTGCTTCAAGACCGACCAGGCCTTGCCGCCCGCGCTTGCCGCGCAGGCGCGCGTGACCGGGCGCGTGGTGCGCTTGCCGGCGCAGGACGCGGTGGCGGTCGAGCGGCTGCTGGCCCAGTTGCGCGAGCAGGGCATCGCGATCGAGGACATCGAAATCCGCAAGGCCGACCTCGAGGATGTGTTCCTCGATCTGATGTCCGGCCATCAGGAGGCAAGCGCATGAAGGGCTGGACTACCCTGTTCTACAAGGAAGTGCTGCGCTTCTGGAAGGTCGGCTTCCAGACCGTGGCCGCGCCGGTCATGACGGCCATCCTGTACCTGCTGATCTTCGGCCATGTGCTCGAGTCGCATGTGGAGGTCTACGACGGCGTGGGCTATACCGCCTTCCTGCTGCCGGGCCTGATCATGATGAGCGTGCTGCAGAACGCCTTCGCCAACAGCTCGTCGAGCCTGATCCAGAGCAAGATCATGGGCAACCTGGTCTTCATCCTGCTGAGCCCTCTGTCGCACCGGGCCTGGTTCCTGGCCTATGTCGGCTCCTCGATGGTGCGCGGCATGGTGGTGGGCGCCGGCGTGTTGCTGGCCACCTTCTGGACCGCCCAGCTGAGCTTTGCCGAGCCGCTCTGGATCCTGACCTTCGCGCTGCTGGGCTCGGCCCTGCTGGGCGCGCTGGGCGTGGTCGCCGGGCTCTGGGCCGAGAAGTTCGACCAGATGGCCGCCTTCCAGAACTTCGTCATCGTGCCGATGACCTTCCTGAGCGGCGTCTTCTATTCCATCCACTCGCTTCCCGCCTTCTGGCAGCAGCTCAGCCGCTTCAATCCCTTCTTCTACATGATCGACGGCTTCCGCCACGGCTTTTTCGGCCGCGGCGACGTCTCGCCCTGGCTCAGCCTGGGGGTGGTGGGAGGGGCTTTCGCCCTGGTCGCGGGCCTGGCCCTGCACCTGCTCAAGACCGGCTACAAGATCCGACACTGAACATGACTTCCGACGAACTGCAATCCATCATCGCCGCCGGCCTGAGCTGCGAGCACCTGGAGGTCTCGGGCGACGGCCGCCACTGGGCCGCCGTGGTCGTGTCCGCTGCCTTCGAGGGCAAGCGCCTGATCGCGCGCCACCAGCAGGTCTACGCGACTCTGGGCGCACGCATCCACAATGACGAGGTGCACGCACTCTCGATCAAGGCCTACACGCCGGCCGAATGGGCCGCTGCCCAGGGCTGAAGATGGACAAGTTACTGATCCGCGGTGGCCGCCGCCTGAACGGCGAGGTGGCGGTTTCGGGCGCCAAGAATGCGGCCTTGCCCGAGCTTTGTGCCGCCTTGCTGACCGACCAGCCCGTGATGCTGCGCAACGTGCCGCGCCTGCGCGATGTCGCGACCATGCGCCAGCTGCTCGAGAACATGGGCGTGCAGACCCAGACCCATGGCGAGCGCGGCGGTTTCACGCTGCAGGCGGCCGATCCGATCCAGCCCGAGGCTCCCTACGAGCTGGTCAAGACCATGCGCGCTTCAGTGCTGGTGCTGGGTCCGCTGCTGGCGCGCTTTGGCCAGGCCAAGGTGTCGCTGCCGGGTGGCTGCGCGATCGGCTCGCGCCCGGTGGACCAGCATATCAAGGGCCTGCAGGCCATGGGCGCCGAGATCGAGGTCGAGCATGGCTACATGATCGCGCGCCTGCCCGCAGGTCGGACCCGGCTCAAGGGCGCCCGCATCACGACCGACATGGTCACGGTCACCGGGACCGAGAACTTCCTGATGGCCGCCACCCTGGCCGAAGGCGAAACCATCCTCGAGAACGCGGCGCAGGAGCCCGAGATCACCGATCTGGCCGAGATGCTGATCAAGATGGGCGCCCGGATCGAGGGCCATGGCACCAGCCGCATCCGCATTCAGGGCGTCGAGAAACTGGACGGCTGTGATCACGCGGTGGTGGCCGACCGGATCGAGGCCGGCACATTCCTGTGCGCGGTCGCGGCGACCGGCGGCGAGGCGCTGCTGCGGCATGCGCGTGCCGACCACCTCGACGCGGTGATCGACAAGCTGCGCGACGCCGGCGTGACGGTCGAGGCCGTCGACGGCGGCCTGCGCGTGGCCTCGCCCGGCGCGGCCCAGCTCAAGGCTCAGACCTTCCGCACCACCGAGCACCCGGGTTTCCCGACCGACATGCAGGCCCAGTTCATGGCGCTCAACGTGGTGGCGCAGGGCAGCAGCAGCGTGACCGAGACCATCTTCGAGAACCGCTTCATGCATGTGCAGGAGCTGCAGCGCCTGGGCGCGCGCATCCACACCGACGGTCGCGTCGCGTTGGTTGAAGGCCTGGGCGAATCCGGCCGCCTGTCGGGCGCGACCGTGATGGCGACCGACCTGCGCGCCTCCGCCAGCCTGGTGATCGCCGGCCTGGTGGCCGCGGGCGAGACCGTGGTCGACCGCATCTACCATCTGGACCGCGGCTACGACCAGATGGAAGTCAAACTGCGCGCCCTCGGCGCCGACATCGAAAGAATCCAATGAGCCAGGCCAAACTGACCCTGGCCCTGTCCAAGGGCCGCATCTTCGAGGAGACCCTGCCGCTGCTGCGTGCCGCCGGCATCGAGGTGCTGGAAGATCCCGAGAAGTCGCGCAAGCTGATCCTGCCGACCAACCGGCCCGATGTGCAGGTGGTGCTGGTGCGTGCCAGCGACGTGCCGACCTATGTCCAGTACGGCGGCGCCGACCTGGGCGTCTGCGGCCGCGACACGCTGATCGAGCACGAGGCCGAGTGGGGCGGTGCCGGCAGCGTCGGTCTCTACCAGCCGTTGGACCTCAAGATCGCCAAATGCCGCATGAGCGTCGCGGTGCGCGCCGACTTCGACTACGCCAGCGCGGTGCGCCAGGGCGCGCGGCTCAAGGTCGCGACCAAGTATGTGGCGATCGCGCGCGAGTTCTTCGCCAGCAAGGGCGTGCACGTCGACCTGATCAAGCTCTACGGCAGCATGGAGCTGGCGCCGCTGACCGGCATGGCTGATGCCATCGTCGATCTGGTCTCGACCGGCAACACGCTGAAGGCCAACCACCTGGTCGAGGTCGAGCCGATCATGGACATTTCCTCGCGTCTGGTCGTCAATCCGGCCGCGCTCAAGGTCAAGCGCGAGCTGATCCGCCCGATCCTCGATGCCTTTGCCCAGGCCACGGCCTGAAACCCGGAACTGTGAAAAGATGAAAGCCACCCCGCTGCTGCTGCGCACCACTGACGCCGATTTCGAAGCCCGCTTCCAGCAGCGCCTGCACTGGTCGGCCGCGACCGATGCCGCGATCGAGCAGCGCGTGGCCGAGATCCTGGCCGATGTGCGCGCGCGTGGCGACGCGGCGGTGATCGAGTACACCCAGCGCTTCGATGGCCTGCAGGTCGAGGGCATGGCCGGGCTCGAATTGACCCAGGCCGAGCTCAAGGCGGCGTTCGACGGCCTGCCCGAAGTCCAGCGCGAGGCGCTGCAGGCCGCGGCCGCGCGCGTGCGCCGCTACCACGAGGCACAGAAGCGCGCCAGCGGCGAGAGCTGGAGCTACCGCGACGAGGACGGCACGCTGCTGGGCCAGAAGGTCACGCCGCTGGACCGGGTCGGCATCTATGTGCCGGGCGGCAAGGCGGCCTATCCGTCTTCCGTGCTGATGAATGCGCTGCCGGCCCATGTGGCTGGTGTCGGCGAGATCATCATGGTGGTGCCGACGCCCAGGGGCGAGCGCAACGCGCTGGTGCTGGCCGCTGCCTATGTGGCGGGTGTCACGCGCGCCTTCACGATCGGCGGCGCGCAGGCCGTGGCCGCGCTGGCCTATGGCACAGCGACCGTGCCGAAGGTCGACAAGATCACCGGCCCCGGCAACGCCTATGTCGCCAGCGCCAAGAAGCATGTGTTCGGCACCGTCGGCATCGACATGATTGCCGGCCCGAGCGAGATCCTGGTGCTGGCCGACGGCAGCACGCCGCCCGACTGGGTCGCGATGGATCTGTTCAGCCAGGCCGAGCACGACGAGCTGGCGCAGAGCATCCTGCTCTGTCCGGATGCGGCCTATATCGAGGCGGTCCAGGCCTCGATCGACCGCCTGCTGCCCGAGATGCCGCGCGCCGAGATCATCGCCAAGAGCCTGAACGGGCGCGGCGCGCTGATCCTGACGCGCAGCATGGAAGAGGCTTGCGCGATCAGCAACCGGATCGCGCCCGAGCACCTGGAGGTGTCGTCGAGCGAGCCGATGCGCTGGGAGCCGCTGCTCAGGCATGCGGGTGCGATCTTCCTGGGTGCCTACACCAGCGAATCTTTAGGCGACTACTGCGCCGGTCCGAACCATGTGCTGCCGACCAGCGGCACCGCGCGCTTTTCCAGCCCGCTGGGCGTCTACGATTTCCAGAAGCGCAGCAGCCTGATCGAGGTCAGCGAGCAGGGCGCACAGACGCTGGGCCGGATCGCCTCGGTGATCGCGCATGGCGAAGGCCTGCAGGCGCATGCGCGTGCGGCCGAAATGCGGCTGGCGTCTTCCTGAGCCAGCATCGGTCTGGTATCGATGCCGATGTCGGAGCATCAATGCCCGCATCATTCGCTGCACCGGCTGGAGTGGTGCTGAACCAGGCTCATGGCCTGGCGGTTTGTGCCGGTGAGGCGGCCTACCACCACTGTCTCAGCCGCTTCCTCGAGCGTTACCAGGCCAGCGCCGCTGAACTGCAGTCGTCACCGGCGGACCTGGGACGGCTCCAGCATCTGGTGCACCAGCTCAAGAGCACCGCCAGCTATCTGGGGCTGGAGCAAGTCGTTGCCGTGGCGCGTGAGGCGGACGACGCAGTCAGCTCGCCAGAGCAGCTTGATGTCCTGCGCTGGCGACTGCATGTTGCGCTGATCGAGGCATTTGCCGCGATCACCGCCTTGCTGGCGCGCCAGTTTGATGCCAATTCCGGCTAATTCAGGACAAAACCCAGACTCACGGCAGTTTGTCGTGGCGCAGTTCCTGGCGGAATTGGCCAGGCGTCAAGCCGAATCGGGTCTTGAAGGCCGCAGTGAAGTTGGCGCCGCTCGTATATCCGAGTTCCCGTGCGATGGACTGGATCTCCAGCAGCGTTTCGGCCAGCAACTGGCGCGCTTTCTTCATGCGCTCTTCGCGCAGGTATTCGAACACGGTCATGCCGACGCAATGCTTGAATGAATTATTCAGTCGACTGACATTTGTACCGGCTGCTCGTGCCACCTGGTCCAGTTTGGGCGTGCGGCCCAGATTGGAGCGCAGATACGAGCGCGCGGCCTCGAAGACCAGGCCATCCAAGGTGGACGAGGGACGGCTTTGCATTCCAACCGCAGGCTCAGCGCTTGGGGTGGATTTTCCTTGCAGATGCAGCGTCAGGCGCAAGCCCACTTCCTCGAAGTTGAAGGGCTTCAGGATGTAGTCAACCGCCCCTGCCAGCAGTCCCTGGACACGGTCGTCGGGCGCCGTGTTGGCGCTCATGAACAGGATGTCGATCGCACCTGTCCTGTGATCCGATTTCAGCATGCGGCAGGCGGTCAGACCGTCATAGACCGGCATGTTCACGTCCATCAAGACCAGCTCGGGCTGCAAGCGCTGCGCCTGAGCGATTGCTGCTGCTCCGTCGCCCGCGAGGTAGACATGGCAGCCTTGTCTGCGCAGATAGTTCGCCAGCAGTTCGCGCTGGATTTCTTCGTCTTCCGCGATCAGCAGGCGCCGTCCGCGCAGTCGGTCCAATCCCAACCGCTGGATTTCTGGGCTTGTCGATTCATGCATTGTTTGACCGGGCGGACATTGAAACATTTGTTTCCAGCAATGGCCGCACCTGCTTGGGCAACGCTGAACTAGGTTCGAAAAACTAGACTGGCGCCAAGAATAACTCGACGTGTCCAAAGATGAGCCTCAATACCTCGACTATTCAGGGGGAGTTTGATTACGATCAAAGGCTGACGCTGATGTCGGTCACTGATACCCAGAGTCATATCAGTTATGCGAATGCCGCTTTCGTGGAAGTCAGCGGCTACGACTACGAGGAACTCCAGGGGCAGCCGCACAAGGTGGTCCGACATCCCGACATGCCGGCCGAGGCCTTTGCCGACATGTGGTCGACCATGAAGGCAGGCATGTCCTGGACTGCCCTGGTCAAGAACCGGCGCAAGAACGGTGACCATTACTGGGTGCGCGCGAACGCCGCGCCCATGGTGCGTGCCGGGCGGATCACGGGCTATATCTCGGTGCGTACCAAGCCCCTGCGTGAGGAAGTCGCCGCAGCCGAGCAGCTGTATGGCGATTTCCGTGCGGCCCGTGCCGGATCGCGCCGGTTTTACCGCGGGTTGATCGTCCGTACCGGGATCTGGTCCTGGCTCTCCTGGTTCCAGTTGATCTCGGTGGCAGCTCGCATGCGCTTGGTGCTGGCCTTGCTTGCCTTGGGCAATCTGGGGCTGCTGGCCTCGCTCGGGCTTGGTGCTGTTCAATTGGCTATCGCTGCGGCAGTGACCTTGCTGCTGACCGGCCTGAGTGACTGCCTGCTGCAAGCGCAGATCAGTCGTCCGCTCGCCAAGCTGGCCCAACAGGCCCAGTCCGTGGCGGCGGGAAATCCGGGTCGGCCGCAACACCTGAACCGGGTCGATGACATCGGCATGATCATGCGGTCGGTCAACCAGGCCGGGTTGAACCTGCGCGCGCTGGTCGATGATGTCCATGTCCAGGTCGACGGCATCCAGGGTGTTGGCGAGCAGATCAAGCAGGCCGGCAATGACCTGTCGGTGCGTACCGAGCAGTCGGCCTCCGGGCTTGAGCAGACTTCGGCCTCGATGGAGGAACTCACTTCCACCGTGATGCAGAACGCCGATGGCGCGTGCCAGGCTACTCAGCTGGCTCAAGAGGCCAGCCAGGCTGCCGTTCGCGGTGGCGAGGTGGTCGGTCAGGTGGTCGATGTGATGCAGCGCATCACGAGCAGCTCGCAGAGGATCGCCGACATCATTGGCCTGATCGATGGCATCGCCTTCCAGACCAATATCCTCGCGCTCAACGCTGCGGTGGAAGCGGCTCGCGCGGGTGAGCAGGGGCGGGGTTTTGCCGTCGTGGCCAGCGAAGTGCGCAGCCTGGCGCAGCGCAGCGCAGCTGCGGCACAAGAGATCAAGTCCCTGATCGGACAAAGTGTCGCCGAGGTGAGGGGCGGATCAGCCCTGGTTCAGCAGGCCGGCGAGACGATGGGAGTCATCGTGCGCGAGGTCCAGCGTGTCAGCCAGCTGATCAGCGAGATCACTACCTCCAGCAACGAGCAGGCCAATGGCATAGCGCAGGTCAGCGTGGCGGTGGTCGAGCTCGACCGGGCGACGCAGGAGAACGCCGTCATGGTGCAAGGCAGCGTGAATGCCTCGCATGAGCTGATGGCGCGGGCCGAGCGGCTGGACAGTGCGGTCGCTGTCTACCGGAATATGCAGGATTAGTCGGGCTTGCTTCTGGGGTGGGGCTGTCTGGCGTTCACCAGGGAATCGACTGCCCGGCGTGATCGACGAACTGCGCGCGTCCGGTCGGCTCGAGCGCATCGAGCACGCGCAGCAGCCTGCCGGCTGACTCGAGCGGGTCTTGCGCCTGCTCGCCGACGAAGGGCTGGCTCAGGCCTGAGCGCACGGTGCCGGGCTGCAGCGCGGCGATCACGGCCAACGGGCGCCGGCGCGCGATCTCGATCGCGGCGGTCTGCAGCAGCATGTTGAGCGCGGCCTTGGACGCGCGGTAGCCGTACCAGCCGCCCTTGCGGTTGTCCTCGAGGCTGCCGACCCGGGCCGACAGCTTGGCCCAGATCACGCGCTCGCCGCTGGCGAGCCGGCTCAGCAGCTGCTTGAGCAGCAGTGCCGGGCCGATCGCGTTGACGCTCATGGCGTCCTGCAGCGCCTGGGCATCGAGTTCGTCCAGTCGCTTTTCCGGGCCGCGCCCGTTCAGGGTCAGCGCGCCGGTGGCATCGATCACGAGCTGGAACGGGCCTTGCCCGGCCAGCGCCAGCGCCAGCCGCTCCAGGCTGGCCGGGTCGCTGAGGTCGAAGCCGGGCTGGCTGCTGCGCGACAGCGCGGTCACGCTGGCGCAGCGCGGATCGGATTGCAGCAGCGTCACGAAAGCCTGGCCGATGGCGCCGCTGGCACCCAGCACCAGGGCCGAATAGCCCGCGCGCAGGCTCTGCATCAAGGGAGTAGGGACTGTGGTGTGGTCTTGCATTTCGTCTCTTGCCTGGGGGGGAGGATCGGCTGGATCAAGCAGATCCGCCACGGGCCGCGCGCCAGCGCGCCAGGCCGGTATTGACCTGAGCGTCGTTGACCACGGGCAGCACGCCCTTGGGCAGACGGCGCCGGTTGGCGCTGGCCCAGGCGCCGCCGACCCAGAGTTCGACCTCGGCTGGCAGCTGCTGGCGCAGCAAAGCCAGCTGATCTGCGATCTCGCGCACCGAGGCGTGCAGGCTGATGCTGAGCGCGACGATGTCGACCTGGAAATGTTCGACCGCAGACAGGATTTCGCTCGGCGGCAGCCTGGGGCCGAGCGCGACGCGCTCGCAGCGCGCGAGCGCGAAATAGCATTCGGCCATCAGCAGGCCCAGCGTGTGCTGCTCCTGCGGCAGCGTGGTCAGCAGCACGCGTGGTGGGCGGCTGCTGCCGTTGCTGGCGTCCAGGTTGGCGATGGCTTCGCGCAGCACCGACTGCAGGGTTTCGCTGAACAGGTGTTCCTGGTGGATCGAGAGCCGGTCGGCCAGCCAGGCCTGGCCGATCCGGTGGCCCAGCGGCACCAGCAACTGCTCGATCGCCTGCGACAGGCCCAGCTGCTGCAGCTGTTGTTGCAGGGCTGCCCGCAGTTGCGCTGGCTGGCCTTGCTCGAGCAGGTTGAGCCAGTCGTCCAGGTCGGCCGACGCGTCGGACTGGTCAGCCGGAGCGCAGCTGGCCTGCAACATGGCTTCGAGCACCGGCAGCGACAGCGGCACCACCTTGCCCGGTCGATGGCCCGAGTCGAGCAGCTGCTTGATCCGCAGCAGGCGTTGCAGCTGTGGCTGGTCGTACAGCCGGTCGCCACGCGCGTCGCGCAGCGGGGTCGGAAAACCGTAGCGGCGTTCCCAGATCCGCAAGGTGTCCTTGCCCAGCCCGGTGTCGCGCTCGATCTCGGCGATGCTCCAGAGGTTGGGCGCTTGGCTGCAGTCGGCGGTCTGATTCATGTTCGCGGGTGATGAGGCGGGCAAGGCGATGGGGTTCCGGGTTTATCCTGACTGTCGCACGCGACTCGGATAAATAGAGCATACTTGTCTTTGTCCAAGACAAATAGAGGGCGTCATGAAATTCCTGCATTTGAGCCTCCCTTTCGCCGCTGGCGCGATGCTGGCCCTCAGCGGCGCCTCCGTGCAGGCCGCCGAGCCGGCTGCCAGCTGCCCGGCCCTGTTGCAGCACAGCTTCCCGCGCCTGCAGGACGAGAAGCCGCAGTCGCTGTGTCAGTACAGCGGCAAGGTGCTGCTGGTGGTCAATACCGCCAGCTACTGCGGCTTCACCGGCCAGTACGAGGGCCTGGAGCAACTCCATGCGCGCTACCGCGACAAGGGCCTGGTCGTGCTGGGCTTTCCGTCCAACGATTTCGCCCAGGAGTCGGGCAACAACCAGCAGATTGCCGAATTCTGCAGCAACACCTACGGCGTCAAGTTCCCGATGTTCGCCAAGAGTTCGGTCGTCGGCGCCCAGGCCTCGCCCTTCTTTCGCCAGCTGGCCGAGGCCACCGGCCAGAAGCCGCGCTGGAATTTCTACAAATACCTGATCGGTCGCGACGGCAAGCCGGTCGCGTCCTACTCCAGCATGACCAGCCCTGACAGCAAGGGCCTGTTGCGTGAGGTCGAACGCCTGCTGGCCCAGCCGGCGCCGGCCACACGCTGAAAGAAGATACCGATGAAGATTGCGATTGTCGGCTCCGGCATCTCGGGCTTGGCCGTGGCCCATGCGCTCAAGGGACAGGCGGCGTTGACCCTGTTCGAGGCGGGTGACTATTTCGGCGGCCATACCCACACGGTCGACGTGACCCTGCCCGACGCCAGCGGGCGCCCCGTCACCCGGGGCGTCGATACCGGTTTCCTGGTCTACAACGAGCGGACCTACCCGCAGCTGATCGCGCTGTTTGCCGAGCTTGGTGTCCAGACCGTCCAGTCCGACATGTCGTTCTCGGTCCAGGTGCCGGATGCCGGCCGCGGGCGCGCGCTCGAGTGGAGCGGCTGCAACCTGGCCTCGCTGTTCGCGCAAAAGCGCAATCTGCTCAATCCGCGCTTCCTCGGCATGCTGGCCGACCTGCTGCGCTTCAATGCGCTGTGCCACCGCATCGCCGCGGCCGGGCGTGACGCTGAGCTGATGCAGCCGCTGGGCGAGTTCCTGCTGCAGCACCGCTTCGGCGCGGCGTTCCGCGACTGGTATTTCCTGCCGATGCTGGGCTGCATCTGGAGCTGCCCGACCGACCAGATGCTGCAGTTCCCGGTCGCGACCATGATCCGCTTCTGCCACAACCACGGCCTGATCCAGATCACCAACCGGCCGCAGTGGCACACGGTCGCCGGCGGCGCGCGCCATTATGTCGACAAGATCCTGGCCGGCATCGCCGACAAGCGGCTGAACACGCCGGTGCGGCTGATCGAGCGCGACGCGGCCGGCGTGCGCCTCGTGACCGACCGCGGCGCCGAGCGCTTCGACCAGGTGGTGCTGGCGACCCATTCGGACCAGGCGCTGGCGCTGCTGCGCCAGCCCAGCGCGCAAGAGCGCGAGCTGTTGGGCGCGATCCGCTACCAACCGAACCGGGCCGTGCTGCACACCGATGTGGCGGTGATGCCGCAGCGCAAGCGCGCCTGGGCGGCCTGGAACTACGAACGCGCCGCCGATGACGGTCGTGAATCGGCCCGGGTCTGCCTGCATTACTGGCTCAACCTGCTGCAGCCGCTGCCGTTCGCGCAGGATGTGATGGTGTCGCTCAATCCGGTGCGCGAGATCGATCCGGCCCGCATCATCGGCGAATACGAGTATGCGCACCCGGTGTTCGACCTGGCCGCGATCCGCGCCCAGCAGCGGCTGGGCGAACTGCAGGGTCAGCAGCACAGCTGGTTCTGCGGTGCCTGGACCGGCTACGGTTTCCACGAGGACGGACTCAAGTCCGGGCTGGCGGTGGCGGCCGGGCTCAAGCAGCAGCTGCAGGCCTGGCGGGAGGCGGCATGAGCCTGTCGGCCGCGCCAGCCGCTTTGGCCTCCTCGGCTCCAGCAGCGGCGCTCGAGCCGGCTGGCTGGCCTGGCGCCGGGCCGCTGATCGGTTTCGGCCAGGTGCACCACAGCCGGCTGCGGCCGAGCCGCAACGACTTCACCTATCCGACCTGGTTCCTGCTGCTGCCGATGCGCCGCCTGGCGGCCGACCCGTCGAGCGCCGGTGCGCTGGCGCTGAACCGCCCGGGGCTGATCAGCTTCTTCGATGCCGACCATGGCGACGGCCGTGGGCCGCAGCAGGGCGGTGCGCTGGCCTGGCTCGACGAGCTGCTGCGCGCCGAGGGCATCGGCGATGCCGATGGCGAGGTCTGGCTGCATGCCTATCCGCGCGTGCTCGGCCACAGCTTCAAGCCGGTCAGCTTCTGGTATTGCGAGCGTGCCGACGGCAGCCTGCGCGCGATCGTGGCCGAGGTCAACAACACCTTTGGCGAGCGCCATGGCTATCTGCTCGAGCACCCGCGCTACGGCGTCGAGCTGCAGACCGAGAAGGTCTTTCACGTCTCGCCCTTCTGTGCAGTGGCGGGGCGCTATCGCTTCCGTTTCCTGCGCCAGCAGCAGGCCGGCAGCCTGCAGACCCTGGTGCGGGTCGACCACGACGACGAGGCCGGCCCGCTGTTGCGCACCAGCGTCGGCGGGCGGCTCGAGGCCGTCACCCGCGCCAGCCTGCGGCGTGCGCTGCTGGGCTATCCGGCCATGACGCTGATGATCGTGTGGCGCATCCACTGGCAGGCGCTCAAGCTCTGGGCCAAGCGCGTGCGCTTCCATGCCAAGCCCACTCCCCCCGACCGATTCCTGACCCGCTGATCCGCGGGAGGCTTCATCCATGAACAGTTCCACAGTTCCCCAAGGCGTCTCTGGCCTGCAGCCCTTGCCGGCCGATCTGCCCGCTTCGGCCCGTACCCTGTTCGGCCTGCTGCAGCGCCTGCCCCACGGCACGCTGACCCTGCAGCTGCCCGATGGCCAGCTGCAGCATTTCGGCCAGGCCGAGTCGGGCGCGCCCTGCGCGGTGATCCACCTGCACAACTGGAAGCCCTGCGCGGCCGCACTCAAGTCGGGCGACATCGGCTTTGCCGAGAGCTATATCGCCGGTGACTGGAGCACGCCGCATCTGGCCGAGCTGCTCGGCCTGTTGGCCGCGAATCGGCAGGCGCTCGATGCGGTGATCTTCGGCCACTGGGCCGGCCGGCTGCTGTACCGGATCAAGCATCTGCTGAACCGCAACACGCGCGCCAACAGCCGCAAGAACATCCACGCCCATTACGACCTCGGCAACGCGTTCTACCGACTCTGGCTCGATCCGAGCATGAACTATTCCTCGGCCTGGTTCGAGGGTCGTCCAGACGGCGACCTGAACCAGGCCCAGCATGCCAAGGTGGCGCGCGCGTTGCGCCAGGTCGGGTTGCAGCCGGGCCAGCGCCTGCTCGAGATCGGCTGCGGCTGGGGTGCGCTGGCGGAAAAGGCCACGCTCGAGTTCGGTGCCTCGGTGACTGGCGTGACCCTGTCGACCGAGCAGCTTGATTTCGCGCGCCAGCGGCTGGCCGACCAGGGCCAGTCGGAGCGGGTCGATCTGCGGTTGCAGGACTACCGCGATATCGATGACGGGCCCTATGACGCGATCTGCTCGATCGAGATGATCGAGGCCGTGGGCCAGGAATACTGGTCGACCTATTTCCAGGCCGTGCAGCGCCTGCTCAAACCCGGCGGCAAGGCCTGCATCCAGAGCATCGTGATCGATGACAGTCTGTTCGCGCGCTATCTGCGCTCGACCGATTTCATCCAGCAGTACATCTTTCCGGGCGGCTGCCTGCCTTGTCCGCAGGAATTCAAGCGCCAGGCCGAGGCTGCCGGCCTGCGCGTGGTCGACCAGTTTGGCTTCGGCCTCGACTATGCCGAGACCTGCCGGCGCTGGCGCGAGTCCTTCCTGGCTCGGCGCGAGGAGGTGCTGCAGCTCGGCTTCGACGAGCGCTTCATCCGGGTCTGGGAGTTCTACCTGGCCTATTGCGAGGCTGGCTTTCGGGCCGGCGACATTGACGTGCGTCAGTACACGCTGCAAAAGCCATGAGCCCTGCCGCCCGGCGCCGCATCGGTCCGCTGCTGCTGTGCGTCGGGCTGGCCATGTCCTGCTCGGGCAGTGCCCAGGCACAGGGCCAGGCGCTGGCGGCAACCGAGCCGGTGCCCGCGACGGCCGCGCTGGCGGACAGCGGTCGCCTGGCGCCGCTGGCGGGGACCCGGCTCGCGGGCCAGGGCCTGCTGCGCTTCTGGGGCCTCGAGGTCTACCAGGCCAGTCTCTGGGTCGGGCCCGGTTTCCGGCCCGAGTCCTTTGCCAGCCAGCCGTTCGCGCTCGAGCTTGAATACCGGCGCGCCTTCAAGGCCGGCGCGATCGCCGACCGCTCGATCCAGGAGATGCGCCGCCTGGGCACCTTCAGCGATTCCCAGGCCCAGCGCTGGCAGCGTGCCCTGCAGGCGGCGCTGCCCGATGTCAGGCCGGGCGACCGGATCGTCGGTCTGCATCGGCCGGGCCTGGGCGCGCGCTTCGAGCAGGGCGGACGCTTGCTGGGCGAGGTGGCCGATCCCGAGTTCGCGCGCCTGTTCTTTGCCATCTGGCTCTCGCCCGCGACTTCCGAGCCGACGCTGCGCGAGGCGCTGCTGGCTGGCGTCGGCCCGGGCTGAGGCAGGACTGCCATGCCTGCCGTACTCGGTTCCGAATCCGATCAACCGGTCGCCGCTGCGCCGGTCGCAGGACCAGCGCCGCGCAGCGTGAGCCTGAACGCCCGCCAGAGTCTGGCCTACGGCCTGCTCGGGCTGCCGCTGGCGTTTGTCTCGCTGCCGCTGTATGTGCTGCTGCCGCATCACTATGCGCGCGAGTTCGGCCTGCCGCTGGCGACGCTGGGTGCCTTGCTGCTGGCTGCGCGGCTGGCCGATGCGCTGATCGATCCTTTTCTGGGGCGCTGGATCGACCGCTGCTTTCGTCGCTCGGCGCGCAGCGTGCAGCGGCTGGGGCTGCTGGCCGCGCTGCTGCTGGCGCTGGGCCTGACCGGCCTGTTCCTGCCACCGCTGCGCGCTGCCAATGCCTTGCTGCTCTGGGCCGGCGCCGCCTTGCTGCTGACCTATGCCGCCTACAGCCTGCTGGCCATCGCGCATCAGGCCTGGGGCGCGCGGCTCGGCGGTGACGAGGTCGAGCGCGGCCGCATCGTGGCCTGGCGCGAGGGCGCGGGCCTGTTCGGGGTTGTGCTGGCCTCCGTGCTGCCGGCCTGGCAGGGCATCGGTGCCATGCTGGCCGTGTTCGCCATCAGCCTGGCGCTGGGCTGCCTGGCCTGGTGGCATTCGCCGCTGCCGCACGCACCGCACGCGCCGCACGCGCCGCAGGGGGTGGTCGATCCGGGGCGGGTGCCGGTCTCGTTCTGGCAGCCCTGGCGCCAGCCGGCGTTTCGGGGCCTGCTCGGGGTGTTCGTGCTCAACGGCATCGCCACTGCGATTCCGGCCACGCTGGTGCTGTTCTTCATCGAGGACCGGTTGCAGGCCCCGGCGGCCCAGCAGCCGCTGTTCCTGCTGACCTATTTCCTGGCGGCGGCGCTCGGTTTGCCGCTGTGGCTGCGCCTGGTGCGGATCTGGGGGCTGGCGCGCAGCTGGCTGCTCGGCATGGGGCTGTCGGTGGCGGTGTTCAGCTGGGCCGCAGCGTTGGGCGCGGGCGACCTGATCCCGTTCGGCCTGGTCTGCCTGCTGGCCGGTCTGGCTCTCGGTGCCGACCTGGCATTGCCGAGCGCCTTGCTGGCGGGTCTGCTGGCTGAGTCGGGTCAGCGCGACCAGCATGCCGCGACCTATTTCGGCTGGTGGAATTTCGCCACCAAGCTCAACCTCGCACTGGCTGCCGGTCTGGCGCTGCCGCTGCTGGCCTGGTGGGGTTACGAGCCGGGCAGCCGCAGCGCGCAGGGCTTGCTGGCCCTGAGCTGGGCCTATGCCGTGCTGCCCTGTGTCCTCAAACTGTTGGCGGCGGCGGCGCTCTGGCGCTGGAGCCGTCTGCATCATCCCTGGAGTTCCCGATGAAACCGAAACTTCTGCTGCTGTCGCTGGCGGCCGGCCTGGCGATCTTGACTGGTTGTGCCGGCCCGCAGGTCACCGACTACGCCGCCGAGCAACCCGCGCTCGATCTGCGGCGCTATTTCGACGGTCCGATCGAAGCCCATGGCATGTTCCAGGATCGTGGCGGCGCGGTCGTCAAGCGCTTCACGGTCCGCATGGAGGGGCGCTGGGAAGGCGAGCAAGGTGTGCTCGACGAGCATTTCCTCTATTCGGACGGCACGCGCGAGCGCCGCATCTGGCGCCTGACCCATCACGGCAATGGCCGCTACACCGGGCGCGCCGATGACGTGGTCGGCGAGGCCAACGGCCAGGTCGCGGGCAATGCCTTTCGCTGGGCCTACACGCTCAAGTTGCCGGTCGACGGCAAGACCTACGAGGTCCAGTTCGATGACTGGATGTACCTGATCGACCAGCGGGTGATGCTGAACCGCGCCACCATGAGCAAGTTCGGCCTGCGCCTGGGCGAGGTCACGCTGAGCTTTTACAAGCCGGCTCCGCAGGCCGTTGCCCAGGCTGAACCAGCCGCTGCGGCCGCACCGACCGGAGCCGCGCGATGAGCCTGAACCCGCGCATCGACCACTGGCAGGGTCGGCGCGTCTGGCTGATCGGGGCTTCCAGCGGCATCGGCCGCGCCACGGCAAGCCTGCTGCATGGGCGCGGCGCCCGCGTGATCGTGTCGGCGCGCCAGGCCGCCGCGCTCGACGACTTCGTCGCCGCCCATCCGGGCAGCCAGGCGCTGGCGCTCGACATCACCGACCGCGCGGCGCTGCAGCAGGCCTCCGATCAGCTGCTGGCCGCCGGCCCGCTCGATCTGGTCTGCTACCTCGCGGGTCACTACCGGCCGATGCGCGCGATGGACATCGACCTCGACGACGCGCTGCGCCATCAGCAGGTCAATCTGACCGGGGTCTGGCATCTGCTGGCGGCCTTGCTGCCGGCGCTGCTGGCGCAGGGCTATGGTCATGTCAGCCTGGTCAGCAGCGTGGCCGGTTTTCGCGGCCTGCCCAGGAGCCTGGCCTACGGCCCGACCAAGGCCGCGCTGATCAACCTGGCCGAATCGCTCTACCTCGACCTGCAGCCGCTGGGCCTGGGCGTCAGCGTGATCACGCCCGGCTTCGTCGCGACGCCGCTGACCGCCGGCAACGACTTCCCGATGCCGGCCTTGCTGACCCCCGAGCAGGCCGCCGCCGAGATCGTGCGCGGCTGGGAGCGCGGCGAATTCATGATCCATTTCCCCAAGCGCTTCAGCCGCTTCCTGCTGCTGCTGCGACTGCTGCCCTACCGCGCCTATTTCGCGCTGGTGCGGCGCCTGACCGGGCTCTGAGCCATGCCACCGGACGCCATTTCCCGCTTCGCCCGTTATTTCGAGCAACTGCAGCCGGCCGACATCGCGCGGCTCGGCCAGTATTACGCCGCTGACGCGCGCTTCAAGGACCCGTTCAACGACGTGCGCGGCGTGCCGGCGATCGCGCAGATTTTTCGCCACATGTTCGAGGCGCTCGACCAGCCGCGCTTCGTCGTCACCCAGCAGCTGCAGCAGGGCAGCGACGCCTTCCTGAGCTGGGACTTCACCTTCCGCTTCAAGAACTTCAGGCGCGGCGAGCTGCAGCGCATCGAGGGTGCAACGCACCTGAAGCTCGATGACGCCGGGCTGGTGACGCTGCACCGCGACTACTGGGATGCGGCCGAGGAGCTCTATGAAAAGCTGCCGCTGGTCGGCGGCCTGATGCGCTGGCTGAAAGCGCGCGCCAACGCCTGAGCATGAGCTACCGCGTCGTCTGGTTCAAGCGCGACCTGCGCCTGTGCGACCATGCGCCGCTGGCCGAGGCGGCACGCCTGGGTCCGGTGCTGTGCCTGTATGTGATCGAGCCCGGGCTCTGGGCCCAGCCCGACGCCGCGACCCAGCATTACCGCTTCGCGCTCGAGGGGCTGGCCGATCTGGCGGCCGAACTGCAGCGCCTGGGTGGACGGCTGCTGGTGCGGGTCGGCGAGGCGGTCGAGGTGCTGGATCAGCTGTACCGCGCCGCGCCCTTCCTGGCGCTACACGCGCACGAGGAGACCGGCAACGGCTGGACCTATGCGCGCGACCTGGCAGTCGGGCGTTGGTGTCGCGCGCGCGGCGTGGCCTGGCGCGAGTGGCCGCAGTTCGGTGTCGTGCGCAGGCTGGCGGACCGCAAGCACTGGCAGCGCGAATGGGAGGCGCTGATGGCCCAGCCGCAGGCTGGTTTGCCTGCACTGCGCTGCTTCGAGCCGCCCTGGCCCAGCGACCTGCCGCCCCAGCCGTCGCAGCTGGGGCTGGACCCCTGGCAGCCGCCGCAGCGCCAGTGGGGCGGCCGGCGGCGCGCGCTGGCGCTGCTCGACGATTTCCTCGACCAGCGCTGCGAGCGCTACCGGGGTCATATCTCGTCGCCGCTGTCGGCACCGACCGCCTGCTCGCGCCTGTCGCCCTATCTGGCGCAGGGTAGCGTCAGCTTGCGCGAAGTGGTGCAGGCCACGCGCGCGCAGATCGCCTTGTTGCCCGATTCGCAGGCGCGGGCCCGCCAGGGCTTGCAGGCCTTCCTGAGCCGGCTCTACTGGCATTGCCATTTCATCCAGAAGCTCGAGAGCGAGCCGGCGCTCGAATCGCGCAATCTGCACCGCGGCTACGACGGTCTGCGCGAACCCGACTGGAATCCGGCCCATTTCGCGGCCCTGGTGCAGGGCCGCACCGGCTGGCCGCTGGTCGATGCCTGCGTCGCGATGCTGCGCCAGACCGGCTGGCTCAATTTCCGCATGCGCGCGATGCTGGTGTCGGTCGCGGCCTACCCGCTCTGGCTGCACTGGCGCGAGGTCGGGCTTTGGCTGGCCAGGGAGTTTCTCGACTACGAGCCCGGCATCCACTGGAGCCAGTTACAGATGCAGTCGGGCACCACCGGCATCAACACCACCCGGGTCTACAACCCGATCAAGCAGGCGCGCGACCAGGACCCGCAGGGCGTGTTCGTGCGACGCTGGCTGCCGGCCTTGCGCCGCGTGCCCGATAGCTGGATCTTCGAGCCCTGGCGCCTGCCGCCCGACTTGCAGCAGCGTTGCGGCCTGCGGGTTGGCGTCGAGATCGCGCTGCCGCTGGTCGATCTCGAAGTTGCCACCCGTGAGTCCAAGCAAAGACTCTACGCGCGCCGCGCCCAGCCCGAGGTGCGCGCCGCCAAGGCCGCCATCGTCGACAAGCATGGGTCGCGCAAGGGCATGCCGGGGCGAGTTTCTGATCGCGGCACCCGTAGCCCCCGTCGCATCACGGCGCCGCCCGACGCGTCGCAACTGAGCCTGGATTTTTGAGAGTGATCCGCATGAAGATGAAGAAGAAAACCGAGCTGCCGAGCAAGACCTGCCTCTGCTGCGGCCTGCCCTTTGCCTGGCGCAAGAAATGGGAGCGCGACTGGGATCAGGTCAAGTACTGCTCCGAGCGCTGCCGCCGCAGCGCGCCCAAGTCCCAGGAGGCACAACAATGAGCGCCGGCGTGATCTACTGGCTGCGCAACGACCTGCGCCTGCACGACAACCCGGCGCTGTTGCTGGCGGCAAGGCGCGCGCGCGAGCAGGGCGGCTGGTTGCTGCCGGTCTATCTGCACGACCCGCAGCAGCAGCGCGACACACGCTGGGGCTTCGCGCGCATGGGGTCGCACCGGCGCGCCTTCCTGGCGCAGGCGCTCGATGACCTGAAGCCACGGCTGCAGGCGCTGGGCAGCGATCTGATCGAGTTGCAGGGCAGTCCGGCTTTGCTGCTGCCCGGATTGATGCGCCAGCTCGGCGCCAGCCGGCTGGTCTGCGAGGCCATCGCCGCGCCCGAGGAACAGGACGCGGTGCAGGCGCTGCGCGCGGCCGGGCTGCAGGTCGAGACGGTCTGGCAGTCCAGCCTGATCGATCCGGCCGACCTGCCTTTCGCGCCCGAGGCCGTGCCCGACACCTTCACCACTTTCCGCCAGAAACTCGAACGCGCCGGTGTGCTGGAAGCCCTGCCAAGGCCGGCGCCCGACGCGCTGCCGCCGCTGCCGGCCGCCTCTGCGGCAATGGCTCCCGGCGCGGCTGGCGATTCCGCTGCGCAGGGTGCACCGGCGCTGCGCGCCTGGCTGGCGGCTGCGACCGCTCGCCCCGACAGCCCGCGTCCGGCCGCCGATCCGCGCAGCTCCTTCCCCTATGCCGAGGCCCGCTGCCATGGTGGCGAGCGCGCCGCGCTGGCTCACCTGCGCCAGTATTGCGCGCGCGGCCTGCCGCACAGCTACAAGGACACTCGCAACGGCCTGGCGGGGCTGGATTATTCGAGCAAGTTCTCGCCTTGGCTCGCGACCGGCGCGCTGTCAGCGCGTCAGGCCATGGCCGCGATCCGTGCTTTCGAGGCCGAGCGCGGCGCCAACGACGGCAGCTACTGGCTCTGGTTCGAGCTGCTCTGGCGCGACCATTTCCGTTGGATGCAGTGCAAGCATGGGCGCCGTCTCTACGGCCCGCGCGGCCTGTCCGACTTGCACTTGCCGGCGCACAACGCCCGCGGTTTCGAGCGCTGGACCCAGGGCCGCACCGGCAACCCGCTGGTCGATGCCGGCATGCGCGAGCTCATCTGCACCGGCTATCTGTCGAACCGGCTGCGCCAGAACGTGGCCAGCTATCTGGTGCACGACCTCGGCGGTGACTGGCGCGCCGGTGCCGCCTGGTTCGAGTCCCAGCTGCTCGACTACGATGTCCAGAGCAACCAGGGCAACTGGCTCTATGTCGCCGGGCGCGGCACCGACCCGCGCGGTGGTCGCCGTTTCAATACCCACAAGCAGGCGCAGGACTACGACCGCGACGGCGCCTATCGCCGGCTCTGGGGCCAGCCATGAGCGCCATCGAACCCACTGCTGCCCAAGCCATCGGCCCAGCCGCTGCCGCCACCAGCGCGCCGGTCGGCCCGACGCTGTGCCTGATCCTGGGCGACCAGCTCAACCCGCTGCATTCCTGGTTCGCCCGCCCCGATCCGCAGCGGGTCCATGTCCTGCTGGAGCTGCGCCAGGAAACCGACTACGTCGTGCATCACGCACAGAAGGTGATCGCGATCTTCGCCGCCATGCGCGACTTCGCGCGCCAGCTCAAAGCCGCCGGCCACCGCGTGCGCCATGTCGCGATCGACGATGCCTCGAACCGCCAGTCACTGACTGCCAACCTCGATGCGCTGATCAGCCATTACGGTGCCAGCGCGGTCGAGTGGCAGCAACCCGACGAATGGCGGCTCGACGCGCAGCTGAACGACTGGGCCGCGCGCCAGCCGATTGCCTGCCAGGCCGTCGACAGCGAGCATTTCTATACCGCGCGCGGCGAGGCGGCCGAGCTCTTTGCCGACCGCAAGCAGTGGCTGCTCGAGCATTTCTACCGCACGCTACGGCGGCGCCACGGCGTGCTGCTCGACGCCGACGGCCAGCCGGAGGGCGGCCAGTGGAACTTCGATGCCGACAATCGCAAGTCCTGGCCCGGCAATCCGCCCGAACCCGCTGACCGCCGGCCGCGGCATGACCATTCGGCGCTATGGCGCCAGATCGAGGCTGCCGGCATCGTCACCCTGGGCCAGCCGCAGGCGGCTGATTTCCGCTGGCCGCTGAACCGCGCCGAGGCCTTGCAGCAGCTCGACGACTTCATCGAGCAGGCACTGCCGCATTTCGGTGACTACCAGGATGCGCTCTCCAGCAAGAGCTGGCGCCTGTTTCACTCGCTGTTGTCGTTCGCGCTCAATGTCAAGATGCTGAACCCGCAGGAGGTGGTGCAGCGCGTCGAGCAGGCCTGGCGCGAGGGCAGGGCGCCGCTGGCCGCTACCGAGGGCTTCATCCGTCAGATCCTGGGTTGGCGCGAATATGTGCGCGGCGTCTACTGGGCCCGCATGCCGGGCTACACCGAATCCAACGCGCTGGGGCACCAGCGCCCGTTGCCGCACTGGTTCTGGAACGGCGACACCGGCATGGCCTGCCTGGCGGCGGCGATCCGGGCTTCACTGCAGCAGGCCTATGCGCACCATATCCAGCGCCTGATGGTGATTGGCAACTTCGCGCTGCTGGCCGGGCTCGACCCGCAGCCGCTGCACCGCTGGTACCTGGGCATCTACATCGACGCCTTCGAATGGGTCGAGGCGCCCAATACCCTCGGCATGAGCCAGTTCGCCGATGGCGGCCAGCTCGCGACCAAGCCCTATGTGTCCAGCGCCGCCTACCTGGACCGCATGGGCGACCACTGCAAGGGCTGCCGTTACGACAAGAAGCCGAAAACCGGCGAGCGCGCCTGCCCGTTCAACGCGCTCTACTGGGACTTCTTCGAGCGCCAGGCCGAGCGCCTGCGCGGCAACCACCGGCTGGCCATGGTCTACAAGAACCTCGACAAGATGACGCCCGAGGCGCGAGCCGCTCTCAGCGAACAGGCTGCAGCCACGCTGGCGCGCATCGAGACGCTCTGACCGCATTCAGCCATCGGCAGGCTCGGCAGGCCCGGCGGGTGCTGCGCCTGCGCCAGCGTGCTGCTCGCGTTCAGAAAGTCTCCCACTCATCCTCTTCATGGCGCGCGGCTTTCGGGGTCGGCTGCGCGGCCTGAGCCGGCTCGGCGCTCTGGGCTGGCTGCGCGGTTTTCGCGGGGGCGCTGCGGCGCTCGACCGGCAAGGTCTGCGCTGGCTTGCGCTCGCTTCTGACCTGCAGCGGGCTGCCGAGCTGGACCGGGTCGATGGCCCGGCCAGTCTCGCCCGGCCTGAGCTTGAACGCGGCGACCGCCTGCACCAGGCTTTGCGCTTGCTGATTCAGCCCCGAGGCCGCCGCCGCCATCTGCTCGACCATCGCGGCGTTTTGCTGCGTCGAATGGTCCATCTGCATCACGGCCTCGCCGACCTGGGTCACGCCCTGGCTCTGCTCGGCGCTGGCCGCGCTGATCTCGGTCATGATCGCGGTCACGCGCTCGATGCTCGAAACCACGCTGTCCATCGTCGCACCGGCCTGATCGACCAGGGCCGAGCCCTGATCGACTCGCTCGACGCTGTCGCTGATCAGCTGCTTGATTTCCTTGGCCGCCGTGGCGCTGCGCTGCGCCAGGCTGCGCACCTCGCTGGCCACGACGGCAAAGCCGCGACCCTGTTCGCCCGCTCGCGCGGCCTCGACCGCGGCGTTGAGCGCCAGGATGTTGGTCTGGAACGCAATGCCGTCGATCACGGTGATGATGTCGGCGATCTTCTTGCTCGATTCGCTGATGCCGCGCATGGTGTCGACCACCAGCGACACCACCTGACCGCCCTGCGCGGCGACACTCGAGGCATTCTGTGCCAGCTGATTCGCCTGGCGCGCGTTGTCGGCGTTCTGCTTCACCGTGCTGCCGAGTTGCTCCATCGAGGCCGAGGTTTCCTCCAGCGCGCTGGCTTCCTTCTCGGTGCGCGAACTCAGGTCGAGGTTGCCCTGGGCGATCTGCGCACTGGCCGTCGCCACCGCCTCGGAACCCGAGCGTACCTGGCTGACAACTCGCCCGAGACCCGCCTGCATCTCGCCGAGCGCCTGCAGCAGCTGCCCGGTCTCGCTGCGGTCGCCGGCCTCGATCGGGTGCGTGAGGTCGCCCGCCGAAACCGCGCGTGCGACGGCCACCGCCTGCCCGATCGGGCGCGTGATCGCGCGGATGATCCAGGTCGCGAGCAGCAGCGAGGCCAGCAGCGACAGGCCGCCGACGATCCAGGTACTGGCCTTGACCGCCAGCACGGCCTCCTCGGCCTGCTCGATCGATTGCGCCGTCATCTCGTCCTGAACCTTGGCTTCCTCCTGGATGGCGCTGAACAAGGCGGCTTGCACCGGCCTGAGCTGTCCGATCAGGAAGGCGATCGCCTCGTCGCGCCTGTCAGCGGCGACCAGGGCCAGGAAGGCATCGACCTCGGCGCGGTACTTGTCGCGGCGCACGAACATGTCGGCGAGCGCGGCCCGGCCTTTCTCGCTCGTGATCAGCCGGTCGAGCTGGGCGCTGATCTCGGTGATCTGCTGGCGCGAGACCAGGATGCGCTGCCCTTCGGCCTTGACCGTGTCGGCTTCCTGGAACAGCACCATGTTGCGCAGCGCGCGCGCCTGGATGTTGATTTCGTTGTTGAACTTGCCGAGCTCGGCCTGGGTGACCATGCGGCGTTCGGTCACTTCGTTGAGTGCCGCCTGCATCGCATGGGTCTTGTGCAGGTTGATCGCGCCCATGAGGACGGTCATCAGCAGCATCAACCCGAATGCCAGCTTCAGTCGCGTGGCGATCGTCATGTGGTTCATCATGGATTTTCTGGTGACTTTTTTCGAAAAGGCAAATTGTTGACCGCTTCAACCCGGTCCGGCTGCCCAGGAGCCGGGACCGCCCGCCGCCGTGCATGGGCGGCAGGCCGGCAGTTCTCAGTCGGCCAGGATCTCGCCCAGCGCCTGGACCAGCTGCGCGCATTGCGCGTCGGTGCCGATCGTGATGCGCAGGAACTGGTCGATCCGTGCCTGCTTGAAGTGGCGCACGATGATGGCGCGCGCGCGCAGAGCGGCCGCCAGCTCGGCGCCGTCGCGCGCCGGGTGGCGTGCAAAGACGAAGTTGGCGCCCGAAGGCAGTACCTCGAAGCCCAGTGCTTGTAGCTGGGCCACCAGGGTCTCGCGGGTCGCGATCACCTGCTGGCAGCTGTGCTGGAAGAAGGCCTCGTCCTCGACCGATGCCAGGGCGCCCGCCAGCGCCAGCCGGTCCAGCGGGTAGGAGTTGAAGCTGTTCTTGACCCGCTCCAGGCCCTCGATCAGCGCCTTGTGACCGATCGCGTAGCCGACGCGCAGGCCGGCCAGCGAGCGGCTCTTGGAGAAGGTGTGCACCACCAGCAGGTTCGGGTACTGGTCGACCAGTTTGATGGCGCTCTCGCCGCCGAAGTCGACATAGGCCTCGTCGACCAGCACCACCGCATCGGGGTTGGCCGCGACGATCTGCTCGACCGCGTCGAGCGCCAGCAGGCGGCCGGTCGGCGCGTTCGGGTTCGGGAAGATGATCGCACCGGCCTTCTGGCCCGGTCCGTCACCCTGCGGCAGATAGTCCTCGACCCGGATCGTGAAGTCGTCCGCCAGCGGAATCTGCCGCTGCGCCACGCCATACAGGCCGCAGTAGACCGGATAGAAGCTGTAGCTGATGTCGGGGAACCAGAGCTCGCGCTCGTGCTTCAGCAGCGCCTGGAAGGCATGGGCCAGCACCTCGTCCGAGCCGTTGCCGACGAAGACCTGGTCCGGCTGCACCCCAAAGCGCTGGGCCAGCGCGGTCTTCAGCGCGTCGGCATTCGGGTCCGGGTACAGGCGCAGGCTGTCGTCGGTCGCCGCGCGGATCGCCGCCAGCGCCTTCGGCGACGGGCCGTAGGGATGTTCGTTGGTGTTGAGCTTGACCAGGTTGTCGAGCTTGGGCTGCTCGCCCGGCACATAGGGGGTCAGGCCGTGTACGACGGCGCTCCAGTAGCGGCTCATGCGGTGATTCTGCGGTAGGGAATGGACCGGCCCGGACAGCCGCTTGCGCGGCCTTCCCGTCAGAGTGCGACAGGCCCGCGGGCAGCGGTCGATCGGGCTGACGATGGTATCATGAGGCCCATTTTTCTAGTCGGCGCTACCCGCGCCCAAGTGCGCCATGCGGCAAGCCGAAGTCACCCGCAATACCCTCGAAACCCAGATCACCGTCCGCATCAACCTGGACGGCAGCGGCCAGTCCAAGCTGCACACCGGGATCGGTTTCTTTGACCACATGCTGGACCAGATCGCGCGTCACGGCCTGATCGATCTCGACATCCATTGCCAGGGCGACCTGCACATCGACGGCCACCACACGGTCGAGGATGTCGGCATCGCGCTGGGCCAGGCCTTCGCCCAGGCGGTCGGCGACAAGAAGGGCATCCGGCGCTACGGCCATGCCTATGTCCCGCTCGACGAGGCGCTCAGCCGCGTGGTGGTCGACTTCTCGGGTCGGCCTGGCCTGCACATGGACTGCAAGTTCACCGCCGGCTCAATCGGCCAGCTCGACACCCAGCTGGTGTTCGAGTTCTTCCAGGGCTTCGTCAACCATGCCCTGGTGTCGCTGCACATCGACAACCTCAAGGGCCACAACGCCCATCACCAGTGCGAGACCATCTTCAAGGCCTTCGGTCGTACCCTGCGGGCCGCGCTCGAACTCGACCCGCGCTCGGCCGGTGTGATCCCCTCGACCAAGGGCTCGCTCTGATTTCCTTCGCCCGCGTTCCGGAACCGACAAGATGAACCGACAGACAGTGGCCGTGGTCGACTACGGCATGGGCAACCTGCGCTCCGTCGCACAGGCCGTGATTCACGCCGCGACCGCGGTCGACCATGTGGACGTGGTCGTGACCTCCGACCCGCAGCGGGTGCGCGACGCGCATCGCGTCGTGCTGCCCGGCCAAGGCGCCATGCCTGATTGCATGATGGAGCTCGAGCGCTCCGGCCTGCGCGACGCCGTGCTCGAGGCCGCCGCCGCCAAGCCGCTGTTCGGCGTCTGCGTCGGCATGCAGATGCTGCTCGACCACAGCGAGGAAGGCCCGACCGACGGCCTGGGCCTGATCCCGGGTCGCGTGATCAAGTTCCAGCTCGACGGCCAGTACCAGCCCGACGGCAGCCGCTTCAAGGTGCCGCAGATGGGCTGGAACCGCGTCTTCCACCAGCTCGGACGCGGCGACTCGCACCCGGTCTGGGCCGGCATCCCCGACGGCGCCTATTTCTACTTCGTGCACAGCTTCCACGCCCACCCGCAGCAGCCCGCGCACAGCGTCGGCGAAACCGACTACGGCAGCCGCTTCAGCTCGGCCGTGGCGCGCGACAACCTCTTCGCGACCCAGTTCCATCCGGAGAAGAGTGCCGACCAGGGCCTTGCGCTCTATCGCAACTTCCTGCACTGGAATCCCTGATTTTTTCGTCCCTTCTGAACCCGATACCGCCATGCTCCTGATCCCTGCCATCGACCTGAAAGACGGCCAATGCGTGCGCCTCAAACAAGGCGACATGGACCAATCCACCGTGTTCGGCGAAGACCCCGCGGCCATGGCCCGCAACTGGGTCGCCAAGGGCGCGCGCCGCCTGCATCTGGTCGACCTCAACGGCGCCTTCGCCGGCCAGCCGCGCAATGGCAATGCGATCAAGGCCATCCTGAAGGAAGTCGGCAACGAGATCGACGTCCAGCTCGGCGGCGGCATCCGTGACCTCGATACCATCGAGCGCTACCTCGACGCCGGCCTGCGCTACGTCATCATCGGCACCGCCGCGGTCAAGAACCCGGGCTTCCTGCAGGACGCTTGCACCGCCTTCCCGGGCCACATCATCGTCGGCCTCGATGCCAAGGACGGCAAGGTCGCGACCGACGGCTGGTCCAAGCTGACCGGCCACGAAGTCGCCGACCTCGGCAAGAAGTTCGAGGACTACGGCGTCGAATCGATCATCTACACCGACATCGGCCGCGACGGCATGCTGTCGGGCATCAACATCGAAGCCACCGTCAAGCTGGCGCAGGCGCTGACCATCCCCGTCATCGCCTCGGGCGGCCTGTCCAACCTCGAAGACATCCGCAACCTGTGCGCGGTCGAGGACGAGGGCGTGCAGGGCGTGATCTGCGGCCGTTCGATCTACAGCGGCGACCTCGACTTCGAAGCCGGCCAGAAGCTGGCCGACGAACTGCGCGGCTGATGCCATGAGCGCGCGCGCCACCCTGGTGCCTGAAGCGTTCGCCGGCCTGAACTGCTGGCGACTGGCCTTGCCCGGTGGCGACCGCCTGCTGGTGTCCGAGCAGGGCGGCCATCTGCTGTCTTGGATCGCGGGTGGGCGCGAGCGCCTGTTCCTGAGCCCGCGCAGCGCGCTCGATGGCAGCGCGCCGATCCGCGGTGGCGTACCGGTCTGCTGGCCGCAGTTCAACCAGCGCGGCAACGGCCCCAAGCACGGCTTTGCGCGTAATCTGCCCTGGCTCACCACCGCCTACGACCTCGGCGTTGACGCGGCCAGACTGGAGCTCACGCTCTGCAGCAGCGAGCGCACGCGCGCACTCTGGCCGCACGAGTTCGAGCTCACGCTGACACTTCATCTCCAGCCGGGTCGCCTGCGCCTGACGCTGGGCGCGCGCAATACCGGCGCCCAGCCGCTGGCCTTCACCGGTGCGCTGCACAGCTATTTCGCCTGTGACGATGTCACCCAGGCCAAGTTGTCCGGCCTGCAGGGCCGCCCGGAATGGGATTCCCTGACCGATGGCCATGCCCAGGGCGCTGAACTGCTGCGCTTCGACGCCGAGTTCGACCGCGTCTACTCCGGCACTGCGGCGCCCATGCTGCTGCAGCAAGGCGCGCAGGGCTTGCGCATCAGCCAGAGCTTGTCCTGGTCCGACACCGTGGTCTGGAACCCGCATGTCGCCAAATGCGCCGCGCTGGCCGACATGGAGCCCGATGGCTGGCGCCGCATGCTCTGCGTCGAAGCCGCTCAGGTGTTCGAAGCCGTGACATTGGCGCCCGGCCAGACCTGGCAGGGCTGGCAGCAGCTCGAACTCGGCTGATTCCGTCCCGGCGCCGGCAGCAGCGGCGGCGCGGTGCTGCGACAATAGCGCCATGCTTGCGAAACGAATCATCCCCTGCCTCGACGTGACTGGCGGCCGCGTGGTCAAGGGCGTCAATTTCCTCGAACTGCGCGATGCCGGCGACCCGGTCGAGATCGCGGCCCGCTACAACGAGCAGGGCGCCGACGAACTGACCTTCCTCGACATCACCGCCACCAGCGACGGCCGCGACCTGATCCTGCACATCATCGAGGCCGTCGCCTCCCAGGTCTTCATCCCGCTGACCGTCGGCGGTGGCGTGCGCGTGGTCGAGGACGTGCGCCGGCTGCTCAATGCCGGCGCCGACAAGGTCAGCTTCAACTCGGCCGCGCTGGCCAATCCGCAGGTGATCCGCGATGCCTCGGCCAAGTACGGCTCGCAGTGCATCGTGGTCGCGATCGACGCCAAGCGTCGTCTGCCCGAGGACGAACTGCGCCTCGGTCTTGACGGTAAGCCGGTCGGCCCGGGCTGGGATGTCTACAGCCACGGCGGGCGCAAGAACGTCGGCCTCGATGCCGTCGCCTGGGCCACCCAGATGGCCGAGCATGGCGCCGGCGAGATCCTGCTGACCAGCATGGACCGCGACGGCACCAAGTCCGGCTTTGATCTGGCGCTCACGCGCGCGGTCAGCGACGCGATCCCGGTGCCGGTGATCGCATCCGGTGGCGTCGGCAACCTCGACCATCTGGCCGACGGCGTGCAGCAGGGCGGTGCCGATGCGGTGCTGGCCGCCAGCATCTTCCACTACGGTGAATACACCATCGCCGAGGCCAAGCAGCGCATGGCCGCGCGCGGCATTCCCGTGCGCCTGTGAGGATGACAGAGATGAATTGGCTGGAACAGATCAAGTGGGACGACAAGGGCCTGGTGCCCGTGATCGCGCAGGAAAACTCGACCGGCGACGTGCTGATGTTCGCCTGGATGAACCGCGAGGCGCTGCAAAAGACCGCCGAGCTGGGCCGTGCGGTCTACTTCAGCCGCTCGCGCAACAAGCTCTGGTTCAAGGGCGAGGAATCCGGCCATGTGCAGACCGTGCACGACATCCGGCTCGACTGCGACAACGATGTCGTGCTGCTGAAAGTCACGCAGCAGGGCCATGAGCCCGGCATCGCCTGCCACACCGGCCGCCACAGCTGCTTCTATCAGAGCTACCAGCCCGGCCAGCCCGGCAGCGAAGGCCAAGGCGAATGGCAAAGCGTCGACCCGGTGCTCAAAGACCCCGAAACCATCTACAAATGACCCACTCCACCGACACCCTGGACCGCCTCGCGGCCGTGATCGAATCGCGCAAGCCCGCCAACGGCGGCGACCCCGAGAAAAGCTATGTCGCGCGGCTGCTGCACAAGGGCCCGGACGCCTTCCTCAAGAAGGTGGCCGAGGAAGCCGGCGAAACCGTCATGGCCGCCAAGGACCTGCAATATGGTGCCGGCGATGCCAAGGCCCTGGTCGGCGAAGTGGCCGACCTCTGGTTCCACAGCATGATCACGCTGGCGCATTTCGGCCTCAGCCCGGCCGACGTGGTGGCCGAACTGGCGCGCCGCGAGGGCCTCAGTGGCCTGGAAGAAAAGGCGCTGCGCAAGGCCCAGGCACGCGAGCAGGGCGAGTAAGCCAAGCACAGCCCAGGGAGCACCGCATGATCGACGAAGACCAGCAAGAGCGCCTGCGCAGCCTCAGCAACGTGGGGTTGATCAGCTATCTGTTGCACCTGATCGTCGCCGTCGGCGCTCTGATTCCGGGTGGCCAGTGGGGACCGACGTTGCTGATCGTGGCGCTGGTGCTCGACTTCGTCAAACGTGACGATGCGCGCGGCAGTTGGCACGAAAGCCATTTCCGCTGGCGCATCCACACCGTGCTCTGGGCCCTGCTGGCCTACCTGCTGACGCTGCCGCTCTGGCTGCTCATCCTGCCCGGCTGGCTGGCCTGGACCGTCATCTCGGCCTGGTTCGTCTACCGCATTGTCAAAGGCATGTTCCGCATGAACGCGGGCCAGCCCATGGAGTTTCCTCAATGAACGCATCCCCTGACTGCATCTTCTGCAAAATCGTCGCCGGCCAGATCCCGAGCCGCAAGGTCTACGAGGACGACGAGCTCTACGCCTTCCATGACATCAAGCCCTGGGCGCCGGTGCATTTCCTTGTGATCCCCAAGCTGCATATCCCGTCGATGGCCCAGCTCGAAGCCGGTCACGCGGCGCTGCTGGGCAAGATGATGGTGCTGGCGCCCCAGCTCGCGCTCGAGCAGGGCTGCAACCCCTATCCGGCCGGCGGCTTCCGCGTCATCGCCAACACCGGCGACGAGGGCGGCCAGGAAGTGCATCACCTGCACCTGCATGTGATCGGTGGCCCGCGGCCCTGGGCGCGCGGCTGACTTGATTTCAAGAAACCGTCACCCCATATGGGGATAATGAAGGGTTGCCGTGCGTGAACCAATCGCGTGCGGTGGAATCCAAACCGATTGATGGGGCGCAGTCCCCGCTCTGGAGTTCACAAAATGGGTAGTTTTTCCATCTGGCACTGGCTGATCGTCCTGCTGATCGTCGTCATGGTCTTCGGCACCAAGAAGCTCAAGAACCTCGGCTCCGACCTCGGAGGCGCGGTCAAGGGCTTCAAGGACGGCATGAAGGACGGCGGCAACCAGGCGGCTGACGACAATGCCGCCGCCCAGCCTGCTTCCCAGGCCGCCCCCCAAGTCACGCAGCATGCGGCTGCCGACAAGTCCGCCATCGACGTCGAAGCCAAGACCAAGGGCTGAGGCCCGCTACTGAACCCGAATGATCGATCTCGGTATATCCAAGCTCGCGCTGATCGGTGCGGTGGCGCTCGTCGTCATCGGCCCCGAGAAGCTGCCGCGCGTCGCGCGCATGGTCGGCACCCTGCTTGGCAAGGCGCAGCGCTATGTCGCCGACGTCAAGGCCGAGGTCAACCGCTCGATGGAGCTCGACGAGCTCAAGAAGATGAAGGACAGCGTGACCAGCGCCGCGCAGGATGTCCAGTCCTCGATGCGCGAGGTCGGCAGCGAGTTCGAGCGCAATGTGTCCGGCGGCAGCGACCCGGCCCAGTCCCATGACTCGGCCTATGACCAGGCCTACCAGCCCGCGCCCCCGGTCTATCGCCATCCGAAGAAGAACTTCCGGCTCAAGCAGAAGGCCGTGCCCCAGTGGTACAAGGCCCGTCAGGGCCTGCGCAGCAAGGCCCAGTCTGGCGCGGCGCGGGTAGCGCGCTTTCGTCCCAAGTCCCGCTTCCAGTGACCCCCTGATCCATGTCAGACAAGCAAGAACCGGCTGACGAGCTCGCCGGCAGCGAACAGCCCTTCGTCCAGCACCTGATGGAGCTGCGCGACCGCCTGCTCTACTGTCTCTACGGTGTCGCCATCGCCATGGCGCTGCTGGCGGTCTGGCCCGGTCCCTCGGGCCTGATCGACCTGATCGCGGTGCCGATCCGGGCCCACATGCCGCCCGATGTCAAATTGATCGCGGTCGGCGTCTTCACGCCCTTCTTCATCCCGCTCAAGGTGTTGATGATGAGCGGCCTGCTGCTGGCGCTGCCCTGGGTGCTGTACCAGATCTGGGCCTTCGTCGCCCCCGGTCTCTACAGCCACGAGAAGCACTTTGCGCTGCCGCTGATCATCTTCGGCAGCCTGCTGGCCTATGTCGGCATCGCCTTCGTGCAGTTCTTCGTGCTCGACAAGATGTTCGGCTTCATCCAGGGCTTCACGCCCGACAGCGTCAACGCGACGCCCGACATCGCCTCCTACGTCGAAGCTATCCTGTCGCTCTATCTGGCGTTCGGCCTGGCGTTCCAGGTGCCGATCGTCGTGATGCTGCTGGTGCGCTTCGAGCTGGTCACGGTCGAGAAGCTCAAGGCCTTTCGCGGCTATTTCATCGTGGTCGCCTTTGTCATCGCGGCGGTCGTGACGCCGCCCGACGTGATCTCGCAGCTGGCGCTGGCGGTGCCGATGTGTCTGCTGTACGAGATCGGCATCCTGGGCTCGCGCTGGTTCTCGCGCGTCAGCCGCAACCCCGAAGCCGACGCCGAGCAGACCAAGTCCGACTGAGCCTGAGCCACAGTCTGCGGCCCGGCCCGGCCCAGCACCGCACCGCACCGCACCGCACCGCCCGGGTCTTGCCGGCTTCCGGTTGCTGGTTATTGCTCGCGCGGCACGGCTGCCTTGCGTTGCGCCGGCACCACCTGCAGCAGCTGGTGCGCATTGCGGCGCACGACCTCTAGCCTGGCTGGCTGGCCTGGCGTCAGCGCCGCCACCGCCGCCAGCAGCCCGGCCACATTGCGCACCGGTTGTTCGGCCACGCTGACGATCACGTCGCCCGGGCGCAGCCCGGCCTGCGCCGCCGGACCGTTCTGCAGCACGCCGGTGATCATCACGCCTTCGCGCAGTTCGGTGTCGAAATAGGCTGCCAGCTCGGGCGTGAGCGCCTGCGGCTCGACGCCGATCCAGCCGCGCGTGACCTTGCCGTCGCGCAGGATCGCCTCCATGACCTGGCGCGCGATCGAGGTCGGGATCGCGAAGCCGATGCCCATCGAGCCGCCCGAGCGCGAATAGATCGCGGTATTGATGCCCATCAGCCGGCCCTGCGCATCGACCAGCGCGCCGCCCGAGTTGCCCGGGTTGATCGCCGCATCGGTCTGGATGAAGTTCTCGAAGGTGTTGATGCCGAGCTGGTTGCGTCCCAGCGCGCTGACGATGCCGCTGGTCACGGTCTGGCCGACGCCGAACGGGTTGCCGATCGCCAGCACCACGTCGCCGACCGCGAGCTGCTCCGAGTCGCCGAGCGTGATCACGGGCAGCCGTTCGAGGTCGATCTTGAGCACCGCCAGGTCGGTCTCGGGGTCGGTGCCGATGATTCGTCCCGGCGCCTTGCGGCCGTCGCTGAGCTGGACCTCGATCTCGTCGGCGTCAGCGATCACATGGTGGTTGGTCAGCAGATAGCCGGCCGGGCTCACGATCACGCCCGAGCCCAGGCCGGTCTGCGGTTGCGACTCGGCCTGCTCGCCGTAGAAGAAGCGGAACCAGGGGTCGTTGGCATAGGGGTTGCGCGCCGGTGCCTTGCTGGTGCTGATGCTGACCACGGCTGGCGCGGCCGCCCGTGCCGCGTGGCGGTAGCTGCTGCCGGCCGCTGCCGCAGCGGGCGAGGTGGATTCGAGCACCGGTACCACGGCCGGGCGCTGCCCCGTTTCCAGCCATTGCGGCTTGAGCGTGGCGACCACGAACCAGAGGGCAAGCAGCAGCGTGACCGATTGCGAGAAGAGCAGCCAGTAGCGTTTCATGTGCAGACAGGATTGTTGATATGGATCAAGCAAGGAAGAGCCGGATTGGGCTGAAATGACCTGGTAAATCCAAGGTTATTGACGGAGCCAGCATGAAAGCAATTGTGGACCTTTTTTCGACCGACTATGGTCTGATGAGCATCGCGGTGATCCTGTTCGTGATCTTCATGTCGATCTGGTTTTCGCGCTTCTTCAAGCGCAAGATGGACGAGTCGGTGCAGGAGCAGCAGCGGCTGCAAGCCAAGCAGCGCGTCCCACGCTGAACCGTGGCGCCCCCTCGGGGGCGCTTGGTCAGTGGGACTGTCACAATGCGGTTTGAGTCCAGCCCAAGCCCGAAAATGACCGCATCGTCCGCGCCCGCCGTTCCTCCACTTACTGAGCCAGCCGTCCCGGCTGCCTCTGCTGCCGGTTGCAGCCTGACCGATCTGGTCGCGGCCTGCGACGGCCTGCTGCAGCCGGCCCTGTTCAAGGACTACGGGCCCAACGGCCTGCAGGTCGAGGGCCGCGCCGATCTGCGCAAGATCGTCAGCGGCGTGACCGCCAGCCGGGCCCTGATCGAGGCCGCAATCGCTGCCGAAGCCGACGCGATCCTGGTCCACCATGGCCTGTTCTGGTGCGGTCAGGACGGCCGCGTGACCGGCTGGATGAAGCAGCGCCTGGCGCTGCTGCTGCGCCACGACATCAGCCTGCTGGCCTACCATCTGCCGCTCGACGCCCATGCCGAGCTGGGCAACAACGCCCAGCTCGGGCGCCAGCTTGGCTTTGCACCGCCCGATGGCGCGGCCTGGGGGCGTTTTGGCGAACAGCAGCTCGGTTTCCTGGGCCAGGTCGAGCCCTGCAGCGGCCCTGAGCTGGCCCATCAGGTCGAGCGCGCGCTCGGTCGAGCGCCGCTGCTGATCGACGCCTGCCCGCGGCCGATCCGGCGCGTGGCCTGGTGCAGCGGCGGCGCCCAGGGCTATTTCGAGGCCGCGATCGCGGCCGGCGCCGACGCCTTCCTGACCGGCGAGATCTCCGAGCCGCAGGCCCATCTCGCGCGCGAGTGCGGGGTCGCCTTCCTGGCCTGCGGCCACCATGCGACCGAGCGCTACGGCGCGCCCGCGCTGGCGGCTCAGGTCGCCGCGCAGCTTGGCCTGCAGCACCAGTTCATCGAAATCGACAACCCCGCATGACAGCAACACTCCCGATCGCCATCACCATGGGCGACCCGGCCGGCATCGGCCCGGAAATCATCGCCCAGCTGTTCCGCCAGCAGCCCGAATGGTCGCAGCGCTGTTTCGCGGTCGGTGACCTTGCAACGCTGCGCCAGGCCGCGGCCGTCACCGGCGGCCTGCTGCCGGTCGCGGTGATCGAGCAGCCGGCCGATGTGCTCGGGCTGCCGCCGCGCTGCCTGCCGGTGCTGCCGGCGGTCTGCATGGCCGAGCTGGTGCAATGGGGCCGGATCGACGCGCGCGCCGGTCGTGCCGCCGCCGACAGCATCGCCTGGGCTGCGCAAGCCGCGCTGCGCGGCGAGGTCGGCGCCGTTGTCACCGCGCCGATCCACAAGGAGGCGCTGGCCGCGGCCGGCATCCAACATCCCGGCCACACCGAATTCCTGCAGGCGCTGGCGGCCGCGCATCTGGGCTGCCCGATCGCTGAGCTGCCGGTGCGCATGATGCTGTCGAACGACGAGCTGCGCACCGTGCTGGTCAGCATCCATGTCTCGCTGCGCGACGCGCTCGAAGCGGTGACGACGGCCAATGTGCTGCAGACCCTGCGCATCACGGCCACGCATCTGGCGCGCCAGCTCGGACGCGCGCCGCGCATCGCGGTCGCCGGCGTCAATCCGCATGCAGGCGAGGGCGGCTTGTTCGGCCGCGAGGAAATCGAGCAGATCGCACCCGCGGTGCAGCAGGCGCGGGCCGAAGGGCTCGATGTCAGCGGACCGCATGCGCCCGACACCGTCTTCATGCGCGCCCGCACGGGCGAGTTCGATGTCGTGATCGCGATGTACCACGACCAGGGCCTGATTCCGGTCAAGTACCTGGGGCTCGAGCATGGCGTCAACAGCACGCTCGGCTTGCCCTTCGTGCGGACCAGTCCCGACCATGGCACGGCTTTCGACCTGGCCGGCTCGGGCCGGGCCGACCCGTCCAGCCTGATGGCGGCGGTGCGGGCCGCCATGGGGGTCTGAAGCCACTGCTGCCGCTGGTCGTGCCCGGCTCCCGCCTCGCCCAAGCGGATGGCGGCAGCGACTCAGCCCTTTTGCTTGAGGCTGTCGCGGATCTCGCGCAGCAGCAGCACGTCCTCGGGCGTGGGCGGCGCGGCGGCGGGCGCCGGTGCCGGCGCGTTGCGCTTGAGGCGGTTGATCTGCTTGACCATCAGGAAGATCGCCAGCGCCAGGATCAGGAAGTTCAGCGCCACGGTCAGGAAGTTGCCGTAGGCGAACACTGGCACGCCAGCCTTCTTGAGCTCGGCCAGGGTCAGTGCCACTCCGGGTGGCGGGTCGCCGAGCAGGATGAACAGGTTGGAGAAGTCCAGGTTGCCGACCAGCATGCCGACCAGCGGCATGATCAGGTCATCGACCACCGAACCGACGATCTTGCCGAAGGCACCACCGATGATCACGCCGACCGCCAGATCGATCACATTGCCCTTGACTGCGAAATCGCGAAACTCCCGCATCATGCCCATGGTCGTGCTCCTGTTGCGCAAACTGTCTATTGCACAGTCATGGTAACGGGTTTTCCGTTTTCCCTACAGTGCGCTCCGGTACAATGCCATGTTGACCAGAGCTGGCTTGCCGGTCGGCTCCCTTGTCCTTCCCAGTCATTGAAAGATCCCCATGAGCGAAGCATCCGTCGACAACGGCCGCCGCACCTGGCTCATCACCTCGGGCGCCGTGGGCGCAGTGGGAGCCGCAGCCGTCGCCGTCCCCTTTGTGAGCAGTTTTCAGCCCTCCGAGCGCGCCAAGGCCGCCGGCGCTGCCGTCCAGGTCGACATCTCGGCGATCCCGCCGGGGCAGAAACTCATGGTCGAATGGCGCGGCAAGCCCGTCTGGATCATGAAGCGAACCGCCGACCAACTCGCAGCGCTCGAAAAGCTCGACCCCGAGCTGGCCGATCCCGAGTCCAAGCGCAACGCCTATCCGACACCCGAATACGCGAAGAATCGCCACCGCTCGATCAAACCCGAGGTCTTCGTCGGCATTGGCATCTGCACCCACCTGGGTTGCTCGCCTTCGGACAAGTTCCAGACCGGTGCCCAGACCTCGCTGCCCGACAACTGGCAGGGCGGCTATCTCTGCCCCTGCCATGGTTCGACCTTCGACCTGGCCGGCCGCGTCTTCAAGAACAAGCCCGCGCCCGACAACCTCGAAGTGCCGCCGCATATGTATCTGTCCGACACCGTTCTGCTGATCGGTGAGGACAAGAAGGCCTGATTAGAACCAATCTGAGGAACATCATGGCAGCTGAATTCAAGGAACTTCCGGCCAACGCCCCCACGGGCGAGAAGGTCGTCAACTGGTTCGAGAACCGCTTTCCCTCGGCATTTGCTGGCTACAAGCAGCATTTGTCCGAGTACTACGCGCCCAAGAACTTCAATTTCTGGTATTTCTTCGGCTCGCTGGCATTGCTGGTGCTGGTGATCCAGATCGTGACCGGCATCTTCCTGGTCATGAACTACAAGCCGGACGCCAACCTGGCCTTCGCCTCGGTCGAGTACATCATGCGCGATGTGCCCTGGGGCTGGCTGATCCGCTACATGCACTCGACCGGCGCCTCCGCCTTCTTCGTCGTGGTGTACCTGCACATGTACCGTGGCCTGATCTACGGTTCCTATCGCAAGCCGCGCGAGCTGGTCTGGGTGTTCGGCTGCGCCATCTTCCTGGCGCTGATGGCCGAAGCCTTCATGGGCTACCTGCTGCCCTGGGGCCAGATGTCGTTCTGGGGCGCCCAGGTGATCGTCAACCTGTTCGCTGCCGTGCCCTTCATCGGTCCGGATCTGGCGCTGCTGATCCGCGGCGACTTCGTCGTCGGTGACGCCACGCTGAACCGCTTCTTCAGCTTCCACGTGATTGCCGTGCCGCTGATCCTGCTGGGTCTGGTGGTCGCGCATATCCTGGCGCTGCATGACGTCGGCTCGAACAACCCCGACGGCATCGAGATCAAGGCTCCGAGCGCTCCGAAGGACGCCCAGGGTCACCCGCTCGACGGCATTCCGTTCCACCCCTACTACTCGGTCCATGACCTGCTGGGCGTTGGCGTGTTCCTGATGGCCTTCTCGGCGATCATCTTCTTCGCGCCCGAGTTCGGTGGTTACTTCCTCGAGTACAACAACTTCATCCCGGCCGACCCGTTCACGACCCCGCTGCACATCGCGCCGGTCTGGTACTTCACGCCGTTCTACTCGATGCTGCGTGCCATCACCAGCCAGATGATCTACGTGCTGATCGCCGTCGCCATCATCGGTGCACTGCTGGGCGTGGCCAAGGCCAAGCTCGGCGCAGTCGGCAAGGTCGCCATCCTCGGCGCCACTGCCGTCGTGATCGCCCTGCTGCTGTCGATCGACGCCAAGTTCTGGGGCGTCGTCGCCATGGGCGGTGCGGTCGTGATCCTGTTCTTCCTGCCTTGGCTGGACTACAGCCCGGTCAAGTCGATCCGCTATCGTCCGAGCTGGCACAAGCTGGTCTACGCCGTGTTCGTGATCAACTTCCTGATCCTGGGCTATCTGGGCGTGCAGCCGCCGTCCCCGGTCGGCGAGCGCGTCTCGCAGGTCGGCACCCTGCTGTACTTCGGCTTCTTCCTGCTGATGCCTTGGTGGAGCCGTCTGGGTACGCCCAAGCCGGTCCCGAGCCGCGTGACCTTCAAGCCGCACTGAGCCCAACCGTCTACAGGAGTTACAAGATGAAAAAGTGGATTGTGGGCTGCGTGATGGCCCTGGGTCTGGCCGGTGGCGCGCTGGCCGCTGGTGCCGGTTTCTCGCTGGACAAGGCCCCCGAGCTGAGCAAGAAGAGCGAAAAGGAATACCAGGCTGCGCTGCAGAATGGAGCCAAGCTCTTCGTCAACTACTGCCTGAACTGCCACTCGGCAGCCTTCATGCGCTTCAACCGCCTCAAGGACATCGGTCTGAGCGAGCAGCAGATCAAGGACAACCTGCTGTTCACGACCGACAAGGTCGGCGAGGTCATGAAGTCGGCGATCAACCCGCGCCAGGCCAAGGAATGGTTCGGTGCCAACCCGCCTGACCTGACCGTGATCTCGCGCTCGCGTGCCAGCGCTGCCGGCAGCGGTCCCGACTACCTCTACACCTACATGCGTACCTTCTACCGCGACGACAACCGTCCGACCGGCTGGAACAACCTGGTGTTCCCGAACGTGGGCATGCCGCATGCGCTGTACGAGTTGCAGGGCGAGCGCAAGCCGATCTTCGACGAGCACCACAAGGTCACTGGCTGGGAGCAGGTCAAGCCCGGCCAGTTGAGCCCCGAGGCTTATGACGCCGCGATCGGCGATCTGGTGGCCTATATGCAGTGGATGGCTGAGCCGGCACAGCACCAGCGCACCCGACTCGGCGTCTGGGTCCTGCTGTTCCTGGGCCTGTTCACCTTCGCGGCCTGGCGCCTGAACAAGGCGTTCTGGAAAGACGTCAAGTAACGACCCTCTGGCCCATGACTTGGGCCGGATAGACCGCAGTGGCTGGCCGCTTCAGGCCCGCCACTGTTTTTTGCTTTCTGATTGAGGAGTTTTCGCCATGATGGTTTTGTACTCGGGCACCACCTGCCCTTACTCGCATCGCTGCCGTTTCGTGCTGTTCGAGAAGGGCATGGACTTCGAGATCCGCGACGTCGACCTCTACAACAAGCCGGAAGACATCGCGGTCATGAACCCCTATGGCCAGGTGCCGATCCTGGTCGAGCGCGACCTGATCCTGTACGAGTCGAACATCATCAACGAGTACATCGACGAGCGCTTCCCGCACCCGCAGCTGATGCCCGGCGACCCGGTCGACCGCGCCCGCGTGCGCCTGTTCCTGCTCAACTTCGAGAAGGAACTGTTCGCCCATGTGTCGGTGCTCGAGCAGCGCGGCATCAAGGCCAATGACAAGTCGGTCGAGAAGGCCAAGGCCCATATCCGCGACCGCCTGACCCAGCTCGCGCCGGTGTTCCTGAAGAACAAGTACATGCTGGGCGACAACTTCTCGATGCTCGACGTCGCGATCGCTCCGCTGCTGTGGCGCCTGGACCATTACGGCATCGAGCTCAGCAAGAACGCCGCGCCGCTGCTCAAGTACGCCGAGCGCATCTTCTCGCGTCCGGCCTACATCGAGGCGCTGACCCCGTCTGAAAAGGTCATGCGCAAGTAAGCGCTGCCAGCTTTGGAAATGTCAGCCATGAGCCAGGATGATCTGCCTTCCACCCGTCCCTACCTGATCCGCGCCATTCACGAATGGTGCTGTGACAACGGGTTCACGCCCTATATCGCGGTGGCGGTCGATGAGTGGGTCCAGGTGCCGCGCGAGTTCGTCAAGGATGGCGAGATCGTGCTCAACACCAGCTATGACGCGACCGGCAACCTGCGGCTCGGCAACGACTTGATCGAGTTCAAGGCCCGCTTCGGTGGCGTCGCGCGCGAGATCCGGGTGCCGATCGACCATGTGCTGGCGATCTACGCGCGCGAGAACGGCCAGGGCATGGCCTTCCCGCCGCCCGAACGCGAGTCGGCACAGGCACAGTCCGAGCAGCCACCCCAGGATGAGCCGCCACCAGCTGGCAGCGGCCGTCCGGCACTCAAGCGGGTGAAGTAGAATATCGCTGTTGCCGCCTTAGCTCAGCTGGTAGAGCACCCGCCTTGTAAGCGGTAGGTCGTCAGTTCGATTCCGACAGGCGGCACCAAGCCATAAGAAAAGCCCTCCAAGGTCATGTACCTGGAGGGCTTTTTCACGGCTGAACCTCAGACAGCTTGAGCCGTGAATCGAACCAGCAGCAAGGCAATTGCAACTGGACGATGGGGTTGAGCGACAGCCGTCTGGCAGCCGGCTCAAGGGCCTGTTGGCATCAGCAGCGTTGCATCAGGCCAAGACAGCGGAAGAAATGTGTTTCGCAGGCCGGGCAGCGGTAATGTTTGGAAGCTGGGATCAGCTTCATCAGCGGTGCACGCTGGATTCGCTCAAGCGGCGACTGGCACATCTTGCATTTAGGGGTATTTAATGGGGATTTGTTGTGCATTTTTACACTCCTTGAGCATTGACTTTATTAGTCTTTGTCTAGGGATGGTGTTCAAAACTCTGCCGCTCACGCAGCCTGAAGGGCTGCGCCTCGCCTGACAATATCGACATGAAGCAACAGGACCTTGGGCTGAA
>Ga0156629_161_pt1 | contig 159577 bp, 134 predicted proteins | sample RifOxyC3_FD_110703 | JGI IMG/M metagenome (GOLD analysis project Ga0156629, IMG submission 110703) | Burkholderiales bacterium RIFOXYC12_FULL_65_23 | reverse complement strand
TCCCTGTGTGAAAGTAGGTCATCGTCAGGCTCTTATGCTAAAACCCCGAACTCTGTTTATCAATGAACAGATTCGGGGTTTTGTTATTGCTGACTGACTAGTTGGAGCGGCTTGAACCTGTTCACTTCGCCTATACCGATCACTGATGCTGCTTCGCCGTGCATGTGACTCAGCATTACAATATTTTGGCTCGGTGTTTTCATATGGCTTGCATGATGCAGGTTGGATAGTGTAAAATCATCCACTTCTTGAGATATCTTCTCCAAGAAATTCATGCGGGATTAGCTCAGTTGGTAGAGCGATACCTTGCCAAGGTATAGGTCGAGAGTTCGAGTCTCTTATCCCGCTCCAGTTTTTGAAAACGCCCCGATCAGTCGGGGCGTTTTCATTTGTGCGTCAAGATCCTGTCTGCCACGCCTCTCATGCAGTCTATGCCGCTCCTCACTCCAGACTCCGCTGACTCGTTGCCAATGCCCGCGCTTGAGGCTGAAGTGGCCATCGTCGGTGGCGGTCCTGCCGGGCTGATGGCGGCTGAACTGCTGTCCGCCGCCGGCCATGCCGTTCATCTCTTTGATGCTATGCCCACGCTGGGGCGCAAGTTCCTGCTGGCCGGCATTGGCGGCCTCAACCTGACCCATGCCGAGCCGTTCGACAGTTTTGTCAGCCGCTATGGTGCCAGGGCGGTGCAATGTCGTTCCTGGCTTGAGCGTCTGCGACCGCAGGACATTCGTGACTGGGCCAGCGGCCTGGGCATAGAGACTTTTGTTGGCTCTTCGCAGCGGGTCTTTCCGACCGACATGAAGGCAGCACCCCTGTTGCGTGCCTGGTTGCTGCGCCTGCGTCATCCTGCTGCGGGTGTTGCCGTCACGTTTCACATGCGGCAGCGCTGGACTGGGGCCTGTCTGCGCAGCGGTGAGCAATGGCTGTTGGCTTTTGAGTCAGCCGCTGGGCTGCAATGGGTCAAGGCCAGGGCTGTGCTGTTTGCGCTCGGGGGCGGCAGTTGGGCCCGACTCGGCTCTGACGGGGCCTGGACGGCCTCTCTGCAGACGCTGGGCGCTTCGGTCCTGCCTTTGCAGCCGGCCAACTGCGGCTTCGAGGTCGCGGTCAAAGGTCGTCCAGGCTGGAGTGACTATTTCTTGCAGCGTCACGCCGGTCAGCCATTGAAGAACGTGGCCTTGCGCTGCAGCGACAGCCTGGGGCAGGAATTCAGTCGCAAGGGTGAGTTCGTGCTGTCGGCCAGCGGCATCGAGGGTAGCCTGGTCTATGCGGCATCGGCGCTGCTGCGCGACGAGATCGCTCGCAGTGGCAGCGCCAGCTTGCTGCTGGACCTGCGTCCCGACCTGGCGCCGGAGAAGGTCCAGACCTTGCTGGCGCGTCCGCGCGGCGGCAAAAGCCTAACCAACTGTCTGCGCGCCTGGCTCGGTCTGTCACCGGCCGCGATTGCCCTGCTGCATGAGTTGCTGGAACGCGAGCAGCTCAACGATCCAGTCCGACTGGCCGCCGCGATCAAGTCCTTGCCGCTGACCCTGGTGGCTCCACGTCCGCTCGATGAGGCGATCAGCAGTGCCGGTGGGGTGGCGCTCGAGTCCTTGACGCCGCAGCTGATGCTGCAGGACAGCCCCGGCCTGTTCTGCGCCGGTGAGATGCTGGACTGGGAGGCGCCCACTGGTGGCTATCTGCTGACGGCCTGCCTAGCGAGTGGCAAGGTCGCAGGCGAGGGCGTGCAGAACTACTTGCGTCAGGCCGGTGTTCGCGCTACTGTAGCGTCGGACCGATAGGCTTGGCAGGCTGCTCGCGGAGATCCAGGCTTGGTCAATACCAGGCTGGGCGCCGCTGCTGATCGTCACCTGCTCGCCGGCCTATCTCCTGACGCTGTTCGCGGTCCCAGCTCATGCCGACTGGCAGAAACGGGCACCGGAGCTGAACTCCGATGCCCTTTCCGGTTTACTTGCCCCAGCTGTCTTTCAGGCCGACGGCGCGGTTGAATACCGGTTGGCCCTTGACGTGATCCTGGTGGTCGGCGACAAAGTAGCCGTGGCGTTCGAACTGGAACTTCTGGTCGGGTTCGGCATGGGCCAGCGAGGGCTCGACATAGCCGGTCACGACCTTGAGGCTGTCCGGGTTCAGGCTGCTGAGGAAGTCCTTGCCGCCGGCATCCGGATGGGCATCGCTGAACAGGCGGTCGTAGAGGCGGATCTCGGCGGCCACCCCATCGGCCACGCCGACCCAGGTGATGGCGGCCTTGACCTTGACGCTGTCAGCCCCCGGGGTGCCGCTCTTGGTATCGGGCACCAGCAGGGCCAGTACGGCGGTGACGCGGCCGGTGGCGTCTCGCTCGCAGCCGGTGCACTCGATCACGTAGCCGCCTTTGAGGCGCACCTTGTTGCCCGGGAACAGCCGCTTGTAGCCCTTCGGTGGCACTTCCTCGAAGTCCTCGCGCTCGATCCAGACTTCCTTGCCGATCGTGAACTGGCGTGCTGCCGGTTCGGGTTGGCCTTCGGGCACATGGGGCAGGGCCGGCAGGCTGCAGGGCTCCAGATGGCTGGCACCCATGACCTCGTCCCAGTTCGTCAGCACCAGCTTGACCGGGTCGAGCACGGCCATGCCGCGATGCGCCTGCGACTCGAGATCCTCGCGCAGGCAGCCTTCGAGCGTGGAGTAGTCGATCCAGCTGTCGCTCTTGGTGACGCCGATGCGCTCGGCGAACAGTTGCAGCGCGGCCGGCGTGTAGCCGCGGCGGCGCAGGCCGACGATGGTGGGCATGCGCGGGTCGTCCCAGCCGCTGACCTTGCCTTCGTTGACCAGCTGGGCCAGCTTGCGCTTGCTGGTGATGACATAGGTGAGGTTCAGGCGCGCGAATTCGTACTGGTGCGGTGCCGGCGCGGCCAGCAGGCCGGCCTCGATCAGGCGTTCCAGCAGCCAGTCGTAGAAGGGGCGCTGGTCCTCGAACTCGAGCGTGCAGATGCTGTGCGTGATCTGCTCGAGCGCGTCCTCGATCGGGTGTGCGAAGGTGTACATCGGGTAGATGCACCATTTGTCGCCGGTGTTGTGGTGGGTGGCGCGGCGGATGCGGTAGATCGCGGGGTCACGCAGGTTGATGTTGGGCGAATCCATGGCGATACGGGCGCGCAGCACGGCGGCGCCGTCCGCCAGCTTGCCATCACGCATCTCGCGGAAGCGGGCCAGGTTCTCGGCCGGGGTGCGGCTGCGGTAGGGGCTGTCGATGCCGGGCTTGGAGAAGTCGCCGCGGTTGGCGCGCATCTCCTCCGGGCTTTGCTCGTCGACATAGGCTTGGCCGCGCTCGATCAGGGCCTCGGCGGCGCGGTACATGAAGTCGAAGTAGTCGCTGGCCTGGTAGGGGGCAGCGCTGCCAGGGGCCTGGCCGAGTTGGGCCCAGTCGAAGCCCAGCCACTTGACCGCATCGATGATGCTGTCGACGTACTCGGTGTCTTCCTTCTCGGGGTTGGTGTCGTCGAAACGCAGGTGACAGACACCGCCATAGTCGCGCGCCAGGCCGAAGTTCAGGCAGATGCTCTTGGCGTGACCGATGTGCAGGTAGCCGTTGGGTTCGGGCGGAAAACGCGTGCGAATCCTGGCCGGATCGTGCGGCGCGCTGGCGTGATGGGTCGCATCGCCAGGGCTGCCGGCCCAGCGCCGGCTGGCGTAGGTGCCCTTGGCCAGGTCATGCTCGATGATCTGGCGCAGGAAGTTGCTGGACTTGGTGGCGCCTTCTTCGGGCGCTGCGGGGGTGTGGGGCGCGGAACTCATGACTTGGATTTTAGAGGGGACGGGTTTACCATTGCGGGTTTTTCTGATTAATAGTGCCGGCTGCCTGTCGTGGGGGGTCGGTCGGGAGTCGCGCCGATGTCGATCACAGGGGTTTCAAGCGTGGGGCGGATGGCCCTGATCGATGCCTTGAAGGCGATCGGCTCGCAGTTCATCGTGTTGCATCACCTCGCGTTCTACGGGCCGATGTCGGACTGGACCCAGCGCATGCTACCGGACCTGATCGACTGGCTGAGCCAGGACGCCCGCATGGCGGTGCAGATTTTCCTGGTTGTAGGCGGCTTCCTGGCGGCGCGCAGCCTGGCGCCGCAAGGTGTGCTTGTGACGCCCCAGCCGCTGCTGCTGCTCAGGAAGCGTTACCTGCGCACGGCTGCGCCCTATCTGGCGGCCTTGCTGCTCAGCCTGCTGTGCACCGAGTTGGCGCGCTACTGGATGAACCATGACTCGCTGCCGGAGCCGGCCGAGCTGGGGCAGTTCCTGGCTCACGCGCTGCTGCTGCACAGCCTGCTTGGCGTCGATTCGATCTCGGCCGGCGTCTGGTATGTGGCGATCGACTTCCAGCTGTTTGCCTTGCTGCTCGGATTGCTCTGGCTGGCGCGCGCGCTCAACGGTCGGCTGGCCTTGAGCGCCACGCTGCTGCTGCTGGGGGTGATCCTGTCGCTCTATGGCTTCAACCTCGATTCGGACTGGGACATCTGGGCGCTCTATTTCCTGGGCTCCTATGGGCTCGGGGCGCTGACTTACTGGGCGACCCAGCCGCACCACGGTCTCAAGGGCCTGGGCTGGCTGCTGCTGCTGGCCTTGCTGGTGCTGGGAGCGTTGGCGCTCGAGTTCCGCGAGCGGATCGCGCTGGCATTGATGGTGGCGCTACTGCTCGGCGCGGCCCAGCAGGGGCAGTGGCTGCAGCGCTGGCCGCAGGGGCGCGTCTGGGCCTATTTCGGCCAGATTTCGTATTCGGTCTTCCTGCTCAATTTTCCGGTGGCCTTGGTGGTCAATGCGCTCTTTACCCGCTTTGCCCCGGCCGAGCCCTGGGCGCAGACGGTTGGCGTGTTGCTGGCCTGGGTCGCTTGCAATCTGGCTGGAGCGGTCTTCTTTCACCTGGTCGAGCAGCCCCTAGGCCGCTGGGGCAGCAGCCCCCGGTTACCCGCTGATACATCTGTCACAAGTCGTGGCAGCTTGTAAGCGGGCTTTGACGCTTTAATCCTCTCCAGGCGCGTGAGTACGCGCACAAGGAGTGGAACATGAAGCAAGTCGAAACTGGCGCGCAGCTGGAGCAGCGCAGCCCCCGGACCCTCTGGTCCAGGTGCTCGGGTCTGGTGCTGGGCCTGGGGCTGGCCCTGGGTGCTGCCGGGGCACAGGCGGGGAATGTGTACTGGTCGCTCGGCATGCATAGCCCCGGCGTGGTGATCGGGGCCAGCAATGCCGCGCCGATGTATGTCGCACCGGCTCCGGTGGTGGTCTATCCGGCGCCGCGGGTCATGGCGCCGCCGGTCTATGGCTCGGCCTGGGCGCCGCCCGGGCATTACAAGCGCAAGCATCACAAGCGCCACTGGCAGCATGAGCATGACCGCTGGGAGGATGGCGGCCGTCATGGCCATGGACGCTACTGAGCTTTGCCAGCCATGCGGGCAGAGCTGAGATTGCCGGGTCACGATGCGGGTTTACACTGGTGGGCTTTAACCAATCTACCAGTCTGATGGATACTTTACTGCTGCTGAAGGCCGCCCTGATGGGCATTGTCGAGGGCCTGACCGAGTTCCTGCCGATCTCGTCCACCGGCCATTTGATCCTGGCCGGTACCTTGCTCGACATGCATGACGACAAGGGCAAGGTGTTCGACATCGCGATCCAGACCGGTGCCATCTTTGCCGTGATCCTGGTCTATTGGCAGCGTCTACGCGATACCGTGGTGCAGCTGCCTTCCCAGGCCAAGGCCCAGCGCTTTGCGGCCAATGTGGCGGTTGCCTTCTTGCCGGCTGTCGTGCTGGGCCTGCTGTTTGGCAAGGCGATCAAGGCCAACCTGTTCACGCCCTCGGTGGTGGCGTCGACCTTCATCATCGGCGGACTGATCATTCTTTGGGCCGAGCGCCGTCAGGCACGCAGCGAGACCGCACCGCGCATCCTGTCGGTCGACCAGATGACCGGTCTCGATGCGCTCAAGGTCGGCCTGGTGCAATGTCTGGCTCTGGTGCCAGGCACCAGTCGCAGCGGCGCGACCATCATCGGTGGCATGTTCATGGGTCTGTCGCGCCAGGTCGCGACCGAGTTTTCCTTCTACCTCGCGATTCCGACCCTGATCGGTGCCGGTGCCTACAGCCTGTACAAGGAGCGCGGTCTGCTGAGCCTGGCTGATCTGCCCCAGTTCGCTGTCGGTCTGCTGTTTGCCTTCATCAGCGCCTGGCTCTGCATCCGCTGGCTGCTGCGCTTCGTCGCCAGCCACAGCTTCACGGGTTTTGCCTGGTACCGGATTGCCTTCGGTCTGCTGATCCTGTTGACGGCCCAGCAGGGCTGGGTGGTCTGGGCCGACTGAGCTCTCTGTGTTCATTTAGGCCTTGCGGCGGCCAGACCCGCCGCAAGGCCTGCCGCCCTCAGATCAGGCGCTCGCCAGCGTTGGCGATCTTCCTGAGTGGCTGGTTGCGCTTGCTCGGCTGCAGCAGCGGCACCTCGGTCGCGTGACCATCCCAGGCCGGATGCTCGATCGCATCGAAGACCTCGCGCAGCTTCTCGCCCCAGGTGGTGCGCACCATGCGGAAATAGGGGTTGTTCTCGTCGATGCAGACGATCTTGTCGCTCTCGAGCCGGTCCACCTCGTAGACCGCCAGGTCCAGCGGCAGGCCGACCGAGAGGTTGGACTTGAGCGTCGAATCCATCGAGACCAGCGCGCATTTGGCCGCCTCGTCGAGCGGTGTGGTTGGCGTGATCACGCGGTCAAGCACCGGTTTGCCATACTTCGATTCACCGACCTGGAAGAAGGGCGTCTCGGGCGTGGCCTCGATGAAGTTGCCGGCCGAGTAGACCTGGAACAGTCGCATGGCTTCGCCAGCGATCTGGCCGCCGAAGATCATGCTGACGTTGAAGTCGACCCCGGCCCGGCGCAGCGCCTCGCCGTCGCGGGCGTGTACATGGCGCACGGCCTGGCCCAGCACGCGCGCCGCATCGAACATGCTCTTGGCGTTCCAGATCGTGATGGCCTCGTCGCTGTCGGGGTCCTTCAGGTGCTCGGACTGCAGGATCTCGCGGATCGACTGCGAGATGCTCAGGTTGCCGGCCGACAGCAGGCACATGAAGCGGTTGCCCGGCTTCTCGTAGACGATCATCTTGCGGAAGGTGCTGATCTGGTCCAGACCGGCGTTGGTGCGGGAGTCGGACAGGAAGACCAGTCCGGCGTTGAGTTTGACGGCGACGCAGTAAGTCATGCTTGGATCAGTAGTTTCTTGAGCAAATAGAGTTGTTCGAGCGCCTCGCGCGGGCTCAGCACATCGGGGTCCACGGCTGCCAGCGCGAGTTCGACCCGGCTGGGTTCGGGGGTCGCGGCCGCTGGCGGCGGGGCGAACAGGTCGACCTGGGCCTGGGCGCTGGCGCTGTGCGCCTCGAGTGCCTCGAGCGCGTGGCGCGCCTGTTGCACCACCGCAGCCGGTACCCCTGCCAGCCTGGCGACCTGCACACCGTAGCTGCGGCTGGCCGGCCCGGGCTCGATCTGGTGCAGGAAGACGATGTCGCGCCCCTGGCTCTCGGCTGCGCTGACATGCACATTGAGCGCATGGCGGTGCGAGGCCGGGAACTCGGTCAGCTCGAAGTAATGGGTCGCGAACAGGGTGAAGGCCTTGACTTTGTCGTGCAGATGGGAGGCGATGGCCGAGGCCAGCGCGAGGCCGTCGAAGGTCGAAGTGCCGCGCCCGATTTCGTCCATCAGCACCAGGCTGTGTGGCGATGCCGAGTGCAAGATCTGTGCCGCCTCGGTCATCTCGAGCATGAAGGTCGACTGGGCGTTGGCCAGGTCGTCGGCCGCGCCGATGCGGGTGTGGATGGCGTCGAGCGGTCCGAGCCGGCAGCTTTGCGCCGGCACATAGCTGCCCATGCTCGCGAGCAGGGCGATCACCGCGACCTGGCGCATATAGGTCGATTTGCCGCCCATGTTGGGGCCGGTGATGACCTGCAGGCGGGCCTTCTGACCCAGCACCGTGTCGTTCGGGATGAAGTTGCCGGAGCCGGTTTCGGCCATCCTGGCCTCGACCACCGGGTGGCGGCCGGCGCGGATCTCGATGCAGGGCTGGGCAACGAATTCAGGCTCGCACCATTCGAGTGTGAGCGACCTTTCGGCCAGCGCGCACAGGGCGTCGAGGCTGGCCAGCGCCCGCGCCAGCGTCCCCAGTGCCTGGACATGGGCTTGCAGCTGGTCGAGCAGTCCCTCGTAGAGCCATTTCTCGCGTGCCAGCGCGCGCTCCTGGGCGCTGAGCGCCTTGTCCTCGAAGCTTTTCAGTTCAGGCGTGATGAAGCGTTCGGCGTTCTTGAGCGTCTGGCGCCGGCGGTAGTCGTCGGGTACCCGGTCGAGGCCGCTGGTGGTGACCTCGATGTAGAAGCCATGTACCTTGTTGTACTGCACGCGCAGGTTGCTGATGCCGGTGCGCTCGCGCTCGCGTGCCTCCAGCGCCAGCAGGAAGCTGTCGCAGTTGTTCTGGATCGCGCGCAGCTCGTCGAGGTCGGCATCAAAGCCGTGGTTGATCACGCCGCCGTCGCGCACCAGGGCCGCCGGTTCGGGCAGCAGGGCGCTTTGCAGCAGCGCCGCGCAGCCCGCCGGTGGCTCGAGCTCGCGCGCGAGTTCGCTCAGCAGCGAGGCCGGCATCGCCTCGGCCTGTTGTCTGGCCGAGTCGCGCAGCCCTTGCTGCAGTCCGGCCGATACGCTGGCGGCGCGCTCGAGCGTCTGGACCAGGCCGACCAGCTCGCGCGGGCGCACCTGGCGCAGCGCGATGCGCGCGCTGATGCGCTCGACGTCCGAGGCGCCCTTGAGTGCCAGCCGCAGCGGCGCCTGCAGGCCGGCGCGCAGCGTACCGATGGCCTGCAAGCGCTGGCGCGCCGGCGCGCGGTCGCGTGGCGGCTCGAGCAGCCAGCGCTTGAGCTGACGGCTGCCCATGCCGGTCTGGCAGCTGTCGAGCAGCGAGAACAGGGTCGGTGCGGCCTCGCCGCGCAGGGTCTGGGTCAGTTCCAAGTTGCGCCGGGTGGTTGCCGGCAGCTCGATCAGCTCCTGCGGTCGCGCCACCCGCAGCTGGCACAGATGGGCCAGCGCCCGGCCCTGGGTGTGCTCGGCGTAGTCGAGCAGGGCGGAGGCGGCGGCATGCGCTTGTGGCAGGTCCTGCGCGCCCCAGGCGGCCAGGCTGGCCGTTTGCAGCTGGGCGCAGAGCTTGCGCTCGCCCAGGGCCGGATCGAAGGCCCAGGCCGGGCGCAGCGCCAGGCTCAGGCGCGCGCCCGCGCCCGCGCCAGCCTGTGCCAGCGCGGGCCATTGGCGTTGCAGTTCCTGCAGGGACTGCTCGAAAGCGGGCGTGACGTCCGCACTGTGCAGCAGTTCGCTCGGGGCAATGCGCACGATCCAGGCGCGCAATTCGTCAGCCGGGCATTGCGCCAGCTGCAAGATGCCCTGGGTCACGCTGAGCCAGGCCAGGCCGCAGGTCGCACGCGGGCCCGCATGCACTGCCAGCAGCACCGATTCGCTCTTGTCGCTCAGCAGTTCGCTGTCGGTCAGGGTGCCGGGGGTGACCACGCGCACGACCTTGCGCTCGACCGGGCCCTTGGAGGTGGCCGGGTCGCCGACCTGTTCGCAGATCGCGACCGATTCGCCGAGCTTGATCAGGCGTGCCAGGTAGGTTTCGAGCGAGTGGAAGGGGATGCCCGCCATCACGACCGGCTCGCCGGCCGACTGGCCGCGCCGCGTCAGCGTGATCTCGAGCAGGCGCGCGGCCTTCTCGGCATCGTCCCAGAACAGCTCGTAGAAGTCGCCCATGCGGTAGAACAGCAGGGTGCTCGGGTGGTCGGCCTTCAGGCGCAGGTATTGCGCCATCATGGGGGTGTGCTGTTCGAGGTCGGGGTTGATCCGGGGCGGTGCTTTTTCGTTGGACATCGATGGCTGGGCGTGAGGCGGGGCGGTGCGCAGTCGCGCGCTGGCTGGCGCCGCAGCCTGCCTGCGGCAGGCCGGGCGCGCTGCCTTGGCATGGGTTGAATTGTCGCAGGCCTTGACGGCTTGGCGGTGTGCATCCCTTCAACGCGCTGGCCGGCCAGCCTGGCTGCGACTGGATCGCAACTGGTTGCGGTCAAATTGTCTTGACCATCAAGGCTTGCCGGCGGTAAAACTGCCTTTCTCGCACGCTGGTCCTGTACTGGACGAGAGGGAGGAGGCCATGGCTGCAGATGATTCCAACCGGGAGTCGAGGGTGGGCGCTGTCGATCGGCTGCTGCCTTGCCTGCTCGACCGCCTGACGGACGAGGCGCCAGGTTGTCAGGTCGAACCTGCAGAGTCCGGCCTGGCGAGCCAGTCGCGCCTGCGCGCAGCGGTGCTGCGGGATCTCGGCTGGCTCATGAATGCCACCCGGCCGGGCGCTGCTGAGTCGCTCGAAGCCTGGCCCGAGGCCAGGCGTTCGGTGCTCAACTACGGGCTGCCGGCGGTGGGTGGCCAGACCAGTTCTACGCTCGATCTCCAGGCGCTTGAGCGCGCGATCCGCGAGGCGATCCTGCGCTTCGAGCCCCGTCTGCTGGCCGATACGCTCGAAGTCGAGGCCGATGCCGATGCCCTGTTTCAGCAGCACGGGCTCGACGGGCACAACCGGGTCAGCCTGCGCATCAGCGGTCAGATCCGGGCCCAGCCCATGCCCCTCGAGCTGCTGCTGCGCACCGAGTGGGACCTCGAGACCGGCCAGGTCTCGCTCTCCGAGCTCAAGGCCTAGGAGTCCGGCCCATGGACCGCCGACTGCTCTACCACTACAACCGTGAGCTCGGCCATCTGCGCGAGCTCGGCGCCGAATTCGCCGCCGAGTTCCCGAAGATCGCCGCGCGCCTCGGACTCAATGGCAGCGAGCCGGCGCAGGACCCCTATGTCGAGCGCCTGCTCGAGGGCACGGCTTTCCTCGCGGCCAGGGTCCAGCTCAGGCTCGATGCCGAATTCCCGCGCTTTACCGAGCAGATGCTCGCAATGCTCTATCCGCATTACCTGGCGCCGACGCCGGCGATGCTGATCGCGCAATTCCAGCCGATGCCGGGTGACGCCAATCTGGCGGCCGGCCAGTTGCTGCCGCGCGGGTCGGCACTGCGCCAGGCCGGCGCCGATGCGGTGGCCTGCGAGTTCCGCACCGGCTGCGATCTGCGGCTGTGGCCGCTGGAGCTGCGCGAGGCGCGCTATTTCAGTTCGGCACCCGAGCTGGCACTGGCCGGCCAGCCCTGGCCGGCGCGTTGCCAGGGCGGGGTCAGACTCAAGTTGCATGCGGGCGCTGGCTTGAGCCTATCGGCGCTCAAGCTCGATCAGCTGCGCTTCTTCCTGGGCGGAGCGCCGGAGGTCGCGCACCAGTTGCATGAGCTGATTGGCGCCTCGACCCTGGGGCTGCTGGTGCGCGGCGAGCAGGGCTGGCAGCCTTTGCCTGCCAATTGCGTCAAGCTGGTCGGTTTCGACGACGACGAGGCATTGCTGCCGGTGACGGCACGCGGTTTCAGTGGCCATCGGCTGCTGCAGGAGTATTTCTCCTTTCCGGCCCGCTACCTGTTCTTCGAGATCGAGGGCCTGGCGCCGCTGCTGGCCCGCCAGGCCGGCAGCGAGCTGGAGTTGCTGCTGCTGTTTGGCCGCGCCGCACCCGAGCTAGAGGGCCAGGTCGATGCGCGCCATTTCCTGTTGCATTGCGTGCCTGCGATCAATCTGTTCGAGCGCCAGTTGGACCGGGTCGAGCTGCAGCCGGGCGAGCCGGAATTCCATCTGCTGGCCGACCGGACCCGGCCCCTCGACTACGAGATCTACGACCTGCTCGAGGTCACGGGCCACGGCATCGGTCGAGCCGAACAGCGTTTCCTGCCCTTCTATTCGACCAGTCGCCTGAGCGAGCCTCCATCGGAGGCCTATTTCACGCTGCGGCGCGAGCCCAGGTTGCTGAGCGCGAGCCGCCGGCGCGGACGGCGGCTGACCGGCTATGTCGGCAGCGAGGTTTTCCTGTCCCTGGTCGATCCGAACGAAGCGCCTTATGCGCAGGGGCTGCGCCAGCTCTCGTTGCGCGCGCGCTGCACCAACCGCGACCTGCCGCTGCTGATGAAGCTGGGCCACGGGCCGACCGATTTCGCGCTCGAGGTCGCCGCGCCGGTCGAGCGCATACGCTGCGTCAAGGGGCCTTCGGCACCCTATGGCGCGCTGGCGCAGGGCGCCGAGGGCTGGAAATTGATCAGCCAGCTCTCGCTCAACTACCTGTCGCTGCTCGACAGCGGGCCCGAGCCGGGCGCAGTCGCGCTGCGCGAGCTGCTGGGTTTGCATGCCAGCTCGGCCGACCCTGGCTTGCGCCGCCATGTCGAAGGCCTGCGCTCGGTGTCTTGCGCGCCCGTGGTCGCGCGCCTGCCGATGCCCGGGCCGTTGTGCTTCGGGCGCGGGGTCGAGATCACGCTCGGGCTCGACGAGCTGGCGTTCGAGGGCGGCAGCGCCTTCCTGCTCGGCAGCGTGCTCGAGCGCTTCTTCGCGCGCCATGTTTCGCTCAACAGCTTCACCGAGACGGTGCTGCGCACGCTCACGCGCGGCGAGATCATGCGCTGGAGGCCCCGATGCGGAACGCGGCCGATACTGTGAACGCCGGCCCGACGCCGCCCGATGAGCGCCATCCGGTTCGACCGGATCGTCTGCAGGCGTTGTTCGCGTCGATCGCGGCCGCGCCCTGGCGCTGGAACTATTTCCAGGTTCTGCGCCTGCTCGACTGCCTGAATCCTGGCCTGCCGCTCCTGGGCCACGCCCGTCGCCCTGCCGATGAGCCGGTGCGTCTGGGTCAGGAGCCGGCGCTGGATTTCGCCCCGGCCAGCCTGGCGCGGCTGGTGCCGGGCCATGGCGCCTTGCCGCCGCGCATCAGCGTGAGGTTCTTCGGGCTGTTCGGCCCCAACGGGCCGCTGCCGCTGCACCTGAGCGAATACGCGCGCAACCGCCTGCTGCACGCGGGCGACGCGAGCCTGGCCCGCTTTGCCGACCTGATCCACCACCGTTTCCTGAGCCTGTTCTACCGCGCCTGGGCCCAGGCCCAGCCCTGCGTCAGCCTGGACCGGCCCGAGCAGGACCGCTTCGCGCGCTATGTCGGCGCGCTCTGTGGGCTGGGCCTGGACAGCCTGCGTGGGCGCGACGCGCTGCCCGACACTGCCAAGCTGCATCATGCGGCCGGCTTGAGCCGCCAGGTGCGCAATGCCGAGGGCCTGGCCGGGCTGTTGTCCGATTGCCTGGGGTTTCCGGTGGCGGTCGAGCCCTTTGTCGGCCACTGGATGGACCTGCGCGAGCGTGATGGCCTGCGCCTGGGCAGCCGCGGCCAGCTGGGTCGGGATGCCGTGCTCGGGCGCCGGATTTGGGACCGCCAGCACAAGTTCAGGCTGCAGCTCGGTCCGCTGTCGCTATCGGACTATGCCGATCTGTTGCCACAGGCCCGCGGCTTGGCGCTGCTGGCGGCGGCAGTGCGCAACTACGCCGGGCTCGAGTACGACTGGGACCTGCGCCTGCTGCTGCGCGCCGACAGCGTGCCGCGCCTGGCGCTCGGGGGCAGTCAGCGCCTGGGCTACAGCAGCTGGCTGGGCCGGCGTCGCAGCGGGTTGGCGGCGGGCGACCTAGTGCTCGCCGTACCGTCCTACATCGGTCCGAGTGGCCCGGCCGCGAGTGCTAATGCCGGCAACAGTGACCCGCCAGTAGCAGGAGGATGGCATGGACAGTGACCGCTTTGACCGCCGGGTCCGGGTGGCCAGCACCTTGGGCGACGCCTTGATCTTCGAGCGGCTCGACGGCTCCGATGGCCTGTCCTGCCAGGGCGAGTACCGGCTGCTGTTGTTGTCGCGGCGCGGCGACCTGTCGGCGTCCGACTTGCTGGGCCAGCCGGTCTCGGTGCTGGTCGAGCTGGCGCCGGGCGGCGTGCGCGAGTTCAACGGCCTGGCGACCGGCTTTTCCCTGCTCGCGCCCCAGGGCCGACTGCACCGCTATCAGCTCATCCTGCGGCCCTGGACCTGGATGCTGACCCGCTGCAGCGATTGCCGCATCTTCCAGGACCAGACCACGCCGCAGATCCTGCAAGCGGTGTTCGCCGCCCATCCCTACGCCGATTTCCGCTTCGAGCTGACGGGACGCTATCTGCCGCGGCCCTATTGCGTCCAATACCGCGAGACCGACTACCAGTTCATTGCCCGGCTGCTGGAGCAGGAGGGCATGCATTTCTTCTTTGCGCACAAGGATGGCAGGCACCAGCTGGTGGTGGCTGACAGTGCCACGGCGCATCAGCCGGTGCCGGGCTATGCGCAGGTGGATTTTCTCGAGCCCGATCCGCAGCCGGGCTGGCAACGCGAAGGCCTGCAGAGCTGGATCGGCTCGGTCGAGATCCAGTCCACGCGCCAGCTGCTGCGCGATCATGATTTCGAGAAGCCACGCGCCGATCTCCAGGTCGAGGGCGAAGCGGCCAGTCCGATTGATCACGAGCAGGCGCGCGCACTCGAGCGCTACGACTATCCCGGCGACTACCGTGAGCGGGCCGAGGGCGAGCGGCTGGCGCGCCTCCAGGCCGAGGCGCTCCGCGCGCAGCAGCAGACCTTCGCGGGCCAAGGCAATGCCGCCGGCCTGACTCCGGGCGCGCGCTTTCGCCTGCAGTCGCATCCCAGGCCCGACCAGAACCAGGATTACCTGGTCACGGCAGCCGAGTACCGGCTGCAGGAGGCGGGCCTTGAGCCGGGCGAGAGGGCAGAGGCCTGGCTGAGCCTGAAGCTGTCGGCCATTCCTGCCGCGCAGGAGTACCGGCCGCCCGCGCTGACCCCCAGACCCCGGGTCCAGGGGCCGCAGACGGCCGTCGTCACGGGGCCGGCGGGTGACGAGATCCATACCGACCGCTACGGCCGGGTCAAGGTCCGCTTCCACTGGGACCGGCGCGGGCGCGGTGACCAGGACAGTTCTTGCTGGATCCGGGTTGCCCATCCCTGGGCCGGCCAGAACTGGGGCATGGTCGCGATTCCGCGCGTGGGCCAGGAGGTGGTGGTCGAGTTCCTCGAAGGCGATCCGGACCGGCCGCTGATCACTGGCAGCGTCTACAACGCCGACCAGCTGCCACCCTATGCGCTGCCCCAGCACATGACGCAAAGCGGCATCAAGTCGCGCTCGACCCCGGGCGGCAATGGCTCGAACTACAACGAGATCCGCTTCGAGGACCAGCGCGGTGCCGAGGAGCTGCGCCTGCATGCCGAGCGCGACCAGGTGCTGCAGACCCGCCGCGACCGGGTCGAGTCGGTCGGCAACGAGAGTCATCTGACCATCGGCCAGGACCTGCGCGAGCAATGCGGCGGCGACCATCACCTGCGGGTCAGTGGCGACCAGAATGTCGCGCTCGGCGGCAGCCATTCCTTTAGCGTCGCACAGGACTGGCAGGGCCAGGTGGGCCTGCGGCTGGCGGCCGAGGCCGGCCAGGAAATCCATCTGAAGGCCGGCATCAAGCTGGTGCTCGAGGCGGGTGCCCAGCTCACGCTCAAGGTCGGGGGCAGCTTCATCGAGATCGGCCCGGGCGGCGTGACCCTGGCCGGGCCCCGCGTCAACCTGCATGGCGGCGGCGCGCCGGGCAATGGCTCGGGCGCCAGCCCGGAGCCGCCGCTGCCGCCCAGGACCGTCGCCGCGCCGGACGCTGCCGTGGCGGCGTCGCCGGTGCCCTCCGCTGTGCTGAATGCTTCGTCCCGGCAGGCGCAGGCGCTCAGGCTGGCGCGTGACAGCGCCAGTGCCTTTGTCGAGAAATGCCCGGATTGAGCCATGGGTCACAAGTCTGATCATCCCCTGGTGCAACGGCTCTGGTCCGAGCCGGGCTGCAAGCCCTGGGTCGTGCTCGACGGCGCGGGCGTGGCCGGTCTGTTGCCGCGACTCGATGGCCTGTCCGGCCCGTCGGCCCCACGCTGGAGTTGCCTGTTCCACGGCCAGCTGGAGCCCGGGGTGGCCGAGCTGGCGCCTTATCTGCTCGAGCTGCCGCGCCAGGGGCCGTTGCTTGACTGGTTGCTCTCGGGTTGGGGCAGCCACTGGGGGGTCTATCTGCTGGCGCCCGAGGCGATGGAGCTGGCCGCGCTGCAGCGCCAGCTGCGCCAGTTCGGCCTGGTCTATGGGCCTGCCGGTGAGACGCTGCTGTTTCGCTGGTATGACCCCCGCGTGCTCGGGCTGGTGGCGCCGCAGCTGGCACCTGCGCAGTTGCAGGCCCTGTTCGGTCCCTTGCGCCGTTTCCTGTTCGAGGCGCCAGAGCCTGGCCAGGGGCTGGCGCTGGAACTGGCGGGTGGACGACTCGCGAGCAGCCGCTTTGGCTAGCGGGGAGCCTCGATTTCCCGCACGCTCAGGCGCAGGGCGCCATAGCTGGCCGGGCAGGGGGTGCCGGGCGCGCAATCCGCTTGGCCGGCCAGGGCCAGATTGCCGGCGCTGGAGCGCGCGAGCGCCTGTTCGATCTTGTCCCTCGGGGCGGCGAGCATGATGCCGTCCCGGCTCAAGGCCAGATCAGGGAAATCGCGCCGCGACTCCGACACCAGCAGCAGGATGTCCCAGTCGCCGGCTGGCAGATCGGCCTGGTACTGCCAGCCAGTTCGGGGCAGGCGCAGCGGCTGGCCGGCCTTGATCTGCGGCGCCGGGTCGACCGCGTTGGGCAACAGCAGACCGACCTGCCCGTTGGCCCGGTCCCACAGCAGCAGGTAGAGCCAGCCGTCGCGGCGGCTGTCGAGCGCCAGGCTCAGGCTGTCGCGTCCGACCTGCAGCGGGTTCTTCAGCCCCGAGACGCTCAGTCCGTAGTCGGATGAGGCCGCCGCGAGGACGGCTTGCCAGGCGGCTTCCAGACTGATGGTGGGTGCCGTCATGGGGACGGGATCGGCAGGATCGACGGTAGCGATGGGAGAGATGGGAGAGATGGGAGAGATGGGAGCGGCAGGCGGGGCCATTGGGTCCAGTGGGGCCGCAATGGGCCCGACAGTCGGGGCCACGGTGGTCGTGGCCGGCGGGTGTTCGACGCTGGCGCTTGCTATGTTCTGTGGTGCCTGGGCCTCGGGCAGTCCGCCCAGCAGCAGGCTGGCAGTTATTGCTGCGGCTGCGGCCAGGGTCAGCGTTGCAATACGCCAGCGGCTGCGCTGGTGCCAGTCAGGGCTGATCGGGTTGCTTGAGTCTGGCTTCGACGCCGATGCAGATGCAGATGCAGATTCCTGGGCTGGTATTGCAGTCGGCGCTGGCAGGGCCTGGGTCTCGGTCGATGCTGCCGGGCCCAGCAGCGCGCGCAGCTGCGCCACCGATTGCGGCCGGTCCTCGCCCTTGAGCGCCAGGCAGCGGTCGATGCTGTTGAGCAATGCTGCCGAATAGCGCCCGGCGGCCCGGGTCGCCAGTGCCTCATAGGGGTCGCGCAGCATGCGACCGACCGCTGGCGGCGGCGTCTGTCCCGTGATGATCCAGTGCAAGACGGCGCCGAGCGCGTAGAGATCGGTCCAGGGGCCTTGCCGGATGCCCGGCATTTCGGCGAATTGTTCGATCGGCGCGTAGCCCGGCTTGAGCATGATGGTCAGCGCCTGCGTCATGTCGCCGATCACGCGCCGCGCGGCACCGAAGTCGAGCAGCACCGGCCCGCCCTCGCCAGGCAGCAGGATGTTGTCGGGTGCGATGTCCCGATGCAGACAGTCCTGTTGATGCAGCAGCTCCAGGGCAGCGAGCAGCGGCCCCAGCAGGCCCCTGATCCAGCGTTCGTCGGGCGGTGTCGACAGCGCTTGCATGGCGGCCTTGAGCGTCGGGCCCTGGTAATACGGCATGACGAGGTAGGCAGTCTCGTTCGCTTGCCAGAAGCGGTGCACCTTGACCAGGGCCGGATGATCGAAGCGCGCCAGCAGCCTGGCCTCGTTGATGAAGCTCTCCAGCCCCTTGGCGTAGCTGTCGGCATGGCGCTGCGAACGCAGCACCACCGACTGCTGCTGGCCGCGCGCCGCCAGCGAGGCGGGCAGATATTCCTTCAGCGCGACCCGGCGCTGCAGCAGGTGGTCGTAGGCCTGATAGACCACGCCGAAACCGCCTTCGCCGATCAGTCCGGTGATTTCGAATTCGTGCAGCCGGGTGCCGCTCGGCAGGAAATCATGCGGGCTGTCAGCGGCCTGGGCGGCCGCCGTGCCTCCCAGCACGATGGTCTGCTCGTCCCGGGCGATGCCGCTGGGGCTGGAGAGGGTGGCCATTTGCGTACTCAGTGCCTGCCGGGCCTGTTGAGTCTGGCGGTGCCGGATTGCTTCATGGTACCGGCTCCTGGTCCGCAGTGCTTGGCTGGCGCTCAAGAATTGAGAACAGCAACAGCGTGAAGTCCGCTAGCGCCTGCGCCTTGCGGCTGGGCGACAGCTGGTCCGAGTCCAGGATCTGCGCCAGTGCCGGCACGCTGCGGTCGAAGCCCTCGCCGAGCAGAAAGGCGGTCAGCGCGAAGCGGGCGGCCGAGCGCTCATCCTCCAGTCCGTAACTGCGCGCCAGCAGGGTCTGCTGCCAGAGCAGCTGGTCCATCCTGTCGTCGTCTATTTCCGCGGATTGCCTGGGGAAATGCTGGCGTATCAGTTCCCTGAGCCGCTGCAGGTAGCTGGCGCGGCCGATCGCCTCGTACTGGACCGGCATCAATCTGAGCACCATGGTGGCTCTCCTTGCGGCTTTCAAAGTCCTTGCGGACAACGGAACTCGGCCAGCTCGCGCAGGCGCAGCGGATTGCGCACGCTGGCCGTCGTGACCTCGAAGCTGGCGCGCTGGCTGCCAGCCTCGAAGCTGGCCTTGAACTTTTCCGGTGCGCCGAGTGGTTCGGTGCGCGCGCGCTCCAGCAGCCGGAACAGCGCCCAGGGCCCTTCTGTCGCGATCAGTTCGCTGCCGAGTCTGAGCTGGGCCGTCAGGCCGCTGCGCGGTCCCGGCCACTGGATCGATTGCCGCCTGGGTTGCACCGGGTCGAATACCAGCCGCTGGCCGTCGACTTCCAGCGCCAGCGTGGCCGGCTCTGTCATGGGCGTGAGGCCGGACCCTGCCTCGAGCAGCTTGAAGTCGAAGCGCAGCATGCCGGTGCCAAAGAAGACATCGCGGATCACGGCCGCGCGCTCGAACTGCACCAGTTGGCCCGGGCTGCCGAAGGACTGTTCCTGTTGCGGGCGAAAGCGCCAGGGCCGGCTGCTGCGGTCGACATGCGGCGCCAGCTGCTGCTGGAAGAACTGGTCGAACAGGCCGCCCGGCGCGAACAGGCGCGCGAAGTCCTCGGGCGTCACGTCGCGCGGGCTGCTGCGCAGGAAGGGATAGCGGCCCTCGGTCGCCAGCCGGCAGAATTCGCCGATCTGCTGACCGAGCTCAGCCGACAGCCGCTGCCGGGTCGCGCTCAGCGTCTGCCCGGCTCCCATGGCCGCCAGCTGCGGTAGCAGCGAGCGCAAGGGTTCGGGCAGCCTGGCGCTTTCGGCCTTCAGGCGCGCGCCCGCGTCGCCGGTCGGCGGCGGGAGCCGGTCGCGGATCGCGGTCTCGCTGGCTGACAGTTGCAGGTAGAGCTCGTCGAGTCGCTTGAGCACAGCCTGGATCGGTGCCGATGGCGGCTCGCCCGCGATGAGCTGGCGCAGCGCAGCAAAGCGGTTGTCGACCAGCCGTTGTGCTGCCGGCTCCGGATCAGGCATCAACGCCGATGGGCGCTCATGGCCGAACAGCTTGCCGAGTTGCACCTTGGCCTGGTCCAGCCTGCTGCCGGCCGGGTCGGTGGCCGCCACGGGGGCGGACGCCAGGGTGGTTTCGCGCACGATGGCCGTGACCAGCTTGAGCAGCGGCGAGTCCGGGCTCGACAGCAGCCGGGCCATCTGCACGCTTTGAGCCAGGTTGGCCGAGGGCCGTAGCGTGAGGTCGGCCAGCAACGCTTCCCAGGTCCGCGCGTAGTCTGCCAGATAGAGCTCGCGCACCTGTTGCGCTAATGTGCCGGCCTGGGCCTGCTGCAGGCCGGCGCCAGCGCCCAGCACCCAGTCCGCCTCGACCGCGAGCTGCCGACTGAGGCGATCGAGCTCGGGCCCGAAACCCTGCCGATAGCCGTTGCGCGTGTAGAGCCCCGGCAGGACCTCGCCCAGCGGCTTGCCGCTGCGCCGCGCGAACACCAGCGCCGCCTCGGGCCCGACGGCGTGCAGGACGCTGAAACCCGCGAACCCGGCGCCAACGCCTTCACGCCGCAGCCGGCTGTAGATCCGCCTGGCCAGCGGCTCTTGCAGCAGCCGGTTGCGGGTGCGCGCGATCAACGCCGGGTCCGGCGTGGTCGGCGGGCTGAGCGGTCCGGCAGCGAACAGGGCATCGAGCTGGCGCTCCAGTGCGGCACGCCCGGCGATATTCAGTCCGCCGTTGGGTTGGCGTTCCCAGTCGCGCAGGACCCAGGCCTTCAACGCAGCCGGGTCGAAATGTGCCGGCTCGTGCAGCATCAGATAGGCCTTGAGCGCTTCATGGCTGAACTCGGGGTCGCTGCCGTCTTGCTCGCGCAGCTGTTGGTCGATGCGCTGGCTGATCCGGGGCAGCAGCAGCTCGCGCAGCAGGGCCCCGCTGGCCTGGCGTGCGGCAGCGTCGAGCTTGTCGCCCTGGAACAGGCCCAGCCCCATGCCGTCGCCTGGCTCGCCACTGGCCCGGGTCGGTGTGGCCGAGATAGTGGCGACGGTTTCGAGCAGTGGCAGCAGGGTGGCGAGGTCTGCTGTCCTGCTTGCTTGCGCCAGCATCGGCCGGGCCGCGGCGACCGCCTGATCGACCTGCGCCACATAGTGGCTGTTGTGCCGGTAGCTGATGGCCCAGGCCGCCAGCAGCGTGACGCTGAGGGCGGCGATCGCGGCCAGCAGCCCGAGCTGCAGGCGCTCGCGTCGCTGCTCGCCCGTCAGCGCCAGGCCAGCGAGCTGCTGCTCGGCAAACACCAGCTCGCGCAGCAGCCGGGGCAGGAAATAGCTGCGGCCACTGCCCACCGATGACGGCAGCCAGCGCCGTTCGAGGCCGCAGGCCTGGCCCAGCCTGGACAGCAGCGGGTCGATCGGCTGGCCCTGCTGGACGGCGCTGCTGAAGTAGACGCCACGCAGCAGCGCTGCCTGTTGTGGCTCGGAAACCGCGAACACCGCCCGGACCCAGGCCAGCAGCTGGCGGCAGCAGGCCGCAAACTGCTGGTCGAAGCCGGCGATCGCGCCGCGCCGGTCGAGCTCGGGTTCTTGCTGCAGCCGGGCCAGCAGCTGGTCCTGCAGGCGCTCACACAGCGCGTCGAGCCGGGGGGCCAGCGACTGGGCGGGGTCAGAGGACGCGGGCCCGTCCAGCGGCAGGGTACAGCCCCAGACCTGATCGCGACCGGCCTGGTCCAGCGTGGCAAAGAAGGGTTCGAAGCCTGCGATCAGATCGGCCTTGGTTACCAGCAGGTAGACCGGCAGCCGCAGCCCGAGCTGGCGCTCGAGCTCCTGCAGCCGGGCCCGCAGTGCCGGTGCCTGTCGCATTGCAACGCTCTCGGAATGGTCCAGCAGGTCGGCAGCGCTCAGCGTCAGGATCACGCCGTTGAGCGGCTGGCGTGGCCGCTGCTGGCGCAGCAGCGCGAGCAGGCCCAGCCAGCCTTCCCGCTCGCTGGCCTGTCCTGAGTCCTGGCTCGTGTAGCGGCCGGCCGTATCGAGCAGCAGCGCCTCGTCGCCAAGCCACCAATCGCAGCCAGGCGTGGCATTTTCGTCCTGTGCCTGCCGGGTCAGCCGGATCTGCTCGATGCCCGGCTGGTCGCTGCGTGTGAGGTGCAGACCGCAATGGGCCAGCGCGGTCGTCTTGCCTGAACCCGGTGCACCGATCAACAGATACCAGGGTCGCTGGTAGAGCGGGTGCTGCCGATCCAGGCCCAGCAGCCGGGACAGCTTGCCGGCCGGCCTGGGCTGGCTGGCGCGCAGCAGCCGGACGGCCTGTTCGAGGCCTTGGCGCAACTGCTGAACTGCGGCCGGCTCGGCGGGCCTGGGGCGGCCAAACAGGCGGCGCAACAGGTTCACTTCGCCGGTCCTGGTCTTGAAACGCTGATAGCCGATTCGTAGTGCGAATGCGAGCAGCAGCAGCGCGATCGCTGTCGCGCGCGCGGTCGCGGATTCGAGCGGTACCCGGCCCGCGATCGCGATCAGCGGGCCGATCCACCAGATCAGTACGGCCAGGGCCAGCAGGCCGAGCAGCGCGAGCGGGACTGGCTGGAACATGGCGCGCAGGATCTTGTGCATGCTCTCGGTCCCTGGTTCAGGCGTTGTGGACCGAACGGCCTCAACTGTCCGGCGCCGCGGCGTAGAGCACGATCTCGACCCGCCGGTTGCGGGCGCGGCCATCGGCGCTCTGGTTGCTCGCGACCGGCTCGCTGTCGGCCAGTCCCTCGGTTCGGAGCCGGGCCGGGTTGCCCAGCGCGGGCCGCAGCAGCTGGCCTGCGGCGTCCGCGCGCGCCAGCGACAGATGCCAGTTCGACGGGAAGCGCACCGAGCGGATCGGACGGTCGTCGGTATGGCCCCGGACCAGCACCTGGCCCTGGGTCTGGCCGGCCGCCGCGCCAATGCGCTCAAGCAGGCGGGCGAAGCTGTCGGATACCGTCGCGCTGCCGGGCTCGAACAGCTGGTCGCCCTGCGCGATCACGAGGCTGCGGTCGGGCAGGTCGCGCACCGTGATGGCGCCCGTTGCGATCTCAGCGGCCAGCAGTCGGGCCAGGCGATCGGGTACCGGGACCGACGGTGTGGCTTGCAGCTCAGGCGGCAAGCGCAGCGCCAGGATGGCCGAGAAGGTCGGGTCCGACTGGCGGTTGAGCGCGAACGACAGCGCCGCGTAGACCAGGGCCAGCAGCAGTGCTGTCAGCGCGGCGAAGACCCAGGGCGGTAGCCGCTCGCGCTGGGCGGGCGCGCGGCTGGCGTCGCTGTGCCATTGCGGTGACAGTTCGCGCTCGACGGGGCCGCGCTGTCTGGCCAGCAGTTGCGCCAGCCGCTCGCGAATGCCCGCGAGCTGGGCGCGGCCGTTCGGCAGCACCCGATAGCGGCCTTCGAAGCCCAGCGCAAGGATCAGATAGAACAGCTCGAGCAAGGCGCTGTGCTGTTGCGGCTGCTCGGCGAGCTTGCCCAGCAGCAGGAAGAACTTCTCGCCGCCCCAGGCCTCGTTGTGGAACTGGACCAGCAGGCTGCGCTGGGCCCAGACCGGCTCGCCCCAGGGCGTGCTGGCTGCTGCCTCGTCCAGCAAGGTGCAAAGCGCATAGCGGGCCGCGAGCAGCTCGCTGTGCGGCACGCCGGCTGCCTGCGCCCTGGACTCGAACAGCGCGACCGCCTGGGCCAGCGTCTCGCGCAGGCCGGCCGGGTCGGGGTGATGGGCCTGCTGGCGCAGGCTGGCTGCCAGGCCGAGCAGCGGGTTGGCCGCGGCGACCAGCGGATTGATCCCGCCCGGCCAATCAAGCATCAGTGGCGCCAGCCGTTGTCCGGGTGGCTGGCTGGACCATCCGGACCGGGCGTGATCCGGCCAATGAGCTGGCGCGGGAAGCAACAGGGTCTGTTCCATGCCTGCTCCGCGCTGGTTTGCTGCTTCAGGACCGGACGGCCCACAGGGCCAGTTCCAGCCCCGGGTAGTCGCCCGTGATGTAGAGGCCCAGCCCGGCCGATGACTCGAGCTGCTGCCAGAGCTCGCCGCTTTGCTCGAGCTCGAAGTAGCTGAAGCCGGCGTGGTAGGGCAGCTGGCGCGGCGCGACCGGCAGCGGCCGCAGACCCAGGCCCGGCAGTTGCAGGTTGACGATGTCGCGTATGCGTTCGACCGGTCCGAGCTTGGCCTGAGCCGGGAACCGGGTCCGCAAGGTCTCGTCCGGCAGCTGGGCCTTGACCGCCAGCACGAAGCTGGCTTGCTGCAGCAGGCTGCGCTCGGTGATCAGTCCGACATAGCGCCCTTGCAGGTGGTCCCTGAGTTCGATCGGGACCGCCTGCTGCGCGGGCAGGCTGGCCAGACCGAGCCGGATCTCGTGCAGCAGCGGCGCGAAGCAATGCTCCAGCGCATCATGCTGGTAGGCCGGCAGCGGCAAGGGTCGGCGTTCGCGGCGCGCCAGCGTCGCGAGTTCGCCATGGAGCGCGAGCAGGCCGCTGAAGCTGCGCTCGGGGTGGAGTTGCGCCAGGCTGGCCAGATGCTCGAGCAGGGGCTGGTGCCGGTTGATCGTCAGCAGGAAGATGAAGTCGGCGATCTCGGCCAGACCGCCCGTGCCGGGCTGGCCGAGCCGGGCGGCGAGCGCCTGGCCGCGCTGTGCCAGCAGGCCGTTGAGCTCGCGCAGCCAGCCCGACAGCAGCGGCGACGCGCTGCAAGACAGCAACGGCGGGATGAAGTTCCGGTCCAGCAGCAGGCTGTTGTCGGGCCGGCGCTCGACGATGCGCGCGACCGCCAGCCGCACGAAGCCGTCGTCCGCCTGTTGCGCCAGTGCCAGCCTCAGTCGGGGCTGGCCGATTTCGATCGGCTCCGGCGTGGTCGCGCTGCCGGTCGAGTCGATGACTTCCTGCTCGGCGTAACGGTAGCGCGCGAGTTCTGCCGGCTGCTCCGGGCGCACCGCTTCAAGGCTGTTGGCGCGGCGCAGCGGCAGCACCAGGTAGACGACCGCGTGACGCTGGTCAGTCGGGATTTCCAGCGCGGCGGGCGCGGCATCCGTTGCCGGGAAGTCGAACGGCGTGCCGTCCGGCAGCACGCCCCGGGCTACATCGAGCGCCACCTTGCCGCTCAGCAGGGCGGCAGCATCGAGTGTCAGTTCGAGAAAGCCCCAGAAATGACTGCCCAGGCTGCGCGCCCTGGCCTCGACCCACCACTCGTGATGCCTGTCCTGCTGCTGGAAATGCTGTGGCCGCAGGAACAAGCCTTCGGACCACAGAACTTTGCTGTACCACGACATATGCTGGATCTGCTTTTCTGTTCCCTTGGCTTGGGATTTGAAACATGGGCATCTTGCTGTCGGGCCGATTATTGACGTGAAATCTGATAATTTCCAGCGGGATTTTTTCTCAGTCCTTGCCGTTGCTCCAGCCGAACAGGCTCAGCAGGCTGGTGAACAGGTTGAACAGCGAGACGAACAGGCTGACCGTGGCCATCACGTAGTTGGTTTCGCCGCCGTTGACGATGCGGCTGGTCTCGAACAGGATCAGGCCGGCCGACAGCAGCGCCACCATGGCCGAGACCGCCAGGCCCAGCGCCGGCAGCTCAAAGAACATCGCACCGAGGCCGGCCAGCAGCGCCACCACCATGCCGGCGAACAGGAAGCCGCCCATGAAGCTGAAGTCACGCTTGGTCACCAGTACCCAGCCCGAGAGCGCCAGGAAAGTGGCACCGGTCGCGCCCAGCGCCAGCGCAATGCTCTGCGCCCCGCCTGGCAGCGCCAGATGCATCGACAGCACCGGGCCCAGCGTGTAGCCCATGAAGCCGGTCAGCGCGAACACGGCCGGTATCGCCCAGCCGCTGTTCTGCACCTTGTTGACCAGGAACAGCAGGCCGAAATAGCCCGCCAGCGTCACGAGCATTCCCGGTGCCGGCAGGCGCAGCGCCACCCCGAGCGCGGCGGTGCCGGCGCTGAACAGCAGCGTCAGCGACAGCAGGGCATAGGTGTTGCGCAGCACCCTGTGCGAGGCGATGCTGGAGCCCCAGCCCGAATGGGCGGCGGCGCGACGATAGGCAATAGGCTGGTTCATGATCGACTTCCTTGAAAAATGACGGCCAGTCAGGACCGCTCGAACCGTCGAGCGGCCGCATCCGGCCTGGACATGAGACAAGGGTAGTCCGATTGCGACATCGAAAAAATCAGATCATCATTGATTCTCTGTCTGCTTTTTACTGAATGATGACTATCGGTCGGCGCAAAAAAGCCCGCGCTGCAGGGCAGGGCGGGCTTTGGCGGAAAACAGTCGGCGTCAGAACGGTGCGTCGTCTGCCTTCGGTGCGGCTTCGGTCGCCGGCTTGGTGGCTTCGCTGTCCTCGGTGGGCGCTGCAGCAGCGCTGGCCTGGGCTTCGGCGTTCGGCACACCGAGCGTCTGGCGCACGCCAGCCTTGTCGCCGGCGCTGGCGAACTGGCTGTACTTGCCGAGCATGCCGACCAGCTGGCCGTAGACGCGCGGGTTGGCGGCCAGGCATTCCTTCTGTTCCAGGAAGTCGGCTTCGCCGGTGAAGTTGCCGATCAGGCCGCCGGCCTCGGTCACGAGCAGCGAGCCCGCAGCGACATCCCACGGCTGCAGGCCGGTTTCGAAGAAGCCGTCGGTGAAGCCGGCTGCGAGGTAGGCCAGGTCGAGCGCGGCAGCACCCGGGCGACGTACGCCCGACACGCGTGGCATGACCTCGGTCAGCATGGCCATGTAGTTCTTGAAGTTGTCGCCCGGACGGAACGGGAAGCCGGTGCTGACCAGGCAGTCGCGCAGCTGGGTGCGCTTGGCCACGCGCAGACGGCGATCGTTGAGGTAGGCGCCGCGGCCCTTGGTGGCGCAGAACAGGTCGTTGCGGCTCGGGTCGTAGACGACGGCCTGTTCGATCTTGCCGTGGTACATCAGCGCGATGCTGACGCAGTAGACCGGGAAGCCGTGGATGAAGTTGGTGGTGCCATCGAGCGGGTCGATGATCCACATATGTCGCTTGCCTGCACCCGTACCTTCGCGGCGACCCGATTCCTCGGCCCAGATGCCGTGGTCGGGATAGGCCTCGAGCAGGGTCTCGATGATGATGTCTTCGGCGGCCTTGTCGACTTCGGTCACGAAGTCGTTGGTTTGCTTGGCGGCGACGCGGACCGACTCGACATCGAGTGCGGCACGGTTGATGATGGCGCCAGCGGCGCGCGCAGCCTTGATGGCCACGTTGAGCATGGGGTGCAGATGAGCAGACATATGAATTGTGCGAGGAACGAGGAGGGAGCCGTGCGATGACGGCGACAATAGCGCGATTCTATCCTTTCGTCATCATTTGCGCCACATGCGAACCCGCTTCATCCTGATCGAGACCAGTCACGCCGGCAATGTCGGCTCCGTCGCGCGCGCCATGAAGGTGATGGGCTTCGATGACCTGGTGCTGGTGCGCCCGCGCTGGGCCGACGTGCTGCAGCGCGAGGAAGCGCTGGCGCTGGCCAGTGGCGCCGACGATGTGCTGGCCCGGGCGCGCATCGTGCCGACCTTGGACGAGGCGCTCGATGGCGTTTCGCATGTCTGCGCCACCGCGATGACGCCGCGTGACTTCGGCCCGCCCACGGTGGCGCCGCGCGCGCACCTGGCCGAGCTGGCCGCGCGTCTGCTCAGTCCCGCTGAGGCGTCGCTCGGCGTGACGGCGGCTGATTCGGCTGGTCAAGCTGATGGCGTAGCACCGACCGAGTCCGCCTCTGCCGTCCCGACCGGGGTCGCCTTCCTGTTCGGCTCCGAGCGCTACGGCATGAAGAACGAGGATGTCTACCGCAGCCACGCCTGCCTGTGCATCCCGACCGCGCCCGACTACGGCTCGCTGAACCTGGCTGCCGCCGTGCAACTGATCGCCTATGAGTGGCGGCAGGCGCTGGGCGGCTTCGCGCTGCCGGCCTCGGGCGCGCCGCAGCCGCGTGCGGCCGATGCGCAGGCGGTCGCCGGCCTGCTGGCGCATTGGGAGCAGGCGCTGGTCGCGGTCGGTTTCCTCGATCCGGCCGCACCCAGGAAGCTGCTGCCGCGCCTGAACCAGCTCTGCAACCGCGCCGAGCCGACCGAGGAGGAAATCCATATCCTGCGCGGGGTGGCGCGTGCCATGCTGCAGACCGCGGCCCAGGCCAGGCGCTAGACTGTAGGACTGATTGGACCCGAGCATGTTTTCCCGCCTCAAGACCGACATCGACTGCATCCTGGAACGTGACCCGGCCGCGCGCTCGCGCTGGGAGGTGCTGACCTGTTATCCGGGCCTGCACGCGGTCTTGCTGCATCGCCTGGCGCATGGCTGCTGGACCCGCGGCTACCGCTGGCTCGGGCGCTTCGTGTCGCACCTGGGGCGCTTCCTGACCGGAATCGAGATCCACCCGGGCGCCCAGCTCGGCAATCGCGTCTTCATCGACCACGGCATGGGGGTGGTGATCGGCGAGACGGCCGAGATCGGCGACGGCTGCACCATCTACCACGGCGTCACGCTGGGCGGCACCTCGCTCTACAAGGGGGCCAAGCGCCATCCGACGCTGGGCCGCGACGTGGTGGTCGGCGCGGGGGCCAAGGTGCTGGGCGGCTTCACGGTCGGCGACGGCGCCAAGGTCGGCAGCAATGCGGTGGTGACCAAGCCGGTGCCGGCGGGTGCGACTGCGGTCGGCAACCCGGCGCGCATCATCCAGGCCGAGGCCGATGCCAAGCGCGAGGAAGCGGCGTCCAAGATGGGTTTCTCGGCCTATGGCGTGACGCAGAACGACGACCCGCTGAGTCAGGCCATGCGCGGCCTGATCGACAACGCGGCCGGCCATGAGCACCAGATCGCGCTGCTGTGGCAGGCGATCGAGAAGCTGGCCTGCGCCCGCGCGCCCGGCCTGCCGTCCGATGCGGCCAAGGTCGAGCATTTCCCGGCCGACAAGTTCAACGAGATGGTCGGCAAGTAGGCCAATCAGTCCGGCTCGCCGGCCGGACTGGCAAGATCGCGAACGTGATCAGCCGCGCGGGGGCCCGGCGGATCAGATCCGGTGGCTTGGCGGCTTCAGCCGCGTGGCAGCCGGATCGCGCTCTTGGGCCTGAAGGCCTGGCAGACCTCGTCGTGGGTTTCGAGGTAGGGGCCGCCGATCAGGTCGATGCAGTAGGGCACTGCCGCGAAGATGCCGTTGACCTGCTGCTTGCCGTTGACGTCCTTCAGGCCGGCCAGGGTCTCGGCGATGGCTTTCGGCTGGCCTGGCAGGTTGATGATCAGGCTCTGGTCCCGGATCACCGCCACCTGGCGCGACAGGATCGCGGTCGGCACGAAGGTCAGGCTGATCTGGCGCATCTGTTCGCCAAAACCCGGCATTTCCTTGTGCGCCACCGCCAGTGTCGCCTCGGGCGTGACATCGCGCAGCGCCGGGCCGGTGCCGCCGGTGGTCAGCACCAGGCTGCAGCCGGCCTCGACCAGCTCGATCAGGGTCTGGCTGATGATGGCCTGCTCGTCGGGAATCAGGCATGGCTCGAACTCGATCGGGTTCTTCAGCGCCCGAGTCAGCCAGTCCTGCAGTGCGGGCAGCCCCTGGTCCTGGTAGACGCCCGATGAGGCGCGGTCGCTGATCGAGACGATGCCGATCCTGACCGGCTCCGGGCCCGCATTCAAGGGCTGGTTCATTCGTCTGCCTCGTCCTCAGCGCCGTCCTCGGCGGCCTGGGCTGCGGCGGCGTCACCGTCGAGCTTGGCGCGCACGAGCTGGAAGATCTCGCGGAAGGATTTGCCGTGGCGCGGTGCCTCGCCCTCTTGCGCCGGCACGGCGTCCTTGCGCGCCTGGCGCACCAGCGTGCGCAGGTGCTGCAGGTCGGCGTCCGGGTCGAGCTTCAGCCAGGCCTCGAGCGCCTCGTCCTGGGCGATCAGGCGGTCGCGCCATTGCTCGGCCTGGTGCATGCGCAGCGTGTCCTTGGCGCTGCCCTGGTGCTGGACCTTGAGCGCTTCCTCGATTGCCGCCACGGTGGGCTCGTCGAGCTTGCGCATCAGCTTGCCGATGAACTGCATCTGGCGCCGCTTGCCCTCGAAGTTGGTGATGCGCTTGGCTTCGGTCATGGCGTCGAGCAGACGGTCGGGCAGCGCGAGCTTGTCGAGCAGGCCTTTGCGCAAGGTGAGCAGCTGCTCGCCGAGCAACTGCAGGTGGTCGCTGTGTTTCTTGAGATCGGTCCGGCTGAGGTCGACGTCCCCGCGCAGTTCGCGCTTGAGTTCGAGGTCGAGTTCGCTGCCAAGGGCAACGAAGTGGCCTTTGACGTAATAGCCTTTGGTGGGTTTGCGTGACATGCCAAGTATCATAGCCGCCGACATGAAGAAGACACGCGCCGCCTCCATCCCTTCGCCCCAGTCCCAGCCCGAGACTGGCTTCCAGTTCAGCCGGGCCCAGTTCGAGGAACTGTCCGATCTCGCTCTCTCGCACGCCCGTTCGCTGGGGGCGCAGGACGGGGGCATCGATGTCTCCGAGGGCGCTGGCCTGAGCGTCTCGGTGCGCAAGGGCGAGCTCGAGAACGTCGAGCGCAACCGCGACAAGTCGCTCGGCATCACGCTCTACCTCGGACAGCGGCGCGGCAATGCCTCGACCTCCGACTTCAGCCCGGCCGCGATCCGGCGCACGGTGCAGGCGGCCTACGACATCGCGCGCTTCACGGCCGAGGACCCGGTGGCCGGCCTGCCCGACGAGCAGGACATCGCCAACGACTACCCCGACCTCGACCTGTTCCACCCCTGGGCCGTCACGCCCGAGGAAGCGATGCAGATCGCGTTGCGCTGCGAGGCCGCGGCCTTCGCGACCAGCAAGAAGATCAGCAACAGCGAGGGCGCGGGTGTCTCGGCCCAGCAGTCGCATTTCTTCACCGAACACATGCGCGGCGGCGAACGCGGACGTAGCGGCATCTTCCGCGGCGGCTACGCGAGCTCGCGCCACAGCTTCTCGGTCGCGCCGATCGCGGGCCGCGGTGCCAACATGCAGCGCGACGCCTGGTTCAGCTCGATGCGCTCGCCGGCCGAGCTGGCCAGCCCGGAAGCGGTCGGGCGCTATGCGGCCGAACGCGCGCTGTCGCGCCTGAAGCCGCGCAAGGTCGCGACCACCGAATGCCCGGTGCTGTTCGAGGCACCGCTGGCCGCCGGCCTGCTCGGCGGCTTCGTGCAGGCCGTCAGCGGCGGCGCGCTCTACCGCAAGACGACCTTTCTGCTCGACAGCCTCGGCAGCCAGGTGTTTCCCGACCATATCGACATCTTGGAAGATCCGCATCTGCGCGGCGGCAAGGGCAGCGCGCCGTTCGATGACGAAGGCGTGCGCACCGCGCGGCGTCAGGTGGTCGAGGCCGGTCGGGTCCAGGGCTATTTCCTCAGCACCTATTCGGCGCGCAAGCTCGGCATGCGCACCACCGGCAACGCCGGCGGCTCGCACAACCTGACCTTGAGCAGCCGGCTCACGCAGCCGGGCGACGACCTCGACGCGATGCTGCGCAAGCTCGGCACCGGCCTGTTCGTGACCGAGCTGATGGGCCAGGGCGTCAACTACGTGACCGGCGACTATTCGCGCGGCGCTTCGGGTTTTTGGGTCGAGAACGGCCAGATCGCTTATCCGGTGCAGGAGATCACGATCGCCGGCAACCTGCGCGAGATGCTGCAGGACATCGTCGCGGTCGGCGCGGATGTCTACAACTACGGCGCCAAGAGCGTGGGTTCGGTGCTGGTCAAGCGCATGAAGCTGGCCGGTAGCTGAGTCTGCGGCCGGTTCCAGCCGAAAGCCGGCCCAGCCGGCTCCAGGCTTTTTTCAGGCCGCTGGCGCGGCGAGCGGCAGCCCGGACAGCTCGACCGGCGCGCCCCAGAGCGCGCTGACCACGGGACCGATGCGCTGCGGGTCGGCGCTGGTCCAGAATTGTTCGCTGCCGGCCTCGGTCGCTGGATTCAGCAGCTCCAGTGCCGCTAGCCGGCGCGCGAGTTCGCGCGCCACGGCCGGGGCCGGGTCCAGCACCTGCACCGAGGCGCCCGCCAGGCGGCGGATCAGCGGCGCCAGGAACGGGTAGTGGGTGCAGCCCAGCACCAGCGTGTCGGCTCCTTGCTCAAGCAGGGGACGCACATAGTGCGCCACTGCTGCTTCGGTCTCGGCGCCGCTCAGTTCGCCGCGCTCGACCCGCTCGACCCAGCCCGGACAGGCTTGCAGCAGTACCTGCTTGCCGCTGGCGTGCAGTTGCAGCAGGCGCTGCAGCCCCGGGCTGGCGACGGTCTGGCGCGTCGCGAGCAGGCCGATCACGCCGCTGCGCGTGGACTGGGCGGCCGGCTTGACGGCGGGCTCGATCGCGATCAGCGGCAGCTCGGGAAAGGCGGCGCGCAGGTGCTCGATCACCAGTCCGGTCACGGTGTTGCAGGCCACGACCACCGCCTTGGCGCCCTGGTCCTGCAAAAAGCCGATGATGTGGCGCGAACGCGCCTCGATATAGCCGACGCTGCGCTCGCCGTAGGGCGCGTGCGCCGAATCGGCCACGTAGCACAGCGCCTCGGCGGGCAGGGCACGCCGGATCTCGCGCAGCACCGACAGCCCGCCGACGCCGGAGTCGAACACGCCGATCGGGCGCGAGCGGTCCTGCGCGGCGGTGGCGGGTGCTGGCATCGGGCTGGGCTTGGCCGGTCTGCTGGCTGGGTTCAGCCGGCCAGGGCGGCCTTGACGGCGGCCGAGACCTGGGCCATCTCGGCCTTGCCGGCCAGGGCGGCCTTGGCTGCAGCCATCAGCTTGCCCATGTCGGCAGCACCCGGTGCGCGGCCGAGCTCGGCCGCCACGTCGGCCACCAGGGCCTGGACCGCCGCCGCGACTTCCTCGGCGCTCAGGCGCGCCGGCAGGTAGGCCTGCAGCACCGCGACTTCGGCCTTTTCCTTGGCGGCCAGATCGTCACGGTCGGCTTGTTCGAAGGCGACGATCGAGTCCTTGCGCTGCTTGAGCATCTTGTCGAGCACGGCGATCACGGCGTTGTCGTCCAGCGTCGTCTGCTCGTCGACTTCCTTTTGCTTGATCGAGGCCAGCAGCAAGCGGATGGTGCCGAGGCGCTCCATGTCCTTGGCGCGCATCGCGGTCTTCATGTCTTCGGTGATCTGCTCTTTGAGTGCCATGGTGCAGCCTGTAGATAAATACGAATCTTAGCGCCTGGGCGGCCCTGCGGGCAGTCCAGAAACGACAAAGCCCGCCTGAGCGTCCTCCAGCGGGCTTGTGCGCGGTCAGTGAAGACCGCAGCTTGATACAGCGATCAGAACAGACGCTTGGGCAGCTGCATCGAGCGCACACGCTTGTAGTGGCGCTTGACGGCAGCAGCCTTCTTGCGCTTGCGCTCCGAGGTGGGCTTCTCGTAGAACTCGCGGGCGCGCAGGTCGGTCAGCAAGCCCAGCTTTTCGATGGTGCGCTTGAAGCGGCGCAGGGCGATGTCGTACGGTTCGTTGTCTTTAACGCGGATGGTGGTCATTAGCTAATACAAAATTGCGCCGCTGTCGGTGTCCAGGGAAGATCGGGCCTTGAATCCGCACTTGCGGCAGTTTTCCCCGTCTATCGTGATCTGGCCGACGGGGTTTGCCGGCAAAGACGAGCATTATAGCCCCGTAAAATGCGCTTGTCGCGGTTACAGTGGCGGGAAAAACTGGAGACTACATGTTCGAGTCGGCTGAAATCGGTCATCGCATCGACAAGAAAACCTGGAAGGCGCGCGAGCCCGAGCTGCGTGCCGCCCTGCTGGAGATGCAGTTCCGGCTGCTGCGCGAGGCCCGCTTCGCGGTCGTGATCCTGGTCAACGGGGTCGATCTGGCCGGGCGCGGCGAGACGGTCAATGTGCTCAACGAGTGGATGGACCCGCGCCATATCCGCACCGAAGCCTTCGGGCCGATCAGCGAGCATGAGCGCCGTCATCCCGAGATGTTCCGCTTCTGGCAGGTGCTGCCTTCCAAGGGCCATGTCGGCATCCTGTTCGGCAACTGGTACACCGATCCCGTCAGCGCCCATGCGCTGGGCCATGAGACGCGCGAGCATTTCGTGCGCCGCCTCGAGCGCATCCGCCAGTTCGAGCGCATGCTGGCAGCCGAGGGCGTGCTGCTGCTGAAGTTCTGGTTCCACCTGTCGAAGAAGGCGGCCAAGGCGCGCATGAAGGAGCTGCAGGACTCGCCCAAGACCGCCTGGCGCGTGACGCCGCAGGAGGAGCACAACCTCAAGCATTACGACGAGTTCATCCGCGTCAGCGACGAGGCGCTGCGCAAGACCAGCATCGGCGAGGCGCCCTGGCTCGTGATCGAGGGCAGCGACCCCTATTACCGCTACCTGACCGCGGGCCAGTTGCTGCTGGACTCGGTCAACCGGCGCCTCGATCAGCCGCTGGCGCCGCCTTTGCCGACGCCGCTGGTGCCCGAGACGCGGCCGCTGGACCGGCTCAGCCTGCTGGCGGCGCAGGACTACAGCCGCAGCGCCACGCGCAAGGACTACGAGGACCGGCTCGAGACCCTGCAGGGCCGCTTGAACGGACTGAGCCGCGACCCGCGCCTGCAGCAGCTGTCGCTGGTGGTGGTGTTCGAGGGCATGGATGCGGCCGGCAAGGGCAGCACGATCCGGCGCCTGACGCAGGCGCTCGACGCGCGTTTCTACCGCGTGATTCCGGTCGCGGCGCCGAACGAGAACGAGCGGGCCCAGCCCTATCTGTGGCGCTTCTGGCGCTATATCCCCAAGCTGGGCCATGCGACCTTGTTCGATCGCAGCTGGTACGGCCGCGTGCTGGTCGAGCGGGTCGAGCGCTTCTGTTCCGAGGCCGACTGGATGCGCGCCTATGGCGAAATCAACGAGTTCGAGGAGGAGCTGTCCGATGCCGGCGTGCTGATCGTGAAGTTCTGGCTCGCGATCACGCCCGAGGAGCAGCTGCGCCGCTTCAAGGAGCGCAGCGAGACGCCGCACAAGAACTACAAGATCACCGACGAGGACTGGCGCAACCGCGACAAGTGGCCGCAGTACGAGCAGGCGATCGGCGACATGATCGACCGCACCTCGACCCAGATCGCACCCTGGCATGTGATCGCGTCGGACAACAAGCATTGGTCGCGCCTTGAGGTGCTCGAGACCCTGTGTGACCGGATCGAGCAAGCGCTCAAGGCACGCGGCTGAACCGGGGTGTTGCCGGCGCTTGGGCGGGGCGCCGCTGCAGGCGCCTCAGGCTCTGACTGTTGCCAGGCGGTCGGCGGCCAGGGCCTGGGCGCAGGCGTGCGCGCTCGACCAGGCCCACTGGAAGTTGTAGCCGCCGAGCCAGCCGGTCACGTCGACCACCTCGCCGATGAAGTGCAGGCCGGGCTGCTTCGATTCCATGGTCTGCGAGGACAGCTGGCGGGTGTCGACGCCGCCGGCGGTGACCTCGGCCTTGGCATAGCCCTCGGTGCCGGTCGGGGTCAGCTCCCAGCGCTGCAGGCCCTGCGCGAGCTGGGCGATCGCCTTGTCGGGCGTGTCGTTGACCGGGCGCTGCCACTGCGGCTGTTGCGCGGTCCAGGTATCGGCCAGCCGGCTCGGCAGGTGCAGCGACAGTTCGTTGGCCAGCAGCTTGCGCGAGCGGGTCTTGGCCTCGAGCAGCAGCGGCTCGAGCGCGGACTCGGGGTGCAGGTCGAGCCGCAGCGGCTGGCCCGGGCGCCAGTAGCTCGAGATCTGCAGCACGGCCGGACCGCTCAGGCCCCGGTGCGTGAACAGCAGGTCTTCCAGGAATTCCATCTTCGCCTTCTTGTCGCCGGTCGCGATGTGCACCGGCAGCGCCAGGCCCGACAGCTCGGAGAACGGCGCCCAGGACGCGGCATCGAAGGTCAGCGGAACCAGCGCCGGGCGCAGCTCGACCACATCGAGGCCGAACTGGCGCGCCAGCCGGAAGCCGAAGTCGCTGGCGCCGATCTTGGGAATCGACAGGCCGCCGGTGGCGACCACCAGCGAGCGGCAGCTGACCGGGCCGCGGTCGGTCTGCAGCTGGTAGCGCGTGCTGGGGTCGGCATCGGAATAGCTGACCGCCTGCACCGCGCAGGGCTGCCAGCGCTGCACGCCGCCGGCCTCGCATTCCTTGAGCAGCAGCTCGATCAGGTCCTGCGCCGAGCGGTCGCAGAACAGCTGGCCCTTGTGCTTCTCGTGGAAAGGAATGCCGTGGCGTTGCAGCAGCTCGATGAAATCGGCCGGGGTGTAGCGCGACAGCGCCGAGCGGCAGAAGTTGGGGTTGTCGCCCAGGAAATGCTTGTGCGGCTGGCGCGGGTCGAGTTCGCGGTTGGTGAAGTTGCAGCGACCACCGCCCGAGATGCGGATCTTCTCGGCGACCTTGGGCGCGTGGTCGAGCAGCAGCACGCGCAGACCGAGTTGGCCGGCCACGCCGGCGCAGAACAGGCCGGCCGCGCCGGCGCCGATGATGGCGACATCGAATTTTTCCATGGGCGCGAGTGTAGGCGGCTTTGCATGGCACGTGGCTTGCGTGATCCTGACTTCTTTGTCACCAGCTCCGCATAAACTCCAAGCTATGAACTTGCCCGCACACCAACTCAGCATGACCGTGCTGATGTCGCCCGACATGGCCAACTTCTCTGGCAACGTCCACGGCGGCGCCATCCTCAAGCTGCTTGACCAGGTCGCCTATGCCTGTGCCAGCCGCTATGCCTCGCGCTATGTCGTGACCCTGAGCGTCGATCAGGTCATGTTCCTGCAGCCGATCCATGTCGGCGAGCTCGTGACCTTCCTGGCCAGCGTCAACCACACCGGCAACTCCTCGATGGAGATCGGCATCAAGGTGGTGGCCGAGGACATCCGCAGCCAGGCCGTGCGCCATGTCAACAGCTGCTTCTTCACCATGGTCGCGGTCGGCGACGATGGCAAGTCGGTGCCGGTGCCGATGCTGCGCCCCTTCAGCCCCGAGGAGAAGCGGCGTTGGGACGCGGCCCTGGTGCGCAAGCAGGTGCGCAAGGAACTGGCCCAGCGCTACCAGCAGGTCAGGCTGCCGGCGCCGATCGAGGCCTGAGATGCAGAAGACCCTTGCCCACGGCGAGAGCCAGATCCTGCTGCCGGAGTCGTTTGTCGCGCTGTTCGTGCCGCCCGGCAAGACCAAGCCGACCGAGCCCTACGAGGTCATCGCGCAGCGCCACGAGCTGTGCGAGGACATGGCGCAACTGCTGACCGAGCAGGCCGCCCAGCTGCAGTTCAAGCTCGGCGTGCACGAGTCCGATGTGCTCGAGCGCATGCATGCCGGACTCAGCAGTGATGAGTCCGGCCTGTCGGCCGCCGAGGCGGGTTGGGTCGTCAAGCGCCTGGCCGAACTGCTCGACTGGTCCTGGCCGAGCTGGCTCGAGGCCTGAACGTAGCCTGAACGTAGCCTGAACGGGGCAGCAGCGGCCTCGCCTGGCCGCTGCGCACGGTTGTTCGGCGGTCAGGCGGCTTGGCGCGCGCCCGCTGCACCTGTGTCCTGCTGCAACTGTGCCAGGCCCGAGATCACGTCGCCGACCACCAGGATCGACGGGCTGCCGAGTTGTTCGGCCTGCAGTGTCTCGACCAGATTGGCCAGCGTGCAGGCCGCGTGGCGCTGCTGCGGCAGGCTGGCGCGCTGCACGATCGCGGCCGGGGTCGAGGCCGGCAGGCCTTGCAGCAGGCCGGCCTGGATCGCGCTGGCGCTCGAGATGCCCATGTAGATCACGAGCGTGAGCTTGGCTTCGCGCGCGCAATGCGCCAGCGCAGTCCAGTCGGTGCCGCTGTCGCCGGGTTTGGCGTGGCCGGTTACGAAAATCACGCCATGGGCATGCTCGCGGTGCGTCAGCGGTACATTGAGCGAGCTGACCGCCGCCAGTCCGGCGGTGATGCCGTTGACCACCGTGACCGGGATGCCGGCGTCCTGCAGATGCTCGACTTCCTCGCCGCCGCGGCCGAAGATGAAGGGGTCGCCGCCCTTGAGCCGGACTACGACCTCGCCTTCCTGGACAGCCTGGATCATCAGCTTCTCGATGAAGGACTGCGGCGTGCTCTTGCAGCCGCCGCGCTTGCCGACATGGATGATGCGGGCCCGGGGCGAGGCATGCGCCAGTACCGCGTCATTGACCAGGTCGTCGACCAGCAGCACCGTCGCCGCGCCGATGGCCCGGACCGCTTTCAGCGTCAGCAGTTCCGGGTCGCCCGGACCGGCGCCGACCAGGGTGACCTGGCCCGGTGCGGTCAGCGGCAGGGTGCGGAGGGGGAGGGCTTGAGTCGAGATCATGATGCCTGCACTGCTCGCAAGATATGTTCCACCTGACGCGCGATCGGCGCCGGCACGGCCTGTCGGCCTGCGAGCACCTCGGCCGTCCAGGCCGCCGTGCTGGCGGCATCGATCGCGGGCAGCTCGGGCAAGCTGGCCAGCGAGCCGCCCTGGGGCTCTTGCACGCAGTGGCGCTGGCCGCGCAGGAAGACATCGATCTGCGGCAGGCGGCGCGGATCGGCCACCGGCTCGCCTTCGGTGCCGCGCAGCAGCATCGCGCGCTGCTCCGTCAGCTCGAAGGTCGCGCCCATGGCCAGCAGGTATTCCGGATGGGTGTAGCTGCCGACCACCAGCGCGTCGCCGTCGCAGGGGTTCATGAGCTTGACCAGGCTGTGCGCCGAGTTGCGCAGGCCGATGACCTGGCGCACTTCGAGCAGGCGCTGCAGGCCCGGACACAGCACCCCGGTCGGCACGAAGCGCACCTGGCCGGCCTGCAGCGGCTGCACTTCGCTGTCGGCTGCCACGCCGAGCAACGCCAGCACGGCGGCCGATGTCACGCGCCGGCTTTCGGTTGCCGCGCCATGCACCAGCACCGGCAGGCCCTCGCGCGCCAGCAGCAGTGCCAGCAGCGGGGTCAGCACCGGCAGCTTGCGCGCGCCGTTGTAGCTGGGCAGCACCACGGCGGTGCGTCCCTGGATCGGCACCTTGTCGGTGCGCATGGCCGTGGCGTCGAGGAAGCCGGCCATTTCCTCCGGTGTCTCGCCCTTGATGCGCATCGCGAGGCAGAAGGCGCCGAGTTCGAGCTCGCTGACGCTGCCGTCGAGCAGCTGGCCGAACAGGTCAGCGGCCTGTGCGCGGTCGAGCGAGCGGGCGCCGTCCTTGCCGCGCCCGATTTCCTTGAGGTAGTGACTGATTGCCATGGGGGCGATTTTCCGCGATGCCTGATGACTTCAGGTTATGTGACAAAAAATCCTGCAGCCGAAGGAAGGGCTCAACTCACAGGATCAGGATTTTCAGGATCAGACCCAGCACCGCACAGGCGGCGATGACATGGATCACATGACGCTTGAAGCGAAACAGGGCGATGGCGGCCCCCAGCGCGATCACGGCCGACACCGGGTCGAAACTGCCGCTGAATCCCTGCGGCCATAGGACGTGGTAGCCGAAGAACAGCGCCAGGTTCAGGATCACGCCCACCACGGCGGCCGTGATGGCGGTCAACGGGGCCGTCAACCTGAGGTCGTCATGGGTGCTTTCCACCAGGGGGCCACCTGCCAGGATGAACAGGAACGACGGCAGGAAGGTGAACCAGGTCACCAGGCTGGCCGCCACGGCCCCGGCCAGAAACAGCGACTCCGGGCCGAACAGGGCCTTGACATGGCCGCCGACGAATCCGACGAAGGCCACCACCATGATCAGCGGCCCCGGCGTCGTTTCCCCCAAGGCCAGGCCATCGATCATCTGTGTCGGCGTGAGCCAGCCATGGTGACTCACGGCCCCTTGATACACATAGGGCAGCACGGCGTAGGCACCACCAAAGGTCAGCAACGCGGCCTTGGTGAAGAACCAGCCCATCTGCGTCAGCGTGTGCTCCCAGCCGTAGACCATGGTCAGCCATCCCATTGGCACCGCCCACAGCAGGGCGCCCAGCGCGATGACTTGCAGCAGGCGAGTCCAGCGGAACTGGGCATGTGCCGGTGTCGGCGTGTGGTCGTCGATCAGCGCCGGGCCCAATGCCTGGCCGGTCTTGCCATGCCCGCCGCCGACCTTGAACTGGTCCGGTGCGATCCGTCCACCGACATGGCCCAGCAATGCCGCGGCTGCGACGATGGCCGGGAACGGGACGTTGGCGGCAAAGATCGCGATGAACGAGGCCGCGGCAATGCCCCACAGCCAAGCGTTCTTGAGCGCGCGCGCGCCGATGCGGTGTGCCGCCTGCACCACGATGGCGGTTACCGCGGGCTTGATGCCATAGAACAGGCCTGCCACCAGCGGCATGTCGCCAAAGGCGATGTAGACCCAGGACAGACCGATCAGGAGCAGCAGCGACGGCAGCACGAACAAGGCCCCGGCGACGATGCCGCCCCAGGTCCGGTGCATCAGCCAGCCGATGTAGGTGGCCAGCTGCTGTGCTTCCGGGCCGGGCAGCAGCATGCAGTAGTTCAGCGCGTGCAGGAAGCGTCGTTCGGAAATCCAGCGCCGGTTCTCGACCAGCTCCTGGTGCATGATCGAGATCTGCCCGGCGGGTCCGCCAAAGCTGATGCAGCCGAGCTTGAGCCAGAAGGCGAAGGCCTGCCAGAAGCTGACCGCTGGTGCTGTCGCTGTCACAGTCTGTTGAGTGTTGGCTGGGTTCATCGGGTCGGAGTTTTCTGGTCGAAGCTGGTCGGCAACCCGTCGAATACGGCCGCAGCGGCAGTCAGCAGTGGGCCGTCGTTGGTGACGCACGCGCACATGCCCGCCAGCACGCTTTCAATGCCTGCCGCCTTGATGGATGCTATTTTCCGCTTTTCTCAGGCGGCCCCGACCAGGGCTGCGCCGGCCGGTACGACCGCGATCAGGCGCTTGAGTGCCGGCACGCAGGAGCCGCAGCGGGTGCCGCAGCCCAGGCCGTCCTGTAGCTGCAGCAGGCGCTGGGCGCCGTTGCCGTCGCAGTCGGGCAGGGCGCGCCGGATCGCATCCTCGCTGACGTCGAGGCAGGTGCAGATCTGCGGGCTGCGCGCGGCCAAGGCCACCGGCGCCTGGGCGTCGGGCCTGAGCAGCAGGCGGCCGTAGTCCTGCGCCGGCAGTTCGTCCTGCAGCAGGGTCCTGAGCCAGGGTTCGGACCGGCTGTCGCCGGCCAGCAAGAAGGCCTCGACCTGCTGTCTGCTGCCGGTCTGGCTCAGGCGGATCGCCCGGCTGTGCTGGCGCTTGTGGTCGGCGTAGCGCAGCACCTCGGCGCCATCGAGGCCGAGCCAGGCGGCGATGCGCTCGACCAGCGCGGCCGAGGGTGGCTTGGCGCAGGCCGCGCGCAACAGCAGGCCGCTGCGCTCGCGGCCGAACGGCACGCAGCTGGCGAAATCGAACTCGGGCAGCAAGGTGCGCAGCTCGCGCTGGACCTCGATCGCGCGCTCCTGCGGCAGCCAGGCCAGTCCCAGCAGCGTCCAGGGCAGCGCTGCCTTCTCGATCCGGACTGCGCAATGCTTGAGCTCGGGCTGCTTGGACAGCGGGCAGCTGGACGGGGTGGTCAGCGCGTTGACGCCGGCCAGCGGCTGGCCCGCGGCATCGCGGCCGCTGAGTGCCTCCGAGCCCCAGTGCATTGGGATGAAGGCCTGCTGCTGGCCGACTTCGGGTGCCGTTTGCACCGGCAGCACGATGGCGCCGCGCGTGCTGCTGACTCGCACCAGCTCGCCGGCCTGCAGGCCCAGCGCCAGCAGGTCGTCGGGATGCAGGCCGACTGCCGGCTCGGGGGCGTGGCCGAACAGCCGGCCCAGCGTGCCGGTGCGCGTCATGCCATGCCACTGGTCGCGCAGCCGCCCGGTCGAGAGCGAGAACGGGTAGCGCGGCGAGCGCGGCTCGGCCACCGGGCGCCAGGCATCGGCCGCGAAGCGTGCCTTGCCGTCAGGCGTGGCGAACATGCCGTAGGAATACAGCCGCGCCTGGCCCTGTGTTGCGCCTTGCGGCAGCGGCCACTGCTGCGGGCCGATCTGGTCAAGCAGGTCGTAGCTCAGGCCCGTGATGTCGAGGTCGCGCCCGCGCGTGCTCTCGCGGTGTTCGAGCCAGGCCTGCTCGGGGGTCTCGAAGCCGAATAGCGTGGGCTGTCCGGGGCGCAGCCGGGCTTCGAGCCGGCGCGCGATATCGCGCGCGATGGCCCAGTCGGGCCTGGCCTGGCCGGCTGGCGCAATCGCCGCGCGCACCCGCGTGATGCGGCGCTCGCTGTTGGTTACCGTGCCTTCCTTCTCGCCCCAGCTGGCTGCCGGCAGCAGCAAGTCGGCATAGTCGCAGGTGGCGGCGGTCGCAAACGCCTCCTGCACGATCACGAATTCGGCCCGCTCGAGCGCGCGCCGCACCAGGGCCTGGTCGGGCATCGATTGCGCCGGGTTGGTGCAGGCGATCCACAGCGCCTTGATCTGGCCATCGGCCACGGCCTGGAACAGCTCGGTCGCGGTCTTGCCGGCCTGCGCGGGCAGCTGATCGACGCCCCACAGGCGGGCGATCTCGGCCCGGTGCGCGGCATCGGCCGGGTCGCGGTGGCCGGGCAGCAGCGTGGCCATGGCGCCGACCTCGCGCCCGCCCATGGCATTGGGCTGGCCGGTCAGCGAGAAGGGACCGGCGCCGGGCTTGCCAATCTGTCCCGTTGCCAGGTGCAGGTTGATCAGCGCGGCGTTCTTGTCGCTGCCGCTGCTGCTCTGGTTCAGGCCCATGCAGTAGAGGCTCAGCGTGGCGTTGGACTGCGCGAACCAGCGCGCCGCGGTGTGCAGGTCCTCGACGCTGACGCCGCAGCCGCGCGCGACGCGCTCGGGCGTGGCCTGGCGCACCAGCTGTTTCAGTGTCTCGAAGCCGCTGGTGTGGCGCGCGATGTAGTCGGGCCGGGTCCAGCCCTCCCACAGCATGATGTGCAGCAGGCCGTGGCAGAGCAGCACATCGGTGCCGGGCTGGATCTGCAGATGCAGGTCGGCCTGCTCGGCGGTCTCGGTGCGGCGCGGATCGACCACGATGATCTTCATGCCGGCGCGCGCGTCCTCGATGCGGCGAAACAGGATCGGGTGTGCCCAGGCCGTGTTGCTGCCGCTGATGAACAGGCAGTCGGTCTGCGCCAGGTCGTCATAGCAGGTCGGCGGCGCGTCCGAGCCCAGCGTGCGCTTGTAGCCCACCACCGCGCTGCTCATGCACAGGCGCGAGTTGCTGTCGATCTGATTGGTGCCGACCAGGCCACGCGCGAGCTTGTTGAAGACATGGTAGTCCTCGGTCAGCAGCTGGCCCGACAGGTAGAAGCCGACCGCATCGGGCCCGTGCTGTTCGATGATGTCGCCCAGCCGATTGGCTGCCAGTCCGATGGCATCGTCCCATCCCACAGGCTGCGCTGGCGCAGCGCGCTGCAGCCGCTGCATCGGCTGCAGCAGCCGGGCCTGGCGCGTGACGGCTTCGGTCGCCGTCAGGTGCAGGGTCGAGCCCTTGGTGCAGAGCCGGCCGAAGTTGGCCGGGTGCTCGGGGTCGCCGCGCACGCCGGTGATCCGGTCGTGCTGCGACTCGATGATCACGCCGCAGCCGACGCCGCAGTAGGGGCAGGTGGATCGGGTTTCGGCCATGTTGCGCTTTCAGTTCAGTGCCAGCAAGACCTGGCCGTGCTCGACCTTGACCTCGAAGCTGGCGCAGGAGCCGTGGTCGGGCGCGAGCGCCTGTCCGTCCTCGAGCGTGAAGTTCCAGCCGTGCAGCGGACAGGTCACGCGCCGGCCATGCACCAGGCCCTGCGACAGCGGGCCGCCCTTGTGCGGGCATTGGTCAAGCAGCGCGAACACCTCGTCGGCGGCAGTGCGGAAGATCGCAATGTCGCCGCCGCTGGCGCGTTGCACCACGCGCGCACCCAGTCGCGGGATGTCGTCGAGCGGGCAGATGAAGTTCCAGGTCGTCATGTCTTGTCGTCCTTGGGTGGGGTTCAGGCTTCGAGCCGGATCGGGATGAACTGCTGGATGGCGCCGGCCTCGCGCGAGGTCTGCCACGGGTCCTTGGCGTCCTTCAGCGCATCGAGCAGGCGCCCATGCAGTGCCCGGCGATTGGCCTCGTCCTCGACCACCTGACGCTTGACCGCGTCCAGGCCGACGCGATCCAGGTAGTGGCAGGTGCGCTCGAGGTACCAGCCCTGTTCGCGGTACAGCTGCAGGAAGGCGCCGGCATACTCCATCACTTCCTCGTCGGTCCTGACCTTGCAGAGGAACTGCGCGACCTCGGTCTTGATGCCGCCGTTGCCGCCGACGTAGAGCTCGTAGCCCGAATCGACGCCGATCACGCCGACGTCCTTGATGCCGGCCTCGGCGCAGTTGCGCGGACAGCCCGACACCGCCAGCTTGACCTTGTGCGGCGCGTACATGTCGAACAGCATCTTCTCGAGCTTGATGCCCATGTCCATCGCGCGCTGGGTGCCGAAGCGGCAATGCTCGGCGCCGACGCAGGTCTTGACGGTGCGGATCGACTTGCCATAGGCGTGGCCCGACACCATGCCGGCGGCGTTGAGGTCGGCCCAGATCGCCGGCAGATCTTCCTTCTTGATGCCGAGCAGGTCGATGCGCTGGCCGCCGGTGACCTTGACGGTCGGCACCTGGTATTTCTCGGCCGCGTCGGCAATCGCGCGCAGCTCGGCCGGCGTCGTCAGGCCGCCCCACATGCGCGGTACCACCGAATAGCTGCCGTCCTTCTGGATGTTGGCGTGCGCGCGCTCGTTGATCAGGCGGCTTTGCGGATCGTCCTGGGCCAGCTGCGGCCAGCTCGAGATCAGGTAGTAGTTGATGGCCGGGCGGCATTTGTCACAGCCGTTGGGCGTTTGCCACTGCATGAAGTCGAACACCGCTTCCTTGCTGGTCAGGCGCTGGGCCACGATCGCCTCGCGCACGACCTGGTGCGAATGCTCGGTGCAGCCACAGACCGGCTTGCGGTCGGACGCCGCCGGGCTGTAGGCGCCGCCCAGGGTGCTGGCCAGGATCTGCTCGACCAGGCCGGCGCAGGAACCGCAGGACGAGGCCGCCTTGGTGTGCTTCTTGACCTCGTCCAGGCTGAACAGGCCCTTTTCCTTGATTGCCTGGCAGATCGCGCCCTTGCTGACGCCGTTGCAGCCGCAGACCTCGGCGCTGTCGGGCATCTCGGCGGCCCGGCTGTTGCCAGCGTGGCCGACATCGCCGACCAGGCTCTGGCCGAAGATCAGCTGGTCGCGGATGTCGTGGATGTCGCGCCCGTCCTTGATCAGCTGGAAATACCAGGGGCCGTCGGCCGTGTCGCCGTACAGCACGCCGCCGATCAGCTTGTTGTCCCTGACCACCAGCTTCTTGTAGACACCGCCATGCGGGTCGTTCAGGATGATCTCCTCGCTGTCGGCCTGGCTGCCCGTGAAGTCGCCGCCCGAGAACAGGTCGATGCCGGTCACCTTGAGCTTGGTCGAGGTCACCGAGCCACTGTAGCGCCCGATGCCGTAGCTGGCCAGGTGATTCGCCGCGACCTTGGCCTGCTCGAACAGCGGCGCCACCAGGCCGTAGGCGATGCCGCGGTGGCTCACGCATTCGCCGACCGCGTAGATGCGCGGGTCATAGGTCTGCAGCGTGTCGCTGACCACGATGCCGCGGTTGCAGTGGATGCCGGCGGCCTCGGCCAGCGCCTGGTTGGGCCGGATGCCGGCAGCCATCACCACCAGGTCGGCCGGAATCTGCATGCCGTCCTTGAAGCGCACCGCGCCGACCCGGCCCGCGCTGCAGCCGTCGGGGGCCTGCAGCAGCGCCTCGGTCTGCTTTTGCAGCAGGAACTTCAGGCCCTTGTCTTCGAGCGACCGCTGCAGCATGCGCCCGGCCACCTCGTCGAGCTGGCGCTCGAGCAGCCAGGCGCCGTTATGTACCACCGTCACGTCCATGCCGCGCAGCTTGAGGCCGTTGGCGGCTTCCAGCCCGAGCAGGCCGCCGCCGATCACGACCGCATGCCGGTACTGGCTGGCCGCGGCGATCATCTCGTCGGTGTCCTGGATATCGCGGTAGCCGATCACGCCCGGCAGCTGGTTGCCCGGTATCGGCAGCCGGAACGGGGTCGAGCCGGTCGCGATCAGCAGCCGGTCGTAGGGCGCTGCGGTGCCGTCGTCGGCGATCACGAGTCGGCGCACGCGGTCGATCTGCGTGACGGTCTTGCCGGTGTGCAGCCGGATGCCGTGCTCGGCATACCAGTCGAGCTCGTTGAGGACGATGTCCTGGATCTGCATCTCGCCCGCGAGCACCGGCGACAGCAGGATGCGGTTGTAGTTCGGGTGCGGCTCGGCGCCGAACACCGTGATCTCGTACTGGTCGGGCGCTATTCTGAGCAGTTCCTCCAGCGTGCGCACGCCGGCCATGCCGTTGCCGATCAACACCAACTTGGGCTTTTCCATCTTGACTCCGTCGCTTGCTGCAGAAAACAAAAAAGGCATCCATGCAAGGTCCACCCGTTGCGGGGTAGAGTTGCAGGGACGCCTTTGTCCTGTTGGCACCCGACCCGTCCTTGGGTGAGCTGCCGAGCCGGTCAGCATTGACCGTTGCCGGATTCAAGCAATAGCCGTGCCAGTCGCTGCCTGTCCAACGGCGGCGTGGCGGCGGGTTGCTGCGTGGTCAGGTCGGGTTCACTGGGCCTCGATCTGGTGCATGGCGCCCGTCAGGCTGTCGTCAGTTGGCCCGCTATGGTGCGCATGGAGCCGCTGCAGGCATGGTGCGGGCAGATTATTTTTGTCGGTAGTGCTAGTTTTGTTCTATCGAATGATGCTGGTGATAGCTTTTATCTAGCGATAACTTGACCTTGGTCGGGCGAATCCTGCAAAAAAGTCCGAAAATCGGCTATTACGGATTTTTGACCGCAAGCAGCGGGGTGGTCCGGCAAAGCACACACGAAAGATGACAGTGAAACGTTTGGACGATTTCCGCTTGCGCCTGGGTGGCGACGAGCTGGTGCCGATCATGATCGGCGGCATGGGCGTGGACATTTCCTCCTCCGACCTCGCGCTCGAAGCCGCGCGTCTGGGCGGCGTGGGCCATATCTCGGATGCGATGATCAAGACGGTGACCGACCGTCGCTACAAGACCAAGTACGTCAAGGCCAAGCAGGCCCAGTACAAGTACAACGTCGACAATACCGACAAGTCGGACGTCAAGTTCGACCTCGGTCACCTGGCCGAAGCGACCAAGCTGCATGTCGAGCACAGCATGACGCGCAAGCAGGGCAGTGGCCAGATCTTCATCAACTGCATGGAGAAGCTGACCATGAACGCGCCGCGCGAGACCCTCAAGGTCCGCCTGTCGGCCGCGCTCGACGCCGGCATCGACGGCATCACGCTGGCGGCCGGCCTGCACCTGAGCAGCTTCGCGCTGATCGAGGACCACCCGCGCTTCCGTCACGCCAAGCTCGGCATCATCGTCTCCTCGCTGCGCGCGCTGCAGCTGTTCCTCAAGAAGAACGCGCGCCTGAACCGCCTGCCCGACTATGTCGTGGTCGAAGGCCCGCTGGCCGGCGGTCACCTGGGCTTCGGCATGGACTGGGCCCAGTACGACCTCGCGACTATCGTCGCCGAGATCGCCGCCTGGCTCAAGACCGAGCAGCTCGAGATTCCGCTGATCCCGGCTGGCGGCATCTTCACCGGCAGCGATGCGGTGCGCTTCATGGAGATGGGCGCCTCTGCGGTCCAGGTCGCGACCCGCTTCACCGTCACGCGCGAATGCGGCCTGCCCGACGATTCCAAGCAGGAATACTTCAAGGCCGACGAGGACGACATCGAGGTCAACGAGATCTCGCCGACCGGCTACCCGATGCGCATGATCAAGTCCAGCCCGGGCATCGGCGACGGCATCCGCCCGAACTGCGAGGCCTACGGCTACCTGCTCGACGCCAAGGGCAAATGCGCCTACATCGACGCCTACAACCGCGTCGTGCTGGAACATCCGGGCGAGCGCAAGATCCAGGTCTGGGACAAGACCTGCCTGTGCACCCACATGCGCAACTTCGCGATCTGGACCTGCGGCCAGCTGACCTGGCGCCTGAAGGACACCACGCTGCGCCATGACGACGGCAGCTACCAGCTGCTGAGCGCCCAGCATGTGTTCGAGGACTACCAGTTCAGCGTCGATGACAAGATCGCGCTGCCGGAATCCGAGTTCGACGTCGACTGATCCTGCCGCCGGCCCCGACCGGGGGCCGACCTGAAAAAAACCGCCTTGGCGTAAAGCCGCGGCGGTTTTTTCACGTCCGTGCCGGCGCCAGGGCTCAGGCCGGGTCCATGCCGTTGCGGCGCTTGGCCTCGGCCGTGGCCGGCGAGGCCAGGAAGTCGAGCAGCTCGCGCACGGCCTCGGGCCGGGTCGAGGTCGCGGCGATGCCGGCCGAGAAGGTGGTGGTGATCTGGACCTCGGGCGGCAGCGGGCCGAGCAGGGCGATGCCTTCCAGGTTCATGAGTTCGCTGAGTTGCTGGAAACCGAGCTCGACCGCGCCCTGGGCCACCAGCGCACCGACCGGCACGCCGGGCGGCGCGGTCACGATGCGGTCGGCGATCTGCTCGGCAATGCCCCAGCGCTCGAACAGCTTGGCCAGCTGCACGCCGCTCGGGCCGGTCGAGTAGCCCAGGGTGCGCGCGGCCAGCACCGCGGCCTTGAGCGCGGCCTCGTTCGAAATATCGGGTTGGGCGGCACCCGCACGCACCGCCACCGCCACGCCCGAATGCACCAGGTCGACCCGGCTGCCAGCCAGCACATGGCCGTCGGCGATCAGCTTGTCGATCGCGTTGGCGGCCAGCGCCACGGCGTCGAAGGCCTCGCCGGCCTGCACCCGCTTGGCCGCGTCGACGCCGCCGACCGATTCCACGTTGACTTCTGCGCCGGGACTGGCCTGGGCATGGAGGGCGACGAGATCGGCGAGCAGGGACTTGGTCGCCATGGAGGAGATGACGCGCAGGGCAGAAGTCATGGTGTGAGTGGGCAGTAAAAGGACTGGAGCCCCGCCGTCAGGCGGGACTCGGGACAAAAGCTCGATCCTAGCGGATCAGGCGCCGCCGCCCAGCACCTTGTAGAGCGTGACCTGGTTCTGCCAGTAGGCCAGCCGGGTCTGCGTCAACGCCTGCTGGCTGGCGAACAGCGAGCGCTGGGCATCGAGCCAGTCGAGCTGGCTGGCCACGCCATGCTGCAAGCGCCGCTCGGTCAGCTCGAACCGGCGCGCGTCGGCGGCGGTCTGCGCCTGCTGGGCTTGCAGCTGGCGTGCCAGCGTCTCGCGTCCGGCCAGCGCATCGGCCACTTCGCGGAACGCCACCTGGATCGCCTTTTCGTACTGGGCCAATGCGGCCTCGCGCCCGGCCCGCGCCGCATCGAGCCCGGCCTGGTTGCGCCCGGCGTCGAAGATAGGCAGCAGCAGCTGCGGCGCCAGCGTGAAGCCCCAACTGCCGTCCTTGAACAGGCCCGACAGTTCGCCGCTGGCCGAGCCGATGCCGGTCGTCAGCGAGATGCGCGGGAAGAAGGCTGCGCGTGCTGCGCCGATGTTGGCGTTGGCCGCGATCAGCTGCTGCTCGGCCTGCACGATGTCGGGCCGGCGCGTCAGCAGCTGCGACGGCAGGCCTGCGGCCAGGGTCGGCAGCTGCAGCCCGGTCAGCCGTCCGGGCGCCAGCTCGGCGCGCAGCGCGCCATCCAGCGGCTGGCCCAGCAGCAGCGTCAGCGCGTTCTCGTCCTGCGCGCGCTGGCGCTCGAACTGCGCCAGCGTGACGCGGGCGTTTTCCACCAGCGACTCGGCCTGGCTCAGCTCGAGCTCCGAGGTCGCGCCATGCTCGAAGCGCAGCTTGATCAGTCCGAGCGAGGCTTCGCGCGTGCGCAGGGTCTGCTGTGCCAGCTCAAGCTGGGCCTGGTCAGCCAGCAGGGCCAGCCAGCTCTGCGCCACCGCGGCGACCAGGCTGATGCGCACGCTCTGGCGGCCGGCCTCGCTGGCCAGGTACTGGGCCAGCGCCTGTTCCTTCAGGCTGGCCACGCGGCCGAAGAAGTCGAGCTCGTAGGCGCTGACCAGCAGGCCGCCGCTGTAGTTGCTCGTGATGTCGCCCGAGTTGTTCGGTGTGCGCGAGCCGTTGATGGCCAGGCCGACGCCGGGCCATTGCTCGGCGCGTCGCAGGCCGAGCTGGGCCCGGGCCTGCTCCAGGTTGAGCGCGGCCACGCGCAAGTCGCGGTTCTGTGCCAGCGCGGTCTCGATCAGCTGGCGCAATGCCGCATCGCTGAAAAAGCCCTGCCAGTCCGGCAGCTGGTCAGTCGCCGCGTTGGACGCGGCAGGCTGGGCCGCCGCGCCAGCGCTGGCCGGCCATTGCGTCGGCACCGGCGCGGTGGGTCGCTCGTAGGCTGGCATCAGGCTGCAGCCGCTCAGCAGCAGCGCTGCTGCCAGCGGGGCGAGCAGGGTGGATGAAGTCTTATTCATGGCTGTGGATTCCGGCTTGCTGGCCATGGGCCATGTCGAATTGGTGCTGGCGCTCGCTGCCCTTGAACAGGCTGCGCACGACCACGAAGAACACCGGCACGAACACCACCGCCAGCAGCGTGCCCGTGATCATGCCGCCGATCACGCCGGTGCCGATCGCGCGCTGGCTGGCCGAGCCCGCACCACTCGACAGTGCCAGCGGCAGCACGCCGAGCATGAAGGCCAGCGAGGTCATGATGATGGGACGGAAGCGCAGGTGAGCCGCTTCGAGCGCGGCCTCGATCACGGTCTTGCCCTGGGCCTGCAGGTCCTTGGCAAACTCGATGATCAGGATCGCGTTCTTGGCCGACAGGCCGATGATCGTGATCAGTCCGACCTGGAAGTAGACGTCGTTGGCATAGCCGCGCAGCAGCGTCGCCAGCAGCACGCCGAGCACGCCCAGCGGCACCACCAGGATCACCGACAGCGGGATCGACCAGCTTTCATAGAGCGCGGCCAGGCACAGGAACACCGCCAGGATCGCGAAGCCGTAGACGATGATGGCCTGCGCGCCGGCGAGCTTTTCCTCGCGCGACTGGCCGGTCCACTCGAAGCCCAGGCCCGGCGGCAGCTGGGCCGCGAGCTGCTCCATCTCGGCCATCGCCGCGCCGGTGCTGTAGCCCGGTGCGGCGCTGCCGCTGATGCGCATGGCCGGATAGCCGTTGTAGCGCACGGTCTGCATCGCGCCCGAGATCCAGCGCGTGCTGGCGAAGGCCGACAGCGGCACGGTCTGGCCGCTGCTGTTGATCACATGCAGCTTGAGCAGGTCGTCGGGCTGCATGCGGGCCGGCGCATCGGCCTGCACCACCACGCGCTGCAGGCGGCCGGCGTTCGGGAAGTCATTGATGTAGCTTGAACCCAGCGTGGTCGAGATCGTCGCGTTGATCGCATCGAAGCCGACGCCGAGCGCCTGCGCCTTGTCGCGGTCGATGTCGAGCTGCAGCTGCGGCGCGTCCTCCAGGCCGTCGGGGCGGACCTGGGTCAGCACCTTGCTCTGGCTCGCCATGCCCAGCAGCTGGTTGCGCGCGCCCAGCAGCACCTCGCGGCCCAGGCCGGCGCGGTCCTGCAGCCGGAACGAGAAGCCCGAGGCCGAGCCCAGCTCGGGGATCGGCGGCGGGCTCAACGGGAAGATGAAGGCGTCGCGGATGCCCGACAGCGCACCGAAGGCGCGGCCGGCCAGGTCCTGCGCCGAGCTGCCCGGCGCGTGGCGCTCGGACCAGTCCTTCAGCGTCACGAAGGCGAGCGCGGCGTTCTGGCCCTGGCCCGAGAAGGAAAAGCCCAGCACGCCGACCATGCTCTGGACCTCGGGCTGCTTGAGCATGAAGTCCTCGACCTGCTCCATCACGGCGCTGGTGCGCTCGCGCGTGGCGCCTGGCGGCAGCTGCACGTTGACCAGCAGCGTGCCCTGGTCCTCGTTGGGCAGGAAGGAGGTCGGCAGTCGCAGATAGACCACCGCCGCCACGCCGACGATGACGCCGTAGAGCAGCAGCGAGCGACCGGCGCGCGGCAGCAGCCGGCCGACCCAGCCCTCGTAGCGCTTGGCGCCGCTGGCAAAGCCGCGGTTGAACCAGCCGAAGAAGCCGGTCTTGGCATGCTGGTGGCCGGCCTCGACCGGCTTCAGCAGGGTGGCGCACAGCGCTGGCGTCAGCGACAGCGCGAAGAAGGCCGAGAACGCGATCGACACCCCCATCACGGTGGCGAACTGGCGGTAGATGTTGCCGACCGAGCCGCTGAAGAAGGCCAGCGGCACGAACACCGAGATCAGCACCACCGTGATGCCGACGATGGCGCCCGAGATCTGGCGCATCGCCTTGCGCGTCGCCTGCTGCGGCGACAGGCCTTCCTCGCTCATGATGCGTTCGACGTTCTCGACCACCACGATCGCGTCATCGACCACGATGCCGATCACCAGCACCATGCCGAACATGGTCAGCACGTTGATCGAGAAGCCCAGCGCCAGCAGTGCGGCGAAGGTGCCCAGCAGCGCCACCGGCACCACGATGGTCGGGATCAGCGTGTAGCGCCAGTTCTGCAGGAACAGGAACATCACCAGGAACACCAGCGCCACCGCTTCCAGCAGGGTCTTGGCCACCTGCTCGATCGAGATTTTGATGAAGCGCGAGCTGTCGTAGGGAATCTTCCACTGCATGCCGGCCGGGAAGAACTTCTCGAGCTCGTGCATCTTGGCGCGCACCGCCTCGGCCGTGGCCAGCGCATTGCCGCTCGGCGAGAGCTGGACGCCGATGCCGGTCGAGGGCTTGCCGTTCAGCCGGGCCGAGGTCGCGTAGGCCTGGCCGCCGAGCTCGATGCGCGCGACATCCTTCAGCCGCACCGCCGAGCCGTCGGGGTTGGCGCGCAGCAGGATGCGGCCGAACTGCTCGACGCTGCTGAGCTGGCCGTTGACCACCACGGTCGCGGCGATGCCCTGGCCGGCGACGTTGGGCAGGCTGCCGATCTCGCCAGCCGAGACCTGGGCGTTCTGGGCCCGGATCGCCGCGTTGACATCGGCCGCGCCGAGCTTGTAGCTCAGCAGCTTGGCCGGATCGATCCAGATCCGCATCGCACGCTCGGTGCCGAACAGCTGGGCCTGGCCGACGCCGGGCAGGCGCTGCAGTTCCGGCACCACGTTGCGCGAGGCATAGTCACCGAGCGCGACCGGGTCCCAGGCCGGGTCATCCGACGACAGGATCGCGAACAGCAGGAAGTTGTTGCGCGACTTGTCGACCCGCACGCCCTGCTGCGTGACCGCTGCCGGCAGGCGCGGTGTCGCGCGCGCCAGCCGGTTCTGCACATCGACCTGGGCCAGTTCCGGATTGGTGCCGGGCTGGAAGCTCAGCGTGATGTTGCCCGAGCCGTCGGCCTGCGCCACCGACTCCATGTAGATCAGGCCGGGCGAGCCGTTCATCTCGCGCTCGATCACCGACAGCACGCTGTCTTCCAGCGTCTGCGCCGAGGCGCCCGGATAGGCGGTCGAGACCACGATCGATGGCGGTGCCACCGGCGGATACTGGGCAATCGGCAGCTGAGTGATGGCCACTGAGCCCAGCACCATCACGAACAGCGCGATCACCCAGGCAAAGATGGGTCGCTCGATAAAGAATTTCGCCATGTCAGTGACTCCTCAGCGTGCCGCGCCAGCGCCGGCCTTGGCGGGCTCGGCCGGGGCCTTGGCGGCATTGCCCGCTGCTTCGGCTGGTGCTGCTGCCTTGCCGTCCGGCTGGCCTGGGGCGCCGGCCTTCTCCTGCCACGGCACCGGCTTGACCACCTTGGCGCCGCGCAGCTTCTGGAAGCCGTCGATCATGACTTGCTCGCCGGCCTTGAGTCCGTCGAGCACGATCCAGCGCCCGCCCTGCTGGGCACCGATCTTGACCGGACGCGGGCCGAAGCTGCCGTCCTCGGCCACCACCATCACGCTGTCGCCCTGGGTCGAGCGCGTGACCGCCTGCTGCGGCAGCGCGATCGCATCGCCGGCCTTGGCCTGTTCCAGCCGCACCCGCACATACAGTCCCGGCAGCAGCTGGCCGCCCGGGTTCGGCACCTCGGCGCGCAGCGTGACCTGGCCGCTGCTGCCGTCCACCGTCAGGTCGGAAAACAGCAGCTTGCCGGCGCGCCCATGCTCGCTGCCGTCGGGCAGCAGCAGGCGCACGCTGGCGCCGTCCGAGCCGGCCCGCTTGAGCTGGCCGCTCTCGAGCGCACGCCGCAGCCGCATCGCCTCGTCGGCCGACTGGGTGAAGTTGACATAAATCGGATCGATCTGCTGCACCACCGCCAGCGGCGTGGCCTCGCCCTGGCCGACCAGGGCGCCTTCGGTCACCAGCGCGCGGCCGATCCGGCCCGCGATCGGGGCCGTGACCCGGGTGTAGCCGAGGTTGATGCGCGCGGTCTGCAAGGCCGCCTTGGCCACGGCCACATCAGCCTGGGCCTGTTTCCTGGCCGCCTGTGCGCTGACGAATTCCTGCTGGCTGATCGCCTTGGCTTCGACCAGCGGCTGGTAGCGCTCGGCCAGCGCGCTGGCCTGCATCAGGTTGGCCTCGGCCTTGGCCAGGCTGGCCTGGGCGCTGTCGTGGCTGGCCTGGTAGGGGCTGGCATCGATGGCAAACAGGGCCTGGCCGGCCTTGACTTCGCTGCCTTCGCTGAACAGCCGCTGCTGCAGGATGCCGGTGGCACGCGCCCGCACCTGGGCCACGCGCGAGGCCTCGAGCCGGCCCGGCAGCTCGGTGACCAGGCCGACCTCGCCCGGCGTCACGGTCAGCACGCCGACTTCGGGTGGCGGCATGCCGGCGCCGGGGGCGGCCGGGGCAGCGGCCTTGTCGCCGCAGGCGGCGAGCAGGGCGGCCAGGCCGAGGGCGCTGAGGGTGGCGCGCCATTGCGCAGGGCGACTGGGGGAGGCAGGGTGGATCACTGGCATGTCGAGGTCCGGAATGAGCGTGGAAGGGCACACCGGCCATGCGGCCAGGGCAACGCAGGCCAGTATACATACAATTGTGAATGTATAAGGCCAGCTGGCTGTTCCTGAAACCCGTTCGAAAGTGACCTCACCCCATGGCCCGCCGCACCAAAGCCGATGCCCTCGAGACCCGACACCAGCTGCTCGATGCGGCCGAGTGCCTGTTCGCCGAAAAAGGGGTGTCGCGTACCTCGCTCAACGACATCGCGCTGGCGGCCGGCGCCAGCCGGGGCGCGATCTACTGGCATTTCAAGAACAAGGCCGACCTGTTCAACGCCATGATGGAGCGCACCACCTTGCCGATGGAGCAGGCGCTGCAGCAGGTCGGGCATGAGCCGGGCCAGGATCCGCTGGCCGAGCTGCGGCGCTCGATCGCCGACGCCATGCACCGCATCGCGCATGACGAGCGCACCCGTCGCGTGTTCGAGGTCGCCACGCTCAAGGTCGAATATGTCGATGAACTGATGGCGGTGCGGGCGCGCCATCGGCGCGTGCAGGCCGACAACGTGAGCCAGATGGAGCGCAGCCTGCAAGAGGCCCTGGTCCAGCGCGCGCTGTCGCTGCCGCTGCCGGTGGCCACGCTTGCGCAGGGACTCTATGCCCTGCTAGTCGGGCTGATCCATACCTGGCTGCTGGCGCCCGAGACCTTCGAGCTCGAGGCCACGGCCGAGGCCTCGGTCCGGGCCTATCTGAGCGGGTGGGGGCTGCTGCCGGCGCTGGCCGGCTGAGCCTCAACCCGCCTCGGCTGCCTCAGGCCGCTTTCTCGACATGGCCCTGGCGCGTGTAGAGGAAGTCGATCACGGCCTTGCGGCAGCGCTGGTAGTCCGGGTCGTCGGCCAGCGCGACCCGGTTGCGCGGCCGCGGCAGCGGCACCGGCAGCACCTCGCCGATGGTCGCGGCCGGGCCGTTGGTCATCATCACGATCTTGTCGGACAGCAGCACCGCCTCGTCGACATCGTGCGTGACCATCACCACGGTGCTGCGGGTGCGCGCGACGATCTCGAGCAGCTCGTCCTGCAGCCGGGCGCGCGTCAGCGCGTCGAGCGCGCCGAAGGGCTCGTCCATCAGCAGCACCTGCGGCTCCATCGCCAGCGCACGCGCGATGCCGACGCGCTGCTTCATGCCGCCCGAGATCTCGCCCGGGCGCTTGTGCGCCGCATGTCCCAGGCTCACCAGTTCGAGTGCGGCGGCGGTGCGGCTTTTGAGCTGGTCCTTCTTCTCGGTCTTGCCAAAGACGCGCTCGACGCCGAGGTAGACGTTGTCGAAGCAGCTCAGCCAGGGCAGCAGCGAGTGGTTCTGGAACACCATCGCGCGCTCGGGTCCCGGACCCTTGATCTCCTTGTTGGCGCACAGCAGGCCGCCCTCGGTCGGCGTGGTCAGTCCGGCGATCAGGTTCAGCAGCGTCGACTTGCCGCAGCCCGAATGCCCGATCAGCGCGACGAACTCACCCTTGGCGATCTGCAGGTCGATGTCGCGCAGCGCCGGAAACAGGCCCTTGGCGGTCTTGAAGGTCTGCGCCACGCCGCTGATGTCGATGAATTTGGCGTCATTGTTCATGGTGGAGGCTCCTAGGGGTTCAGGACTTGACGTCCTCGTAGCTGAAGGCGCTGGCCAGCTTGACCAGCGCCGCCTCGAGCAGCAGGCCGACGATGCCGATCACGAAGATCGCGATGATGATGTTCTTGACGTTGAGGTTGTTCCACTCGTCCCAGACCCAGAAGCCGATGCCGACGCCGCCGGTCAGCATCTCGGCCGCGACGATCACCAGCCAGGCCGTGCCCACTGCCAGCCGCACGCCGGTCAGCATGTAGGGCAGCACCGAGGGCAGCAGGATGGTGGTCAGGATCTTCCACTCCGACAGGTTGAGCACGCGCGCCACGTTCAGGTAGTCCTGCGGCACGCGCTGCACGCCGACCGCGGTGTTGATGATCATCGGCCAGATCGAGCAGATGAAGATGGTCCAGATCGCGGCCGGATTGGCGCCCTTGAACACCAGCAGGCCGATCGGCAGCCAGGCCAGCGGCGAGACCGGACGCAGCAGGCTGATCAGCGGGTTGAACATCCGGCCCAGCAGCACCGAGCGCCCGAGCGCGAAGCCGGCCGGGATGCCGACCGCCGCCGCCAGGCCAAAGCCCAGCGCGACCCGCTCCAGCGAGGCCAGCAGGTTCCAGCCCACGCCCTGGTCGTTCGGACCCTTGCGGTAGAACGGATCGCTGAACAGCTCGACCGCCTGGCGCCAGGTCTCGAGCGGACCCGGGATGCCGCTGCCGGTGGACTGCGCCACCAGCATCCAGACCAGCACCAGCAGGCCCAGGCCGAACAGGGGTGGCAGCACCGCGAGCGCCAGGCTGCGTCCGTGGCCGCGCCAGTCGCGCCCCGGCTTGGGCTCGGCGCGGACCGGTGCCGGCGCGGCCGTCACCGCCGCAAGGGTGCCGGGCAGGCTGGAGGGGGAGGCGGTCGAAGCGGCCGAAGCCTCGAGCGGGGAATGGAAGACTGCGCTGACCATGGTGATGCTCCTCGGTGGGCGGCTTTCAGGCCTTGATCTTGAAGGAATCGGCGTACTGCTTGGGGTTCTTGCCGTCCCAGACCACGCCGTCGATCAGCTTGCTGCTGCGCAGCTCGCTCTTGGGCAGCGCAGCCTTGGCGGCGGTCGCGGCCTGCTTGTAGAGCTCGACCTGGTTGATCTGCTTGGCCACGCCCAGGTAGTCGGGATGGTCCTTGAGCAGGCCCCAGCGCTTGTGCTGGGTCAGGAACCACATGCCGTCGCTCAGGTAGGGGAAGTTGGCCGCGCCCTCGTTGTAGAACTTCATGTGGTTCGGATCGTCCCAGGACTTGCCCATGCCGTTCTGGTAGCGACCCAGGATGCGCTGGTTGATCGCGTCCACGCTGGTGTTGACATAGCTCTTGTCGGCAATGGTCTCGGCCATGCGCGTCTTGTTCGACAGGCTGGCATCGATCCACTGACCGGCCTCGATGATGGCGGCGGTCACCGCGCGCGCGGTATTGGGGTACTTCTTGACGAAATCGCCGGTCGTGCCGAGCACCTTCTCGGGGTGGTCCTTCCAGATCTCCTGGCTGGTGGCTGCCGTGACGCCGATGCCGTCGATGATGGCGCGGTGGTTCCAGGGCTCGCCGACGCAGAAGCCGTCCATGTTGCCGATGCGCATGTTGGCGACCATCTGCGGCGGCGGCACCGTGATGACCTTGGCGCCCTTGATCGGGTCGATGCCATGCGCCGCCATCCAGTAGTAGAGCCACATCGCGTGGGTGCCGGTCGGGAAGGTCTGGGCGAAGGTGTATTCGCGCGGCTCGGCCGCCATCAGCTTGGCCAGGCCGGCGCCGTTGACCGCGCCCTTGTCGGCCAGCTTCTTGCTCAGCGTGATGGCCTGGCCGTTCTGGTTCAGGTTCATCAGCACCGCCATGTCCTTCTTCGGGCCGCCGAGCCCGAGGTGCACGCCGTAGATCAGGCCGTACAGCACATGGGCGAAGTCGAGCTCGCCGTTGACCAGCTTGTCGCGCACGCCGGCCCAGCTTGACTCCTTGGTCGGGATGATCTTGACCCCGTGCTTCTGGTCGAAGCCCAGCACGCTGGCCATCACCACGCTGGCGCAGTCGGTCAGCGGAATGAAGCCGATGCGCACTTCCTTCTTTTCTGGTGCATCGGAGCCGGCGGCGTGCACCAAGGCGCGCAGTGCGGGCGAGATGCCCGCAGCCCCCACGGTGGCGGCTTGCAGCACGGTGCGGCGGCTCAGCGGGTGGTTGGCGAGGTGGATCATGGCAACACTCCTGTAGACAAGAAAAACAAAAAAGACGTCCTCATGCTGCAGTCGGCCAGAGGCCATGGCTGCAGATGGGGACGTCTTTGTCCGGTTTGGATCTGTTGCACCCGCCCTTGGGTGCCGTCGATCCGTCGACCTTCCTTGGTCTTGCAATCAGTGAAGCAGGATGCGTGCCAGCTTTCAGCCCAGCAGGTCGATCACGTCGAGCATGCGCTGCGCGACCTCGTACAGCCGCAGGCCCTTGTCCATCGCGGTCTTGCGCAGGCGGGCATAGGCCTCGGGCTCGCTCAGGCCCTGGCGCTGCATCAGCAGGCCCTTGGCCCGCTCGATCGTCTTGCGCTCCTTGAGCTCGGTGCGCGCGCTGTCGAGCTCGGCGCGCAAGGTCTGCTCATGCTCGAAGCGCGCCAGCGCGACGTCCAGAATGGGGCGTATGCGCGCGGTCTCGAGCCCGGCGACGATATAGGCCGTGACACCGGCCGCCACTGCGTCGCGCACATGGGAGGTGTCGCTGTCGTTGGTGAACAGCACGATCGGGCGCGGCGCCTCGCGCGTGGCCATCACCACATGCTCGAGCGCATCGCGCGCCTCGCTCTCGGCATCGACGATCACCAGATCGGGGCGCAGCTGCGCCAGCCGCTCGGTCAGGAACGGGTCGGCCGGCAGCACCGCGATCAGGTTGTAGCCGTTTTCCAGCAGGCCGATGCGCAGCGCGCGCGAGCGCTCGGCCTGTTGCAGTGCCTGCGGATCGTCGTCAGCGACGCTGAGGTCGGGTGCCACGACGACAATGCGCAGCGATTCGCTCATGCCGGCGTACCGCTCTGCGTGGCGTTGCCAGGGCTGGCCGCCGCCAGCCAGGCTGTGGCCGTGCGCAGCACCGTCTCGACCGTGCCGGGCGCCAGCCGGGTCGTGCGTGGCGCAGCGGCAGGCGTGCTCGTGACGGCGTAGGCCTGCCGTTGTGTCAGCTCCTGCTGCATTTCCTGCAGCAGGTGGCGCTCGACCTCGCGCAACTCGTTCATGCGCCGGCTGCAGCTGCGAAACCAGAGCTCGCCCATTCCCTGCCCCAGCGGCGCCTGATCCGGGCTGTCGGCCAGCTGCTGGCGCAGCCGCTCGAGTTCGGCCTGGGTCTCGTGCTGCAGCGAGTCACTGAGGCGCTTGCGCGCGCCGGGCCGGGCGCGACTGATGAAGGCCGAGGCGCAGCGATGCTGGGCATCGATCAACTGGATGATGCGCTGCCAGACCCGCGCATCGTGACGGCCCGAGGCGTACAGGCCGGCACCGCTGGCGCGCTCCTGACCGCTGTATTCCTTGCCCCACATCAGCTGCAGCAAGGTGGTGAGCTCTTGAGTCAGAGCGGATTCGGGCATGGCCTGGGCCGCGGCCTCGACCAGTTCGAGCAGTTGCGCCAGCAAGGCGCAGTAGGCGTCGAACATCTGCTCGCGGGTGCAGCGCAGCAGCAGCAGACAGCGCCGCATCGGTAGCAGGTCGGCCAGGCCGGGCGAATTCAGCAGCGCCAGGCCAAGCCGCGCCAGTTCGGCCTGGTCCGGGTCCGCCGTCGGGGGCAGGGCAGCGAGTCGCAGCAACTGGCGGCGCAGCGCCTGTTCGGCTTCGTCGCTCAGGCGCAACTGTTCGCGCAAGGCCGCCGCGTAGCTTTCGCCCACGCTACTCAGCAGCAGCTGGCCCAGGCCGCGCTCGCGCTGCAGTTCGTCGATCAAATCGGTGCAGCGCTGCACCAGTTCGATGCATGACAGCGGCCACTCCAGTGCGCTGGCTGTCTGCTGGCGCAGGGGCGCCAGATACCCGGTCTCTTGCCTCATGCTTGCTCCCCCCGATTGCGACAAAACTGTCAGTTTCATCAAGCAAGTTCCGCGCCATTGCGACGCGCTTACACTCGCCCCATGTTGATCCTCGGAATCGAATCCTCTTGCGACGAAACCGGCGTGGCGCTGGTCGATGCCAGCGGCAGCGCCGTGCCGCGCCTGCTCGGCCACGCGCTGCACAGCCAGATCGAGATGCACCAGGCCTACGGCGGTGTGGTGCCCGAACTCGCCAGTCGCGACCATATCCGCCGCGTGCTGCCGCTGACCGAAGCCGCCCTGCAGCAGGCCGGGCTGGCGCTCGATGCGGTCGATCTGGTGGCCTACACCCGCGGCCCGGGCCTGGCCGGCGCGCTGCTGGTCGGCGCTGGCGTCGCCTGTGCGATCGCGGCGGCTTTGAATAAGCCCACGCTGGGCGTGCACCACCTCGAAGGCCATCTGCTGTCGCCCTTCCTGAGCATCGATCCGCCCGAATTTCCCTTCATCGCGCTGCTGGTCTCGGGCGGCCATACCCAGCTCATGCGCGTTGACGGCGTCGGCCGCTACGCGTTGCTCGGCGAGACCATAGACGACGCCGCTGGCGAGGCCTTCGACAAGTCGGCCAAGCTGCTCGGCCTGGGCTACCCCGGCGGTCCCGCGCTGTCGCGCCTGGCCCAGCAGGGCGACCCCGAAGCCTTCAAGCTGCCGCGCCCGCTGCTGCACAGCGGCGACCTCGACTTCTCGTTCGCCGGCCTCAAGACCGCCGTGCTGACCCAGGCCAAGAAATTGGGCGACGAACTGGCCGCGCGCAAGGCCGACCTGGCGGCCTCGACCCAGGCCGCGATCGTCGAGGTGCTGGTGAAGAAATCCGTCGCCGCGCTCAAGCAGTCGGGCCTGAAACGCCTGGTCGTGGCCGGTGGCGTCGGCGCCAATGCCAGCTTGCGCGAGCAACTCAATGCGGCCTGTGCCAAGCGCGGCTGGCGCGTGCACTACCCCGAGCTGCACCTGTGCACCGACAACGGCGCCATGATCGCGCTGGCCGCCGGCATGCGGGTCCAGGCCGGCCTGACTGACCGCGCCGCAGCCACCGGAACCGGCTATGCCTTCGACGTCCGCCCGCGCTGGCCGCTGGCCGAGCTGTCGCTGCCGACCTGAAATCGTCCGCTTCCTGCATCCGGCGGGCCCGCGGCTCAGCCGGCATGCGGCTTTTCACTGGAGAAATCATGAACCTTCGCACGAGCTCGTTCAACCGCCGTCATTCGCTGTTGGCGCTGGCCAGTCTGCTGGGCGCCGCGGCGCTGCCGGCACTGGCCGCCAGCCCGGCCCAGGCGCCGATCCAGGCACCGATCCGCATTGCGCTGATCGAAAGCCTGTCGGGTCCGATCGCCAACACCGGCGAGGCCGTGCACCGCAACCTGGTGCTGGCCACCGAGCGCGTCAACGCGCGCGGCGGCATCAAGCTCGCTGGTGGCCGGGCGCCGCTGGCGATCGAGCGCTACGACAGCAAGGGCCAGATCGAGGAAGCGCTGGCCGCCCTGCGCTCGGCCATCGATGCCGGCATCCGCATCGTCGCCCAGGGCAATTCTTCCGCGGTCGCTGGCGCGCTGATCGACGCGATCGCCAAGCACAACGAGCGCAATCCGGCGCAGCAGGTGCTGTTCCTGAACTATTCGGCGGTCGATCCGGCGCTGACCAACGAGCGCTGCAGCTTCTGGCATTTCCGCTTCGATGCCCATGCCGACATGCGCATGGCCGCGCTGATGGATGTGCTCAAGACCGATCGCCAGGTCGCCAGCGTCTACCTGATCGGCCAGGACTACAGCTTTGGCCAGTCGGTGCTGCGCGAAGCCAAGCGCCAGCTGTCGATGCGCCGCCCCGACGTGAAGATCGTCGGTGAGGAACTGCATCCGATGGCGCGCGTCAAGGACTTTCTGCCTTACGCGACCAAGATCAAGGCCAGCGGCGCCCAGGCCGTCATCACCGGCAACTGGGGCAATGACCTGACGCTGCTGGTCAAGGCCGCGCGCGAGGTCGGCTACGAGGGCAAGTTCTACACCTTCTACGGCAACGCACTCGGCGCGCCGGCGGCGATCGGCGAGGCCGGCGTCGGCCAGGTGCTGGCGGTGGCCGAATGGTTCCCGAACGCGCCAGGCCAGGCCGGCAAGGCCTTCTACCAGGCATTCCGCCAGCGCTTCCCCAAGCCCGAGGACGATTACGTGCACCTGCGCATGCAGCTGATGATCGAGGCGCTGGCGCAGGCGCTCGAGCGCGCCGCTGCCCAGGGAGCGGGGCAGGGCGGGTCGGTCGTACCGGCCGCGCTGGCCGTCGCGCGCGCCCTTGAGCAGGCCGATGTCAGCCTGGCCGGCCAGCGGTTGCAGATGCGTGCCGGCGACCACCAGGCCCAGCAGCCGCTGATGGTCGCGATCATGGACCGCAAGGGCTCACGAGGCGTGCCGTTCGATGTCGAGGGCTCGGGCTATGGTTTCCGCGTCGTGTACCAGCTCAACGCCGAGGCCGCCTCGCACGCCCACAGCTGCCGCATGGTACGGCCCTGAACCCCTGGCCAGCCGACTGGCGCCGCGCTATAATCAGCGACCCCCGCCATTTCGGCGAGTGGTTTCACGCCCGTTGCGGCTGCCCCGAAGAGGGGGCTGCGGCGGGATGCAAGTCACATAAGGACACCCGATGATCTCTTTCGAAAACAAGGCGCAAGTCATTGCCGCCAACGCCCGCAGCGCCACCGACACGGGTAGCCCGGAAGTCCAGGTCGCCATCATGACCGCGCGCATCAACGAACTGATGCCGCACTTCAAGACCCACGCCAAGGACCACCATGGCCGTCGCGGTCTGCTCAAGATGGTCAGCCGCCGCCGCAAGCTGCTGGACTACCTGAAGGCCAAGGACGCTTCGCGTTACGTCGCCCTGATCCAGAAGCTGGGCCTGCGCAAGTAAACTTGACGCTGTCTTGCTGACCGAAACGCCTGGGTTGCTTGGCCACTCAGGCGTTTTGCGCTTTCTAAACCCTGAAAAACCGGAGTTTTGCCCTTTCAGAGCGAAGCTGTGTCATTCCAACGAGGCCCCTGCACTGGGTCTGCGCTGGAATGGCATCGTGTTCTGATGGCCTGACTCCAGGCACCGTGCGCTGCCCTTTAGCGCACAACATCCTAGGAAATCTATGAGCCTGTTCAACAAAGTCACCAAGACCTTCCAATGGGGTCAGAACACCGTCCGCATGGAAACCGGCGAGATCGCCCGTCAGTCCAGCGGCGCCGTGCTGCTCGACATGGACGGCACCGTCGTGTTGGCCACCGTGGTCGCCAAGTCCGATGCCAAGGCCGGCCAGGACTTCTTCCCGCTGACCGTCGACTACCTCGAGAAGTCGTACGCTGCCGGCAAGATCCCGGGCAGCTTCTTCAAGCGCGAAGGCCGTCCGTCCGAGTTCGAGACCCTGACCAGCCGCCTGATCGACCGTCCGATCCGCCCGCTGTTCCCGGAAGGCTTCTTCAACGAAGTGCAGGTCGTGATCCACACCCTGTCGCTGAACCCTGAAGTCGATGCCGACATCGCCGCCATGATCGCGACCAGCGCTGCGCTGTCGGTCTCCGGCATCCCGTTCAACGGCCCGATCGGCGCCGCCCGCGTCGGTTATGTCAATGGCGAGTTCGTGCTCAACCCGGGCCAGACCGCGCGCAAGAACAGCCAGATGGACCTGATCGTCGCCGGCACCGAAGCCGCCGTGCTGATGGTCGAGTCCGAGGCGCAGCAGCTGTCCGAAGACCTGATGCTGGCCGCCATCGTGTTCGGTCACGAGCAGGGCAACATCGCCGTGGCCGCCATCAACGACCTGGTGCGCGAAGCCGGCAAGCCGGAATGGAGCTGGCAGGCCCCGGCGCGCGACGAAGCGCTGATCGCCAAGGTCGAGGCCCTGGGCGCCGACAAGCTGGCTGCCGCCTACCAGATCCGCAACAAGCAGGCCCGCACCCAGGCCTGCCGCAGCGCCTACGCCGACGTCATGGCCGGCCTGAAGGCTGACGGCGTCGAGTTCGACGGCGTCAAGGTCGAAGGCCTGCTGTTCGACATCGAAGCGCGCATCGTGCGCGGCCAGATCCTGGCCGGCGAGCCGCGCATCGACGGTCGCGACACCCGCACCGTGCGTCCGATCGAGATCCGCAACAGCGTGCTGCCGCGCACCCACGGCTCGGCCCTGTTCACCCGTGGCGAAACGCAAGCCCTGGTCGTCGCGACCCTGGGTACCGACCGCGACGCCCAGCGCATCGACGCGCTGGCCGGCGAGTTCGAAGACCGCTTCATGCTGCACTACAACATGCCTCCCTTCGCCACCGGCGAAACCGGTCGCGTCGGCAGCCCCAAGCGCCGCGAGATCGGTCACGGCCGTCTGGCCAAGCGCGCCCTGGTCGCTGCGCTGCCGAGCAAGGAAGAGTTCCCCTACACCCTGCGCGTGGTGTCCGAGATCACCGAGTCCAACGGCTCCTCGTCGATGGCTTCGGTCTGCGGCGGCTGCCTGGCGCTGATGGATGCCGGCGTGCCGATGAAGGCCCATGTGGCCGGCATCGCCATGGGCCTGATCAAGGACGGCAACCGCTTCGCGGTGCTGACCGACATCCTGGGTGACGAGGACCACCTCGGCGACATGGACTTCAAGGTTGCCGGCACCACCGCTGGCGTGACCGCGCTGCAGATGGACATCAAGATCCAGGGCATCACCAAGGAAATCATGCAGGTCGCGCTGGCCCAGGCCAAGGAAGCACGCCTGCACATCCTCGACAAGATGCAAAGCGCCATGGGCGAAGCCAAGACCGAAGTCTCCGACTTCGCGCCCAAGCTGTTCACCATGAAGATCAACCCCGAGAAGATCCGTGACGTGATCGGCAAGGGCGGCGCCACCATCCGCGCGCTGACCGAAGAGACCGGCTGCCAGATCAATATCGAGGAAGACGGCACCATCACCATCGCCGCCACCGAGTCGGCCAAGGCCGACGAGGCCAAGCGCCGCATCGAGCAGATCACCGCCGAAGTCGAAGTCGGCAAGGTCTACGAAGGCCCGGTCACCAAGATCCTGGACTTCGGTGCCCTGATCAACCTGCTGCCGGGCAAGGACGGCCTGCTGCACATCAGCCAGATCGCGCACCAGCGCGTCGAGAAGGTCACCGACTTCCTGACCGAAGGCCAGATCGTCAAGGTCAAGGTGCTCGAGACCGACGAGAAGGGTCGCGTCAAGCTGTCGATGAAGGCGCTGATCGATCGCGAAGAAGCGTTCCAGCAGCAACAACAGCAACAGCAGTAAGCCAGCCATGCAGGCCGTCGAGATCACGACCCCTGGCGCCCCCGAGGTGCTCAAGATGGGGCAGCGCGAGCGTCCGGTTCCGGGCGCGGGCGAGCTGCTGATCCGCGTCAGCGCCTCGGGCGTCAACCGTCCCGACGTGCTGCAGCGCACCGGCAACTATCCGGTGCCGCCAGGCGCCTCCGACATCCCCGGCCTGGAAGTGGCCGGCGTGATCGTCGAGGGCGACGCGGCGGCGCTGGCGGCCGAGGGCTTGCACCTCGGCGACAGCGTCTGCGCGCTGGTCGCTGGCGGCGGCTATGCCGAATACTGCGTCGCTCCGGTGGCGCAATGCCTGCCAGTGCCCAAGGGCTGGACCGAGCTGGAGGCCGCGGGACTGCCCGAGACCTTCTTCACGGTCTGGAGCAACGTCTTCGAGCGCGGCCAACTGCAGCCCGGCGAGACCCTGTTGGTGCAGGGCGGTTCGAGCGGCATTGGCGTCACCGCGATCCAGCTGGCCAAGGCGCGCGGCGCCCAGGTCATCGTGACGGTGGGTAGCGCCGACAAGGCGCAGGCCTGCCTCGCGCTGGGCGCCGATCATGCGATCGACTACAAGTCGCAGGACTTCGTCGCCGAGGTCGCCCGTATCACGGGTGGGCGCGGCGTCGATGTCATCCTCGACATGGTGGCCGGCTCCTATGTGGCGCGCGAGATCGACTGCCTGGCCGAGGACGGCCGCCTGGTCATCATCGCGGTGCAAGGCGGCGCCAAGGCCGAGATCAATGCCGGCAAGGTGCTGCGCCGGCGCCTGACGGTCACCGGCTCCACGCTGCGTCCGCGCCCGCTGGCCTTCAAGGCCGCGATCGCGCGCTCGCTGCGTCATGTGGTCTGGCCGCTGATCGAGTCCGGTCAGATCAAGCCCGTGATCCATCAGGTGTTCCCGGCGGCGCAGGCCGCGCAGGCGCACACGCTGATGGAGTCCAACCAGCATATCGGCAAGCTCCTGCTCGACTGGGCGCCCGCCTGAACCCGCAACCCAAAGTCCTTCTCACCCATGACGAAGAAATTGATTGTCGGTAACTGGAAGATGAACGGCAGCCTGGCGACCAATGCCGGACTGCTGCAGACTCTGCTGGCCGGACTCAACGACGACGCGGTCGCTGTGGCCGATGTCGCCCTCTGTGCCAGCTCGCCCTATCTGGCGCAGCTGCAGACCCTGCTGCAGGGTACGGCGCTCGGCTGGGGTGCGCAGGATTGCTCGGCGCACGACTCGGGTGCCTACACCGGCGAGGTTGCTGCCGCGATGCTGCGCGACTTCGCCTGCCGCTATGTGATCCTCGGTCATTCGGAGCGTCGCCAATACCATGGCGAAAACGATGACCTGGTGGCGCAGAAGGCGCAGCGCGCGCTGGCTGCCGGCATCACGCCGATCGTCTGCGTCGGCGAGACGCTGGCTGACCGCGAAGCCGGCCGCACCGAGTTCGTGGTCAAGCGCCAGCTGTCGGCCGTGATCCACGCGGTCGGCCATTGCGCCAGCGAGATCGTGGTGGCCTACGAGCCGGTCTGGGCCATCGGCACCGGCCGCACCGCGACGCCCGAACAGGCGCAGGCGGTGCATGCGGTGCTGCGCTCCCAGCTCAAGGCGGCCTCGGCCCATTCCAGCCGCAACCGCATCCTCTATGGCGGCAGCATGAACGCGGGCAATGCCGCCGAACTGCTGAGCCAGCCTGACATCGACGGCGGCCTGATCGGCGGCGCCTCGCTCAAGGCCGACGAATTCCTCTCCATCATTGCCAGCTGTCCGCTTGCGGCGGCTGTCATCTGAAGTCCCAGATCATGACCATTCTCTTCAACCTGCTTCTGATCCTTCAAATTGTGTCTGCGCTGGCCATGATCGGCCTGATCCTGATGCAGCACGGCAAGGGCGCCGATGCCGGTGCTGCCTTCGGCGGCGGCGGCTCGGCCAGCCTGTTTGGCGCCACTGGCGGCGCCAACTTCCTGTCGCGCAGCACCGGCGTGCTGGCGACCGTGTTCTTTGTCTGCACGCTGGCGCTGGCCTACTTTGGCCACTCCAAGCCGGCCAGCAGCGGCAGCGTGCTCGAGAGCGCTGCTCCCGTCACCGCACCGGCAGCGCCGACCCAGCCGGCCGCAGGCCAGATTCCGGGCCAGTAAGGACGAAAACGCCCGCTGCATAAAAAGCTGCGGGCTGGCCGGAAAAGCGGTTTTTTCCAGCTAGAATACACGGATTGGTGCAGCGCAGTACCCCGGTATTTGCAATAAGTTGTATCAAGACAATAGCCGACGTGGTGAAATTGGTAGACACGCTATCTTGAGGGGGTAGTGGCGAAAGCTGTGCGAGTTCGAGTCTCGCCGTCGGCACCAAAAATTCAATGGATGCGCAATGCGTCCGCGGAACAAGCAAATGGACATAGCACAATACCTTCCGGTACTCTTGTTTGTTTTGGTCGGTCTTGCGGTGGGTGTGCTGCCGCAAGTCCTGGGCTACATACTAGGCCCCAATCGCCCTGATGCGGCGAAAAACTCCCCTTACGAATGCGGCTTCGAGGCTTTCGAAGACGCCCGCATGAAGTTCGATGTGCGCTACTACCTGGTCGCCATCCTCTTCATACTGTTCGACCTGGAAATCGCGTTCCTGATCCCATGGGCGGTCGCCTTGACCGACATCGGTTCGACCGGTTTCTGGACCGGCGTCGTGTTCCTGATCGACCTGGTGGTGGGCTTTGTCTACGCCTGGAAGATCGGTGCGCTGGACTGGGAATGAAGCGCGCTAGCGCTCAGGAGTACAAATGATCGAAGGCGTCTTCAAGGAAGGTTTCATCACCACCAGTTACGACTCGGTGGTGAACTGGGCCAAAACCGGTTCGCTCTGGCCCATGACCTTTGGTCTGGCCTGCTGCGCGGTCGAGATGATGCACGCGGCCACGGCACGTTATGACATCGCCCGTTTCGGCGCCGAAGTCTTCCGTGCCAGTCCGCGTCAGTCCGACCTCATGATCGTGGCCGGTACCCTTTGCAACAAGATGGCGCCTGCGCTGCGCAAGGTCTACGACCAGATGGCCGAGCCGCGCTGGGTCCTGTCGATGGGTTCCTGTGCCAACGGCGGCGGCTACTACCACTACAGTTATTCGGTGGTGCGTGGTTGCGACCGCATCGTTCCGGTTGACGTCTACGTGCCCGGCTGCCCGCCGACGGCCGAAGCGCTGATCTACGGCATCATCCAGCTGCAGAACAAGATCCGCCGCACCAACACCATTGCGCGCGCTTGAGCGCCGGAGACCATCCCCGATGACGAACGCAACCGCACAAGCTGTGGCGATCGCCCCTGAGGCGCTGCAGCAAACCGTCGCCGAGGTGCTCGGCGACAAGATCAAGAAAACCAAGCTCGAGCACGGTGAAGTCACCGTTGAAGTCGCTCCCGCCGACTACTTTGACGCCATGCAGCTGCTGCGCGATGCGCCGGGCTGCCGCTTCGACCAGCTGCTCGACATCTGCGGCCTCGACTATTCTGCCTACCGTGACGGCGCCTGGGAAGGCCAGCGCTTCGCGGTAGTCGTGCATCTGCTGTCGGTCGAGCTCAACCAGCGCCTGCGTGTGCGGGTGTTCTGCGCCGACGACGACTTTCCGGTCGTCGCCACGCTGTGCCCGCTCTGGTCGGTCGCCAACTGGTACGAGCGCGAGGCCTTCGACCTCTACGGCATCGTGTTCGAAGGTCACGAGGACCTGCGCCGCATCCTGACCGACTACGGCTTCATTGGCCACCCCTTCCGCAAGGACTTCCCGGTCACCGGCCATGTCGAGATGCGTTACGACGCCGAGCGCCGTCGCGTGGTCTATGAGCCGGTTTCCATCGAGGCGCGTGAAGTCACGCCGCGCATCATCCGCGAAGACAACTACGGGGGCCTGCACTGAAGGGCTGATGCCCCTTAGGCGAAATCATGGCTGAAATCAAGAACTACACCCTCAACTTCGGTCCGCAGCACCCGGCCGCGCACGGCGTGCTGCGTCTCGTGCTCGAGCTCGACGGCGAAGTGGTGCAACGCGCCGATCCGCATATCGGCCTGCTGCACCGTGCCACCGAAAAGCTGGCCGAAACCAAGACCTTCATCCAGTCGCTGCCCTACATGGACCGACTGGATTACGTGTCGATGATGTGCAACGAGCACGCCTACTGCCTGGCAATCGAGAAGCTGCTCGGCATCGACGTGCCGATCCGCGCCCAGTACATCCGCGTGATGTTCAGCGAGATCACGCGCATGCTCAACCACCTGATGTGGCTGGGCTCGCACGGCAACGACATCGGCAGCTCGACCATCCTGATCTACGCCTTCCGCGAGCGCGAGGATCTGTTCGACATGTACGAGGCGGTCTCGGGTGCGCGCATGCACGCGGCCTATTTCCGTCCGGGCGGCGTCTACCGCGACCTGCCCGACAGCATGCCGCAGTACAAGCACAGCAAGATCCGCAACGCGCGTGCCATGGCCGAGATGAACACGAACCGTCAGGGTTCGCTGCTCGACTTCATCGACGACTTCACCCAGCGCTTCCCGACCTACCTGGCCGAATACCACACCCTGCTGACCGACAACCGGATCTGGAAGCAGCGTACGGTCGGCATCGGCGTGGTCGAGCCCGAGCGCGCGCTCAACATGGGCCTGACCGGCCCGATGCTGCGTGGCTCCGGCTTTGCCTGGGACCTGCGCAAGAAGCAGCCCTACGACGCCTACGACAAGGTCGAGTTCGACATCCCGGTCGGCAAGACCGGCGACACCTACGACCGCTACCTGGTCCGGATGGAAGAGCTCAAGCAGTCGAACCGCATCATCAAGCAGTGCGTCGACTGGCTGCGTGCCAATCCGGGCCCGGTCATCACCGACAACCACAAGGTGGCACCGCCTTCGCGCGAAACGATGAAGTCGAACATGGAGGAGCTGATCCACCATTTCAAGCTCTTCACCGAAGGCTTCCACGTCCCCGAGGGCGAGGCCTACGCCGCCGTCGAGCACCCGAAGGGCGAGTTCGGCATCTACCTGGTCAGCGACGGCGCCAACAAGCCGTATCGACTCAAGATCCGCGCCCCGGGCTTTGCCCACCTGGCCGGTCTCGACGAGATGGCCAGGGGTCACATGCTGGCCGACGCGGTCGCCATCATCGGCACCATGGATATCGTGTTTGGAGAAATTGACCGATGAGCTCCATCAAGCAAGGCGTGCAGGCGCAGTCCTTCTCCGAAGCGACTCTGGCCCGTTTCGCACGCGAAGTGGCCAAGTACCCGGCCGAACAGAAGCAGTCGGCCGTCATGGCCATCCTGTCCATCGTCCAGCAGGAACAGGGCTGGCTCAGCCCCGAGGCCGAGCAGGGCATCGCCGAGTATCTCGGCATGCCGGCGATGGCCGTGCATGAGGTCACGACCTTCTACAACATGTACAACCAGCAGCCGGTGGGCAAGTACAAGCTCAACGTCTGCACCAACCTGCCTTGCGTGCTGCGCGACGGTCAGAAGGCGCTGGCCCATCTCGAGCACAAGCTCGGCATCCAGATGGGCGAGACCTCGGCCGACGGCCTGTTCACGCTGCAGCAGTCCGAGTGCCTGGGCGCCTGCGCCGACTCGCCGGTGATGCTGGTCAACGACCGCCACATGTGCAGCTTCATGAGCAACAGCCGGCTCGACCAGCTGATCGACGACCTGCGCGCCGCGGAGGGCAAGGCATGAACGCCAATCAAGTGCTGCAACAATTCGCCGCTTCCGGCGTCGAGACCTGCTTCCACGACCGCCACATCAACCCGCAGATCTATGCGGGCCTGGACGGCAAGAACTGGTCGATCAAGGACTACGAAGCCCGTGGCGGCTACAGCGCGCTGCGCAAGATCCTGGGCCAGGACGGCAGCGAAGGCCTGAGCCAGGACCAGGTCATCGCGACCGTCAAGGAATCCGGCCTGCGCGGCCGTGGCGGCGCCGGTTTCCCGACCGGCCTCAAGTGGAGCTTCATGCCGCGCCAGTTCCCGGGTGTCAAGCACCTGGTTTGCAACTCGGACGAAGGCGAGCCGGGTACCTGCAAGGATCGCGAGATCCTGATGCACAACCCGCATATCGTGATCGAGGGCATGATCATCGCTGCCTACGCGATGGGCATTCCGCTCGGCTACAACTACATCCACGGCGAGATCTTCGAGGTCTACGAGCGCTTCGAGGCGGCCCTCGAGGAAGCCCGCGCCGCCGGCTACCTGGGTGACAACATCATGGGCAGCAGCTTCAGCTTCCAGCTGCACGCCGCCCACGGTTTTGGCGCCTACATCTGCGGCGAGGAAACCGCGCTGCTCGAGTCGCTCGAAGGCAAGAAGGGCCAGCCGCGCTTCAAGCCGCCGTTCCCGGCCAGCTTCGGCCTCTACGGCAAGCCGACCACGATCAACAACACCGAGACCTTCGCGGCGGTGCCCTGGATCATCCGCAACGGTGGCTTGGCCTACCTCGAGTGCGGCAAGCCCAACAACGGCGGCACCAAGATCTTCTCGGTCAGCGGTGACGTCGAGCGTCCGGGCAACTACGAGATCCCGCTCGGCACCCCGTTTGCCAAGCTGCTCGAGCTCGCCGGTGGCGTGCGCAAGGGTCGCAAGCTCAAGGCCGTGATCCCGGGCGGCTCCTCGTCGCCGGTGCTGCCGGCCGACATCATCATGAACTGCACGATGGACTACGACTCCATCGCCAAGGCCGGCTCGATGCTGGGCTCGGGCGCAGTGATCGTGATCGACGACACGCGCTGCATGGTCAAGTCGCTGCAGCGTCTGTCCTACTTCTACATGCACGAGTCCTGCGGCCAGTGCACGCCTTGCCGCGAAGGCACGGGCTGGCTCTGGCGCATGGTCGACCGCATCGAACGCGGCGAGGGCAAACCCAGCGATCTGGCGCTGCTCGACAACGTGGCCGAGAACATCATGGGGCGCACCATCTGCGCCCTGGGCGACGCAGCGGCGATGCCGGTGCGCGGCATGATCAAACATTTCCGGCACGAGTTCGAGCACCATATCGAACACAAGACCTGCGCGGTCCCGGCATACGTCTGAGGTCTTTGAACCATGGTTGAAATCGAACTCGACGGCAAGAAAGTGCAAGTACCCCCCGGCAGCATGGTCATGCATGCAGCCGAAAAGGTGGGTACCTATATCCCGCACTTCTGCTATCACAAGAAACTCTCCATCGCGGCCAGCTGCCGCATGTGCCTGGTCGACGTCGAAAAGGCGCCCAAGGCCATGCCGGCCTGCGCCACGCCCGTCACCATGGGCATGGTCGTGCGCACCAAGTCCGACAAGGCCATCAAGGCCCAGCAGTCGGTCATGGAGTTCCTGCTGATCAACCACCCGCTGGATTGCCCGATCTGCGACCAGGGCGGTGAATGCCAGCTGCAGGACATCGCGGTCGGCTACGGCGGCGGTGCCTCGCGCTACGAGGAAGAAAAGCGCGTCGTGATGCCGAAGGACGTCGGCCCGCTGGTCTCGATGCAGGAGATGAGCCGCTGCATCCAGTGCACCCGCTGCGTGCGCTTCGGCCAGGAAATTGCCGGCGTGATGGAGCTCGGCATGTCGCATCGCGGCGAGCACGCCGAGATCGAGACCTTCGTCGGCCAGTCCGTCGACTCCGAGCTGTCGGGCAACATGATCGACATCTGCCCGGTCGGCGCGCTGACCAGCAAGCCGTTCCGCTACAACGCCCGCAGCTGGGAGCTGGGCCGGCGCAAGAGCGTCAGCCCGCACGACTCGGCCGGCGCCAACCTGATCGTCCAGGTCAAGAACAACCAGGTCATGCGTGTCGTCCCGTTCGAGAACGAGGATGTCAACGAATGCTGGATCGCCGACCGCGACCGCTTCTCCTACGAGGCGCTCAACGGCGCCGAGCGCCTGACCCAGCCGATGATCAAGCAGGGCGGCCAGTGGAAGACCGTTGACTGGCAGACCGCGCTCGAATATGTCGCCAATGGCCTCAAGACCATCAAGGCCGAGCAGGGCGCCCAGGCCATCGGCCTGCTGGCCAGCCCGCACAGCACGGTCGAGGAACTGGCCCTGGCCGGCGCCTTGGTGCGCGGCCTCGGCAGCCAGAACATTGACAGCCGCCTGCGTGCCGCCGATTTCGACAACGCTGCCGCTGATGGTGAAGCGCGCTGGCTCGGCCTGCCGATCGCCGCCTTGAGCGACCTGCAGCGCGTGCTGGTGGTCGGCTCGAACCTGCGCAAGGATCACCCGCTGTTTGCCCAACGCATTCGCCAGGCCGCCCGCAAGGGTGCCCAGGTCAATGCGCTGAACGAATCGGTGCAGGACTGGGCGCTGCCGGTCGCCAACACCCTGGTGGCCGATGCCACCAGCTGGACCCAGGCCCTGGCTGGCATCGCAGCCGCCGTGGCTGAATTCAAGAGCGTGGCGGCTCCGGTCGCGGCCCAGGCCGACGACGCGGCCCGCGCTATCGCGGCTTCGCTGATTGGCGGCGACAAGAAGGCCGTGTTGCTCGGCAACGCCGCTGCGCACCATGCCCAGGCTTCCAGCCTGCTGGCCCTGGCGCAGTGGATTGCCCAGGAAACCGGTGCCAGCTTCGGCTACCTGACCGAGGCCGCCAACACCGTTGGCGCCCAGCTGGTGCGTGCGTTGCCGGGGCAGGGCGGTCTCAACGCCGGCCAGATGCTGGCCGGTGGCGTCAAGGCTGCGCTGCTGCTCAATGTCGAACCCGGCGCGGATACCGCCATCGACGGCAAGGCCCTGGCCAACGCCGAGATGGTCGTCACGCTGAGTCCGTTCAAGACCAACCTCGACATCAGCGACGTGCTGTTGCCGATCGCGCCGTTCAGCGAGACCTCGGGCAGCTTCGTCAACGCCGAAGGCCGCCTGCAGAGCTTCCATGCCGTGGTCAAGCCGCTGGCCGAGACCCGTCCGGCCTGGAAGGTGCTGCGCGTGCTGGGCAACCTGCTCGGCCTGGGTGGTTTCGCCCAGGAGTCCTCGCAGGACATGCTGGCCCAGGTGCTGCCTGGCGTCGCGCACGGCGAGTTTGTGTCGGCTGCGCGCCTGTCCAACCGGACCAGCGCCGCGATCGACACCGCCACTGCCGCGGCCAAGCCCTGCGTGGCGTCGATTTACCAACTGGACGCGCTGGTGCGTCGCGCCGGTTCCCTGCAACTGACGGCTGACGCCCTTGCTGCCTCGGAGGTGAGCGCATGATCGATGCTCTGTACAACGGCGGCCTGAACCTGGTCGCCGCTCAATGGTGGGCCACGATGGCCTGGCCGGTCCTGTGGATCCTGCTCAAGATCGTCGCCGTGCTGGCTCCGCTGATGGGCGCCGTGGCCTACATGACGCTGTGGGAGCGCAAGCTGCTCAGTTTCATGCAGGTCCGTATCGGCCCGAACCGGGTCGGCCCCAAGGGCCTGCTGCAGCCGATCGCCGATGCGGTCAAGCTGCTGTCCAAGGAACTGATCAACCCGACGGCTGCCGCCAAGGGCCTGTTCCGCCTCGGTCCGGTCATGGCCATCATGCCGGCGCTGGCCGCCTGGGTGGTGGTGCCGTTCGGCCCCGAAGCGGTGCTGGCCAATGTCAACGCCGGCCTGCTGGTGATCCTCGCGATCACCTCGATCGAGGTCTACGGCGTGATCATCGCCGGCTGGGCATCGAACTCCAAGTACGCCTTCCTGGGTGCGCTGCGCGCCTCGGCCCAGATGGTGAGCTACGAGATCGCGATCGGTTTCTGCTTCCTGATCGTCGTCATGACGGCCGGCAGCCTGAATCTGGCCGAGATCGTTGCCTCGCAGGCGCGCGGCTTCGCGGCCGACAACGGCGTGAACTTCCTGTCCTGGAACTGGCTGCCGCTGCTGCCGGTGTTCTTCGTCTACCTGATCTCGGGCGTGGCTGAAACCAACCGTCACCCGTTCGACGTGGTCGAGGGCGAGGCCGAGATCGTCGCCGGTCACATGGTCGAGTACTCGGGCATGGGCTTCGCGATCTTCTTCCTGGCCGAATACGCCAGCATGTGGCTGATCTCGATGCTGGCCGTGCTGATGTTCCTGGGTGGCTGGCTGTCGCCTTTCGCCTTCCTCGACTTCATCCCGGGCTGGATCTGGCTGGGCCTCAAGTCCTTCCTGATCATGTCGGCCTTCATCTGGATTCGCGCCACCTTCCCGCGCTACCGCTACGACCAGATCATGCGTCTGGGCTGGAAGATCTTCATTCCCGTGACCCTGGTCTGGTTGCTGCTGGTCGGCTTCCTGATGCAGTCTTCCTGGAATATCTGGAAGTAATTGGGGCCAAACAAGATGTCTGCTAACACGACGACCACCGCCGTTGCGCCCTTCTCGCTGAAGGACTTTTTCAAGAGCTTCATGCTGGCGGAGCTCTTCAAGGGCATGGCCCTGACCGGCCGCTACACCTTCCGCCGCAAGGTCACGGTGCAGTTCCCCGAAGAAAAGACTCCGCTGTCGCCGCGCTTTCGCGGCCTGCACGCCCAGCGCCGTTACGACAACGGCGAGGAGCGCTGCATTGCCTGCAAGCTGTGCGAGGCGATCTGCCCAGCGATGGCCATCACCATCGAAGCCGGTCCGCGCCAGGATGACGGTTCGCGCCGCACCACCCGCTACGACATCGACCTGACCAAGTGCATCTTCTGCGGTTTCTGCGAAGAGGCCTGCCCGGTCGATGCCATCGTCGAGACCCAGATCCTGGAGTACCACGGCGAGAAGCGCGGTGACCTGTACTTCACCAAGGACATGCTGCTGGCTGTCGGCGACAAGTTCGAAACCGAGATCGCTGCCGCCAAGGCCGCGGACGCCAAGTACCGCTGAGGCTAAGGATCACCATGGAATTCCAGACCGGATTTTTCTACCTGTTCTCGGCGGTGCTGCTGTTCGCAGCCTTCCGGACCGTTACCGCGCGCAGTCCCGTGCATGCGGTGCTCTACCTGATGCTGGCCTTCTCGCAGGCCGCTGCCATCTGGCTGCTGCTCAAGGCCGAATTCCTCGGCATCACGCTGGTGCTGGTCTACCTGGGCGCCGTGATGGTGTTGTTCCTGTTCGTGGTCATGATGCTCGACATCAACGTCGAGCAGATGCGCGAAGGCTTCTGGAAGAACTTCCCGCTCGCGGCCATCATGGGCGCGGGCATCGGCTTCGAGCTGATCAGCGTGCTGTGGGTCGGCTTCCCCGACATGGTCGTGGCGCCCGAGGTCGCACAGACCGCGATGCACCTGGCCGACCACAACAACACGCGTGAGATCGGCAAGCTGATGTACTCGCAATACATCGGTGCGGTCGAGATTGCCGCCGTGATCCTGCTGGTCGGCATGTTTGCCGCGATTGCCCTGACCCTGCGTGCGCGCAAGGACAGCAAGGCGATCGATCCCTCGATCCAAGTCAAGGTGCGCGCCGCCGACCGCCTCCAGGTCGTGTCGCTGCCTGTGACCCGCCCCGCACAACAGCCGGAGAGCCAAGCATGAGTCTGACCCTGGGACATTTCCTCTCGCTGGGCGCGATCCTGTTCGCGCTGTCGGTGGTCGGCATCTACCTGAACCGCAAGAACCTGATCGTGCTGCTGATGGCGATCGAGTTGATGCTGCTGGCGGTGAACATGAACTTCGTTGCCTTCGCCCATTACCTGGGTGACCTCAACGGCCAGATCTTCGTGTTCTTCATCCTGACCGTTGCAGCCGCGGAGTCGGCCATCGGCCTCGCCATCCTGGTGCTGCTGTTCCGCAACAAGTCGTCCATCAACGTGGATGAGCTCAACTCGCTCAAGGGCTAAGGGCTCGAGGGTTCAACGCCAAGTCAAAAAATGAGTACAAGCCTCTCTGCAAGCACCTTGCTGGCGGTGCCGATGGCCCCGCTGGTCGGCTCCGCGCTGGCCGGCGTCCTCGGCACCCGGTTCGGCGGTAACCTGTTGGGCCGTCGTGCCGCCCACTGCCTGACCATCCTGGGCGTGTTCATCGCCCTCGTGATCTCGGTCATGACCTTCAACGACGTGATCGGCGGCGCCCGCTTCAACGCCACCATCTACGAATGGATGGTCGTCGGCGGCATGAAGATGGAAATCGGCTTCATGGTCGACGGCCTGACCGCGATGATGATGTGTGTGGTGACCTTCGTCTCGCTGATGGTCCACCTCTACACCATCGGCTACATGCACGAGGACGAGGGCTACAACCGCTTCTTCGCCTACATCTCGCTGTTCACCTTCAGCATGCTGATGCTCGTCATGAGCAACAACCTGCTGCAGCTGTTCTTCGGCTGGGAGGCCGTCGGCCTGGTGTCGTACCTGCTGATCGGTTTCTGGTTCAACAAGCCGACCGCGATCTTCGCCAACATGAAGGCCTTCCTGGTCAACCGTGTCGGTGACTTCGGCTTCATCCTCGGCATCGGTCTGCTGGCGGCCTACACCGGCTCGCTGAACTACACCGAGATCTTCGCCAAGGCGCCTGAGCTGGCCGCGATCGAGTTCCCGTGGTACATCATGGGGCAGGACGCGATGCTGGTGACCGTGATCGGCATCTGCCTGTTCATCGGCGCGATGGGCAAGTCGGCCCAGTTCCCGCTGCATGTCTGGCTGCCGGACTCGATGGAAGGCCCGACCCCGATCTCGGCGCTGATCCACGCCGCCACCATGGTGACGGCCGGCATCTTCATGGTCGCGCGCATGTCGCCGATTTATGAGCTGTCGGATACCGCGCTGAACTTCATCCTCGTGATCGGCTCGATCACCGCGCTGTTCATGGGTTTCCTGGGCATCATCCAGAACGACATCAAGCGCGTGATTGCCTACTCGACGCTGTCGCAGCTGGGCTACATGACGGTCGCGCTGGGCGCCTCGGCCTACTCGGTCGCGGTGTTCCACCTGATGACGCACGCCTTCTTCAAGGCGCTGCTGTTCCTCGGTGCCGGCTCGGTCATCATGGGTCTGCACCACAACCAGGACATCCGCTGGATGGGCAATGTGCGCAAGTACATGCCGATCACCTGGATCACCTTCGTGCTCGGCACGCTGGCACTGATCGGCACGCCGCTGTTCTCGGGCTTCTACTCGAAGGACAGCATCATCGAGGCGGTGCATTTCAGCCACCTGCCGGCGGCCGGTTTCGCCCACTTCGCGGTGCTGGCCGGCGTGTTCGTGACCTCGTTCTACTCGTTCCGCCTCTACTTCCTGGTCTTCCACGGCCAGGAGCGCTACGAGCAGAACCCGGACGCGCACCACGGCCATCACGACGATCACCATGACGACCACGCCGCGCATGACGACCATGGCCACCATGGCCACCATGGTGACGGCAAGCCGCACGAGTCGCCCTGGGTCGTGACCCTGCCGCTGGTGCTGCTGGCGATTCCCTCGGTGCTGATCGGCTACTTCACGATCGAGCCGATGTTGTTTGGCGACTTCCTGAAGGACGCGATCACGATCGATGCCGTCAAGCATCCGTCGCTGGCCGAGTTCGCTGCCGAATTCCACGGCCCGCTGGCCATGGCTCAGCACGGCCTGACCACGCCGCCGTTCTGGCTGGCCCTGGCCGGTGCCGTCTCGGCCTGGTACATGTACCTGGTCAACCCGGCCGTGCCTGCCTTCTTCGCCCGCGTCCTGCGCCCGCTGATCGTGATCCTGGAGAACAAGTACTTCATGGACTGGATCAACGAGAACATCCTGGCCAAGGCGGCTCGTGGCCTGGGTCTGGGTCTCTGGAAGGGCGGCGACCGCGGCATCATCGAAGGCGCCGTCGTCAACCTGAGCTGGAAGATCGTCGGCGCGGTCGCGGGCCTCGTGCGCCGCTTCCAGACCGGTTACCTGTATACCTACGCGTTCTGGATGATCGCAGGCGTGCTGGCCTTCATGATCTATTTCGTGCAGCTCGCCAAATAAGGAGAAGAACAAGATGGGTTTGCTGAGCCTTGCGATCTGGACGCCAGTCCTGTTTGGTGTCCTTCTACTCGCCATGGGTGGCGACAAGCGTGATGTGGGCGCCGTGCGCTGGCTCGCGCTGCTCGGTTCCGTCGCCGGCCTGGCCGTGACGGTGCCGCTCTACACCGGCTTCGAAACCGGTTCTGCCGCGATGCAGTTCGCCGAGCGGGTGTTGTGGGTGCCTGCCTTCAACATCCACTATCACCTCGCCATCGACGGCATCTCGCTGTGGCTGGTGCTGCTGACCGCCTTCATCAACGTGATCGTGGTGCTGGCCAGCTGGGAAGTGATCCAGGAGCGCGTGAACCAGTACATGGGCGCCTTCCTGATCCTGTCGGGCCTGATGATCGGTGTCTTCAGCGCGCAGGATGCGATGCTGTTCTACATCTTCTTCGAAGCCACCCTGATCCCGATGTACCTGATCATCGGCGTCTGGGGCGGTCCGAACAAGATCTACGCCGCGTTCAAGTTCTTCCTCTACACCCTGCTCGGCTCGCTGCTGATGCTGGTGGCGCTGATCTACCTGTACAACGTCTCGGGTGGCAGCTTCGACCTGCAGACTTGGTACCAGCTGCCGCTGGCCGCCAAGCCGCAGACCCTGCTGTTCTTCGCCTTCTTTGCCGCCTTCGCGGTCAAGATCCCGATGTGGCCGGTCCACACCTGGCTGCCTGACGTGCACGTCGAAGCGCCCACCGGCGGCTCGGCCGTGCTGGCCGCGATCATGCTGAAACTGGGTGCCTACGGCTTCCTGCGTTTCTCGCTGCCGATCACGCCTGATGCCGCCCACGAGTGGTCGGGCCTGATGGTCGGTCTGTCGCTGGTGGCCGTGGTCTATGTCGGCCTGGTCGCGATGGTGCAGCAGGACATGAAGAAGCTGGTGGCCTATTCGTCGGTCGCCCACATGGGCTTCGTCTCGCTGGGCTTCTTCCTGTTCAACGATCTGGCGGTCTCGGGCGCCATCGTGCAGATGATTGCGCACGGCTTCGTCTCGGCTGCGATGTTCCTCGGCATCGGCGTGCTGTATGACCGCGTTCACTCGCGCGAGATCGCTTCCTACGGCGGCGTGGTCAACACCATGCCCAAGTTCGCCGCCTTCGCGCTGCTGTTCACGATGGCCAACTGCGGTCTGCCGGGAACGGCCGGCTTCGTCGGCGAGTGGATGGTGATCCTGGGTGCGATCAAGGTCAACTTCTGGGTCGGCCTGGTCGCCGCCAGCGCGCTGATCTTCGGCGCCGCCTATTCGCTCTGGATGTTCAAGCGCGTCTACCTGGGTCCGGTTGCCAATGACGACGTCAAGGCGCTGCAGGACATCAACGGTCGCGAATTCCTGGTCATGGCCCTGCTGGCTGTGATGGTGCTGTACATGGGTATTCATCCCAAGCCCTTCACCGACGTGATGGACGCTTCGGTGGCCGAGCTGCTCAAGCATGTGGCCGTCTCCAAGCTGCCCTGAGGCCCACCCCTCTCAACGTATCGAAAGAGCACAATAATGATAGACAGTAACAACTGGGCGGCGGTTGCGCCGGAGCTGCTGCTCCTGGGCATGACCAGCCTGATCGCCCTGTTCGATCTGGCGGTCAAGACCCCGCTGCGCGGCGCGACCTACCGCCTGACGCTGCTGACGCTCGCGGTGGTGGCGGCCCTGCATTTCGTGCAGGCCGGCAGCGGCGAGACCGTCTACGCCTTCAGCAACATGATCGTGGTCGACACCATGGCCTCGCTGCTCAAGGGTTTCGCCTCCCTCGCGGTGCTGGTGACCCTGGTCTACAGCCGGCCTTATGCCGGTGCGCGCGACATGCTGCGCGCGGGCGACCTGTTCACGCTGTCGCTCTACTCGCTGCTGGGCATGTTCGTGATGATCTCGGGTCATCATTTCCTGACCCTGTACCTGGGTCTGGAGCTGCTGACGCTGCCGGGTTATGCCCTGGTCGCGCTGCGCCGCGACGAGCTGCGCTCGACCGAAGCCGCCATGAAGTATTTCGTGCTCGGCTCGCTGGCCAGCGGTTTCCTGCTCTACGGCCTGTCGCTGGTCTATGGCGCCACCGGTTCGCTCGACCTCGCCGGCGTGCAGGAAGCGATCTCCAGCGGCTTGATCGACAAGACCGTGCTGATGCTGGGCCTGGTGTTCGTGGTCGCCGGCCTGGCCTTCAAGCTGGGCGCCGTGCCGTTCCACATGTGGGTGCCCGACGTCTACCACGGCGCTCCGACTGCCGTCACGCTGATGATCGGTGGCGCGCCCAAGCTGGCCGCCTTCGCGATCGTGATGCGACTGCTGGTCGAGGGCATGCTGCCGCTGGTCTGGCATTGGCAGCAGATGCTGATCGTGCTGGCCGTGGCCTCGCTGTTGATCGGCAACCTGGCGGCTGTGGCGCAGACCAACCTCAAGCGCATGCTGGCCTTCTCGACCATCGCGCAGATGGGCTTCGTGCTGCTGTCCTTCGCCTCGGGCGTCGTCGATCAGGACGGTACCAATATGAACGCGGCCTACAGCTCGGCCATGTTCTACATGATCACCTACGTGCTGACCACGCTCGCGACCTTCGGCGTGATCCTGCTGCTGGCGCGTGACGGCTTCGAGTCCGAGGAAATCTCGGACCTGGCCGGCCTGAACCAGCGCAACCCGCTGTTTGCCGGTGTCATGACCGCCTGCATGTTCTCGCTCGCGGGCGTGCCGCCCCTGGTCGGCTTCATGGCCAAGTTCTCGGTGCTGCAGTCGCTGCTCAATGCCGGCGGCGGCATCTACATCGGCCTGACGGTGTTCGCGGTCATGATGTCGCTGATCGGCGCCTTCTACTACCTGCGCGTGGTCAAGGTCATGTACTTCGACGCTCCGGTGCAGACCGCTGCGATCGAGGCGGCTGCCGACCAGCGCATCGTGCTGGCACTCAACGGCGCGCTGGTGCTGGGCCTGGGCCTGATGCCGGGCGGCCTGATGATGCTGTGCGACCGGGCCATCCTGGCACTGTGGCACTGAGCGGCGCATTGGCATGAACCAGACTTCGTCGGTCTGGCTGGTCTTGCTGGCTGCCCTGGCAGCCGCCAACCTGCCTTTCCTGAGCCAGCGTCTGCTGGGTTGCTGGCCGACACGCTCGGGCGACAAGGGCCTGGCGCTGCGGCTGCTTGAGCTGGCCCTGCTTTACCTGCTGGTCGGTGGCCTGGGTCTGGCGCTTGAGCAGGCGCTGGGCCAGATCTACCCCCAGGGCTGGGAGTTCTATGCCATCACCGCCACCCTGTTCCTGACGCTGGCCTTCCCGGGCTTCGTCTGGCGCTATCTGGTGCGGCATTGAGCCCCTGTGCCCCCGAAGTTTCCCCATCCGCAGCCCCGTCATGGGGCTTCGTCGTTTCTGCGCCCACCCCCTGTCAACTGACCTGCGTGAACTGACATGACCCATCCCCTGCTGCCCGAGTTGCAACCGGCCCATCTGCGCGAGGTCTGCGTCGACAGCGCAACCGTCTTCCAAGGCCATTTCCTGCACGCGCTGCGCGACACCGTGCGCCTGCCCGACGGCTCGAGCGCGGTGCGCGAATACATCAAGCATCCCGGCGCCGTCATGGTGATCCCGCTGCTCGACGACGGCCGGGTCGTGCTCGAGCGCCAGTACCGCTATCCGCTGCAGCGCGCCTTGCTCGAGTTCCCGGCCGGCAAGATTGACCCGGGCGAGGACCATTTCGCCTGTGCCCGGCGTGAGCTGCGCGAGGAGACCGGCTACAGCGCGCGCGAATGGGCCAAGGCCGGCGTGCTGCATCCGGTGCTGGCCTATGCCGACGAGTTCATCGAGATCTGGTTCGCGCGCGGACTGAGTCTGGGTGAGCGCGAGCTCGACCAGGGCGAGTTCCTCGACGTGCTGGCCGCCACGCCCGAGGAACTGCTGGCGGCCTGCCGCGACGGCGTGTTGACCGATAGCAAGACGCTGACCGGACTGCTCTGGCTGCAGAACACCCGGTCGGGCGCCTGGACGCTGGATTGGCAGTCCGCACCGGCCCAGGACTAGATCAACGGCAGATCACGGGTAGAGACCGCGCAGGTCGCGTGCGCGCAGGATGCGCTGGCAGGCGATGATGAAGGTCGCCGTGCGCAGGCTGACCTGGTGCTCGCTGGCGACCTGCCAGACGGCGGCGAAGGCGTCGCGCATGATCTTGATCAGGCGCGCATTGATCTCGTCCTCGCTCCAGAAAAAGCTCGAGAAGTCCTGCACCCATTCGAAGTAGCTGACCGTCACGCCGCCCGCGTTGGCGATCACGTCGGGCAGCACCAGCACGCCACGCTCATGCAGGATGTCGTCGGCCTGCGGCGTGGTCGGACCGTTGGCGCCCTCGATCACCAGCCTGGCCCTGATCCGGTGCGCATTGCTGGCTGTGATCTGTTGCTCGAGCGCTGCCGGGATCAGGATGTCGCAGTCGACATCCCAGAAACTGTCCTGGCTCACCGCCTGTGCGCCCGGGAAATCCAGCACCGAGCCCTGGCGCTGGACATGGGCCTGCAGGGCCGCCAGGTCCAGCCCGCTGTCCTGGTAGACCGTGCCGGCATGGTCCTGCACCGCCACCACGCGCGCGCCGGCTTCGGCAAACAGCCGTGCCGCGACGCCGCCGACGTTGCCAAAGCCCTGCACCGCGACCCGCGCCCCCTTGAGCTCAAGCCCGATGCGCGCCGCCGCTTCCTGGCCGACCGTGAACACTCCGCGCCCGGTCGCCTCGCGCCGGCCCAGCGAGCCGCCGAGGTCGATCGGCTTGCCGGTCACGACGCCGGTCGCGTTCTCGCCGACGTTCATCGAGTAGGTGTCCATCATCCAGGCCATCACCTGCTCGTTGGTGTTGACATCGGGCGCCGGGATGTCCTTGGTCGGGCCGATGATCAGGCCGATCTCGCTGGTGTAGCGCCGTGTCACCCGTTCGAGCTCGCCGCGCGAGAGCTGGCGCGGATCGACCCGGATGCCGCCCTTGGCACCGCCAAACGGCACGTTGACCGCCGCGTTCTTGATCGACATCCAGGCCGATAGCGCCATCACCTCGGACAGCGTCACATCCTGGTGAAAACGCACGCCGCCCTTGCCCGGTCCGCGCGAGGTGTTGTGCTGCACCCGGTAGCCCTCGAAATGCGCGATGCGGCCGTCATCCATCTGGATCGGCACGTCGACGATCAGGATGCGCTTGGGCCGGGTCAGGGTCTCGACCCAGCGGGACAGATCGCCCAGATAGGGTGTGACGCGGTCAACCTGCTGCAGGAAGATGCCCCAGGGACCGAGATGGTCGGCTTGCAGGTAGGAGGGCAGGGAGTTGAGGACTTGGCTCATGGACAGTACCCGAGTTGAATGAGTTGCCGAGCATAAGCAGGCTGCTTGCGCCTGTCCAAGGCCGATTGTTTTTTGCTTTATGCAAAAACTGCATGGAAGGGGGTGGCTACCAAGCGTGGGTGCGATCGGCCGGCACTCGGGCCGGCACAGCGCGGCACAGCGAGGCACAATTGCCCGGGTCTCCACAGCCCTGTCTCGGCGCGCCAGCGAAAAAACCCTACCCATGCTCGACCCCCGGACCGCCCCGCTGATCGGCACCGACCGCCAGCTGCCCGCCTTGCCGGCCCAGCGCCTGCACGGCCCCGCGCTGCGCCAGCGCTTCGCCACGCCACGCGCCTGGCAGCCCGAGTCGGTGCGCGACCCGCACCTGCCCGCAGACCAGCGGCTGCGTCATGCCGCGGTCCTGCTGCCGATCGTGCTGCGCGACCTGCCCACCGTGCTGCTGACGCGCCGCAGCGATCACCTGCCGAGCCATCGGGGGCAGATTGCCTTTCCGGGCGGCAAGGTCGATCCGACTGACGCCGATGCGGTCGCCGCCGCGCTGCGCGAGGCCGAGGAGGAGGTGGGCCTGGCTCCCGATCTGGTCGAGGTGCTGGGCCTGCTGCCCGACTACCTGACTGGCAGCGCCTTTCGCATCACGCCGGTGGTCGCGCTGGTGCGGCCTGACTACGAGCCCCGGCCCAATCCGCATGAAGTGGCCGACCTGTTCGAGGTGCCGCTGGCCTTCCTGATGGACCCGGCGCACCATCGCCGCCAGGGGCTGGACTGGGAAGGGCGACGCCACGAGTGGTTCGCGATGCCCTACTTGCAGGACGGCGCAGAGCGCTATATCTGGGGTGCGACGGCCGGCATGCTGCGCAACCTCTACCATTTCCTGGCCGCCTGAGCCGGGCTGCGCCGCCGGGCCCGCGCGCCGCTATCATCAGGGCATGAGTTTCTTCGCCATCTTCCTTGCTCTCCTGCTCGAGCAGGCCCGGCCGCTGGGCCGGGACAATACCGCGCATCGCCTGGCAACGGCCTGGCGGCGCTGGGTCAGGCGCAGCCTCGACGCCGGCCAGGCGCCGCATGGCTGGATGGCCTGGAGTGCGGCGGCGCTGGTGCCGGCCCTGCTCGCGGCGCTGGTGCACTGGCTGCTGCTGCCCTTCAGCGACCTGCTGGTGTTTGCCTGGACGGTCGGCGTGCTGTACCTGACGCTCGGGTTTCGCCAGTTCAGCCATTACTTCACCGCGATCCGCCAGGCGCTCGAGTCCAACGACGAGGCCACGGCGCGCGCCCAGCTGGCCGAATGGCAGCAGGTCGAGGTCGGCGAGCTGCCGCGCCAGGAGCTGCTGCGCCATGTGATCGAGCATTCGGCGCTGGCGGCGCATCACCATGTCTTCGGCGTCCTGTTCGCCTATTCGGTCTTTGCCGCGTTCGGTTTCGGGCCGGCCGGTGCGGTGCTCTACCGCATGGCCGAGTCGCTGGCGCGGCGCTGGCAGCCGCGCCTGCAGGATGCGCCCAGCAGCGCGGTGCAGCAGGCGGCCGCCCAGGGTTGGCGCTGGATCGACCATGTGCCGGCACGCGCGACCGCGCTGGCCTTTGCCGTAGTCGGCAACTTCGAGGAGGCGATTGCGGCCTGGCGCTCGGATGCCACCCGCGCCGCCCAGAGCAATGACGGCATCGTGCTGGCCGCCACCGCCGGCGCCATCAACGTCCGGCTCGGCGGCCTCGGGTTGGGCGCCAATCTCGGTGCCAACGAGGTCGGAGGCCCCGAGCTGTCGAATGTCTGGAGCGAAGGCCGCGAACCGCAGAACGCCCATCTGACCAGCCTGGTCGGGCTGGTCTGGCGCTCGGTGGTGCTGTGGCTGCTGCTGCTCGCGCTGATGACGCTGGCACGCAGCGTCGGCTGAGCTGGGTCGAGCGCTTCAGTAGCGCGGCTGTGACAGCTCGGCGAACAGCTCGCCGTAGAGGCGGTAGCGGTTCTCGCTGATGCCGCCTTCGACGCCGACCGCATCGCGCACCGCGCAGCCCGGCTCGTGCAGGTGGCTGCAGTTGTAGAAGCGGCAGTGGCCGAGCCGGACCGAGAAGTCGGGCATCAGCTGCGCGAGCCGGGTCGGCTCGATATGGTGCAGGCCGAATTCCTGGAACCCGGGTGAATCGATCAGCGCGGTGGTCTTGGGTCCATCGACGCCATCGACCCAGTACCAGGTGGTGCTGGTGGTGGTGTGCTTGCCGCTGTTGAGCGCGCGTGAGATCTCGTTGGTCTGGGCGCGAGCCGCCGGCACCAGCCGGTTGATCAGCGTGCTCTTGCCCGCGCCCGAGGGGCCCAGCACCAGCGTGGTCTTGCCCTGCAACTGCTGCTCGAGCGCTTCCACCCCGGCTTGCGCGCCGTCCTGCAGCGACAGCGCCAGCACGGTCTGGCCCATCGCGCGGTAGGGTTCGAGCCGCTGCCAGGCGCGCTCGAACAGGGCACCGAGGTCGCTCTTGTTGAGCACGATCAGCACCGCGATCGATTCGGCCTGGGCCGCGATCAGCGCGCGCGTGAGCTGGCTCTCGGAGAACTCGGGCTCGGCGGCCAGCAGCACCAGCACCTGGTCCAGGTTGGCAGCAAATGACTTGGTCCGGATCTCGTCCTGGCGATACAGCAGGTTGCGCCGTGGCTGCAGTTTCTCGATCGTGCCTTCGTCGGCGCTGGCCTGCCACCAGACGCGGTCGCCGACCACGGCCTGGCTCTTCTTGCCGCGCGGATGGCAGATCAGGCGCTCGCCCGTCTCGGTCTCGACCAGGCAGTGGCGGCCGTAGGCGGCGATGACCAGTCCGGGGCGTAGGGAATCATTCATGTCGGGAGGGTCTCAGGCGGGCAGTCGCTCGAGGCGCTCGGCTGCAGGGGGGTGGGAGTAATAGAAACGCGCATAGAGCGGGTCGGGGGTCAGCGTGCTGGCATTGTCCTGGTACAGCTTGACCAGCGCGCTGGCCAGGTCCTGGCCGTCGGCATGGGCGCAGGCATAGGCATCGGCCTCGAACTCCTGCCGGCGCGACAGCTGGCTCAGCAGCGGCGTCAGGAAGAAGCTGGCCAGCGGCGCGACGTTGATGAACAGCAGCAGCGCCAACGCGCTGCTCGGCGCGACCAGGTTGGGCCGCACGCCCAGGCCGCTGTAGAACCAGAGCTGACCCGACAGCTCGCCCAGCAGCGCGAAGCCGAGCAGGCTGATGCTGCCCATCAGGAACAGCCGCTTGGGCAGGTGGCGCCGGCTGAAATGGCCGAGTTCGTGTGCCAGCACGGCATCGATCTCGCTCGGGGCGAGTCGCTGCAGCAGGGTGTCGAAGAACACCACCCGCTTGGCCGGGCCGAAGCCGGTGAAGTAGGCGTTGGCATGCGCGCTGCGCTTGCTGCCGTCCATCACGAACAGGCCGCGCGAGCGAAAGCCGCAGCGCGCCATCAGGGTCTCGATGCGCTGGCGCAACGCGGCATCGGCCAGCGGTTCGAAGCGGTTGAACAGCGGCGCGATCAGGGTCGGATACAGCAGCAGCGTCAGCAGGCTCAGACTCAGCCAGGCGGCCCAGGACCAGGCCCACCAGAGCGAACCCGCCGCTTCCATGAGCCACAGCAGCAGGGCGGCAAACGGCAGGCCGATCGCGGCGCCGACGGTGGCCGACTTGAGCCCATCGGCCAGCCACAACCCCAGGGTCATGCGGTTGAAGCCATGGGCCTGTTCGACCCGGAAGGTGCGCACCCAGGCCCAGGGCAGCTCGAGCAAGGCCGTGATCGCGAAGAAGCCCGCCAGCAAGGCGACCTGTTGCAGCAAGCCGTCGCCGAGCTGACTGCGCAGCAGCTGGTTGAGCAGGTCGAGTCCGCCCAGCAGGGTCCAGCCCAGCAGCAGGGCCGCGCTCCAGGCCATCTCGACCAGTTCGAGCCTGAGCTTGGCCAGCGTGTAGTCGGCCGCCTTCTGGTGTGCTGCCAGGCTCACGCGGGCCGCGAACGGCGCCGGCACCGCCTGTCTGTGGCGCGCGACATGGCGAATCTGCCGGCTCGACAGCCAGAGCCGGGTCAGCAGGCCCGCGATCAGCAGGGCGCAAAAGCCCAGCGTCCAGAGGGTGGCAAGGGAAGAGTAGGGGGAATCCATGGCTGCGAGTCTAGCGAATGCCGGCCAATGCCGTCGCGCGATCGGTGAAAATCGGGGCATGAGCCAGAATCCCAGCCCCTCCGCTCCGGTTGCCCAGAGCAGCCACAGCCCAGAAACCGTCCAGCACCTGGTCAAGAGCGACCAGAACCTGATCTGGCTCGATTGCGAGATGACCGGTCTCAATCCCGAGACCGACCGCCTGATCGAGATCGCGGTCGTCATCACCGGCCCCGACCTGCTGCCGCGCGTCGAAGGCCCGGTGCTGGCGATTCACCAGAGCGATGCCGCGCTCGACGCAATGGACGCCTGGAACAAGGGCACCCACGGCCGCAGCGGCCTGATCAACCGGGTCAAGGCCAGCGCGACTTCCGAGGCCGATGCCGAGGCCCAGGTGATCGAGTTCATCCGCAAATACCTGCCCAAGGGCTCCTCGCCGATGTGCGGCAACTCGATCGGCCAGGACCGGCGCTTCCTGGTCAAGTACATGCCCAGGCTCGAGGCCTATTTCCACTACCGCAACCTCGACGTCAGCACCCTGAAGGAGCTGGCCAAGCGCTGGCGGCCCGAGGTCTACAAGGCCTTCAAGAAGCACCAGCGCCACACCGCGCTGGCCGACGTGCACGAGTCGATCGACGAACTCGTGCACTACCGCGAGCATTTCCTGCGCTGAATCAGGCGAATAGCTGCAGGCTGATCCAGTAGCCGATCGCCGCGACGAAGGCCGAGGCGGGAATCGTCAGCACCCAGGCCCAGACGATGTTGCCCGCCACGCCCCAGCGCACCGCGCTCAGGCGCTGCACCGAGCCGACGCCGACGATGGCGCCGGTGATGGTGTGAGTAGTCGAGACCGGCACGCCGAGCGCCGTGGCCAGGAACAGCGTGATCGCGCCGCCGGTCTCGGCGCAGAAGCCGCCGACCGGCTTGAGCTTGGTGATCTTCTGACCCATGGTCTTGACGATGCGCCAGCCGCCAAACATCGTGCCGGCGCCGATTGCCGCGTAGCAGGCCACGATGACCCAGCCCGCCGGTGACTTGTCCTCGGCCGCTGCGTAGCCGGTCGCGATCAGCAGCATCCAGATGATGCCGATGGTCTTTTGCGCGTCGTTGCCGCCATGGCCCAGGCTGTAGGCCCCGGCCGACACCAGCTGCAGCCGGCGGAACCAGCGGTCGACCTTGGACGGCGTCATGCGCCGGCAGACCCAGGCCACCAGCACCATCATCAGCGAGCCGAACAGGAAGCCCAGCAGCGGCGAGACGAAGATGAAGGTCACGGTGCGGATCAGGCCGGTCGAGACCAGCGCGCCGGCCCCGGCCTTGGCGATCACGGCTCCGACGATGCCGCCGATCAGCGCGTGCGAGGAGCTGCTCGGGATGCCGTAGTACCAGGTGATCACGTTCCAGGTGATCGCGCCGGCCAGGGCGCCGAACACTACATGGGTATCGACCACACCGGGCTGGGCGATGCCCTTGCCGACGGTGGCCGCCACGCTCAGGTGGAAGATGAAGATGGCGACGAAGTTGAAGAAGGCCGCGAAGGCCACGGCCTGCGTCGGCTTGAGCACGCCGGTCGAGACCACGGTCGCGATCGAGTTGGCGGCATCATGGAAGCCGTTCATGAAGTCGAACAGCAGCGCCATGGCCACCAGCATGGCGATGACCCAGAAGGCCGTCTGCATTGAAGTCATGGTGGATCTCCCGGATCAGGAGTTCTCGAGGATCACGCCCTCGATCAGGTTGGCCACGTCCTCGCAGCGGTCGGTGATGGTCTCGAGCAGCTCGTAGATGGCCTTGAGCTTGATCAGCTCGCGCACATCGGTTTCCTCGCGGAACAGCTTGCTCATCGCGTTGCGCAGCACGCGGTCGGCGTCGGACTCGAGGCGGTCGATTTCCTCGCAGGTCTTGAGCGCGGCTTCGGCGGTCTTGGCATCGGCGATCTTGTCGAGCAGGGCGACCGCGGCCTGCAGGCGCTCGCAGCACTTGACGCCCAGATCGGTCAGGCGGCTGATCTCTTCGGTCATGTGATGCACGTCGTACAGCGCCATGGTCTCGGCCGAGTCCTGGATCAGGTCGGCGACATCGTCCATGGTGTTGATCAGCGAATGGATCTGCTCGCGGTCGATCGGCGTGATGAAGGTCTTGTGCAGCAGGCGGTTGACTTCCATCGTCACGCGGTCGGCGGCATGCTCGGCGCGATCGACTTCCTGGTTGTACTTGTCGCGCAGCACCGGATCGGCGTAGTTCTTGACCAGCTCGGCGAAGGCGTGCGAGGCCTCGACCATGTGCTTGGCATGCAGGTTGAAGAGTTCGAAGAAGTTGCCCTCTCGGGGCAGCAGTTTCCCAAAAATCATGTCGGCTCCTGTGGTGGGTGAAAATGTCAAAAAATTGACACAATAATGATGTAGGCGCGGATTGTAGGCGCCCGCCATGCCTTGTGTCTGTGGCGCGGCTTGACGCGCTCCATGGCGTCGAAATAAAAAAAGCTTGGGGAAAACCCGCAACTGTGCAATAATTGAAATCAGTCGGCCGCATGAGCGGTGACTTTTACGTGCATCTGCCTCACTCTGGCCCCTCACGGTGTAAACCGGCGACCCTTCACAGGGTTTGAATTCAGGGCCCCACGCATACCAGTCGGCCCACTCATGGGCACGCGGCATGCCGATCTGTTTGATGGTTGATGTTTCTTGTTGACCATGATCGGATCGGGCACGCTGCCCGGACTCTTTAGTCCGGCTCGTCCTGCTTTGCTCATTGCGCGCTATTTTGGCGCCTGGACGATAGACATGACTGACTCTTTGCAATTCCCGGTCGAAACCGGTTTCGATTCCTCCATCACCACCGACGTCGCTGAAGCTGCGACGCAAGCCGCTGCACTGCCGAACGCCTTTGCTGCCCTGGGCCTGGCGCCCGAGCTGGTGCAGGCCGTCGCCGACCTCGGCTTCACCCAGCCGACCCTGGTGCAGAACGCCACCATCCCCAAGGCCATGAACGGTGGCCATAGCGAAGGCTTCACCGACCTGATGGTGTCGAGCCAGACCGGTAGCGGCAAGACCGCCGCCTTCCTGCTGCCGGTGCTGCACACCCTGCTCGAGCAGCAGGCTGCCGCCGAGGCCGCCGAGCGCGCCGACTGGGACCGCCAGGTCGCCGAAGCCGAAGCTGCCGGCCAGCCGGCACCGAAGAAGCCCAAGCGCAAGAACCCGCTGCTGGCGCGTCATTTCACCCCGGCCGTGCCCGGCGCCCTGATCCTGTGCCCGACGCGCGAACTCGCGCAGCAAGTCGCCCAGGATGCGATCGAGCTGGTCAAGCATTGCCGCGGCATGCGCATCGCCAACGTGGTCGGTGGCATTCCCTACCCGGTCCAGATCGCCAAGCTGCAGAACGCCGACCTGGTGGTCGCGACCCCGGGCCGCCTGCTCGACCTGCAACGCAACGGCCAGATCAAGCTCGACAAGGTCCAGTTCCTGGTCGTTGACGAAGCCGACCGCATGCTCGACCTGGGTTTCTCGGACGATCTGGCCGAGATCAACCAGCTGACCATCCAGCGCCACCAGACCATGATGTTCAGCGCCACCTTCGCGCCGCGCATCCAGAGCCTGGCCCAGCGCGTGATGCGTGCGCCGCAAAAGGTGCAGATCGATTCGCCGCAGGACAAGCACAGCAGCATCGAGCAGCAGCTGTTCTGGTGTGACAGCCAGGAACACAAGCGCCAGCTGCTTGACCATTGGCTGCGCGACGCGACCATCGACCAGGCGATCGTTTTCGCCAGCACCCAGATCGAGTGCGATTCGCTGGCTGAAGAGCTGCAGCAAGTCGGTTTCTCGGCCGTGGCACTGCACGGTGCCCTGAGCCAGGGTCTGCGTACCCGCCGCCTGATGGCGCTGCGCAACGGCCAGGTGCAGATCCTGGTCGCGACCGACGTCGCCGCCCGCGGCATCGACGTGCCGACGATCACCCACGTGTTCAACTATGGCCTGCCGCTCAAGGCCGAGGACTACACCCACCGTATCGGCCGTACCGGCCGCGCCGGTCGCAAGGGTCTGGCCGTGACCATGGCCGAGTTCCGTGACCGTCGCAAGATCGGCGAGATCGAGGCCTACAGCCAGCAGGTCATCAAGACCGCCACCATTCCGGGCCTGGAGCCCAAGAAGCAGGTCTACGAATTCAACGACCGTCGCCCGGCTGGCCGTGGCGGCAATGGTCGCGGTGCTCCCCCGCGCGGCGGCAACTCCCGCGGTGGCGCTGGCGGCGGCGGCTGGGGTGGTCGCAGCGAAGGCGGCTTCGGCGGCAATTCCGGCCGTCCGGCCAGTCGTGGTGACTTCCAGCCCCGTGGCGAGTTCCGCTCCGAGCCGCGCGGCGACGTGCGCTTCGAGTCGCGTGGCGATGCCCGTCCGGAAGGTCGCGGCGAGTTCCGTGGTGGCGACCGTTCCGAGCCGCGTGGTGATTTCCGCGGCGAGTCGCGCGGTTTTGCCGGCCGCGAGCAGCGCCCGCAGGGTGGTTTCGGTGGCGAGCAGCGCCGTGAGTCCTTCGGCCGTCCGGCCGGCGGCGAGCGCAGCTTCGGTGACCGTCCGGCCTTCGAGCGCCGCGGCAACGAGTCGCGCGGCCATGGCGGCGGCGCACCGTCGTTCGGTGACCGTCGTCCGCGCCCTGAAGGCGGCGCCGGCAAGCCGCGCTTCGTCAAGCGCTGAGCCCTGGGCCTAGGCCCACTCCCGAAAGAACCCGGCCTTGGTCGGGTTTTTCACGTCTGGCCTGCATCGTTGCGGGCGGCCTTGCCTCTCATCAACCTTGACAGCCTGTCATCGCAGCCCCAGCATCAAAGCGGACCGATGGCGTGCACAGGCGACACCGGCGGCGTGATCGCTGCCATCGACGCCATCGACGCCATTGGCGTCATGGGCATGGTCGGCGTGACAGCTACAAGGGAGAACAAGAATGCAATACAGGATGCGACTGGTTTCGCTCGCTCTCGTGGCCTTGCTGGCCGCTTGCGGTGATGGTGGGCCCGACACCCGTGCGGTGCGGGTCGCAGGCGACAGCCTGAGCGACAGCGGCACTTTCGGCTTCAAGGCGACCGTGCAGGGCAGCACCCTGGCCGATACCTGGATCTGGACCGATCATGTGGCCAGCGCGCTCGGGGTCGGGGCACTTTGCCCGCGCTACCTGGCGGCCGATGCCAATCAGGTGGCGCTCAACACGAATCCTGCCTTTGCCGCCTGCAGCTCGCATGCGGTGGTGCGGGCCCGCATCAACGTGCCGCCCGACATGGCGGCCGGCGACGACAGCCCGTTCTCGATCCTGCAGCAGCTCGAGGACCTGTCTGCTACCCGCTACGACCCCGAGGAGCTGTTGCTGCTCGACGGCGGCGGCAACGACCTGGCCGACCTGATGCGCGGCTTCCTGACGCTGGGCACCGAGCTGCAGGCGCCGCTGCCTTTCGCCGACACCCGTTTCGTCAAGCTGCTGGGCGAGCTCGGAGTTGTACCGGCTAGTGCCGCTGCGACCGATCTGGCCCAGGCTGGCGGCCAGTACATGTTGGCCCTGGCCGACCGCTTCAGCGCCCAGATCCGGGCCCAGGCCCTGGATCGTGGCGCGCAGCGCGTCGTGCTGCTGACCATGCCCGACCTGACTCGCACGCCTTACTTCCAGGCCATGCTGGCGGCGGTGGCCCAGGCCAACGGCGGCGGCAATGCCGGCCAGGCCGCCGCACTGCAGGTACAGGCCATGGCCGACGGCTGGATCCAGGCCTTCAACGCCCGCCTCAAGGCCAGTTTTGCCACTGAAGCGCGGGTGGCGGTGGTCGATTTCCATGCCGCCTTGCGGCTGTGGGTCACGCCGGCGGCCGTTGCCGGCCAGCCCAACCCCTACGGCTTCACCAACACCACCGATCCGGCCTGTGCCCCCACCGGGACTGATGCGATGGGGCTGCCGTCCTATTTCCTCGGCAGCTGCTTCGCCGCCGATCTGTCGCGCCAGCTGCCGCAGGCAGCACTCAACCCCGGTTGGTGGAGCGGCCATGTCTTCGCCGACGACTTCCACGGCAGCCCGAGGACCAACCAGCTGATGGCCGAGCTGGTGCTCGACACCCTGCGCAGCCGCGGCTGGTATTGAGCGCTCGGTCGGGTCTGTCAGCTCGATCGGATCGCAGCAAGGCGCGAATGCAGCGCGCCTTCCTACAATCGGTCCATGTTTGAAACTCAATCCCTATTTGCCGAGTCGCCGCTGCTGCAAGGCCTCAACGCCGAGCAGCTGGCTGCCGTCACGCTGCCGCCCGAGCCCGCGCTGATCCTGGCTGGCGCTGGCTCCGGCAAGACGCGCGTGCTGACCACGCGCATTGCCTGGCTGCTGCAGACCGGCCAGGTCACGCCGGGCGGCCTGCTGGCCGTGACCTTCACCAACAAGGCGGCCAAGGAGATGCTGACCCGCCTGTCGGCCATGCTGCCGGTCAATGTGCGCGGCATGTGGATCGGCACCTTCCACGGCCTGTGCCATCGGCTGCTGCGCGCGCACTGGAAGCTGGCCAACCTGCCGCAGAGCTTCCAGATCCTCGACATGCAGGATCAGCTCAGCGCGATCAAGCGCCTGTGCAAGCAGCACCAGATCGACGAGGAGCGCTATCCCCCGAAGCAGCTGCAGTGGTTCATCGCCGGCTGCAAGGAGGACGGACTGCGCGCGCACCAGATGAGCCCGCGCGACGAGGACCAGCGGCGCAAGATCGATTTCTACCAGCTCTACGAGGCGCAGTGCCAGCGCGAGGGCGTGGTTGACTTCGGCGAGCTGATGCTGCGCTGCTATGAGCTGCTGCGCGACCAGGATGCGGTGCGCGAGCATTACCAGCGGCGCTTTCGCCATATCCTGGTCGACGAGTTCCAGGACACCAACAAGCTGCAATATGCCTGGCTCAAGCTGCTGGCGGGCCATGACGAGAACGGCCGCTTCGTGCCGGCCGGCAACGCCGTGCTCGCGGTCGGTGACGACGACCAGAGCATCTACGCCTTTCGCGGCGCACGCGTCGGCAACATGGCCGATTTCGTGCGCGAGTTCGAGGTCCGGCACCAGATCAAGCTCGAGCAGAACTACCGCAGCCACGGCAACATCCTGGATGCTGCCAATCATCTGATCGAGCACAACAGCGGTCGCCTGGGCAAGAACCTGCGCACCGAGCAGGGCGCGGGCGAGCCGATCCGGGTCTTTGAAGCGGCCAGCGACTTCGCCGAGGCCGACTGGCTGATCGACGAGATCAAGAGCCTGCTGGCCGAAGGCTGGTCGCGCCAGGAGATCGCGCTGCTGTATCGCAGCAACGCGCAAAGCCGGGTCATCGAGACCGCGCTGTTTCGCGCCGGCCTGCCGTATCGCGTCTACGGCGGGCTGCGCTTCTTCGAGCGCGCCGAGATCAAGCATGCGCTGGCCTATCTGCGCCTGCTCGACAACCCGAACGACGACACCAGCTTGCTGCGCGTGGTCAATTTTCCGCCGCGCGGCATTGGCGCGCGTTCGGTCGAGCAGCTGCAGGATGCCGCGCGCGCCCTGGGCTGTTCGCTGCATGATGCGGCCAGCAGCCTGGGCGGCGCAGCCGGCACCAAGCTGTCGGCCTTCGTCGCCAAGATCGATGTGCTGCGCGAGCAGACCGAGGGCCGGACGTTGCGCGAGATCATCGAGCTGGTGCTGCAGCACAGCGGCCTGCTCGAGCATTACCGCGCCGACCGCGAGGGCGCCGACCGGGTCGAGAACCTGGAGGAACTGGTCAACGCGGCCGAAAGCTTCGTGCTGCAGCAGGGATTTGGCCGCGATGCGGTGGCGTTGCCGCTCGACGAGACCGCGCCGGCCGGCCCGGGCCTGACCCAGTCGCCCGCCAGCCAGGGGCTGGACCCGCAGGCGCCAGGCTTCGATGCAGCATCAGTCGTCGGGTCGCTAGGTGCCTGGTCTGTCCAGCCCGACAGCGGCGAGACGCTGAGCCCGCTGGCGGCCTTTCTGACCCATGCGGCTCTCGAGTCCGGCGACAACCAGGCCCAGGCCGGCCAGGACGCGGTCCAGCTGATGACGGTGCATGCGGCCAAGGGGCTCGAGTTCGACGCGGTCTTCATCACCGGACTCGAAGAAGGCCTGTTCCCGCACGAGAACAGCCAGAGCGACCGCGACGGGCTGGAGGAGGAGCGCCGCCTGATGTATGTCGCGATCACGCGCGCCAGGAAGCGTCTCTACCTGAGCCACGCACAGACTCGCATGCTGCATGGCCAGACCCGCTACAACCTGAGCAGTCGCTTCCTCGACGAACTGCCCGAATCCTGCCTGAAATGGATCAGCCCGAAGCAGGGCGGCTGGGGCACCGGACTCGGGCGCAGCGGGTCCGGTCAGGGGGCGGCTGCGGCGCAGCCGGCCTGGGGCCGCAGCGGCCTCGGTGACTCGGGCTCAGGCCGGGGCGGCAAGGAGGCGGCCTACAGTGGCGCTGGCAGCGTGCCGGCGCAGAAGTCCGCGCCGACGCATGGCATCCGGGTCGGCATGCAGGTGTTTCACAACAAGTTTGGTGAAGGCAAGGTGCTGACGGTCGAAGGCCAGGGCGACGACGCGCGGGCCCAGGTCAATTTCCCTCGCCATGGAGCCAAGTGGCTGGCGCTGGCGATCGCCAAGCTGACCCCGGTCTGAGTGGCGGGCAGCAGGGGCGGCTGGCTGGATGCCTTGGCCCCGGCCTGACTCAGCGGTAGAACACCTCGACCTGCCCCTTGAGCTTGATCAGCAGCGGGAAGCCCTTGCGGTCGACGGTCTTGCCGGCCGGCACCTTGACCCAGCCTTCGCTGATGCAGTATTCGGCCACGTCGGAGCGGTCCTTGCCGTTGAACAGGATGCCGATGTCATGCTCGAACACGGCGGCTACATGGTGCGGGCTGCGCGGGTCGATCGAGAGGTGGTCGGGCAGGGTGGGGCGGGTGTCGCTCATGATGGGTTTTCCGTGGTTGAAAGCGCAAAGACGCCGATTGTCCCGGATTTGGCCGCACGCCGACGCGGGCTATCATCGAGTCATGGACTTTGAACTACGGGATGCCATTGCCGCCAATACCGCCGATGCTGCCGGCATCGCGCTGATCTACAACGATGCGGTCGCCCACGGCACGGCGATCTGGAACGAGCGCCTGGTCGATGCGGCCGAGCGCCAGGTCTGGATTAGCGCGCGTCAGGCGGCTGGCTGGCCAGTGCTGGTGGCGGTTGACCCGCAAGGCCGGGTGCTGGGCTACGGCAGCTTTGCCGATTTCCGCGCCTTCGACGGTTACCGGCATACGGTCGAGCATTCGGTCTATGTGCGCGCCGACTGTCGTGGCGCCGGCCTGGGCGCCATCTTGCTGCTGGCGCTGGTCGAGCGTGCCAAGGCCGCCGGCAAGCATGCGATGGTGGCGGCAATCGAGGCTGGCAACCAGGCTTCGCTGCGCCTGCACGCGCGCTGCGGCTTCGAGCCAGCCGGCACGCTCAGGCAGGTCGGCACCAAGTTCGGCCGCTGGCTCGATCTGGCCTTCATGCAGCGCCTGCTCGACGATCGGCCGCCGCGCTGAGGCGACCCGGTCCGCCCCGATCCGATGGCAGGGCGGAGCCTGTGTTACTGCTTCATGATCCAGCGCACCATGCGCCTTGCTTCGCGCTCGCTGATCTGGGCCCGCTCGGAGTCGTCCGGCATCTTGACCTGTCCCCAGTGCGGCCCGCCGGCGGCCATGCTGCCCTGGCGCACCGTGGTGATCAGGGTTTTCTCCGCGTCAGGCTTGTCGCGCCATTGGGCGGCGATCTGCTGGAACGACGGCCCGATGGAGGCCTTGTCCACCGCATGACAGCCCATGCACAGGTATTTCTGCACCAGCTTGTCGCCGGCAGCGCCGGCATGGGCCTGCAGGCCGAAGGCCGATAAAGCCGCAACGGCGGCCAAGGTAAGGATCTTCATGCGACAACTCCTCGATGGATAGCGACCATCGAAACCAGCTTAGGGCGGGCTGTCAGCGCTGTCAACGCGGGCGAGCTCCCGGGAGCTGGTGGGAGCTTGCCAGCGTTTGCGACCCGGGCGCGATCCCTGGCTTCAGGCCACCGGCTGGTCGTCGTCGGTCGTGAAGCTGTCGCGAAAAGTGAAGTAGAAGCTGCTGAAGAACATCGCGGCCAGCGTCAGCGCGGCAGCAAACAGCAGCGAGGCCAGCAGATCCGGGCTGCCCAGCAGGCTGCCGAGCAGCGACAGCACCAGGCCGGTCACCATGAAGACGCCCATCCAGGCCAGCATGAACAGCGTGAGCGCGCCCTTGTTCTGCCAGCAGGCCAGCAGGCTGAAGAACAGGCTCTTGGCCGGGCTGATGCCTTGCCAGTGCACCAGTGCCGGTGCATGCCAGAACAGCAGCGCCAGCGGCAGATACAGCAGCATGCCGACCCACATCGCGCTCTGGAAGGCTTCGCCCAGCACGACTTCCTCCGTCATCTCGGTCGTCCCGAGGTAGATCTGCGCGAACTGGCCGCCGTCGAACAGGGCCGACACGCCCAGCACGGCCATGAAGCCCAGGGCGTAGATCACGCCGAGCATCAGCATTGCGCGCAGCTGTTCGCGTCCGGCGCGAAACGCGCTGGCCAGCAGCGCCGGCATCGGGAACTTGCCGCTGTCGGCTTCGCGCGTGGCGACCATCAGGCCCAGCGTGGTCGCTGGCAGCAGGGCCAGTGCCAGCAGGTTGCCGATCACGGGCAGCGCGCTCAGCAGCGACAGCGCCAGCATGTAGAGCAGGAACAGGCCCGACAGCGCCAGCGGCTGACGCGCAAAGGTCGTGATGCCCTGCCTGACCCAGAGCAGGCCGGTCTTGGCCGGCACCGGCTTGAGTTTCACAGTTGCTCCAACCGCTCGCGCAGCACGCGCTCGAAATGGGTCGGGTCGTGGGGTTTGAGCATGCTGGCCTCGCGCGGCAGATGCCAGTCCCACAGGCGCGAGATCCAGAAGCGCAGCGCGCCGGCGCGCAGCATGGCCGGCATCAGCTCGCGTTCGGCCGCGGTCAGCGGGCGCACGCTCTCGTAGGCTTCGCGCATGGCATGCGCGCGCTCGGGGTCCGGGCGGCCGGTCGCATGGTCGATGCACCAGTCGTTCAGGCAGACCGCGAGGTCGAAGGCGAAGCTGTCGATGCCGGCGAAATAGAAGTCGAACAGGCCGCTGAGCTGGCCCTGGTCGAACATCACGTTGTCGCGGAACAGGTCGGCGTGCACCGGCCCGCGCGGCAGCGCCTCGTAGCTGGCGCTGGCCGCCACATGGTTCTGATAGGCCAGCTCGGATTGCAGCAGCGTCGCCTGCTCGGGCGTCAGATGCGGCAGCACGACCGGAACGGTCTCGTTCCACCAGGCCAGGCCGCGCAGATTGGGCTGGCTTTGCGGGTAGTCCTGGCCGGCCAGGTGCATGCGTGCCAGCATGGCGCCGACCTGGGCGCAATGGCTCGGGCCGGGCGCCAGTTCGCTGCGGCCCTTGAGGCGGTTGACGACCGCGGCCGGCTTGTTCTTGAGCTTGTGCAGGATCTCGCCCTTGGCATCGGCGGCCGGATCCGGCACCGGAATGCCCTTGCCGGCCAGATGCTTCATCAGGTGCAGGTAGAACGGCAGCTGCTCGAAGGTCAGGCGCTCGAACAGCGTCAGCACATAGTGATGCGGCTCGCCGTCGCGCAGGGTGCTGACGAAATAGTTGGTGTTCTCTATGCCGCCGGAGCAGCCTTCGATGTCGGTGAGCTGGCCCAGGTTGAGCCGGCTCAGCAGGGTGGCGGCTTCGGTCTTGCTGACTTGGGTGAAAACGGCCATGGGCGGGATAAGCGTGCTTAGGTGTGCGACAGGGAATGCCGCTGGCGGATGGGGGGCGCGAACGGGTAAGGGGCCGGGGCTCAGAACTTCATCAGGCGCCAGCTGCTCTTGCCGGCGCTGGGCTGGGACTGGTCGAGCGGGCTCGCGTCCAGCGGCTGGACCTGGTAGGACGGCAGGGTGGACTTGGTCTGGACCTCGATGCGTCGGGTCTGGCCACCCACGCGCAGTTCGTCGATGCGGCTGCCCGCGTCCTCGTGGGTGATCGATTCGGCCTTTTGCTCGATCACGGCCTTGCCGTTGTCCTGAGCCAGTTGGGACGGCGCTGCAGCGGGCTGGGCGGCTGCCACGCCAGCCAGGCAGAACAGGAGCAGGGCGAGAAAGGGGTTTCGAGCGGTCGAGCGGTGCATAACCCACGATTGTAGGTCTTGAGCGAGTCAGTGCGCGGGAGTCGGGCGGCTTTCGCCGACAATCCGGGCATGACCGAGACCCAGAAGACCCTGGTGCTGGTGGACGGCTCCAGCTACCTCTACCGCGCCTTCCATGCCATGCCCGACCTGCGCGCCGTCCCCGGCGACCCGAGCAGCCCGCCGACTGGCGCCATCCGCGGCATGATCAACATGATGCAGGCCTTGCAAAAGGAGCAGCCGGGCGACTACACCGTCTGCGTGTTCGACGCCTCGGGCCCGACCTTCCGCGATGCGCTCTATCCCGAATACAAGGCGCATCGCAGCCCGATGCCGGACGACCTGCGCGCGCAGATCGCGCCGATCCATGAGGTGGTGCGGCTGCTGGGCTGGACCGTGCTCGACATCCCCGGCGTCGAGGCCGATGACGTGATCGGCACGCTGGCGCGGACGGCAGCGGCGCAGGGCGTGCGCGTGATCGTCTCGAGCGGCGACAAGGACCTGAGTCAGCTGGTCGATCCGCATGTGACCATCATCGACACCATGAACGGCAAGGTCCGCGACGTGGCCGGCGTGACGGCCGAGTTCGGCGTGCCACCGACATTGATGATCGACTTCCAGACCCTGGTCGGCGATCAGGTCGACAACGTGCCGGGCGTGCCCAAGGTCGGACCCAAGACCGCTGCCAAATGGCTGCTCGAGTACGGCAGTCTCGATGTGCTGCTGGCCCACGCCGACCAGATCAAGGGCGTGGCCGGCCAGAACCTGCGCGACCAGCGCGACTGGCTGCCGACCGGGCGCCAGCTCGTGACGATCAAGACCGACTGCGACCTGAGCGAGTCGCTGCCCGGCTTGCCCTCGCTCGAGGGGCTGGCGCAGCGCGAGCGCGACAACGCCAGCCTGCGCGATTTCTATGAGCGCTACGGCTTCAAGGGCCTGGCGCGCTCGCTCGAGGTCCCGGGCAAGGGTGCCGAGCCCGCTGGCGCAGCGGGCGACTTGCCGGACCGCTCGGCGGCCGTTCGGCGCCAGCCCCGTTCCGTGTCGGCGGCACCGGCCTTCGGTGCCAGCGGCGACCTGTTCGCCGAGCCGGCGCCGCAGGGCACCGAATCCGCGCCGGCCGATGACGCCGCGGCTGCGGCGCAGGCGGCAGAGGCAACCGAGGTGGCCGCGGCAAGCGCGCTGCGCTACGAGACCCTGCTCGACTGGCCGGCCTTCGACGCCTGGCTGGACAGGCTGCAGGCGGCCGAGCTGGTCGCGCTCGACACCGAAACGACCTCGCTCGACGCGATGCGGGCCGAGATCGTCGGCATCAGCTTCAGCGTCCAGCCGGGCGAGGCGGCCTATGTGCCGCTGCTGCACGCCGGCCCCGATGCGCCGGTCCAGCTGCCGCGCGAGGAGGTGCTGGCCCGCCTCAAGCCCTGGCTCGAGGACCCCGCTGCCAGGAAGCTCGGCCAGCATGTCAAGTACGACCGCCATGTGTTTGCCAACCATGGCATTGAGGTGCGCGGCTATGCCCACGACACCATGCTGCAGAGCTATGTGCTCGAGGTGCACAAGCCGCACAACCTGGCCAGCCTGGCCGAGCGCCATCTCGGGCGCAGCGGCATCCATTACGAGGACCTGTGCGGCAAGGGCGCCAAGCAGATTCCGTTCGCACAGGTCGAGGTGGCCCGGGCCGCCGAGTACTCCTGCGAGGACAGCGACATGACGCTCGAGGTGCACCAGCTGCTCTGGCCTCTGATCGAGGTCGATGAGAAGCTGAGCCGGATCTACCAGCTCGAGATCGATACCAGCGAGGCGCTGTTCCGGGTCGAGCGCAATGGCGTGCTGATCGACGCGCCGACGCTGGCGCGCCAGAGCCATGAACTGGGCCAGCGCATCCTGCAGCTTGAGGCCGAGGCCTACGAGATCGCGGGTCAGCCCTTCAACCTCGCGAGTCCGAAGCAGCTCGGCGAGATCTTCTTCGACAAGCTGGGCCTGCCGGTGATCAAGAAGACCGCGACCGGCGCGCGCAGCACCGACGAGGAGGTGCTGGAGAAACTGGCCGAGGACTACCCGCTGCCGGCCAAGCTGCTGGAACACCGCTCGCTGTCCAAGCTCAAGGGCACCTACACCGACAAGCTCGCCAGCCTGGCGCATCCGCGCACGGGTCGGGTCCATACCCATTACGCGCAGGCGGTGGCCGTGACCGGGCGCCTGAGCAGCAACGAGCCCAATCTGCAGAACATTCCGATCCGCACGCCCGAGGGCCGGCGCGTGCGCGAGGCCTTCGTCGCGCCGCCGGGCCGGCTGATCGCGAGTGCCGACTACTCGCAGATCGAGCTGCGCATCATGGCGCATCTGAGCGGTGACGCCGCGCTGCTCAAGGCCTTTGCCGAGGGACTCGACGTGCACCGTGCGACCGCGGCCGAGATCTTCGGCCTGACTCCCGCCGAGGTCAGCAGCGAGCAGCGGCGCTATGCCAAGGTCATCAACTTCGGCCTGATCTACGGCATGAGCGGCTTTGGCTTGGCCAAGGCGCTGGGCATCGACAATGCGGCGGCCAAGAACTACATCGAGCGCTATTTCCTGCGCTTTTCCGGCGTGCGCGACTACATGGACCAGACCAAGGCGCAGGCCAAGGCGCAGGGCTATGTCGAGACCGTGTTCGGTCGCCGGCTCTACCTGCCCGAGATCAACAGCCCGAACGGCCCGCGCCGCGCCGCCGCCGAGCGCGCCGCGATCAACGCGCCGATGCAGGGCACGGCCGCCGACCTGATCAAGCTGAGCATGGTCGCGGTCCAGGCCGCGATCGATGCCCAGGGCTTGGGCACGCGGATCATCATGCAGGTGCATGACGAACTGGTGTTCGAGCTGCCCGAGTCCGAGCTCGACTGGGTCCGGACCGAGGTGCCGCGCCTGATGGCAGGCGTAGCCGAACTCCAGGTGCCGCTGCTGGCCGAGGTTGGCGTCGGTGCCAACTGGGAGCAGGCGCACTGAGCCGGGTCGCCGCACGGCGAGCTGTCCCGGTTCTGCGCCCGCTATCGGCCCCGGTTATCGCGTTTTTTCCCGTGGCAGATGCAGGACTCCCGGGATGCGACTATCATGGCTGACAGAAATGACATCCGATCAAGAGGTACAAGAATGACAGTCGAAGACACCGTTGCCGGACCCACGCGCGTGATGCTGGTTGCGCTCCCCCTGATGTCCTGGGGGCTTGAGCGTCTGCTTGAGGGTGATCATGGCCGCTGGTCGGTGGTGGGCGTGGTCGAGAGCGCGGCCGAAGGCGTGCTGCGCATGGAGCAGATCGAGCCCGACGTGATCGTGTTCGACCTCGATGGCGAGGAGGGTACCGAGTCGCTGGCCCATCTGCAGGCCCAGACCACCGCCAAGATCCTGGCCTTGACGAGTTCGCGCGATCCGGCGCTGCAAGACAGCGCCGTGCTGGTCGGCGCGCGCGGCGTGGTCGGCAAGTACGAGGCCCCGGTTGTGCTGCTGCGCGCGCTCGAAAAAATCCACAACGGCGAGATGTGGATCGAGCGCAGCGCGACCAGCCGGATCTTCCTCGAGCTCTCGCGGCACCAGGACGGACGCTGGCGCAGCTCGCGCCGGGCCTCGGTCAGCGTGCTGACGCCGAAGGAAAAGCTGACGGTCGAGGCCCTGGCCTCGGATGCCGCGGCACCGGGCAAGGTGATCGCGCAGCGCCTCAACATCAGCGAGCACACGCTGCGCAACCACCTGACCTCGATCTATCGCAAGCTCTCGGTCTCGAACCGGGCCGAGTTGCATGCCTACGTGAACCGGCACGGGCTTGAGCGCCTGGGCTGAGGGCCTGATTGATCAGCAGGCGCGACCAGGCTGGCGAGCGGATCGCGCGCGCCTGATGCGATGCCTGTCTTGACGCCTGGGTCCGGCGTTCAGCCCTGCAGGGCCGAACCCAGCTTGGCGCGGTACCACTCGTGGAAATGCTGCATGCCGTCTTCCATCGGGCTCTGGTAGGGTCCGACCTCGTTGTCGCCGCGCAGCAGCAGGGCCTTGCGCCCGGCGTCCATGCGCTCGCCAATCTCGTCGTCCTCGATGCAGGTTTCCATGTAGGCAGCGCGCTGGGCGTCGACGAAGTCGCGCTCGAAGGCGGCGATCTCTTCCGGGTAGTAGAACTCGACCCGGTTCAACGTCTTGTCGACGCTGATCGGGTGCAGGGTCGAAACCGTCAGCACATGCGGGTACCACTCGACCATGATGTGCGGGTAGTAGGTCAGCCAGACCGCGCCCTGCTCGGGCAGTTCGCCGTCGCGGTAGGCCATCAGCTGCTGATGCCATTTCTGGTAGACCGGACTGCCGGCGCCCTTGAGCAGGTTCTGCACGCCCACGGTCTGGACCGAGTATTCGGGCTTGAACTCCCACTTGAGGTCGTCGCAGGTCACGAAGTTGCCGAGTCCGGGGTGGAACGGCACGACATGGTAGTCCTCGAGGTAGACCTCGATGAAGGTCTTCCAGTTGTAGTTGCACTCGTGCAGCTCGACATGGTCGAGCACCATGCCCTCGAAGCTCAGCGTGCTGGCCGGGCCCATGCCGGCGAGGTCGGCGGCGATGTCGCGGCCGTTGTCCTCGAACAGCATGCCGTTCCATTCGCGCAGCGGGTAGCGCTGCAGGTTCAGGCAGGGGTCCTGCGCGAAGTGCGGCGCGCCGATCAGCTCGCCGAGCTGGCCCATGGCAGAGCCGCCGCTGTAGGTCCAGCGGTGCAGCGGGCAGACGATGTTGCCCGCGGCACTGCCGTTGCGGTGCTGGCCCAGATTGCCGCGCCCCTTGAGCATGACGGCCTGGCGGTGCCGGCAGACGTTGCTGACGAGCTCGACGCCTTTTTCGGTCCGTACCAGGGCGCGACCTTCGCCCTCATGAGGCAGGGCGTAGTAGTCGCCCAGGTTGGGCACGGCATTGATATGCCCCACATAGCGGGGCCCGCGCTGGAAGATGGTCTCCATCTCGCGCTGGAACAGCGCTGGGTCAAAATAGCTGGAAACCGGAAATTGGCTTGCGGCCTGCTGGAACTGAAGACTTAAATCAGACATGAAGGTCCTGACCTAGAGACTCCCCCTATTAAGGGGCAGGGAAGCGCTTTGATCGTTGAACGAATGAGCGCGGGAAGGTTTTACAACTCCTGATGAGCTGGAAAGGGGCACTTATTGTACCCCCTGGGGCCGATCTGTGCCGGCAAGACCGGTCCGCGTCCCGGCCTTTGGGCTGCAGGCCCTAAAATCATAGTTTTGATTTTTCGTCGCCTGCGGCAAACGCCGCAGCGGCTCCAGCCATGGCCTCTATCCTTGCGCACCGGGAGATCTCTTGTTCACTGACCACCCGCCGCTCCGGCTCGACCCTTACGCCAGCGAGGTCGGCATGAGCGCGCCGTCCGCCGATTTCAGCAGTTGGAGCCAGGCGCGCCTGGCCGAGGTCGAGCAGCTGCTCGAGCAGTGGGTGCCGGCTGCGGCGCCGGCGGGTCTGGGTGCTGCGATGCGCTATGCCGTGCTCGATGGCGGCAAGCGCCTGCGGCCGCTGCTGGTGCTGGCGACCGCCGAGGCGGTCGGCGGCGTGCTGCCACCGCTCGGCAGCGCGGCCTGGCGCGCCGCCTGCGCGCTCGAGCTGATCCACGCCTATTCACTGGTGCATGACGACCTGCCCTGCATGGACAACGATGTGCTGCGCCGCGGCAAGCCGACGCTGCATGTGCAGTTCGGCGAGGCGCCTGCGCTGCTCGCGGGCGACGCCTTGCAGGCACTGGCGTTCGAGGTCCTGCTGCCGGAAGACCAGTCGGTCGAGCCGGCGCTGGCGGCCCGGCTTTGCCGCCAGCTCGCGCGCGCCGCGGGTTGGGACGGCATGGCCGGTGGCCAGGCGATCGATCTCGCCGGCGTCGGCCAGCAGCTCGACCAGGCCAGCCTGGAGGACATGCACCGCCGCAAGACCGGCGCGTTGCTGCTGGCCAGCGTCGAAATGGGCGGCGCTGCTGCCGGTGCCAGCGCGGCCCAGCTGGCGGCCATGGCCCGCTATGGGCGCGCGCTCGGTCTGGCCTTCCAGGTAGTGGACGATATCCTTGATGTCACTGCCGATTCGGCCACCCTGGGCAAGACCGCCGGCAAGGATGCCGCGGCCGACAAGCCTACCTTCGTCTCGCTGCTCGGCCTGGCCGCGGCCCAGGCCTACGCCGACGATCTGCTGGCGCAGGCGCATCAGGCGCTGGACCAGGCCGGCCTGCGCCAGGCGGCCTATCTGCATGCGATTGCCGACTGGGTCGTGCGCCGCAGCCACTGACTCCCAGCCTTCGCGCTTTCTGCCGACCCTCGCTACTCGAGAACCCCGAACAATGACCGGTTTGCTGTCCACCATCGATTCCCCGGCCGATCTGCGCCGACTGACGCGCGCGCAACTGCCCGCGCTGGCGACCGAGCTGCGCGATTTCCTGCTGCACAGCGTGGCGCGCACCGGCGGTCATCTGAGCTCCAACCTCGGCACGGTCGAGCTGACCCTCGCGCTGCACTATGTCTTCAACACGCCCGAGGACCGCATCGTCTGGGACGTCGGACATCAGACCTATCCGCACAAGATCCTGACCGGCCGGCGCGAGCGCATGGGCAGCTTGCGCCAGCAGGGTGGCATCAGTGGCTTTCCGCTGCGCAGCGAGAGCGAGTTTGATGCCTTTGGCACTGCGCATTCGTCGACCAGCATCTCGGCCGCGCTCGGCATGGCGATGGCAGCGCACCAGAAGGGCGAGGACCGGCAGGCGATCGCCGTCATCGGTGACGGCGCGATGACCGCCGGCATGGCCTTCGAGGCGCTCAACAACGCCGGCGTGCTCGACGGCAAACTCTTGGTGATACTGAACGACAACGACATGTCGATCAGCCCGCCGGTAGGGGCGCTGAACCGCTACCTGGCCCAGCTCATGAGCGGGCGCTTCTATTCGGCGGCCAAGCAGGTCGGCAAGCAGGTGCTGGCCAAGGCGCCGCATCTGTTCGAGCTCGCCAAGCGCCTCGAGGAGCAGGCCAAGGGCCTGGTGGTGCCGGCTACCTTGTTCGAGAAGTTCGGCTTCAACTACATCGGCCCGATCGACGGCCACGACCTCGAGTCGCTGATCCCGACGCTGGAGAACATCAAGCTGCTCGAAGGCCCGCAGTTCCTGCATGTGGTGACCAAGAAGGGCCGTGGCTACGACCTGGCCGAGGCCGATCCGGTGGCCTACCACGGCCCGGGCAAGTTCGATCCCAAGGTCGGTCTGCAGCAGCCGGCCACCGCCCCGAAGCCGACCTTCAGCCAGGTGTTTGGCCGCTGGCTGTGCGACATGGCGGCGCATGACCAGCGCCTGGTCGGCATCACGCCGGCGATGCGCGAGGGCTCGGGCATGGTCGAGTTCCACCAGCGCTTCCCCGACCGCTACTACGATGTCGGCATCGCCGAACAGCATGCGGTCACCTTTGCCGCCGGCCTGGCCTGCGAGGGCATCAAGCCGGTGGTCGCGATCTATTCGACCTTCCTGCAGCGTGCCTACGACCAGCTGGTGCATGACGTCGCGCTGCAGAAGCTGCCGATGGTGCTGGCGCTGGACCGTGCCGGCCTGGTCGGTGCCGACGGCCCGACCCATGCCGGCGCCTACGACATCCCGTTTTTGCGCTGCATTCCGAACGTCAGCATCGCCTGTCCGGCAGACGAGGCCGAGTGCTATCGCCTGCTGTCGACCGCTTATGCCCAGGATCATGCGGTCGCGGTGCGCTATCCGCGCGGCAGCGGAGTCGGTGCCGAGTTGCCCACCGGCCCCGAGGCTCTGCAGGGACTGCCGTTTGGCAAGGGTGAGCTGCGCCGTCAGGGTCAGCGCGTCGCGATCCTGGCTTTCGGTACCCTGCTGCAGCCCGCGCTGGTCGCCGCCGAGGCGCTCGACGCCACGGTCGTCAACATGCGCTGGGCCAAGCCGCTCGACCTCGAGCTGCTGCTCGAGGTCGCGCGCAGCCACGAGTTGATCGTGACGGTCGAGGAGGGCGCGATTGCCGGTGGCGCGGGCTCCGCCGTGCTCGAGGCCCTGCAGGCCGCACGCCTGCCGTTGCCGGTGCTGCAGCTGGGACTGCCGGATCGCTTCATCGAGCATGGCGACCATGGCAAGCTGTTGAGCGGGCTGGGTCTGGACGCCGCTGGCATCGAGCGCAGCGTGCAAGCCTGGCTGGCACCGGCTGCAGTGGTGCAGGGCGAGGCATCTTGAGGCGCCGCGGAGTCCTGGGGCACGCCGGCCTGGCCGGTATCCTGGCCAGCGGCTGCGCGCCGGCGGTACTGGCCCAGCCGGTCATACGCTGGCGCCTCGCGACGGCCTGCCACCATTCGCTCGATGCCGTCTACAGCGGCACCGAGCAGTTCGCACGCCAGCTCGGCCAGCTGTCGGGCGGGCGGTTGCAAGTCACGCTGCTGCCGGTCGATGATCCGGTTGCGCCGCTGAGCCTGCTCGAAGCGCTGCAGGCCGGCGAGATTGATGCGCTGCACGCGGTGCCGAGTCATTTCGTCGGCATCGACGAATGCTTTGCACTCGACAGCGCCGTTCCGTTTGGCCTCAATAGCCGGCAGATGAACACTTGGCAGCTCGAAGGCAACGGCCTCAAGCTGCTGCGCGATTTCTATGCCCAGTACCAGATCGTCAATTTCCCGATGGGCAATTCCGGCGCCCAGATGGGGGGCTGGTTCCGGCGCGAACTCGAGTCACCGGCCGATCTGAGCGAGCTGCGCATGCAGATGGGGGGACTGGGCGCGCGCGTGCTGCAGTCGCTGGGCGCCTTGCCGCAGCAGCTGCCGATGAGCGAATTGGTCGGCGCGCTCGAGCGTGGCCAGCTCGACGCGGTCGAGTGGGTCGGACCGCATGACGACCGCAAGCTCGGCCTGAGCCGGGTTGCGCGCTACTACTATTACCCGGGCTGGTGGGAGGGCAGTGCCCAGCTCAGCCTGTATTGCAACGCCAAGGCCTGGCGTGCCTTGCCGCCGGATCTAAAGGGCATGGTCGAGCTGGCAGCCCAGTCGGTCCATGCCGGCATACAGGCGCGCTACGATGTGCTTAATCCGATCGCGCTCAAGCAGGTGGTGGCCGCCGGTGTGCGGGTCAAGGCCTTTCCCAAGCCGGTGCTCGATGCCGCCTTCAAGGCCTCAAGCGCCCTCTGTGCCGACCTGTCGCGCCGCAACCCGGCCTGGCGCCGCATCTATGCCGACTATTCGGCCTTCCGGCGCGAGCAAAATCTCTGGCACCGGCTACCCGAAGCCCATTTCGACCGCTATCTGCAGTCGGTTCGGCTCTAAGTCGAGCTATTTCACTCTATTTTCATGCAAATCGACGTCAAGATCCTCGACCCGCGGCTCGCGCAGCAGCCGCCCGCCTACGCCACGCCCGGCAGCGCCGGCCTCGACCTGAGAGCCTGCCTCGAGCAGCCGCTGCGGCTCGAACCCAATGCCTGGCAGCTGGTGCCGACCGGCATGGCAATTCACCTGGCCGATCCCGGCTATGCGGCACTGATCCTGCCGCGCTCAGGCCTGGGCCACAAGCATGGCATCGTGCTGGGCAACCTGGTGGGCCTGATCGACAGCGACTACCAGGGCCAGCTGATGGTCAGCGCCTGGAACCGCAGCGAAGTGGCGTTCACGATCGAGCCGATGGAGCGGATTGCTCAGCTCGTGATCGTGCCGGTACTGCAGGCAAAGTTCAATATCGTCGACGATTTCGCTGCCGCGACCGAGCGCGGAGCCGGCGGTTACGGCTCGACTGGCCGCGGCTGAGCGTCCTGGTTTCCTGCTCTTTGGTCCCGGGCCCTCAAGCCCGGGAGCCGCAGGCCGGCTTCAGTGCAGGGTCTGGCCGTCGCCGTTGACCGGCACCGCATCACCCGAGTGCCCGCCGCCGAGGCGGAAGAAGCCCGTGCCCAGCGTGCCCTGGCCGATCTCCTCGACGTAAGCCTCGCGCACGGCATGCACCGTCAGTTGCAGCCGCAGCGCGATGCCAGCCAGTGGGTGGTTGGCATCGAGCACGACATGCTCGGGATAGATCTCGCTGACGAAATAGACCTGGTCGCGCGGCGCGTCCGGGTTGCAGCCGGGCGGCAAGCCTTCGAACACCATGCCCTCCTCGAGCTCGGCCGGGAAGGCTGCGCGCGGCTCCAGGAACAGCTTGCGGTCATCGAAATCACCGAAGGCATCTTCGGGCTCGAGCTGCAGTTCGAGCTCGGCGCCGGCCTCGAGGCCTTGCAGTTGCGCTTCGATCTTGGCCAGCAGATCATCGCCGCCGAGCAGGAACTCGACCGGCTCGTCGAGTTCGTCGAGGATTTCGCCCAGGGTGTCTTTGAGCGTCCAGGTCAGCGACACGACGCATTGTGGAGTGATTTTCATCGGACAATTGTCCCATGACCGAAGTCCAATTTCCCCTGCCCCCCGCCCCGGATCAGCCGCTCGCCTTGCTCGGCGGCCTGACTCCGGCCCAGTTCATGCGCCGTCACTGGCAAAAGAAGCCCCTGCTGGTCAAGGGCGCCTTGCCTGGTTTCCAGCCCCTGCTGTCGCGCCCCGAGCTGTTCGCGCTGTCCGGCCAGGAGGAGGTCGAGTCGCGCCTGGTGGTGCAAAAGCCCGGCGCGGGCTGGACGCTCCAGCATGGGCCGTTCGCCAAGTCGGCCTTCCCGGCCTTCAAGCAGTCGCACTGGACGCTGCTGGTGCAAGGTGTGGACCTGCACCATGACGGCGCGCACGCGCTGATGCAGCAGTTCCGTTTCCTGCCCGATGCGCGGCTGGACGACCTGATGATTTCCTGGGCCAGCGAGGGCGGCGGCGTCGGCCCGCATTTCGACAGCTACGACGTGTTCCTGATCCAGGCCCAGGGCAAGCGCCGCTGGCGCATCGGCCGCCAGAAGGACCTGAGCCTTGAGGAGGGCATGCCGCTCAAGATCCTGAGCCATTTCGAGGCCGAGGAGGAGTATGTCTGCGAGCCCGGCGACATGCTCTACCTGCCGCCCAAATGGGCCCATGACGGCGTGGCGGTCGAAGGCGAGTGCATGACCTACTCGGTGGGCTTCCGGGTGCCGCAGCGCGGCGGACTGGCGGGCGAGATCGCGCAGCGCCTGGCTGACGACCACGAGGACGAGACGCTCTACCGCGATCCGGACCAGCCCGCCACCCAGCAGCCAGGTCGCATTCCTGCCGGCCTGCAGGCGTTCACGGCCGATGCGCTCAAGCGCCTGCTCGAGCAGCCCGAAGACATGGCGCGCGCGCTCGGCGAGGTCATGACCGAGCCCAAGCCCAAGGTCTGGTTCGAGGAGCCCGAGGGCGACTGGGTGCCTGGCGCGATCTGGCTCGATCGGCGCAGCCGCATGATGTATGACGAGCATCACATCTTCATCAACGGCGAGGCCTACCGCGCCGGTGGCAAGGATGCCGAGCTGATGCGCCGCCTGGCCGATGAGCGGCGCCTGGATGCGCGTGCGGTGCGTGGCGCGAGCAAGGGGGCCAAGGCGCTGCTGGATGAGTGGTTCGTGGCTGGCTGGCTGCACATACAGCAAACTTGAGCGGCTTGCCTGACTGATCCGGTCTGTTGTTGACAATTCGCTACAAAAAAAAGCCTATCAGGGTTATCCCTCCTGGGTTTTGGCTTTATCATTGATAATGAACTTAAGCGCTGGCGAGAAATCGTCAGCGTGGCGCAAGTTACACCGGTTGTCGTTTCAGGATGGTGACGCCGGATGCTTCCAATGATCGTCCTGACAAATTTTTTTGGACCGAAAGATGAACAAGACTCTCGTTATCGCTGCTCTGATGGCTGCTGCTGCTCTGTCCGCTTGCGGCAAGAAGGAAGAAGCTGCTGCTCCGGCACCGGCACCCGCTGTTGAAGCTCCGGCTGCTGCTCCGGCCGCTCCGGCTGAAGCCGCTGCTCCGGCTGCCGCTCCGGCCGCTGACGCTGCTGCAGCTGCTCCGGCTGCTGCTCCTGCCGTCGAAGAGAAGAAGTAATTTCTTCGCCTCAGGCAAGAAAACCGCCGCAAGGCGGTTTTTTTACGCCTGTCCTGCTGCGTCCCTGCAAGTTCTTTCGCCTCCCGACCGGCGCTCCCAGCCGCTGCTGGCTTGTGCAGCAAAAAAAACGGCCCCACGCAGGGGCCGTTGTCATTCAGGCGTCAGGCCTTACTTGAGGTCGTTGGCCAGCAGTTGCAGGATCTTGCCGGCGGTAGCGGATGTATCGGCCTTGCCTTGGGCGTCGAGCACCGAGACCTGGCTCTGGGTCGCATCGTTGCCGACCTTGATCCGGTAGCGCTGCGGCGTGATTTCCTGCGCCTTGGCGCCAAACAGGCCGGACAGGAAGCCGGGCTTGCCGTCCTTCGTTGCGCTGTCGCTGGGCAGATAGCGCACGAAGTAGATGCCCTGGGTGCGGTCGCGGTCCTCGACCGTGAAGCCGGTGCGGTCCAGCGCCAGGCCGACGCGGCGCCAGGCGCGGTCGAAGCCTTCGGCCAACTGCAGGGTCGGCACGCCGTTGACGTTGACAGTCCTGGCGGCCTGGGGCTGGGTGCTGGTTGTCAGCACGGCCTTGGCCTGTTCGGGTGAGGTGCCGAGCTTGAGCATCAGACGGCGCAGGAATTCGGCTTCGAGTTCAGGGTCGGACGGACGCGGCTGCCAGGCAGTCGATTCCTTCTTGTCGCTGGTGTAGACCTCCTGCATGCCGCGATGGCTGATGTAGATCTCGCTGCCACCCTGGGCGTTGCGCTCGATGCGGGTGCGGAACTTGTCGCGCTCGCCGCTCGAATACAGGTTGTCGAAGACCTTGCCTATGGTCTGGCGAATGAAGTCCTGCGGGATCTTGGCGCGGTTTTCGTTCCACTCGGTTTCCATGATACCGAGCTTTTCCTGCTCGAGCGCCAGGTTGAAGCCGCTTTCCTGCCAGAACTCGCGCAGCGGCTCCCAGAGCTTTTCCGGCGCCCGGTCGATCACCAGCCAGCGCTGGCTGCCGGCGCGCTCGATGCGCAGCTTGGAATCGGTCGGGACGACGGCGACAGAAGCGGCTGGCTGCGCTTGCGCCTGCTGCTGCATGCTCGAAGCCGTGACCGAGGCGCCGGGCACCAGATAGCGCGAGTCGCGGCTGAGCTGGGTCAGGTCGGGCGGCACCTCGAGGTTGCTGACCTTCTTGGCGCTGCGGTAATCGACCTTGCCTTCTTCGAGCACCGAGCAGCCGACGGCGCCGATGGCGGTCAGACCGATCAGGGTCCAGCGGGCGCAGGCGAGGGCGGAGCGGGGGGCGATGGTAAGCGTTGTCGGCTTCTTGATCATGGTGCGGGGTCGTTGGGCGCGGCAGGGGCCGGACCTGGAATTCAGAGCAGGCCGGAGGCGCGCATGGCAGCCTCGACCACGGGTTCGTTGCCAAGGGTCAGGCGGGTCATCGGCAGGCGCATGGCATCGTTGCACAGGCCCAGGCGCTTCATGGCCCATTTGACCGGGATCGGGTTGGCTTCGACGAACAGCTGCTTGTGGATCGGCAGCAGTTGCATCTGGATAGTCATCGCGCGCTTGACGTCACCGGCAATCGCCGCGACGCACAGCTCGTGCATCAGACGCGGCGCGATGTTGGCGCTGACGCTGACGTTGCCCTGGCCGCCCATCAGCATCAGGCCGACGGCGGTCGGGTCGTCGCCCGAGTAGACCGAGAACTCGGCCGGGGTTTCCTTGATCAGCCACTGCGCGCGCTCGAGGTTGCCGGTGGCTTCCTTGATGCCGAAGATGCCGGGCACCTGGGCCAGGCGCAGCACGGTGTCGTGCAGCATGTCGGCACCGGAGCGGCCCGGCACGTTGTAGAGCATGACCGGCAGGTCACCGCCGGTGGCCTCGGCGATGGCCTTGAAGTGCAGGTACTGGCCTTCCTGGGTCGGCTTGTTGTAGTAGGGCACGACCTGCAGCTGGCAGTCGGCGCCGACCTTCTGCGCGAACTTGGCCAGCTCGATCGCCTCGGCGGTCGAATTGGCACCGCAACCGGCCAGGATCGGCACGCGCTTGGCGGCCTGCTCGACGGCAACTCGGATGATCTCGCAATGTTCCTCGACATTGACGGTGGGCGATTCGCCGGTGGTGCCGACCACACCGATGCAGTCCGTGCCTTCGGCGACATGCCAGTCGATCAGCTTGCGCAGCGCAGCGTAATCGACGCTGCCGTCTTCGTGCATGGGAGTGACCAGGGCGACGATGCTGCCGGTGATGGGTTTCATGGCGGAGTCTCTAGAGATATTGAAGTCGATCCACATTCTACCCAGCGCCGTGCAGGGCATAACGCGCGGGAGCGTTGGCTTTGTCACCAGGCGTGACCGGCAGCGCGGCATTGACGGCCGCGATGCGCTGGACATAGCGCTCTGGATGGTTCAGGAAGCCGTCCTCGTAGGCCACGACGCGCAGTCCGGTGCAGAGTCGCAGCAGTTCGCCGGGTTGCAGCAGGAACTCGGGCCGTGCCGGCCGCCCGACGCTGGCGTTGCCGTCGGCAAAGGTTTCGTAGAGCAGCAGGCCGCCCGGCGCCAGGCTGGCCAGGATCTGGGGCCAGAGCGGGCGCCAGAGGTAGTTGGTCACGACCACGGCCTCGAACTCGCGTCCGGCCAGCGGCCAGGGGGCATTCTCAAGATCGGCGCTCAGCGTGCGGACCCAGGGTGCGAGGTCGGCCAGGCCGGCCAGCGCTTCGGCATCGCGGTCGACCGCGGTCACCTGGTGGCCCTGGCGCATCAGCCAACGGCTGTGGCGCCCGTGACCGCAGGCCAGGTCGAGCACGCGCGCGCCGCCGGGCCGGTCCGGGATCAGGTGGCCCCAGCGCCGGACCCATTCGGAGGGCGCTTGTGTGTGGTGCTCGATGGTCATGTGGCAGATTCTAGAGACAGGACCAGGCCAGATCGGCCAGGTCGCGCATGAAGTCGGGTCGCAGATAGAGCGAGAACACGCCCAGCAGCCCCAGCAGGCTGGCGCACCAGAGCAGCAGGCGTTGCCAGGATTTCATGGCGCGCTGGCGGCGACGCGTTGCGGCGCACGCTGGATCGCGGTCTCGCGCACCGGCAGGCTGACGGCGGTGGCGAACAGGCCCAGGCCGATCGAGATCAGCCAGACCAGGTCGTAGTTGCCGTTGCGGTCGTACAGCAGTCCGCCGAGCCAGACGCCGCAGAAGCTGCCGACCTGGTGGCTGCAGAAGACGAAGCCACTGAGCATCGAGAAATGGCGCACGCCGAAGATCTGCGCCACGATGGCATTGGTCGGCGGCACGGTCGACAGCCAGAGCAGGCCCATGACCGCCGCGAAGAGGTAGACGCTCCAGGGTGTCAGCGGCGCCAGCAGGAACAGCGTGATCGCGACCGAACGCGTGCCGTAGATGATCGCGAGCAGGTAGCGCTTGGGCCAGCGCTGGCCCAGCAGGCCGACGCCGTAGCTGCCAAATACGTTGAACAGGCCGATCAGTGCCAGCGCGGTGCTGGCGACCTGGGGTGCCAGGCCCTGGTCCTTGAGGTAGCTCGGCAGGTGCACGCCGATGAAGACGACCTGGAAGCCGCAGACGAAATAGCCGGCCATCAGCAGGCGAAAGCTCGGGTAGGCCATCGCCTCGCGCATGGCCTGCCAGATGCCTTGCTGTGCGGTTGTCGCACCCGTTGCTGCGGCAGGCGTGGCCGGCTCGCGCAGCAGCAGCGCCAGCGGCGCGATCAGCAGCGTCGATGCGCCCAACACCAGCAGCGCCTGCTGCCAGCCAAAGCTGCTGATCAGCCAGCCCTCGGTCGGCACCAGCAGGAACTGGCCGAAGCTGCCGGCCGCTCCGGTCACGCCCATGGCCCAGGAGCGCTTTTCCGGCGCAATCTGGCGTCCGATGATGCCGTAGAGCACGCCATAGGTGCTGGCGGCCTGCGCCGCGCCGATCACGACTCCGGTGCTGAGCGTGAAGGCCAGCGGCGACTCCGACAGCGCCATGCCGCACAGGCCCAGCGTCCACAGCAGCGCGCCGCCGAGCAGCACGCGCCAGCCCCCCCAGCGGTCGGCCAGCATGCCGGCGCCGATGCCGAACAGCCCCCAGCTGAGGTTTTGCACCGCGATCGCGCGCGAGAAGGCCTCTCGCGTCCAGTCCTGGTCCTGCGTGATCGGCTGCATCCAGAGTCCGAAGCCATGCCGGATGCCCATGGCGAGCGTGAGGATCAGGCTGCTGCAGATCAGCAGTTGCAACAGGGGAAGGCGGTGGGCGGCTGGGTTCATGGGTTGGGCGAAACTATTTTCGTTAGTGGAAATACTAATTGCTATTTTTGCAATGTAAGTTAAGCTGGTTTGACTTATTTTTTAACAGATTTATGATCAAAGTAGCAAATTTTAAGGTGGCGACTCGTCTCGGGGCGGGTTTTGCGTTGGTGCTTGCGTTCTTGCTGGTAATGGCATTGTCGGCTAGTTTCCTGATCAAGCATGTGCATGAAAACGGGCGCTACTATTTCGATAACGTCGTGCCTTCGCTGGACAATGTGGCGCAGGTGCGTGGCGCTATGGAAAACATCCGCCGCGCCGAGGCCAACCATATCCTGAGCAATTCCGAGCAGGACATGGCTGACCTCGAGCAGCGCATTGCCCGCGATCGCGAGCACATCCACAGTACCCTGGCAGCCTATGAGAAGCTGGTCTCGGACGACGAGGACAAGCGACGCTGGCTCAAGGTCCAGGCCGACGTGGCGACGTATCTGGCGCTCTGGGAGCAGATCCTGGTGCTGTCACACCAGACAGTCACCGATCCGAGCGCGCTCGAAAAGGCCCGCAGCCTGTTCGCGAACGAGGGCCGCAAGGCCTTTGAAGCCGCCTTGCTCAGTCTGGAAGCGATGTGGGACTACAACAAGACCCTGGGCCAGGAAAAGATCGAGGAAGCTGATGGCACCTACGATACCGCCAACATCGCCTTGAGCGGCTTGGCGATCGTGGCGGTGGCGCTGGGCGGCGCGGCGGCGCTGCTGATCGCCCGTTCGGTGACGCGACCGCTGGCCCAGGCGCAGAGCGCCGTGAGCCGTCTGGCCGAGGGCGATCTGACCGTCACGTTGCATGCCGATGGCAAGGACGAGATCGCGCAGCTGGTCCAGGCACTGTCGCAGATGAAGGAGAATCTGGCTCGCACCGTCGCCAATGTGCGCCAGAATGCCGAAAGCGTCGCGAGCGTCAGCGAGCAGATCGCGCATGGCAATGCCGACATGAGCCAGCGCACCGAGGAACAGGCCAGTGCGCTGGAGCAGACCTCGGCCTCGATGGAGGAGCTTGGCAGCACCGCGAGCCAGAATGCCGACAATGTCCAGCAGGCCAATCAGCTCGCGCTGGGAGCGTCGAACGTGGCGGCCCAAGGGGGCTCGGTGGTCAACCAGGTGGTTGAAACCATGAAGGGCATCAACGAGGCGTCGACCAGGATCGCCAACATCATCAACGTGATCGACGGCATCGCGTTCCAGACCAACATCCTGGCGCTCAACGCGGCGGTCGAGGCCGCACGCGCGGGTGAGCAGGGCCGTGGCTTTGCCGTGGTGGCGACCGAAGTGCGCAGTCTCGCGCAGCGCAGCGCCGAGGCGGCCAAGGAAATCAAGGGCCTGATCACGACCAGCGTCGAGCGCGTCGAGCGCGGCACGGTGCTGGTCGATCAGGCCGGCAACACGATGAGCGAGGTCGTCATCGCGATCAAGCGCGTGACCGACCTGATGAAGGAGGTCAATGTCTCCAGCAATGAGCAGAGCGCCAATGTGGCGCAGGTCAGCGGCGCGGTGATCCAGATGGACCACATGACCCAGCAAAACGCCGCGCTGGTCGAGGAAAGCGCGGCGGCGGCCGAGAGTCTCAAGCAGCAGGCGCACGAACTGGTGCAAGCCGTCGCGGTGTTCAAGCTGGCGCATCGCGGCTAGGCTGCAGGCGCACCGGTCGTGCGTGCGCCGGCTTCTTGCCTGCCACGCAGCGGGTTGCGCTGGCCTGGGATCGGGCGCGGGGATGAGTGGAGCCGAGGCGCGCTGCCTGGGGCCGGCAGCCGCTGGACGCGAGGGAAATCCGGTCCGTTCGGATCAAGCGGAATTTTCGCTCTCTACAATCGCGCTCCATCATGGCAGACAAACCGAACTCGACGAATTCCGCTGGTAACGCCTATGCCGAGGGCTCGATCCGCGTGCTCAAGGGCCTGGAGCCCGTCAAGCAGCGCCCCGGCATGTATACCCGCACCGACAACCCGCTGCACATCGTGCAGGAGGTGCTCGACAACGCGGCCGACGAGGCGCTGGCCGGCTACGGCAAGAAGATCAAGGTCACCTTGCACGACGACGCCTCGGTCGCGATCGAGGACGACGGGCGCGGCATCCCGCACGGCATCCACCCGGAGGAGGGCGCCTCGGTGCTCGAGCTCGTCTTCACGCGGCTGCACGCGGGCGGCAAGTTCGACAAGGGCTCGGGCGGTGCCTACAGCTTCTCGGGCGGCCTGCACGGCGTGGGCGTCAGCGTGACCAATGCGCTGTCGAACCGGCTCGAGGTCAGCAGCCACCGCGACGGCCATCTGGCGCGGCTGGTGTTTGCTGGTGGCGACGTGGTCGAGCCGCTGAGCCGGCGCCCGCTCGAGCCTGGCGAGCGCAAGCAGGGCACGACCGTGCGGGCCTGGCCCGATCCCAAGTACTTCGAGTCCGCCGCCCTGCCGCTGGCCGATCTGGTGCAGCTGTTGCGCTCGAAGGCGGTGCTGATGCCGGGCGTCTCGGTTACGCTGGTCAACGAGAAGACGAAGGAAAGCCAGACCTGGCAGTACAAGGGCGGCCTGCGCGACTACCTGCTGCAGACCCTGCATGGCGAGCCGGTGATTCCGTTGTTCGAGGGCGAGGGCTATGCTGATGCCGGCCACGAGAGCTTTGCCGAGGGCGAGGGCGCGGCCTGGGCCGTGGCCTTCACCGAGGACGGCGCGCCGGTGCGCGAGAGCTATGTCAACCTGATCCCGACCCCGTCCGGCGGCACCCACGACAGCGGCCTGCGCGACGGCCTGTTCCAGGCGGTGAAAAGCTTCATCGAGCTGCATGCCTTGCTGCCGAAGGGCGTCAAGCTGATGCCCGAGGATGTGTTCGCGCGCGCCAGCTATGTGCTGAGCGCCAAGGTGCTCGATCCGCAGTTCCAGGGCCAGATCAAGGAAAAGCTCAACTCGCGCGACGCGCTGCGGCTGGTCTCGGGCTATGTGCGCCCGGCGCTCGAGCTGTGGCTGAACCAGCATGTCGACTACGGCAAGAAGCTGGCCGAGCTCGCGATCAAGGCCGCGCAGACGCGTCAGCGCGCCGGCCAGAAGGTCGAGAAGAGGAAGGGCAGCGGCGTGGCCGTGCTGCCGGGCAAGCTGACCGACTGCGAGAGCCGGGATCTGGCGCACAACGAGCTGTTCCTGGTCGAGGGCGATTCGGCCGGCGGCAGCGCCAAGATGGGCCGCAACAAGGAGACCCAGGCCGTGTTGCCGCTGCGCGGCAAGGTGCTCAACACCTGGGAGGTCGAGCGCGACCGGCTGTTCGCCAACACCGAGATCCACGACATCGCGGTCGCGATCGGCGTCGATCCGCATGGTCCGCTCGACGCGCCCGACCTGAGCGGGTTGCGCTATGGCAAGGTCTGCATCCTGTCGGACGCCGACGTCGACGGCTCGCATATTCAGGTGCTGCTGCTGACGCTGTTCTTTCGCCATTTCCCCAAGCTGGTTGAGGCCGGTCATGTCTATGTGGCGCGCCCGCCGCTGTTCCGGGTCGATGTGCCCGCGCGCGGCAAGAAGCCGGCGACCAAGGCCTATGCGCTCGACGAGGGCGAGCTGAGCGCGATCCTGGATAAATGCGCCAAGGACGGCGTGGCGCGCGACAAATGCCAGATCAGCCGCTTCAAGGGTCTGGGCGAGATGAATGCCGAGCAGCTCTGGGACACGACGCTGAACCCCGACACGCGCCGTCTGTTGCCGGTACAGCTCGGGGGCCTGAGCTTTGCCGCGACCGAGGGCATCATCACCCAGCTGATGGGCAAGGGCGAGGCGGCGGCGCGGCGCGAGCTGATGGAGCTGCACGGCGACGAGGTCGAGATCGACGTCTGATATTTTCTAGCGCTTCTGCTGTTGCTGTGCTGGCGTTGCGGCGTGAGTCGGACCGGCGGCCACCTCATGCTGGGGTACCAGAAATCGGCGTCCGCCGGTCCGACTCACGCCGCAGGGTTACGGGTCGGCGTTGACGGCAGGGCAGACAATCCAATCGAATCGTTGGAAATATCGGTATCAGCCAGTCTGACTCGTGTCTCATGATGATGGCGGCAGCCTGCTTCCCTCGCTGAAGGCGTAGCAGCTGGCCGGTCGACAGCTCATGGAGCCCGTCCTTGGCTCGGTTCTTGATCACGCCGCGTAAACGTAGCAGTTGTTGGCCAGTCGACAGCCCATGGAGCCGGTGGCAGGGCGGGCGGACGCCGATTTCTGGTACTCCAGCATGAGGTGGCCGCCCGCCCTGCCACCGGCTCCTACCCAAACCCATGCGACATGGGTAGAGCAGGTTCGGTTCTGCAGCCTCAGAGCTCGAGTTGCGCGCGCAGCTGCTCGAGCCGCTTGATTCCTATGCCCTTGGCACGCAGCAGGTCGTCGAGCGAGCTGTACGGCCGGTGCGCGACGATCGACGCGGCGACCTTGTCGCTGATGCCCTTGAGTGAGCTGATCCTGGCGGCGCTGGCGCGGTTGATCGAGACCCGCTGGGCGCTGGCCTCGGCTTTGGCCGATGGGCTCGGTACGCTCTGCGCCGGTTCGCTGTCGACTGCAGTGGCGGCGACAGCAACTGCCTGGGCCGGCGCTGCTGTTGCCACTTCCACTGCTACTGCTACTGCTACTGGCACCGACTCTTGTGCTGGCTCTGCTGCCGGTACTGGCTCGAGCTCTTGTACTGGTGCTACTGGTGCTGTCAGGGCCGGCTGCTCCAGCAGGCGGTAGTCGCGCGTGACATAGCCGGCGCTGGTCCATTCGCGCAGCATCAGCGTGAGCTCGCGGTCTGCGGGCCAGGGCGCTGCGTGCACGACAAAGCGGTTGCGCTCCAGGCTGGCCTGGCCGTCGAGGCAGCCGATCACCAGGCTGGCCACCGGTGTGCCGGACCAGCTGGTGCCCGCGTAGGGAGCGTCGAGCGCCCAGAGTTCGAGCGCCAGCGTGCCGCTGAGGTTGCCGGCGGCACGCGGGTTCCTGATCGACTCGACTTCGATCGTCATTTCCTCGCCGCTCGATTGGCAGCTCACCGCCCCGAGCAGGCGCGGCTGGGCGAAGCTTTGCAGCAGCCCGAAGGTCTGCTGGTCGTGCAGCTCGGCGTAGTCGCCCGGCTGGCCCGAGACCAGCTTGAGGCTCATGCGATGGAAGTCGTCGCCGGCCGGCGGCTGCGCGGCGGCGATGCCGCTGACCCTGAGCAGGCCCTGCGCATCGGCCTCTAGCTGTCCGAGCGGCAATTCGGCGACCTTGACGGTTTCATCGGCCCAGAGCTGCAGCGCCCATTGGCCCTGGGTTGGCCAGCCGCAGGGGCCGGCGATATCGGCCTGCAGTTCGACCTGATCGGCATCGAACCGATAGCCCAGATTGCCGCAGAAAGTCGTGCGTGGCATGGAAATGAGGTCTGACATAGCGGGGGTTTGGCAATGGAGGGATAGTCATGGGCGCAGCAATATCCGCGCCAGATTCCAATCCTGTCAGATCCTGATGAATGGATCGTGTCAGAGCCGGGACAGCAATTCGGCCTTCTTGCTGCCGTATTCCTGATCGCTCAGCAGGCCGCGCTGGTGCAATTCGGACAGCCGCTCGATCAAGGTAAAGATATCGCTTGCGGTCGCGATCGGCGGCGCGGAGGTCGGCAGCGGGACGCCGAAGCCGCTGGTAATCTGCGGTTGCGGTTGCGGTTGCGGTTGCGGTTGCGGTTGCTGTGCTGGCACTGGCACTGGCACTGGCACTGGCACCGCCTGTGCCTGGCCGTCGATGCTGAGCACTGGCAGGCGGCTGATGTCGATCAGGCCGTACTGGCTGTTGAAGCTCAGCGAGCCGCCGTAGCCCTGCTGCTGCGAGACGCCACCGATCTGGTGATCCAGCGTGTCGTAGATCGTGACCTGGCCGTTGACCTCGATCGCGAGCCGGTGCGCCTGCGAGAAATAGGCATAGCGCACGCCGTTCTGCGCGCCGCTGCTGTCGGGCCAGCGCAGCTCCGGCCCCCACCAGTCCGGTCCCGCCGGCACGAACAGGCTGGCGCCGTCCTGGCCTTGCGGCTGCGAGCTGGCGCGCTGGATCAGGTCGGATTGACTCGCGACCAGCGCGGCCAGGTCGGCGCACAGGTTGTCGACCCGGCCCTTGAGGTAGTTGTTGAACATGTCGGACAGCATGGTCATGCCGCCTGACATCCACTGGCCCGAGCCGCCGAATTCGGGGTGGCTGAATTGCGCCATGCTGCCGTTGCCGTTGATGACTGCGTCGAGCATGGTTGTCACGGCCTCGACGCTGAAGCCGTGGCGCTGTGCAATCTGGCTGACGGCCTGCTGGCCGGAGGGGGTGAGGGGTCGCATCGTCTGAATCCTGTGGCCCTGAAAGGCAATGGGTTTTGATTGTCTTTGGCAGCGGAGAATTCCACTGACTGGATGGGATAAATGTAATCCAGTCGCGTGAAGCAGGGTTTTTCCTGATTTTCGCGCGGCCATTTTCGAGGCCTATTTCAATTGCGCACAATGGCGGTGCATCAATGCACGAAAACGGGCATTGATGGGTCAATTTAGGGCTTTCCGATTTCGCGGGAACGCTTGTGCCAGCCGCGTGGTCGCCGCCGTGGTGCGGGGCCTGGGTCCGAGACGCTACGATAGCGACCCCATGACCGAAGAAATCCTCGACCTCAAGCCCGCCACGGGCGACCCCGACAGCCTGGCGGCCTACGCCCAGCGCGCCTACCTCGAGTACGCGCTCAGCGTGGTCAAGGGGCGTGCACTGCCCGATGTCTGCGACGGCCAGAAGCCGGTCCAGCGCCGCATCCTGTACGCGATGCAGCGCATGGGCCTGGGCTATGGCGGCGCCAACAACAACACCCCGCCCAAGCCGGTCAAGAGCGCCCGCGTGGTCGGCGACGTGCTGGGCCGCTACCACCCGCATGGCGACACGGCCGCCTACGACGCCTTGGTGCGCATGGCGCAGGACTTTGCGCTGCGCTACCCGCTGATCGACGGCCAGGGCAACTTCGGCTCCCGCGACGGCGACGGTGCCGCCGCGATGCGCTACACCGAAGCGCGCCTGTCCAGGATCACCAGCCTGCTGCTCGACGAGATCGACCTCGGCACGGTCGACTTCATTCCCAACTACGACGGCAGCACCCAGGAGCCGAAACAGCTGCCGGCGCGACTGCCGTTCTCGCTGCTCAACGGCGCCAGCGGCATTGCGGTCGGCATGGCGACCGAGATCCCGAGCCACAACCTGCGCGAGATCGCGACCGCCTGTGTCGCGCTGATCAAGAACCCGCAGCTCGACGAGGCCGAACTGTTCGCGCTGATCCCGGGTCCGGACTATCCTGGTGGCGGCCAGATCATCAGCAGCGCCGCCGACATCGCCGACGCCTACCGCGGCGGACGCGGCAGCCTCAAGGTGCGCGCGCGCTGGAAGATCGAGGACCTGGCGCGCGGTCAGTGGCAGCTGGTCGTGACCGAGCTGCCGCCCGGTGTCAGCAGCCAGAAGGTGCTCGAGGAGATCGAGGAGCTGACCAATCCCAAGGTCAAGGCCGGCAAGAAGGCGCTGACGCAGGAGCAGACCCAGCTCAAGGCCTCGCTGCTGGCGGTGCTTGACGGTGTGCGCGACGAATCGAGCAAGGACGCGGCGGTACGCCTGGTGTTCGAGCCCAAGAGCCGCACGGTCGAGCAGCAGGAGCTCAGCACCGCGTTGCTGGCGCACACCAGCCTCGAGACCTCGGCGTCGATCAACCTGACCCTGGTCGGGCTCGACGGCAAGCCGGTACAGAAGTCGCTGCGCCAGATGCTGGCCGAATGGGTCGAGTTCCGCCAGGCCACCATCACGCGCCGCACCCGGCACAAGCTGCAGAAGGTGCTCGAACGCATCCACATCCTTGAGGGCCGGCAGCTGGTGCTGCTCAACATCGACGAGGTGATCGCGATCATCCGCCACAGTGACGAGCCCAAGGCCGCGCTGATCGAGCGCTTCCATTTGAGCGAGCGCCAGGCTGACGACATCCTCGAGATCCGCCTGCGTCAGCTCGCGCGGCTGGAAGCGATCAAGATCGAGCAGGAACTGGCCGAGCTGCGCGCTGAGCAGGGCAAGCTGGAAGACATCCTGGCCAATCCAAACAGCTTGAAGCGGCTGATGATCAAGGAGGTCGAGGCCGATGCCAAGACCTTTGGCGACGAGCGCCGCACGCTGATCCAGGCCGAGAAGAAGGCGGTGGCCGAGATCAAGGTGGTCGATGAGCCGGTCACGGTGGTGGTCTCGAGCAAGGGCTGGGTGCGCGCGCGCACCGGACACGGCCACGAGGCAGGCGGCTTCGCCTTCAAGGCCGGTGACGGCCTGCATGGCACTTTCGAGTGCCGCACGGTCGACCAGTTGATCGTGTTCGGCAGCAACGGGCGCGTCTACTCGGTGCCGGTGGCCGGACTGCCGGGCGCGCGCGGTGACGGCCAGCCGATCACGACCCTGATCGAGCTCGAGGCCGGCACCCAGCCGGTGCATTACTTTGCTGGCGCTCCCGGCGCGACCCTGCTGCTCAGCGGCTCGGGCGGCTACGGCCTGCTGGCCCGGGTCGAGGACCTGGTCGCACGCAACAAGGGCGGCAAGGCCTTCATCACGCTGGCCGAGGGCGAGAGTCTGTGCGCGCCCTCGCTGGTGCAGGGCGGCGGCGCGATGCGGCTGGCGGGCCAGGACGGCAGCGTGCTGGCACCCCTGCCGGGCGAGGGGGCATCAGCCGCTGCCAGCGGCGCGCTGGCGGCCAGCCATGTCTGCTGTGTCTCGCAGGCCGGTCGCATCCTGACCTTCGAGCTGGCCGAGCTCAAGCACCAGCCCAAGGGCGGGCGCGGGCTGCAGTTGCTGGCGCTGGAAGACAATGACAGCCTGGCGGGCGCGGCGGCCTATGTCCGCAGCGTGCGCATCGAGGGCGTGGGCCGTGGCGGCAAGTTGCGCGACGAGACGCTCGAGATCCGCAGCCTGAACAACGCACGCGCGCCGCGCGGGCGCAAGGGCAAGGACGCGACTTTCGGCTTCAAGCCGAACCGGCTGCTGCGCTGGGTCTGAGCCTGATAGAGCGCAAACCGGGTTTTGACAGCCCGTTTTGAGCCACCTATCATGTCCCGATTGAGTGTCATTTCATTCAAAAAGGGGGCGATGATGCAGAAGCGGTTTATCTTGACGGCCTTGGGTAGCCTGAGCAGCCTGTGCTCGCTGGCCTCGGCCCAGGCGGTGATGCCGGTGTCGACAGGCAGCGAGCTACGGGCAATCATGCCGGTGTACAGCCAGCTGCTGGCGTTCTCCTATCCCAAGGGCTTCGTGCCGGTTTTCGAGCAGGCAAAGAACGGCAGCTACATCCAGGAGTCCGTGCTCAAGGGCGAGAGCGTCCAGCGCTGGTCGCAGATGATCACGGTCACCGGTGCCAGGGGCCTGGCCTCGAATCCGGAGCAGAGCCCGTTGCGCTTCGCCAGCGAGCTGGCGGCTGGTTTTCGCGACGCTTGTCCCGACTCCTTTGCGGTCAAGGACCTCGGCGAGTTCAAGCTGGGCCGCCACGATGCCTTTTCCGCCGTCATCAGCTGCGGCTACGTGAACGGCTCGGCAGGCGCCCGCAGCGAATCCGCGCTCGTGATCGTCATCAAGGGCCGGCAGGACTACTACACCCTGCAGTGGGCCGAGCGCGGCCGGCCATCCCAGCAGCCCTTGTCGCTCGACGACGCCAAGTGGTCGGGGCGGCTGAAGCAGCTGGCACCGCTGGCCCTGTGCCCGATCGTGCCCGGCGAGGCCGCGCCTTATCCGAGTTGCCTTGGCCTCTCCTGAGTTGGCCGGCCTAATCGTGCTCATCGTTGCTGAGTTGTTCGCGCCTGCACGACCGCCAGTTTCGGCAGCTGGGCGCCGTCTGAACTCTCCTTGGGTACCGGGACTGATCCCGGGATGGCGGCCCACTTGACTTGGCGCTCTCCCGTGGGTCACAGTCTGCCGGTGGTGGGCGGTTTTCAGGCCGGGCCAGGCCTCGAAGGGGGGAATGATGGCGTTCAGGAAGCATATGCGCAGCTGGAGAAATCCTGACCTGGTGATCCGCTTCCGCGAGGTCAGTCTGTCCGTCTCCAGTCTGGAATCCCGCCCGGATGTCGACGCCCAGACGAAGGAACAGGCCAGGTCCTGGCTGGTGGATGCGCGGGATATCCTCGAGCAGCGCCGCTTCGGCATCCTGCCCTACGATCGCTACGACGCGGTCTGGGCCCTCGTCAACCAGCTGCGCCACCTCCTGTGTACCGTGCTGCCGGCGCCCGAGTTACTCGCGGTGTTGGCTGATGTTCGCGCTTCCTGCAGTTATCTGCCGACGCAGCAGCGTCTGCTTGGCGAGCGTGACCTAGCCCGGCTCGAAGCCGAGTTGATCGGTAGCCGTCTCCCTGCTGCTGCCATCCCTGCCGCAGCCGCTCAGCAGATGCCGCGCATCCGTCTCGAGCTTGAGCGCCTGTCGCGCCTGGCAGCCGGGGCGCGCGAGGCGCACTGGAGAAAGGTCAACCTGCTGCGCAAGCGCTTGACGGTGACGGGTTCGGTGCTCCTGGCGCTGCTGTGCGCGGCGTTCTGGCTGCTGCCCGAGCTCTTGCCTGCCACGGCCCTCACCAGCCCGCAGTTGGCCGGCATCATGTTGTTTGGCGCCATCGGCGGCCTGGTCAGCGCTCTCTGGACGAACGAGTCGATCCACGCTTCTTCCTCCCAGTTCTACTTGCAGCGCACCTTGCTGGCGCTCAAGCCCATCGTAGGGGCGGCTTCGGCAACATTTGCCGTCCTGCTGCAGCAAGCCGGCTTTGTCTCGCTGCTGCCTGCGGGCGTCGACCAGATGACCGCTTATCTGGTGCTGGCTTTCCTGGCCGGTTTCAGCGAGCGCTTCATTCGCACCCGGATCGAGGAGGCCACGAACTCGTCTGCCGCCACAGCCAGCCCGGCCGGCGCTGAAGCCAGCCAGAAGAGCAGCAAAGGGCAGTGAGTCCTTGATGTGCTGGCAGCGGCCAGGTGGCGCCGGAGTCAGCGCGGATAGACCAGCGTCACGGCTTCTTGCGGTGGAACACGATCGGCTTGATGTCGGCACCCATCGGATGCTGCGGCTGATGGCCGCAGCTGTGCGTGCTGGCCGAGAAAAAGCCCTTGAAGTCGCCCTTGCGCCATTTGTCGTACAGGCGCCAGCCCAGCAGGGCCAGCAGCAAGGCGGCGTAGAGCGCGACCTCGGCGAAGTCGTTCTTGCCAGCCTTCTTCAGGAAGAAATGCAGCACCGATAGGATGGCCACCAGGTAGACCAGTCGGTGCAGACGCTGCCATTTCGCCGCACCCAGATGGCGTATCGCCTGGTTGAACGAGGTCGCGCCCAGCGGCAGCATGAAGACCAGCGCCAGCAGTCCGACCGTGATGACGGGGCGGGTCATGACATCGCGCAGGATCTCGCCAAGGTCGAGTGCCATCTCGAGCCAGGCATAGGCCGCGAAGTGCAGCAGGGCGTATACCAGCGACCAGACCCCCAGCATGCGGCGCCAGCGTGCCAGCGCCGGCAGGCCCAGTATCTTGCGCAAGGGAGTGACCGCCAGCGTGGCCAGCAGCAGGCGCAGCGACCATTCGCCGGTCTCGCTGATCAGCCGCTCGACCGGGTTGCTGCCGAGCTGGTCATGCTGGCCAGCCCAGAACAGTCCGATCAGGGGCAGGGCGCAGGCCAGCAGCGCAAGTGGCCGCAGCAGGTTGAGCAGTCGGGTGGCGATCATGGCGCCATTGTAGGCAGCCATGATCTTGTCGTCGTGACTCGGGCGTTTGCCCCTGCTGTCACCAGCTGCTTTCGCGTTCGGGCGTGGCGCGGATGCGGTGGATGCTGAGGTCGGCGCCTTCGTATTCCTCTTCCTGGCTCAGGCGCAGGCCGATGACGGCCTTGAGCGTGCCGTAGACGAGCAGGCCACCCAGCAGCGCCCAGCCCACGCCCAGGGCGGTGCCGATCAGCTGGCTGGCAAAGCTCACGCCGCCCAGGCCGCCCATCGACTGCAGGCCGAAGATGCCGGCCGCGATGCCGCCCCAGGCACCGCACAGGCCGTGCAGCGGCCAGACGCCGAGCACGTCGTCGATCTTCCAGCGGTTCTGCGTCAGCGTGAACATGCCGACGAACAGCAGGCCGGCCACTGCGCCGACTACCAGCGCACCGAGGGGGTGCATCAGGTCGGAGCCGGCGCAGACCGCGACCAGGCCGGCCAGCGGGCCGTTGTGCACGAAGCCGGGGTCGTTCTTGCCTGCGACCAGTGCGGCCAGCGTGCCGCCGACCATGGCCATCAGCGAGTTGACCGCCACCAGGCCCGAGATCTTGTCGAGTGTCTGCGCGCTCATGACGTTGAAGCCGAACCAGCCGACGATCAGGATCCAGGAGCCCAGCGCCAGGAACGGGATGTTCGACGGCGGGTGGGCGCTCATGGCGCCGTCCTTGCGGTAGCGGTTGGCGCGCGGGCCCAGCAGCAGCACGGCACCAAGCGCGATCCAGCCGCCGACGGCATGCACCACCACCGAGCCGGCGAAGTCATGGAATTCGGCACCGGTCAGCTGCTTGATCCAGGCCTGCACGCCGAAATGCTGGTTCCAGACAATGCCCTCGAAGAAGGGATAGACGAAGCCGACGATGACGGCGGTAGCCAGCAGTTGCGGCCAGAAGCGCGCGCGCTCGGCGATGCCGCCCGAGATGATGGCCGGAATCGCCGCTGCGAAGGTCAGCAGGAAGAAGAACTTGACCAGCTCGTAGCCGTTCTTCTGCACCAGCGTTTCGGCGCCGACCAGGAAGCCGCTGCCATAGGCCACGCCATAGCCGACCAGGAAATAGACTACAGTCGAGACCGAGAAGTCGACCAGGATCTTGACCAGCGCGTTGACCTGGTTCTTTTGCCGGACCGTGCCGAGCTCGAGAAAGGCGAAGCCGGCGTGCATCGCCAGCACCATGATGCCCCCGAGCAGGATGAATAGGGCATCCGCGCCCTGTTTTAGTGCGTCCATGCTTGTTTTTGGTGAAAAGAGTGGATTCTTGATGCAGATTTCGGCTTTTGTCCAGCCTTGCACCAAAAGCAAGCAAAAAACAAGCCAAGTCTGCGCAATATGCACAGATTTGGCGTTTGTTTCAGATTGACCCGCCGGCGCGGGCGACGTGCCTGGCTGGGCACCCACCGCGCCGACCGGTCAATGGTTCAGGCCAGTTCGGCGATCAGTTCGATCTCGACGCAGGCACCCAGCGGGATCTGCGCCACGCCGAAGGCGCTGCGCGCATGGGTGCCGGCCGCACCGAAGACCTCGCCGAGCAGCTCGGAGCAGCCGTTGGTGACCAGGTGCTGTTCGGTGAAGGTCGAGGTCGAGTTGACCAGGCTCATGACCTTGACGAGGCGCTTGATGCCGTCGAGGTCGGTGCCGGCGGCGCGGCAGGCATGTTCGAGTGTGCCCATCAGGTCGATCGCGACCGCGCGTGCGGCGGCGCGCCCCTGCTCGGTCGCCATGGTCAGGCCGAGCTGGCCGACCCAGGGCTTGCCGTCCTGCTTGGCGATATGGCCGCTCAGGAACAGCTGCTTGCCGCTTTGCACATAGGGCAGGTAGGCCGCAGCCGGCACGGCGACCGGGGGCAGGGTGATGTTCAGGGCTTGCAGGCGGGCGTAAACGCTCATTCCGGGACTCCGATCAGGGGTAAATGGGTCGATTCTAAGGATTGCCATGCCTCAGCTGCCGAGCGGGCTCATGCACAGGGACCGGTCCAGATCGCCCCCGGGACGGTCAGAGGGCGGCGCAGCCGGTATCGGCGTGGCCTGGATCACGATCACGGTCTTGTCGTCGGCGCCGGCAGTGACCTGGGTGTAGTCGGCGAGGTCGCTGCGCAGGGAGTTCATGATCATCGGGGGCTTGGCGTGGCTGCGCTGGCCCAGGTCGAGGATGCGCTTGACGCGCTCGTCTCCATACGGAACATTCTCCGGATCAACGGCCTCGGAGATGCCGTCCGAGTAAAGCAGCAGCGTGTCACCGATTTCGAAGGCATCGACATGCTCCTCATAGACTTCGGACTCGTGGATGCCCAATGGCATGTTCCCGCCGATGAGGTCGATGATCTCGCGTCCGTCCTTGGGCGCCAGCAGGGTCGGCATATGGCCGGCGTTGACCCAGGTAACGGTCTGCGTGGCATTGTCGAAGCGAAGCAGTGTCATTGTCACGAAGGTCTCGAGCTGGATCAGCCGGGGCGTGATGTCGGCATGGATCGCGTTGACCAGTTCGGCCGGCGATGGCAGGCCGGCCAGGCACTTGGCGCACAGCCGGGCCAAGGCCTTGTCGTAGGCGCTCTTGATGCCAGCGGCCGTCATCGCGGCCTTCAGGCCCTTGCCCATCACATCCCCGGTCAGGACTTCGAAGGAGGTCGGACCGAGCTTGGTGAAGGTGTAGAAGTCGCCGTCCACTCCCTGCGAGGGTTCCGAGTGGTAGGCGACCGAGTAGCCTTGCAGGTCCGGCGGTGGGGTGCCGAACAGCAGTTGCTGCTGAATCGTTGAGCAGAATTCCATTTCGCGCGCGCGCCAGTCGGCGAGTTCCTGCTCGACCTCGATGCGGGCGGCCAGGCTGCGCTGCAGTTGCAGGTTGAGCGCCTCGAGTTCGCGCTGTTGGCGCGCCCGTTCGAGGTGAAGCCGGATACGCGCGCGCACGACCACCGGATTGAGCGGTTTGTGGATGAAGTCCACGCCGCCGCTGGCGAGCGCGAGCGCCTCACTGTCGGCGTCGGTCTTGGCAGTCACGAAGATCACCGGGATGTCGCGCGTGGCCGCATCGCGCCTGAGCGTGGCGCAGACCTCGTAGCCGTCCATGCCCGGCATCATGACATCGAGCAGGATCAGATCCGGCCTCTGGCCCTTGGCAAGCAGGTTCAGCGTCTGCTGGCCCGAAGTCGCTGCGCTGAGCTCGTAGTCATCTTGCAGCATCGCGATCAGAACCTTGATGTTGGCGGGGGTATCGTCAACGATCAGGACACGCGGGAGGGGGTGTGACAGACTCATGTTACTCCTTGTTTTGATTTATCAAGCGCTTCGCGGGACCGGTTGCAGGCGGTGTCAGGGCCGGTGGCGCTGGTGCTTGCTGGCGAAGTCCTGCAGCTGTTGTAGCGCGATTTCGAAGTCGAAGTTCGCGATTGCTTCGCCGATCGGGGCGTAGTCGGCTTGCCAGCGGGTGCCGGCCAGCAGCGCCTCGATCGCCTCGCTGCAGGGCTGGGACCGGACCTGGTTGCCTTCGAGCAGGTGTGCGAGCGCTTCGAGCAGGGGCGGCAGTTCGCCGAGCCTGATGCCGGCAGCGTCTGGCTCGTCTGGACTGGCTGGCGCGGCTGATGCCTTGGACAGGGCGGCACCGGTTGGCGCGCACAGCGCTTGGGCCGCATCGAGCGCTTGCTGCAGGCAGGCGTTGAACGCCTGCAGCAGGCGCTGATCGCCTTGCTTGAGGCCTTGCTCGAATTGCAGCGCCAGGCGGTGCAGCGCACCAGCCCCGCACAGGGGGGCGAGCCCCTTGATCGTGTGCAGCAACCGCAGTGCCGGCCCGAACTCCTTGCGCGCGAGCATGGCGCTGAGCCGATCGGCGGCGTCCGAGAAGTCCTGCTGGAAACTGGCGAGCACCGTCCTGAGCAGGTCCTGGTCGCCGCCGAGTGCCTTGGTGGCTTGATCGAGGTCGAGGACCGGCTGTGCGATCTGCATGGGCTGGCGACCGGCGTGCGGCGCGCGCAGGCGCAACCAGAAGCGCGAGCCGCGACCGGGCTCGGAGTTGACGCCGAGCTCACCGCCCATGCGCTGCGCGAGCTGGCTCGCGATCGCGAGTCCGAGGCCGCTGCCGCCATAGCGGCGCGTCCTCGAGCCATCGAGTTGCTTGAAGCACTCGAAGACCGTGCCGAGCTGTTCGGCGGCGATGCCGATGCCGGTGTCGCTGACCGAGAACTCGAGCAGCGTGCTGTCCTCGTCGCTCTCGAGGGCGTTGAGTTCGACCCGGATCTGGCCTTCGTGGCTGAACTTGATCGCGTTGTCGATCAGCTTGGACAGCAGCTGGCGCAGGCACAGCGGATCGACCCGGTAATGGGTTTGCGTTCCGAGCTCGCAGTGGCTTTTCAGTTGCAGGTGCTTGTGGCGTGCAGCGGCCTCGAAGACCGCGACGCAGTCGTGCAGCAGCCCGGGCAATGCGCAGTCGACCGGGTGCAGCGGGCTCTCGCCGGCTTCGGACTGCGAAAAATTGAGGATGTCGTTGAGCAGGGCTTGCAGCTGCTGGCCGGAGTCGAGCAGGACCTGCAGGTGCTTGTGGCGGTCGGCCGCGCTGAATTCCTGGCTGTCGAGCAGCTGTGCCATGCCGAGGATGCCGTTCATCGGGGTGCGCAGCTCGTGGCTCATGACCGCGAGGAATTCGGACTTGGCCTGGTTGGCTCCTTCGGCCACTTCCTTGGCGTCACGCAGCCGGATGCCGATCTCGTGCAGCGCAGCGAGGTCGGCGGTGCGCTGGATCAGGAGGTCTTCCAGGTCCTGCCGCTGCTGCTCGAGCTCCTGCTCGCGCGCATTGACGGTTGCAGCCAGCTGGTCGAGGGTTCTCGAGACCGCCTCGATCTCGTCACCGCTCTTGACCAGCATGGCTTTGGAGCTATCTTGCTGCTGGATTCGCTCGATCTGCAGGCGCAGTGCGGCCAACGGTCGCTCCAGCAGGTGGCGCAGCACGAAGTGCGCCAGCAGCAGGGTGCAGCCGATCGCCAGCAGCAGCAGTCCCACCAGTTGCCGCTGGTTGCGGTTCAGCAGCTTTTCGCCCTGGGCATGGGGTAGCTGGGCGGTGAAATAGACCGTCCCGCTTGTGGTCGGCTTGCTGATCACGCCGATGAAGGTGTCGCGGTTCTCGATCAGCGCAATCGGCGGAGCCGTGAGGTTGGAGTCCAGCTGCTGTGCGCGATCGGCACGCGGACTCACGAAGCTGGCGCTCATGGCATAGCCGAGATCGCGCGAAAAGCTCTCGAAGAAGCTGCGGTCGATGACCCGGTTCATCTCGATATGACCGATGATTTCCCCTGCATCGTCGCGCATTATGCTCAGGTGGGAGCGGATCAGCAGCCTGTCGTCGAGCGGGTGGTAACTGATGATGATCGTGCCATCGGGTCCGCGTTTCCGGTAGCTCGGGTGCTGCAGGCGCACCAGGCCGTTCTGGGGCGGCAGCGGGGCTGGCGCGTAGAGCAGCTCGCCTTCGTCGCGCTGCTGCGCGGCGGCCTGGCCGTCGGCGAACGTGATGTAGGTCAGCCGGTAGCGGCCTTGCGCCTTGCGGACATAGGCGATCAGCTCGCCGTGGCGGTCGTAGAGCACCGCGCTGTGGTGGAAGGCGAGCTTGGCATGCGTGAGCAGGGCGTTTGCGAGGCTCTTTTTTTCCTCGTCGATCAGGAAGCTGTTGTACTGGCTCTTGTCCTGGTATCGGTCGATCAGATCCATCGAGGCGATGAACTGCAGGTCCTGCTGCACGAAAGCCACGCCTTCGCGCAGCTCGGCCTCGGTCTGTTCGAGGTGCAGCGCGAGACGGTCGAAGCCATGCTGTAGCTGCTGCTGGGCCTGTTCGCGGAAATGGGCCTTGAGCACGCCGTCGAAGTAGAAGCCCAGGATCGTGGTCAGGAAAACGACAAGGCCGATCACCAAAGCCGTCAGCTTGGATTTGAGCTTGAACTGAATGATCGGCAAGGACATGGCTTGGCCAGAAGGTCAGCGGAAAACCGATTTTGTTGTTGAAATCGGAAATTTTATCTTGCCAACAAGTCGCAGCGCTGCGGCATCGGCCGTCATGTGCAAGTCTTGCCTGGAGGGCCGGCCGGTGGCGACCGAGAGGGCTGGGAAGTCGTACCGAGACTTCCCGTCAGGCGGCTTCAAGCGGGGGGCACGAGGTCCTGGTCCGGGTACTCCCCGGGCGGCGCCACCGTCACATCGACCTGCAGCAGGTGCGCGCCGCCGCCCTGGATCACGCCGCGCAGCGGCGAGACATCGCCGAAGTCGCGGCCCAGCGTCAGCGTGACATAGTCCTCGCCCGGACTCGGGCTGCCGCAGCGGTCGTTGGTCGGGTCGAAGTCATGCCAGGCGCCGTCGCACCAGACCGAGACCCAGGCATGGGAGGCGTCGGCGCCGATCAAGCGCGGCTGTCCTGGCGGCGGCTGGGTCAGCAGGTAGCCGCTGACGTAGCGTGCGGCCAGGCCCAGGCTGCGCAGGCAGCCGATCATGATGTGGGCGAAGTCCTGGCATACGCCCTTGCCCTGCGCCAGCGCCTCGAGCGCGGGCGTGTTGACCTCGGTGCTGGCGGTCTCGTACTTGAGATCGGTGTGGATCTTGCTGCACAGTGCCTCGCAGGCCTCCAGCAGCGGCCGCCCGGGCGTGAAGACCGGACGCGCGAAGGCGGCGAAGGCCTCGTCGCGCGGCACATAGGGCGAGGCGAACAGGAATTCGCTCGCGGGCAGGTAGCGCGCGCCGGCGTGGTAGCGAAAGCCCTCGCAGACGGTTTCCCAGGGCGGCGAATCGGGCAGCGGCGCGGGGGGGCGGGTCTGCACCAGGCTGTCGGCGCCGACATCGAGGGTCTTGTGCGCGCTTTGCAGCGCGAAGAAGCAGCGCCAGTTGCCGAAGGCATCGAGGCCTTGCTGCAGCTGGCTGGGTTCGGGGCTGACGCTCAAATGGTGCTCGAGCACCTGCTGGCCCTGCCATTCCAGCGGGCGCAGGTGGGCCAGGTGCTGGGCCAGCAGCACCGGGGTCTGGTAACGGTAGCGGGTGTGGTGGACGATGCGCAGCAGCATGGGGATCAGGCCATCAGGCTGGTGTTGACGCGGTCGGCGTGGCTGAAGTAACGCTGCGCGAGCTGGGTCGACAGCATCAGCATCGAGCCCTCGATCTGGCGCATCAGCGGCAGCAGCGGCGGCTCCATGAGCTGGTCCAGTGTCCAGTCGTCGGGGTCGGGCAGCAGGCTCTTGAGCTTGATCCCGTCCTCCTTGGCGCGCGGCAGCTTGGACAGGCGCGAACGCAGCGTCGACAGCACCCAGCCCAGCGAGCGCGGGTTGTCGCGGTTGACGATCAGCACGTCGAGCAGCGCGGTGCGGTCGCGCCGCTGCTGGTACTGGTAGTGGAAGGTGATCGTGCTGTCGAACAGTGCCAGCACGGCCTCGAAACCGTCGTCATGGCGCAGGCAGCCGCTCTCCATCGCCAGCGCCAGCGAGCCCGCCAGCGTGTGCAAGCGTTCGATGTGACGGCCGATGCTGAGCATGCGCCAGCCGTCGTCGCGCACCATGCGGTCTGTCTGCTCGCCGGTGATCGCGGTCAGCAGCCCGCTGGCCTCGTTGAGCGCGTCGAGCGCTTCCTGCGGTGCGTACTCGGCGTCGGCGCAGAGCAGGGCATGGCGCGCCGTGAACTGTGCGTCGACGCGCTCGATCAGCGCGCGCAGGTCGAGCGACAGGCGTTCGCGCACCTGGTCGGCCGACAGGCGCAGTGCGCGCAGGTTGTAGCCGACGCTGGTGGCGCCCGAGCCGACGCCGAGCTGCTGGATCAGCTGGCGCTCGAATCCGCGCACCGACTGGGCCGGATCGGGCGCATCGAACGGGACCAGGCCGTGGCGGCGTGCGGCCGTGCTGAGCCACTTCAGCAGGTCGGCGCTGTTGAGTTGTTCGCCCTGCAGCAGGCGCAGCGTCAGCCTGGCCAGCCGCAGGCTGTTGTCGGCGCGCTCGGTGTAGCGGCCGAGCCAGAACAGGTTCTCGGCCGAACGGCTCGAGACGATGCGCTTTTGCTGGGCATGGGCGCGCGCGTTGTGCGCATCGGGCAGCATGCTGGTGCGGTCGATCTCGCCCTCGGTCTGGACCCAGCAGTCGGCGCTGCTGCCGCCGCTTTGCATCGAGGCGATCGCCTGTCCGGGCGGGGCCATGCGCACCAGTCCGCCGGGCAGCACGCGCCAGGATTGTGGACCGTCGCAGAGTGCGAACACGCGCAGCATGACCGCGCGCGGCACGATCTCGCCTTCGCGCCAGGTCGGCTGCTGGGACAGCGGCAGATAGGACTGCAGCGTGTACTGGTCGGGCTGCTTGCGGATGCGCTCGCGCAGTTCGGCCATGGCCTTCGGGCTCAGCATCGGGCCGATCTCGGTCTCGCTGCTGGTGCGCGGGTAGGTGCGCTTGACCACGCTGCGCTCGAGCCGGTGCAGGCCGTCGGCCAAGCTGGCGGCTTCGCCACACCACCAGGTCGGCAGCGAGCTCAGGTGCAGTTCCTCGCCGAGCAGCTGCCGGCTGATCGCGGGCAGGAAGCCCAGCATCGCGCTCGACTCCAGCGGCGCCGAGCCCGGCGCATTGGCCAGCATGACATGGCCGGCGCGCACGGCCTGCATCAGGCCCGGCACGCCGAGCGCCGACTCCGAGCGCAGCTCGAGCGGGTCCAGCCATTCGTCGCCCAGGCGCTTGATCAGCACGTCGACCGGCTCGAGCCCGTGCAGGGTCTTGAGGTAGACCCGCTGGTCGCGCACCGTCAGGTCGTTGCCCTCGACCAGTGGCAGGCCCAGGTAGCGCGCCAGGTAGGCGTGCTCGAAGTAGGTTTCGTTGTAAGGGCCGGGCGTCAGCAGCGCTATGCGCGCGTCGGCACCCTTGGGACTGAGCGCGCGCAGGCCCTGCATCAGCGCCTTGTAGCTCGCGCCCAGGCGCTGCACCTTCATCGCGTTGAAGGCGTTCGGGAACTGGCGCCCGATCGTGATCCGGTTTTCCAGCAGATAGCCCAGGCCCGAGGGCGACTGGGTGCGGTGCGAGACCACCCGCCAGCGGCCGTCGGGACCATGGGCCAGATCGACCGCGACCACATGCAGCCAGGTGTCGCCCGCCGGACGCAGGCCACGCATGGCGCGCAGATAGCCCGGGTGTCCCTGCACCAGCGCGGGCGGCAGGAAACCCTGCTCCAGCAGCTGCTGCGGGCCGTAGAGGTCGGCCATGATGGCGTTGAGCAGCCTGGCCCGCTGCAGCACGCCGGCTTCGATCTTGCTCCATTCGGCGGCCGGGACGATGAGCGGAAACAGGTCGATCGACCAGGGCCGCTGCTGGCTGTCCTGGTCGGCGTAGACGTTGTAGGTCACGCCGTTGTCGCGCAACTGGCGCACCACGCTTTGCTCGCGCCGGTTCAGGTCGGCCAGGCCTTCTGCGCCCAGGTGGTCGAAGAACTCGCCCCACTCGGGCGCCAGGCCTTCTGGTCCGTCAGCCGCGGCCAGGCCGCCGCGCAACTCGTCGCGATGCCCCGGTGCAACCGATTGGGCAAGCGAGAGCGCCAGGGCTTGGGGGCCGGCCGGGCTGGCGGGAGGACTGGGCAGTGGGATGGCGTTCAAGGTGAGACGGTGCACGAGCGACGAAGACAGCCGAAGTATGCCTGTTTCGCCGCCCAGTCCCATCCTTTTGACAAGCCTCAGCGCCGCAGGTCGAGCGTGAACGGGAACTCCCGGCTCGGTTGCGCCGGCTCGGCCTGCATCCGGCCCGGCGTGTGTCCCATCTGGAAGAAGCGCGCCAGGCGGCGGCTCTCGGCCTCGTAGGAGTTGACCGGGAAGCTGTCGTAGTTGCGACCGCCCGGGTGCGTGACATGGTACTGGCAGCCGCCCAGCGAGCGCTGCATCCAGCTGTCGACGATGTCGAACACCAGCGGCGCGTGCACGCCTATGGTCGGATGCAGCGAGGAAGGCGGGTTCCAGGCCTTGTAGCGCACGCCAGCCACGTAGTCGCCCACGGTACCGGTGCTCTGCAGCGGCAGCGCGCGGCCGTTGACGGTCAGCAGGTAGCGCGTGTCGTTCCAGCCGCTGACGCGGACCTCGAGCCGCTCGAGCGAGGAGTCGACATAGCGCGCCGTGCCGCCCGAGGTGTTTTCCTCGCCCATCACATGCCAGGGCTCGAGCGCGTTGCGCAAGGTCAGTTCGATGCCGCGCGTCGCGAGCTGGCCCACCAGCGGGAAGCGGAATTCGAAATGCGGCGCGAACCAGGCCTTGTCGAACGGGTAGCCGAAGGCGGCCAGGTCATCGAGCACATCGTCGAAATCCATCTGCACGAAGGTCGGCAGCAGGAAGCGGTCATGCAGCTCGGTGCCCCAGCGCGCCAGCTTGCCGACCTGGGGCTGCTGCCAGAAGCGGGCCACCAGCGCGCGCAGCAGCAGCTGCTGCGCGATGCTCATGCGGGCATGTGGCGGCATCTCGAAGGCGCGCAGCTCGAGCAGGCCGAGTCGTCCGGTGGACGAATCCGGCGAGTAGAGCTTGTCGATGCTGAACTCGCTGCGATGCGTGTTGCCGGTGATGTCGATCAGGATGTTGCGCAGCGTGCGGTCGACCAGCCAGGGCGGCATCGCTTCGCCGTGCAGTTCGCGGTTGCGCGCGATCTGCTCCAGCGCGATCTCGAGCTCGTAGAGCTGGTCGTTGCGTGCCTCGTCGACGCGCGGCGCCTGGCTGGTCGGGCCGATGAACATGCCGCTGAACAGATAGCTCAGGGAAGGGTGGTTGTGCCAGTAGGCCAGCAGGCTGGCCAGCACCTCGGGCTTGCGCAGGAAGGGCGAGTCCGAGGGCGTGGCGCCGCCGAGCACGAAATGGTTGCCGCCGCCGGTGCCGGTGTGGCGGCCGTCGGTCATGAACTTCTCGGCGCAGAGGTGGGTCTGGTGCGCGGCCTCGTAGAGGAACTCGGTGCGCTCGACCAGCTCGGCCCAGCTGCTCGACGGGTGGATGTTGACCTCGATCACGCCCGGGTCGGGGGTGACCTGCAGCAGCTTGAGGCGCGGATCGCGCGGCGGCGGGTAGCCTTCGAGCACGATCTGGACGTCGAGCTCGACCGCGGTGGCTTCGAGCGCGGCCAGCAGGCTCAGATAGTCTTCCAGGCGCTGCAGCGGCGGCATGAAGACGTAGAGGTGGCAGCTGGCGCCGCCATGGCGGACCTCGGCCTTCGGGCCGTTGGCGCGCTGCGGATCGCGCGCCTCGACGCACAGCGCGGTGCGGGTCAGCCAGTGCGCCGACTCGTGGCGGGCTGGCTGACGGGCCGCGTCGGCCGATGTCAGGCCGCTGGCCTGATCGTTGCCGTTGCCGGTTCCAGTGCCGGTGCCAGCGCTGCTGTCAATGCCCGCGTCGAGCCCGGAACCGGCCTTGCCGTCCAGGCCTGAACCCTGGCCGGCCTCGTGCCAGCCGTACTCGCGGTTCTGCATCGCCACTACGCCGCCCTCGGCGAAGCCGCCGCCGAACTGGTGCGGCGCGTACTGCTGCAAGAACACCGCGCCTGCGGGCAGCTGGTCGCGCGCCACGCTCGGGTCCTGCTCGATGTGATAGGGGTAGTCGCGCGCGGCCACCCAGGGCAGCGAGTCCAGCGGCAGCCGGTAGCCCATCGGCGAATCACCCGGGATCAGGTACATGCGCTCGTCGCGGAAGAACCAGGGGCCGGTGCCCCAGCGCGGCCCGCTGGCCTGGACCTCGTGCCTGGCCTGCAGCGGCAGCACATAGCCGACCGCCGCCTCGAGTCCCTGGCTGAAGACGCGGCGCAGGCGCACGCGCTCGAGCTCGTCGTCGAGCTTGGAGTCGAACGGGTCGACGTTGACCGGCAGCTTGCGTTCGCGCCACAGGTAGTACCAGCTGTCCTCGTAACCCGGGGTGATGAAGTCGGTTGCCAGCCCGAGCTTGCGCGCCAGCGCCTCGGTGAAGCGCTGCGCGTCCTCGGCCGTATAGCGGGCCGGATCGCGCTCGTCGGCGAAGCGGGTCTGATCGTGCCAGACCGGTTCGCCGTCGGCACGCCAGTAGAGCGACAGCGCCCAGCGCGGCAGTTGCTCGCCCGGATACCACTTGCCCTGGCCCAGATGGACGAAGCCGCCGCTGCCGTATTGATCGCGCAGGCGTCCGAGCAGCTCGGTCGCGTAGTTGCGCTTGGTGGGACCGAGCGCGTCGGTGTTCCATTCGGCCGCGTCGCGGTCGCGGGTGGCGACATAGGTCGGCTCGCCGCCCATGGTCAGGCGCACGTCACCCGCAACCAGATCCCGGTCGACCTGCTCGCCCAGCGCCAGGATTTCTTGCCACTGCTCGTCGCTGTAGGGCCGGGTCACGCGCGGCGACTCGTAGATGCGCGTGACCTGCATCAGGTGCTCGAACTCGACCTCGCACTCGTCGAGCGCGCCATCGATCGGCGCGGCGCTCGAGGGTTGCGGCGTGCAGGCCAGCGGGATATGGCCTTCGCCGGCCAGCAGGCCCGAGGTCGGGTCGAGTCCGATCCAGCCCGCGCCGGGCAGGAACACCTCGCACCAGGCGTGCAGGTCGGTGAAGTCGACCTCGGTGCCGCTCGGGCCGTCGATGGCCTTGACATCGGGGGTCAGCTGGATCAGGTAGCCCGAGACGAAGCGCGCGGCCAGGCCGAGCTGGCGCAGCAGCTGCACCAGCAGCCAGCCGGTGTCGCGGCAGGAGCCGCTGCGCTTGGTCAGCGTGTCCTCGGGCGTCTGCACGCCCGGCTCCATCCGGATCGTGTAGGAGATGTCCTGCTGCAGCTTCTGGTTGATGCCGACCAGGAAGTCGATCGTGCGCTGCTCCTTCTGGTCCACCTGTTTCAGGTAGGCCGCCAGCAGCGGCGTCAGTTCGGACTTGATGCGGTAGGGCGCGAGTTCGGCCTCCAGCTCGGGGCTGTAGCCGAAGGGGAAGTTCTCGGCGCTGGGTTCGAGGAAGAAGTCGAACGGGTTGTGCACCGCCATCTCGACCACCAGGTCGACCGTGACCTTGAGCTCGCGCGTCGGGGTCGGGAACACCAGCCGCGCCTGGTAGTTCGAGAACGGGTCCTGCTGCCAGTTGATGAAATGCTCGGCCGGTTCTATCTTCTGCGAGTAGGACAGGACCTTGGTGCGGCTGTGCGGCGCCGGGCGCAGCCGCACGACCTGGGGACCGAGATTGACCGGGCGGTCATAGCGGTAGTGCGTGACGTGATTCAGAGCAACATGGATCGCCATCTGTAACTTTCAGGGATGGGAGGCTGGGGAATATGGACCGTCTCGATCGGAGGGATCTGGCTCACAGCATCCTAGCAAGTTGCGCGCCAGTCTGTATGACGAATCTGTTGATTATGGTCAAGGATTGACCGGGTCATGATCGCTCCGCTGCTTGGCGCGGTGACGGGGGTGGCGCTGCAGCTGCAGCAGCCCTCGCTCTGGAGCGCGCGCGCCTATCTGGGCCTGCTGCTGCTGGGGGGTGGGCTGGCCGGGCTGTCCTGGATGATTCGCCGCCGGAATGCTGGAAGTGGCGGACCAGGCGGGCTGGGGGCCCATCGTGGATGGACGCGGTCGGCAGTTGCCGGGGTCTGGCTGCGCCCTGCGCTTGCGGCCTTTGCAGCGCTGGCGCTGATGGCCGGCTCGACCGGCCTGCGCGCGCTCGAGCGCCTCGGCCAGGTGCTGCCCGCGGCGCTCGACGGCCAGGAGCTGCTGCTGGTGGGCCATGTGGCGGGGCTGCCGCGCCCAGGCGAGCGCGGCGTGCAGTTCGAGTTCGCCGTTGAGTCGGCGCGCTGGAACGGTCTGCTGGTCGATCCGCCCAGCCGGGTTCAGCTCGGCTGGTGGAGCCGCAGTGCAGAATCCGATGCCCAGGCCCAGGCCCAGGCCCAGGCCCAGGCCCAGCCAGCGAAGCCAACGAAACAGACACCGATCGCGCCGCCGACCCTGCTGCCCGGGCAGCGCTGGGAACTGGTCGCGCGGCTGCAGCGCCCGCATGGCCTGGCCAATCCGCAGGGCTTCGACCTCGAGCTGTGGCTGTGGGAGCAGGGCTTGCAGGCCACCGGCTCGGTGCGCGAGGGCCGCGCCCAGCCGGCGCCGCGGCTGCTGCCCGGCCAGGTCTGGTTGCCGGTGGCTCAGGCGCGCCAGGCGGTGCGCGCCGCGATCCAGGCCGCGGTGCCGGATGCGCGCGCCGCCGGCGTGCTGGCTGCGCTGGTGGTCGGCGACCAGGCGGCGATCGATTCGGCCGACTGGGAGGTCTTTCGCCTGACCGGCGTGGCGCATCTAGTCAGCATTTCGGGGCTGCATGTGACGATGTTCGCGCTGCTGGCCTCGGCCTGCGTCGGGCGCGGCTGGCGCGCGCTGGCCAGGCTCTGGCCCGGTCTGCTGTGGCGCTGGCCGGCCCCGACGGCCGCGGCGCTTGGTGGCCTGGCGCTGGCGTTTGCCTACGCGCTGTTCGCCGGCTGGGGTGTGCCGGCCCAGCGCACCGTGCTGATGCTGGCCTGTCTGACCTTGCTGCGCCTGAACGGCGCGCGCTGGCCCTGGCCGGTACTGCTGCTGGCGGTCATGGTCGCGGTGCTGCTGCTCGACCCCTGGGCGCTGTTGCAGCCGGGTTTCTGGCTCAGCTTTGTCGCGGTCGGCGTGCTGCTGGCCTCGTCCTGGCTCGGACAGGCCGAGAGCAGCGGGCTGCGCGACTGGTTCACCGACCTGTTGCGCACCCAGGCCATCGTCAGCGTGGCGCTGGCACCGCTGACCCTGCTGTGCTTTGGCCAGATGTCGATCGTCGGCCTGCTGGCCAATCTGGTGGCCGTGCCCTGGGTCACCGGCCTGGTCACGCCGCTGGCCATGCTCGGCCTGCTCTGGGCGCCGCTGTGGCGGCTGGCGGCCTGGGGCGTGCAGGCCATGAATGCCTGTCTGGAATGGCTGGCCCGGCTGCCCTGGGCCGCGTTCGAGCGTCCCGAGCTGCCGCCCGCGCTGGCGCTGCTGACGCTGGCCGGCGCCGTCCTGCTGGTGCTGCGCCTGCCCTGGGCCCAGCGTGCCTGGGGCCTGCTGCTGTGCTGGCCCCTGCTGGCCTGGACCCCGCCACGCCCCACTCTGGGTGATTTCGAACTGCTGGCGCCCGATATCGGGCAAGGTGCGGCGGTCGTGGTGCGCACGGCGCGCCACACTTTGGTGCATGACACCGGACCCGGCCAGGGCAGCAGCAGTGCGGCGCAGCGGGTGCTGCTGCCGCTGCTGCGTGCCGGCGGCGACCGGCTCGACCTGCTGGTCGCGAGCCATGACGACCTCGATCATGCCGGCGGCCTGTCCGAGCTGCTGCGCCAGCATCCGCGCACCGAGCTCTGGGCTTCCTATGACACCCGGCGCGCGACCGGTCGCGTGGCGCGCAGCTGCGAGGCTGGGCAGCGCTGGTCCTGGGATGGGGTCAGCTTCGAGTGGCTGCATCCGCAAGCCGGTGATGACGCGCTCGGCCTCAGCGACAACGCGCGCTCCTGCGTGCTGCGCGTGACGAGCGCGAGCGGGCGCGTGGCCCTGTTGACCGGCGACATCACGGCCAGCGAGGAGTCGCGCATCCTGCGCGACCAGCCCGGCTTGCGCGCCGACTTGCTGCTGGCGCCCCACCACGGCAGCTCGACCTCGTCGAGCGAGGCCTGGCTCGATGCGCTGCGTCCGGGTTGGATCGTGATCCAGTCGGGCCACCTGAACCGATTCCGCCATCCGGCCCCCGAGGTGCTGCAACGCTTGCGCGCGCGATCCATCGCCTGGAGCAACAGCCCGACCTGCGGGGCCGCGAGTTGGCGCAGCGACGCGCCTGCGGCCCTGCTGTGCCAACGCCAGCAGCGGCCGCGCTACTGGCAGGCGGGTGCCGGAGTTGCTGTTGACCTTGATCAATGATTTGATGCTGCCGGGCCGGTGATTGGCCCGTTACTTGCTAACATGGAATTGCCCAGATAAACGCGAGCCCCCCATGAGCCGACACCAATTCGACGAAATGTATGCCGCACCCGACCAGGTGCGTGAGCACTACCTCCAATACGCGCGCTGGCTCGCCGAGCAGCCTGACGATGTGATGCGTGCGCGCCGCGAGGAAGCCGAGATGATCTTTCGCCGCGTTGGCATCACCTTCGCGGTCTACGGCGCCAAGGACGAGGACGGCGCAGGCACCGAACGCCTGATTCCGTTCGACCTGATCCCGCGCGTGATTCCGGCAGCGGAATGGCAGTCGATGGAAAAAGGTCTGGAGCAGCGCGTCACGGCGCTGAATCGCTTCCTGCACGACATCTACCACGACCAGGAAATCCTGAAGGCCGGCATCGTGCCGCGCGAACAGATCGAGGGCAACGCCCAGTTCCGCCCCGAAATGGTCGGGGTCGATCTGCCGGGCGGCATCTACTCGCATATCTCCGGCATCGACATCGTGCGCGCGCCGGTGCCCGGTGGCGACGGCGAGGCCGACTACTATGTGCTCGAGGACAACCTGCGCGTGCCCAGCGGCGTGAGCTACATGCTGGAAGACCGCAAGATGATGATGCGGCTCTTCCCCGACCTGTTCGCGCAGAACCGGGTCGCGCCGGTCGCGCATTACCCCGACCTGCTGCTGGAGACGCTGCGCTCGGTCAGTCCCGCGCACACGGTCAATCCGACCGTCGTGGTGCTGACTCCGGGCATGTACAACAGCGCCTACTTCGAGCATGCCTTCCTGGCCCAGCAAATGGGCGTGGAACTGGTTGAGGGCCAGGACCTGTTCGTCAAGGACAACTTTGTCTGGATGCGTACCACCCGCGGCCCCAAGCGGGTCGATGTGATCTACCGCCGGGTCGACGATGATTTCCTCGATCCGCTGGTGTTCCGCCCCGACTCGACGCTGGGCTGTGCCGGCCTGCTCGACGTCTACCGCAAGGGCAATGTCATGCTGTGCAACGCGATCGGCACCGGCGTGGCGGACGACAAGTCGATCTACCCCTATGTGCCGCAGATGATCGAGTTCTACCTGGGCGAGAAACCTATCCTCAAGAACGTACCGACCTATCTGGGCCGCAAGCCCGATGACCTCAAGTACATCCTGGCCAACCTGAAGGACCTGGTGGTCAAGGAAGTGCATGGCGCCGGCGGCTACGGCATGCTGGTGGGACCGGCCGCGACCCAGGCCGAGATCGAGGACTTCCGCCAGGCCGTGCTCGCCAAGCCCGAGGGCTATATCGCCCAGCCCACGCTGAGCCTGTCGAGCTGCCCGACCTATGTCGAGCGCGGCATCGCGCCACGCCACATCGACCTGCGCCCCTTCGTGCTGTCGGGCCAGAAGGGCGTGCAGATCGTGCCGGGCGGACTGACTCGGGTCGCGCTCAAGGAGGGCTCGCTGGTGGTGAACTCGTCCCAGGGCGGCGGCACCAAGGACACCTGGGTACTGGAAGCTTGAGGAAGAACTGAATATGCTGTCGAGAACCGCCGATCACCTGTTCTGGATGTCGCGCTACACCGAGCGCGCCGAAAACACCGCCCGCATGCTGGACGTCAACTACCAGACCGCGCTGCTGCCGCAGTCGGCCGCGGTGGCCAAGCTGGGCTGGGAAGGGCTGCTGCGCATCAGCGAGCTGATGCCCGCCTACGAGTTCCTGCATGGCGAGGTCAACAGCAAGGATGTGCTGGACTTCATGGTGCGCGACGCCTCCAACCCGTCGAGCATCGTGTCTTGCCTGATGGCGGCGCGCGAGAACGCCCGCGCGGTGCGCGGCGCCTTGCCGACCGAGGTCTGGGAGACCATCAACCACACCTGGCTCAAGCTGAGCCAGATGCTCAAGGACAAGGACTTCGAGCGCGACCCGGCCAAGTTCTTCGACTGGGTCAAGCACCGCTCGCACCTGTCGCGCGGCGTCGCGATCGGCACCATGCTGCGCGACGAGGCCTTCTACTTCTACCGCATGGGCACCTTCCTGGAGCGGGCCGACAACACGGCGCGGCTGCTCGATGTCAAGTTCCATGCGGTCGAGAGCGACTTCTACGGCGCCGCCTCCGAGCAGGACCAGGAATACGACTTCTACCACTGGAGCGCGATCCTGCGCAGCGTCAGCGCGTTCGAGGTCTACCGCAAGGTCTATCGCGACGTCATCACGCCCGAACGCGTGGCCGAGCTGCTGATCCTGCGTGCCGACATGCCGCGCAGCCTGCACGCCAGTCTGCAGGGCGTGGTGGCCAACCTGGGCCGGGTCAGCAACTCGATCTCGGGCGAGACCGAACGGCGCGCCGGCAAGATGCTGTCGGACCTGCAGTACGGCAACCTCGACGAGATCATGGAGACCGGCCTGCACGCCTACCTGACCCAGTTCCTCGACCGCGTCAACGAGCTCGGCGGGCGCATCAGCCGCGATTTCCTGGTGCCGGAGCCGGTCTGAGCTTGCCTGGTCAGGCCGGACCAGGGATGAAGCCCTGCCCAGGTGTCCGCGTAGGTAAATAGGCGGACACAAAAACCTTTCAGGGCAGGGCGGCTTTCAGGCTGGATTCAGGACGAAGTCGTACTTCAGCGTGTGGAACGGACGATCCATTGTCGTTCCGTCCGGGGCCGTACCTTCGTCATGCCGGACCCAGTCAGAGATCAGGGTGGAGCGCACGCCGAAGACCGCATCGGAGTCCAGGTACTGATCGTTGTCGCGGAAGACATGGGTAATGAGCCGCTCGTGACCCGGCGCGCTCAGCATGTAGTGCAGGTGGGCCGGGCGCCAAGGGTGGCGGCCGAGCGCTTCGAGCATGGCGCCGACTGGGCCATCGTGCGGGATGGGGTAGGGTTGCGCCAGGATGGACTTGAAGTAGTAGCGTCCTTCGCTGTCGGTGGTCAGCTTGCCGCGGGCGCGATGCACATGTTCGCCAGGAGCGGTGGGCGGACGCTGGACGTCGTAGTAGCCGTCTTCGTCGGACTGCCAGACGTCGACAGTGACACCGGCCAGCGGGGTGCCGTCGGTGGACATTACGCGGCCACTGACGAAGCAGGGTTCACCGCATGCGCCGTTGGAGATGTCCGCGCCGAGCGGGTATTCGGGCGCATCTTCGATGAAGAAGGGGCCAAAGACGGTAGCTTCGGTGCAACCGGCGGGCTTGACGTTGTTCTGTGCCGTGACCAGCGTGGACAGTCCGAGGACGTCGGACAGCAGGATGAACTCCTGGCGGGCGTCATCGGTGATGTGACCGACGTCGGTCAGGAACTTGATGGCGCTGAACCACTCGTCTTCCGTGAGTTTGACGTCACGCGCGAACGAATGCAGGTGCTGGACCAGCGAGGTCATGATGGTGCGCAGGCGCGGATTGTGGCACTGCTCCATGGATGCCAGGACGGCCTGGGTGATGGTGTCTTCGTTGATGTTTCGCATGAGTTGTCTCCTGAAAATGGTGTTGAAGTCTAGAAACTGTCGAACTTTATGCCTTCAGTCCACGGAAATAAATGCCTTTTATAGAAAGGAGTTTTCCAGAATGTGGATGAATTTGGAGGTTTGCTGTTCTGGGGTAGGTGGCTTTGATTTTTTCGGGTGATACCTCGTCGGGGGGCGATCACGCATAACGCCGGTGACTCAGATGACTCTGCGTTTTTTCAAGCTGCTCTTGCAGTCGATCGCAACCGATCTGCAGTGCCACAGCGGTGGCCACAATGTCAATCACCATCAGGTGTAGCAAGCGAGACGACATTGGGGCGTAGCGGTCAATATCCTCCAGGTGGTCAGTGGCCAGATGAATGGAGCACATTGCCGCCAACGGGGTCCCCGTGCCGGTCAATGCAATGACCGTGGCGCCTTGCCTTTTGGCGATGTCGACTGACTCCAGCAGTTCCTTGCTTCGTCCCGAGCAAGACAGTGCCACCACGATATCCCCCGCATGGCGTGAGGTGGCGTTCAAGACTTGTGAATACCCATCACCGCAAGAGGTCGAATTGAAGCCGAGGCGTGAAAATCGCAACTGACCATCCTGTGCGACCACACCAGAGTGGCCTGATCCGTAAAAAGACAGGCTTCGACGGTCCGCATAGGCCTCGGCGATCTTGTTGCTCGCTTTCTCTACTGCGATTTTTGGCAGGTTTCTTCGGAAAAGCGCGAGCGTGGCAATCGAACTATCGATGACTTTAATTGCCGCATTGCAGGATGTATCACTTGCATCCACTGACGAGTGGACATAAGGGACGCCTCGGTCGGCATCGCTCCGGAGTTTCTGCTTGAATTGCGTGAGTCCCAGATAGCCAAGTCCTTTGCAAAATCTAACGACTGTGGGCTGACTGACAAAGCACTCGCTCGCAATCTCGGACGTGCTCATGGAAGCAAAGCGGTGTGGGTTCTCGATGACCAGTTTTCCCACTCTTTTTTCGGCTGGTGTCAGCGTGTCCAGTGTGGCCATGACCTGGTCAAGCATCTGCTGTCCTTCGTGCGGCTCGGTTAGAGAAGATGCAGCAGGCACTGGTGGGCAATGAATGGATCATTGATGGTCAAGTTGATTGCTTGGGGCGAGACGAAGTCGTGTTGCGCCAGGCTGGACTTGAGGTGCATGAGGGCTGTCTCCTGAGATGTATTTGGCGAACGCTGAGTTCAACACCATACTTGCTCATCAGGCGAAAAGAAATGCACTAAACTAAATACAGTTTTCCATTTTTTGGATGAATATGAGTTCTGATCGCTTGTTTCAAATTGAATTCTTTGTTCAGGTTGCTGAACTTGGCAGCCTCACCAAGGCGGCGGAAAAACTGGAGATGTCCAACGCTGCCGCCAGTCGAACCCTTCTCGCGCTGGAAGAGCGGTTGGGTGCACGCCTGGTCGAGCGAACCACCCGCCGCCTGTGGCTGACCGAGGTGGGTCAGATCTTCTACCGGCGCTGTTCCGCCATGTTGTCCGAGATTGCTGAAGCCGAGGCCGAGGTCAACGAGGCGACTTTGCAACCGACAGGGACGCTGCATGTGACCAGCTCGGTCTCGTTCTCGATGTTGCACATCGCTCCCGCCTTGCCTGAGTTCCAGCGGCGCTACCCCCTGCTGAAGGTTCAGATCACTGCCGCCAACCGCTACTTCGACTTCATTGAAGCGGGCATTGATGTAGCCATCCGGACCCGTGAATACGAGAGCGACTCGAACATCACCGTGCGCAAGCTGTCCCGGACCTGGCGCGTGATGGCCGCATCCCCGGGCTACCTGGCGGCAAACGGCGTCCCCAAGCATCCTGACGATCTCAAGTCACATCGCATGTTGATCTACAACCTAGCCAAGGACCCAACGGTTCTGCACTTGTCGCGCGGCGACGAGCATCGGGACGTTGAGATCAGCAGCGCCGTGGATTCCAACGAGGGTCAGGTCATCGTTTCCACAGGCCTGGCAGGGCTGGGCATCCTGATCCAGCCGCTCTACATCATTCATGACGAAATCGTTGCCGGTCGACTGGTGCCCGTGCTTCTTGACTGGGAATTGCCGCCCTTAACGATCAATATCGCTTACCAGAGTCGCCGCCATCTGCCAGCCAAGATAAGGGTTTTCACTGATTACCTGGTTGAGCGTTTTGAGAAGCTTGATCTTGAGCGCAAGTGGGCCGCGTTGCGCGGGTAAGCCGCCTCTGACGGCTCCTGCCTGAGCGCGCGGTCAGTTTCTGGGGTGGTTGCGGGGATTGTTCCGTTTGCTGGCAAAGACATTTCCCTTTTCATGTCTTTATGCCGTTTTTCGTCGATCTAGAATCCGGATCAACGCACTGAACAAACAGTTTGTTCGGGCGTTACCTCCCTCGGCAGAGGGGTAGAGGCAGATTCGGATGAACACACACCACTTCGCGCTTAATCGTGCCCAAGATGGCAATCTAGGTTTACTGGGGCTGATGTTCCCAGTAGGCCGCTGCGCAAATACCCTCGCCACAGCGTAATGGAGATGGCGATGGTCAAGCATATTGTCATGTGGAACGTAAAAGGACTCACGCAGTCCGAGCGACAGGAGGCGGCACTCGATATCAAACAGCGTTTTGAACGTTTGCAGGGAGTGGTGCCGGGGCTGCTGTATCTCGAGGTTGGACTCGATATCAGCCATGTCGACTATGCCTGTGACATGGTCTTGTATACGGAGTTTGATAGCGAAACATCGCTGAAGGCATACGCCTCTCATCCGGATCATCTGGCGATTCGTAAAGAGTTGGGTGATGTACGCATTGCCCGGTACCAAGTCGATTATCAAGTGGAAGCATCATGAGCAATGCAGAACGTGCGTTTGTTTATTCGGCGCAACCTTCGCGAGTCGTGTTCGGCAGTGGCAGCCTGGGTCGTCTGGCGGATGAGGTCAAGGCCATCGGTGCAAAAAAGGCTCTCGTTCTTTGCACGCCGGAGCAGCGAAAGCAGGCACAGGTAGCGGCGGACTTGCTGGGCCCATTGAGCGTGGGTATCTATGACGGTGCCCAGATGCATGTTCCGATCGAAAGTGCACGCAAGGCGCGCGAGCACGCCCGCAGCCTTGGCGCCGATTGCATGGTTGCCATCGGTGGCGGCTCAACCATTGGTCTGGGCAAGGCGATCGCGCTCGAGTCGACGGTGCCGATTGTTGCCGTGCCGACGACCTATGCCGGATCCGAGATGACGCCGATCTTTGGCATCACTGAAGACAACGTCAAGAAAACGGGTCGTGATCTGCGGGTCCTGCCCAAGACTGTGATTTACGACCCGGAGCTCTCGGCCACGCTGCCGGTTCGCATGTCGATTGTCAGTGGCATGAACGCCATCGCCCACGCCGCCGAAGGCCTGTACGCGAAAGACGGAAATCCCGTGATGTCGCTGATGGCCGAAGAAGGCATCCGTGCCCTGGCGACTGGCATGCGCGGCGTCTTCGCCAGTGCAAGCGACATGCAAGCGCGCAGCGACTGTCTCTATGGCGCCTGGCTGTGCGGTACGGTCCTGGGTCATGTCGGCATGGCGCTGCACCACAAGCTGTGCCATACGCTGGGCGGCACATTCAACTTGCCGCATGCGGAGACACACACGATCGTGCTGCCACATGCGCTGGCCTACAACAGCAAGGCTGCCCCGGAAGCGATGCAGCGTGTGGCTCGAGCCATTGGTGCTTCAAGTGCTGCCGCAGGATTGTTCGATCTGGCCAAGGAGCTGGGGGCACCGACTGCCCTGAAGGACATAGGCTTGCAGGAAAGTGACATCGAGGTTGCACTAAAAGTCGCGCTGTCCAATCCTTATTGGAATCCGGAGCCGATCGTCGAAGACGCTGTACGCGAGCTGTTGCGAAATGCGTGGGAAGGTCGCCGTCCTTCCGTTTAGAGAATTTGCCATTCGTTGGCATTGCAAGTAACAAGATTCAATAGGAGACGTGCTGTGAGTAAAATTATCGGTCCTGACACCACGATGGGAGTCGCCTGTTTTGGCATTACCCATCCCCATACCTCCGGCCGTGTTCGCGCCGTTCAGCGACTTGCCAATGCCCGCATGATGGGCGCGTGGGACGACAGTCCGCTGTTGCAGCCGTTCTGTGACGCATTGGGACTGGAGCCTCGCAGCAAGCAGGAAATCCTCGACGATCCTGCCGTGCATGCCGTCTATATCCACTCCAAGAGCAACAAGATGGCCGATCTGTCTTGTGAAGCCCTGGAGGCAGGCAAGGCCGTATTGTGTGAAAAGCCGGCAGGACGCAACTCGGCAGATGCCCGCAAGATTGTGGAAGCCGTGCAGCGCCACGACGGCATGTTGCAGGTGGGCTATTGCTGGCGGTTTTCGCCTGCGGTTGACGCGATGCATGAGGTGCTGAAAAGTGGTCGCCTCGGCAAGGTGATGCAGGTCAGGGCCCATGGCGGCTGCTCGCACGACGAGGCCGACACGAACCACATGAAGCAGCCGGAAGACATCGGCGGCGCGATGTTCGTGATTTCCTGCCACCTGTTTGACCGTGTGATTCATCACTTCGGCATGCCGAAGTCGGTCAACGCCCGCATCACGAAGTTCCCAGGCGTCATGGGCCCGACGTCACGCGAAGATGCGGCCGGCGCCGTGCTGAACTATGACGACAAGATCGTCGTCGTCGACTTCTTCTCCTGGGATCCGCTGCCGTGGCTGGAAACCTGGGACATCACGGCCTATGGAACGGAAGGGGTCATGTACTCCCGGCCATCCCCATCCAGTTACCGCATCTACGACAAGGGCAACCAGGACCATCCCGAGGGCTGGATGGAGTGGAACGAAACCAGCTTCCCGATCAATTGGGCCTCCAAGAAGACGATCTACTCGCCCGAGCTCGCCGAGATCGGCAACCCGGTTTTCTTTGATCGGGAGCTGGCCGCATTCAGCAACTCTGTTCGAACCGGTGCTCCGATCGTCATTCCCGCCACCCAGGCGCTCAACATCAGCACCCTGATCGAGGCCCTGTTTGCATCCGCCAAAAATTCTGGAACTGAGGTGTTTCTGTGACTCATAGCAAAACTGAACTGCTGGCCGCGTACTGGACGCTGGCTGGTGACGTGTATCCTGGCGCGCCGACTGAGGTCAGCCCGCATTCGCTGGAAGATCGAGCCAAGGCGGCTGCCAAGGTCGGCTACACCGGCATGGGTCTGGTGCATGCAGACCTGATGCATTACGCCGGCACCATCGGCTTTGGGGGCATGAAACGCATCCTCGATGACAACGGCATCCGCCACATCGAGGTCGAGTTCCTGGGCGACTGGTTCTATCCTGCAGGCGATCCGCGTCGCATCGCGTCCGATCAGATCCGCAGCGATCTGCTGGAGGCTGCCGCTGCACTCGGGGCGCGCAACTTGAAGGTTTCGCCCGCCCTGTTTGAAGAGACGCCGGCCGATGTCCCGGCACTCGCCGCCGAATTCGCACGTCTTTGCGAGCAGGCACGCCCGCTGGGTACCTCCGTGCTGATCGAGATGATGCCGTTCACGAACGTGAAGACGATTGATACGGCAATGGCCATCATCGAAGGAGCGGCCCAGTCCAATGGTGGACTGCTGCTGGACATCTGGCATCTGGTTCGTGGGGGCATGGACTACAGCGAGATCGCCAAGATTCCGGCACGCTACTTCAAGGGTATTGAGCTGGATGACGCCGACGAGAAGATTGTCGGCACCCTGTTTGAGGACACCCGATTCAGCCGCCGGTTGTGCGGACAAGGTTCCTTCGACATTCCCCGCTTCCTGCGTGAAGCAAAAGCAGCCGGTTTTGATGCTCCGTACTACGGCGTCGAGATCATCAACGAGTCGTTCCGCAAGCAAGCGCTTGATGTGATGGCTCAAACTTCGTTCGATACGGCAATGGCTGAAGTCCAGCGCGCTTTCAACTAATCTTCATACGAGTAAATTATCATGATACGTGTTGCAGTTCTCGGCGCAGGCCGAATCGGTCAGATTCACGCAGCGAACGTCGCCGCCAACCCCCTGGCGAAACTGGTGGCGGTCGCTGATCCCTTTCCGGCTGCTGGAAAGGCGTTGGCGGAAAAGCTGAATTGCGACTACAGCGAAAGCCCGGATGAGGTCATCGCCCGTTCCGATGTCGATGCGGTGGTGATCGGCACTCCGTCGGACACCCATGCCGAGCTGATGCTGAAGGCCGCACGGGCCGGGAAGGCGGTTCTGTGCGAAAAGCCGGTCGACAACGACCTCGCCAAGGCCGATGAGGCGATTGCCGAACTGAACGCGCTCAATGCCAAGGTCATGATGGCATTCAACCGCCGCTTCGACCCGAGCAACATCGAGTTGCGTCGCGCCATCGATGCCGGCGACATCGGCGACGTGCGACAGGTGATCATTTCCAGCCGCGATCCCGGCCTGCCGCCCAGGGACTACGTGGCGCATTCGGGTGGCATCTTCCGTGACATGGCCATCCATGATTTCGACATGGCCCGTTTCCTGTTGGGTGAAGAGCCGGTCGAGGTCTACGCCAAAGCCAGCCGGGTGGTCGATCCTGCACTCATGGAAGAGTTCAACGACTACGACACGCTGATGGTCATCATGCAGACCGAGTCCGGCAAGCAATGCCATATCAACTGCTGCCGCGAAGCCAGCTATGGCTATGACCAGCGTTTCGAGATCCTGGGCTCCAAGGGCATGCTGCAGAACGACAACCTGCGCCCCTCTACTGTGCGTCGATTCAATGCTGTCGAGACGGAGGCACGTCAGCCGCTGCTGAACTTCTTCCTGCAGCGCTACACGGATGCCTATCGCAACGAACTGGGGGCATTTCTGACGGCATTGACGGACGGCACCCCGTTGCCAACGAGTCCTTGGGATGGTCGCCAGGCGCTGCGCCTGGCAGAGGCCGCCATCGAGTCCGTGGCTACCGGGCGCGCGGTCAAGGTCTGACTCGGTAAACCAATTCCAGAGGACTGGTCTGGATTCACCTGAAAAGACGTGGCTTCGCCGTCCCGAGCCACATTCATAATTAAATGGAGACAAAAATGAAAGCAAAAATTTCCAGTCTGGCAGTCGCTGCAGTCCTGGCATCCCTGGGCGGCCATGCCCAAGCCGAAGACAAGGTTTTCTTCCTGCTGCCGAACTCGACAACCATTCGCTTCGAAAGCCGTGATGCGCCTTTCTTTGTCGAGGCGATGAAGAAGAAATCGCCGAATGCCAAGGTCGTGGTGCAGAACGCCCAAGGTGATCCGTCGCGCCAGCAGCGTCTCGTGGAAGATGCCATTTCTCAGGGCGCGAAAGTCATCCTGCTTGCTTCCGCTGACTCCAACCTTGCTGCCGGCAGCCTCGCAGCTGCTGCACGTGCCAAGGTGCCCGTCGTTCTGTACGACCACGATGCCGTCGGTGGCAAGGCGGACGCGCATGTCGTGTTTGACTCTCTCTCGGTCGGTCAAGCCCAAGGCAAGCGTGCCGCTGAACTGATCAATCAACTGAACAAGACACCTGTCAAGGTCGCACGAATCAAGGGCAACCAAGGCGAGTACGGCACCAGTCAATACGAGGCAGGCCAGAACCAGTACCTCAAGCCCCTGATTGAATCAGGCAAGGTGAAGGTGGTCTGCGAGCAATACACCGAGAACTGGGATCCCGTGAAGGCTCAGTCTTTCGCCGAGGATTGCCTGACACGCAACAGGGGTGATGTGGATGTCTTCCTGGGCATGAATGACGGCACCACCGGTGGCTCTGTCGCAGCACTGATCAGCCAAGGCTATAAACCAGGTCAGAAAATTGTGACTGGTGGCCAGGATGCTACGGTGGAAGCGCTGCGTTATGTCGCGCAGGGCTGGCAGGACAACTCTGTCTTGAAGGACCTCAAGGTTGAAGCGACCTTCGCAGCCGATGTGGTGTCTTCGATCCTGGCTGGCAAGGGTGTTCCTGCCAACTTGATCAACGGCAAAGTCAACAACAAGTTCATGGAGGTTCCTGCTGTCTTCCTGCCAGTTACCAACATCACACAGGAAAACCTGTCTGATGTCGTGAAGGCAGGTGTCTGGACCTGGAAGCAGATCTGCCAGGGTATCGAGAAAACGGCTGTCTGCCAGAAGAATAATAAGTAATTGTTAACTGGAGCAGCCATGTGGCTGCTCCAAATTAAATAGAGTAGAGGTGATTATGTCTGTCTCCAATAACCCTGGTGGATCTTCCCAGAAGCGCGGTGTTCCGCTGATTTCCATGCGGAATATCCAGAAGTCGTTCGGTTCGGTTCATGCGTTGCGTGGCGCGTCTGTTGATGTGCATGCAGGTGAAATTGTTGCGCTTGTGGGTGATAACGGAGCTGGCAAGTCAACCTTGGTCAAGGTCATGGCTGGTGTGCATGGATTTGACTCTGGGGATTACGAAATTGACGGAGTTCCGGCCAAGATAAACAATCCTTCCGATGCTACGGCATATGGCATTCAGACCGTTTACCAGGACTTGTCGCTTTGCAATAACCTGGATGCGGTGCAGAACCTGTTCCTGGGTCGCGAGATGACTGGATCCGGCTGGTTTGGTCGTCGAATCAAGCGCGCTGAATGTGAAGTTCGTGCGCGCGAGGTGATGACGCGCATGCGACTGGGAAATCTGTCCCTGACGCGGCCTGTCGGCGCAATGTCTGGCGGTCAGCGTCAGAACATCGCGATCGCCAGATCTATTCTCTGGACGCCCAAGGTTGTCATCCTGGATGAACCTACCGCGGCATTGAGCCATTCGGCAGCAGAGCAGGTTTCTTCTCTGATCCGTTCATTGGCAGATGAGGGCTTGGGTATTGTGATCGTAAGCCATGATATTCATCACTTCGTGGTTAACAGTACGGATCGAATCGAAGTGATGCGTCTGGGGGCTAATGCTGCGAGTTTCAGGTCCAAGGATGTTACCGGCGAGCAGGTCGTGAATGCCATGGTCGGAGGCAACGAGGGCGTCAACCTTGCTGGTTGAATCCTCGATTAATTGTTAAGGAAAAATATCATGGCTAATGCTATAACTAATGCTGCTCCAGCGTCGATGAAGGCTGCACCTGCTGCCAAGCGTCGTTCTTTTGGCGAGTTGCTTGCCACGGATCTTCGGGCCTTGCCGGTTGTGGTGGGTTTGGTCGCCCTGTGGATATTCTTTGCCATCCAAAGTGACGTTTTCCTGTCGCCCAGGAACTTGTCCAACCTGTTGCTGCAAAGCGTGGTGGTTGGCATCATGTCGCTGGGCTTGCTCTTCGTGCTGCTGGTGAAGGAGATTGATCTCTCTGTGGCAGCTATCAATGGTGTGACCGCTGTTCTGATGGCAAAGTTCATTGTTGACTTTGGTCTCTCGCCTTGGGCCGCTGTGGCAATCGCCATCGCTGCGGGTGCCATCATCGGATCCTTGTCCGCACGCTGGATGACCTATGTGGGTGTACCATCCTTCGTCGTGACTCTTGGCTTGGGACTGGCGCTGAACGGAGCTCAGCTGCTGATTTTGCCGCCAACCGCGCGTTATGGCCTGATGGGTTCCGGCATCGAAGAGATCGCGCAGACCAATATTGAGGGAGCCGCTTCCTGGGTTGTTTGGGCGATTGGCTTGGCGTTGTTTGGTATGCTGGCCCTGACGAATGCTACCCGTCGCAAGAATGCCGGTTTGTCTGTCAATTTCATGAGCGAACTGGTCATGCCGATCGTGGTTGGTGCCATTCTGAGCGGCGGAACGGTGCTGATACTCAATGCTCACCAAGGTATCCCGCTGATGGTGCTGATCTTTGCAGTCATGCTCGGCGTTGCCGGCTATGTTCTCAAAGAGACACAGTTTGGTCTGTATCTGTACGCTGTCGGCAACAATGACGAGGCAGCACGCCGTGCCGGCATCAAGGTGGGTACCATCAAGATGCTTGCCTTTGCGATTGCCGGTGGCGTCGCGGCGATTGCTGGCATCCTGGCTGCATCCCGTACCTTGGGTGTGGGTGTGTTTTCTGGCGGTGGTGTCGGCGGCGGTACGCTGCTGCTTGAGTCGATCGCGGCAACCGTTATCGGTGGCGTGAGTCTGTTTGGTGGCCGTGGTTCGGTACATGCAGCGCTGCTTGGCGCTCTCGTTATCGGAACGGTTCAGAACGGCTTGAACTTGATGGGCGTGGAGAACGAGATTCGACTGATCGTGACTGGATTGCTTCTGGTGCTGGCGGTCTCGATTGACAAGCTGATCGAGAAGGCTACCGGGCAGCAGGTTTTCTAAGCTCAATCTTCAACAGAACAGGTCATGCAAGGCATTGCTTGCCTTGCATGACTTTTTCATTGGGCCGCTGCGACCATGGCGTCGAGCTTGCTGCGTGCGCGCAGTACCCGCTCTTCATCCGTTAAGCTGTCCGCCCCATGCCCTACACCCTGCAAGCTCCTGTCGAGCACGAACTCCTGATCAAGAAGAGCCGCTTCCTCTCCTGCGTGCAACCGGTCGAGGGGCGGGCCGAGGCGCAGCTCATCGTGCAGGCCTTGCGTGAGCGCCATCCCGGCGCGGCCCATGTCTGCTGGGCCTTGCTTGCGGGTGGCCAGTCAGCCGCCAACGACGATGGCGAGCCGGGTGGCACGGCCGGGCGACCGATGCTGGAGGTGCTGCGGCATCAGGAGCTCGAAGGCGTGCTCGCGACCGTGGTGCGCTACTACGGCGGCATCAGGCTTGGTGCCGGCGGGCTGGTGCGTGCCTACACCGACGCGGTCGCGCAGGCGCTGGCAGGAGCGGTCAAGGTCGCGCGCGAGCGCCAGTTGAGCTGGACCTGCCTGGTGCCCTATGCGCTCGAGGGTTGGGTGAGGCGCGAGCTTGAGCTCGGCCAGGCCCAGTTGCTGCAGGCCGTGCACGGCCACGTCGTCACCATCAGCCTGCGCGTGGCCCAGGCGCAGGCCAGCGCGCTGCGAGCACGCCTGGACGAGGGCGGCCAGGGTCGGCTGGTCTGGGTCGAGCCGCAGGAGTAGCCATGAACCCAGCCTCTACCGATCAGCCGCATGTTTTCAAGGGCCGACTGGAAGACCGCGGCGAGTTGTTTGCGGCGCCGGCGGATCAGAGCCTTTTTGAGTCCATGCGCCGGGCCGGCCTCGACTGGCCGGTGTCGTGCCGCAACGGGACTTGTCGCAGCTGCATCGGGCGACTGATCACGGGACAGGTGGCCTATGACATTCCCTGGCCCGGGCTGAGCCTGGAAGAAAAGCGCGACGGCTACTGCCTGCCCTGCATCGCCAAACCCCTGACTGATCTCGTGCTGCAGCGGGCATGAGCTGGCCCGCCTTCGTGAGGGCTGATCGACCGATCGAACAGCGCGACGGACGTCATGTCTTGGAGGGATAAGAGACTCGAACTCTCGACCTATACCTTGGCAAGGTATCGCTCTACCAACTGAGCTAATCCCGCATTTGAATTTGGTTCCTCGACCTGGGCTCGAACCAGGGACCTAAGAACGTGTTCAAAGTCTCCGAGTCATGAGATGCTCGGGGGGTGAGAAAAGGTTACCCAAGCGATATCAAGCGCGAGCAATTCGAGGTCATCAGGCCGTTGCTAGAGAGCGCGCGAAAGAAGACAGCTCCACGCAAAGTGGAGCTGTACGAG